>OBOI01000538.1_pt1 | contig 12884 bp, 13 predicted proteins | sample 1670151 | NCBI WGS metagenome assembly OBOI01 (sample SAMEA104232303, study PRJEB22302) | sediment metagenome | biome: forest; feature: aquifer; material: sediment | place: USA | collected 2011-08-07 | depth 0.01 m | reverse complement strand
GATGTTCGCCATCTCCTTGCCGAGCGTGGTCGGCGTCGCCGGCTGGCCGTGCGTGCGCGCCAGCATCGGCAAAGCCGCCAAGTCATGCGCCAGCGCGCGGAAGCGCTCGATCACGCGGTCGAGATTCGGCAGCAGAATGCCGTCGCGCCCGTCTTTGAGCATCAGCGCGTGCGAGACGTTATTGATGTCCTCGGAAGTACAGCCGAAGTGGATGAATTCGGACACGCGCATCACTTCGGCGTTGTTCTGGAAGCGCTCCTTGAGCCAGTACTCGACGGCCTTGACGTCATGGTTGGTGCGCGCCTCGATGGCCTTGACGGCGTCGGCATCCGACACGGCAAAACCGGACACGACGAGGTCAAGTTCGGCAAGGGTGTCGGCGGAAAAGGGCGGCATCTCCACCAGTTTCGGCGCCGCGGCCAGCGCCTTCAGCCATTCGATCTCGACGCGGATGCGGTTGCGTATGAGGCCGAATTCGGAGAAGTGGGCACGCAGGGGCTCGACCTTGGCGGCATAGCGGCCGTCGAGCGGCGAAAGGGCGGTAAGCGCGGAGAAATTCATGGTGGGCGGCTCGTGAGAAATTTCACAATTTTACCATGCGGGCATCGCGGCAATTCCCGCGGCGGCGCAGGGGGCGGCAATCGCGAATGCTATAATCGACAAAACTCCAAGTCCAAAAAACTCCAAGTCCAAGGTTCCCCGACAATGAAGCTGATCGGCTCCCTCACCAGCCCCTTCGTTCGCAAGACCCGCATCGTCTTGGCGGAAAAGAAAATCGACTACGAGTTCGTGATCGATTCGCCCTGGCTGGAAGGCAATTCCGTCGCCAAGTTCAACCCTCTCGGCAAGATTCCCGTGCTGGTACTGGACGACGAGAGCACGCTCTTCGATTCGCGCGTCATCGTCGAGTACCTCGACAGCATGACGCCCAACAACAAACTGATTCCCGCTTCCGGCCGCGAGCGCATCGGCGTCAAGCGCTGGGAGGCCTTGGCCGACGGCATCTGCGACGCCGCAGCCGCCGCCTTCCTCGAAGCCAAGCGGCTGAAGAAGCAACAAAATCAGGACTGGATCGCGCGCCAGCGCAGCAAGGTCACGCTCGGCCTGGAAGCATTGTCCGAAGAACTCGGCGAGTCGCCCTGGTACTTCGGCAATTCGCTCTCGCTCGCGGATGTCGCGGTCGGCAGCGCATTAGGCTACCTGGCCTTCCGTTTCGCCGACATCGATTGGCAGACCCAGCATCCGAATCTCGGCAAGCTGTACGACAAACTGATGCAGCGGCCGTCTTTTCAGGATACGGTGCCGCGGGACTGATTGTTGCTACCGTGCCGCGGGCCGGCAAAGCGGTTCAGACGATAATCCCGCCACCCAGGCACACCCGGCTTTCATACACCACCACCGACTGACCCGGCGTTACCGACCATTGCGGTGCGGCGAAGGCGATCTCGCAGCGCTCGCCATCGATGCTTTCAACCTCGCAGGCGGCGTCCGGCATGCGGTAGCGCGTCTTCGCGGCGTAGACCCAGTGTGTGTGCGGCATATGGCCCGATAGCCACGAAAGCTTGGCTGCTGCAAGACGATCCTTCAGCAGTGCCGGATGCTCATGGCCTTGCACAACATAGAGCACGTTCTTCGCCATGTCCTTGGCTGCGACGAACCACGGTTCCTCCGGCGTGCCTTTGACACCGCCTATGCCCAGTCCCTCGCGCTGGCCTAGCGTGTAGTACATCAGGCCCTCGTGGCGGCCGATGGCCTTGTCGCTATCGAGACTGCGTATCTCTCCCGGCTGCTTGGGCAGGTAGCGCGAAAGAAACTCGCGAAACGGCCGCTCGCCGATGAAGCAGATGCCGGTGGAATCCTTCTTCGCATGATTCGGCAGGCCGGCGTCTTCCGCTATTTTTCTGACGTCGCGCTTGTACAGGTGGCCGACCGGGAACAACGTTTTCGCCAATTGCGCCTGGTTGAGGCGATAGAGAAAATAGCTCTGGTCCTTGGTGCCGTCCTCCGCCTTCAAGAGTTGGAATTCGCCGAGAAACTCGCGCACCTGCGCGTAGTGGCCGGTGGCGATCTTGTCGGCGCCGATGCGCATGGCGTGGTCGAGAAAGGCCTTGAACTTGATTTCGGAATTGCACAGCACGTCGGGGTTGGGCGTGCGGCCGGCCTGGTATTCGGCGAGGAAATCGGCAAAAACGCGCTCCTTGTACTGCGCCGAAAAGTTCACGACCTGAAGATCGATGCCGATGACATCGGCCGCCGCCGCCGCATCGATCAGGTCCTGGCGCGACGAGCAATATTCCTCGCTGTCGTCGTCCTCCCAGTTTTTCATGAACAGGCCGACGACCTCGATGCCCTGGCGCTTCAACAGCAGCGCCGCGACCGACGAATCGACCCCGCCCGACAAACCGACGACAACCTTAGTGCTCATAGTGGCGGATCACGTCCAGAGGAAAGCGCCGGCCGGCCAGACTATCCTGCACGCATTGCCAGATCAGCGGGCTACGGTGGCGGGCGCGGGTGGCTTCGATTTCGGCCGGCGTCATCCACACCGCGCGCAGGATGCCGGTATCGAGTTCGCGTCCGGCCTCGAACTCGCCGAGGTCGCCGGCAAAGGCAAAGCGCAGATAGGTGATGTCGCCGGCCGGGCGCGGCCACTGATAGACGCCCACCAGCGCGGTCGGCGTGAAATGCCAGGCCGTCTCCTCCAGCGCCTCGCGGGCGCAGGCGGCCACCAGCGACTCGCCTTCGTCGAGGTGTCCGGCCGGCTGGTTGAAACGGATACCGTCATCGGTCTCTTCCTCGACCAGAAGGAAGCGGCCTTCGCGCTCGATCAGCGCGGCAACGGTGACATTGGGTTTCCAGATAGCGTTCATCGGGCGAATTCTACCCTGCACAAATCCGCTAAAATGATCCTTTCGTTCCATTCCGCTGGAGATCCAACCTATGTCCATGGCTGACCGTGACGGCTTCATCTGGTACGACGGCAAACTCGTGCCCTGGCGCGATGCCACTACCCACGTGCTGACGCACTCGCTGCACTACGGGCTTTCAGTCTTCGAGGGCATACGCGCCTACAACACCGTCTCGGGTACCGCGATCTTCAAGCTCAAGGAACACACCGACCGCTTGTTCAACTCGGCGCACATCTACCGCATGCCCATGCCCTACGACAAGGCCACGCTGATGGAGGCGCATAAAGAAGTGGTGCGCGCCAACAAGCTCGAATCCTGTTACCTGCGTCCCATCGCCTTCTACGGTTCGGAGAAGATGGGCGTCAGCCCGCGCGGCGCCAAGACCCACGTCGCCATCGCCGCCTGGCCCTGGGGCGCCTATCTCGGCGAGGACGGCATGGAAAAGGGCATCCGCGTCAAGACTTCCAGCTTCGCGCGCCACCACGTCAACGTCTCGATGTGCCGCGCCAAGTATTCGGGCACCTATGCCAACTCGATCCTCGCCAACATGGAAGCGACCGAGAACGGCTACGACGAGGCACTGCTGCTCGACGTCGATGGCTTCGTCGCCGAGGGCTCGGGCGAGAACCTGTTCATTATCAAGGACGGCCAGATCTACGAACCCGAGATCGCCTCGGCGCTGGTCGGCATCACGCGCGCCACGGTGCACACGCTGGCGCAGGAACTCGGCTACACGGTCGTATCCAAGCGCCTGACGCGCGACGACATCTACATCGCCGACGAGGCCTTTTTCACCGGCACCGCCGCCGAAGTGACACCGATTCGCGAACTCGACAACCGCCAGATCGGTTCCGGCACCCGCGGCCCCATCACGACCAAGATACAGAGCCTGTTCTTCGACGTCGTCGCCGGCCGCGTGCCCGCCCACGCCGATTGGCTCACCGCTGTTTGAGGAGGCGTCATGTCCGAACTGAACGAAACAGCCCGCAGCGTCGATGTCACCGCCCACGATCTGCCGCTGGCCTGCCCGCGTCCCGGCGCGCCGCTCTGGGCAAGGCATCCGCGCGTGTTCCTCGACGTGCTGAAGCAGGGTGAAACCGCCTGTCCTTACTGCGGCACCACCTACCGCTTCACGGGCGAACGCCCGAAAGGCCACCACTGAAAATCCTCGTCGTCGCCCCCGCCTGGATCGGCGATACGATACTCGCCCAGCCGCTGCTGTCGCGACTCCACGAGAAACACGCCGGACTGACGCTCGACGTCCTGGCGTCGAGTTGGGGCGCGCCGCTGTTGGCCCGCATGACCGAAGTGCGGAACGTCATCAACAGCCCGTTCCGCCACGGCGAGTTCAAGCTCGCGGAACGCTGGCAACTCGCGCGGCAACTGAAGTCGGAAGGCTACGACGAAGCCGTCGTTCTGCCCAACTCGTGGAAGTCGGCGCTGATTCCCTTCCTTGCCGGCATCCCGAAGCGTACCGGCTATCTGGGCGAATCGCGCTACGGGCTCATCAACCACAGGCACCGTCTCGACAAGAACAAACACCCGCGTCTTGCCGACCGCTACCTCCGCCTGGCCGACGACGCCGGCAGCCATCCTCATCTGTCGCTGCGCCGGCCGCATCTGCACTCCTCGCGCGAGCAACAGTGCGCCGCGCGCCAGGCGCTCGGCCTGCCGTGCGAAGGGCAGCCCATCGTCTTCTGCCCCGGCGCCGAATATGGGCCCGCCAAGCGCTGGCCGGCTCGCCATTTCGCCACGTTGGCGAACGCCGTCGGCCATGTCGACGATCCGGTCTGGCTGGTCGGATCGGACAAGGACGCCCAGGTCGGCGAGAGAATCGAACAACTCTGCCACGGGGCGGCCATCAACCTTTGCGGCCGCACCACGCTGGAACAGGCGATCGACATCATCGCCTCCGCGCGCCACGTCGTTTGCAACGATTCCGGCCTGATGCATGTCGCCGCGGCACTCGACCGTCCGCTGGTGGCGGTGTTCGGGTCGTCCAGCTTCAATTACACGCCGCCGATGTCGCCACAGGCGAAAATCGTTTCCCTCGAACTTGAATGCAGCCCCTGCTTCAAGCGCGAATGTCCGTACGGCCATTTGTATTGCCTGAACGACCTGACGCCGGATCGGGTCATGACGGCGATGCGGAGTTAAGGGCATCAGATGCCTAAAACCATCTACACCACGCCCCAGGATGCGGAAAATGCGTTCTATGAAGCCCTGGAACGAGGCAACCTCGATGCCATGATGGCCGTATGGGCCGAGGACGAAGAAATCGTCTGCGTTCATCCCGGCGGCCCGCGCCTTTCCGGCTACGCGGCCATACGCGAAGCGTGGCGCCGCGTCTTTGAAACCGGCACAAAGTTACGCGTACAACTCTCCGTACCTGGGGTCGTGCAAACGCCCTTTACCGCCGTGCACAGCCTGACCGAGCACATCGGCGTTGTCGGCAAGGACGAGGTCCGCGCGCCGGTGGTTGCAACCAACGTCTATGTACGCGGCCCTCTCGGCTGGCGCATGATAGTGCACCACGCCTCGCCCTCCCCGCCAGCCGCACCGGAAGCGCCCAAGACGCTGCACTGACTGCATGCGATAATCGGCCAAGATACGGTCACGAGGCAGCCATGATCTTCCCCGCCCCCGAGATATTCAAGGCTTATGACATCCGCGGCATCGTCGGCAAATCGCTAACCAGCGACGTCGCCCGTGCCATCGGCATGGCGCTGGGCAGCGAGGCGCGCGAACTGGGGCTGAAAACCATCGTCGTCGGCCGCGACGGTCGCCTTTCCGGTCCCGACCTCGTTTCATCTCTCGCCACCGGCATCATCAGCACCGGCACCGATGTCGTCGATATCGGTTGCGTGCCGACGCCCGTCACCTATTTCGCCGCGCATCACCTCGAAGTCGGCAGTTGCGTTTCCGTCACCGGCAGCCACAATCCGCCCGACTACAACGGCTTCAAGATGGTGCTCGGCGGCGAAACGCTGTTCGGCGAGCGCATCCAGACACTGCGCCGCCGCATTGAGACCGGCCGCTTCGCCACCGGCCAGGGCGTGCTTTGCCGCACCCATGTCGATGCCGCCTATCTCGACCGCATCGTCGGCGACGTGGAACTCGCACGACCGATGAAAATTGTAATCGACTGCGGCAACGGCGTGGCCGGCGCCCTGGCGCCCGAACTCTTCCGCCGCCTGGGCTGCGAGGTCGTCGAACTGTTCTGCGAAGTGGACGGCCACTTCCCCAACCACCATCCCGATCCGTCCAAGCCCGAGAACCTCAAAACGTCATCCGCGTCCTCAAGGAAACCGATGCCGAATTGGGCCTCGCCTTCGACGGCGACGGCGACCGCCTCGGCGTCGTCACCAAGGACGGCGAGATCATCTACCCCGACCGCCAGTTGATGCTGTTCGCGGCCGACGTGCTGACGCGCAATCCCGGCGCCACCATCATTTTCGACGTCAAGTGCTCGCGGCGGGTCGCCCAGTCGGTGCGCTTCCAGGGCGGCATACCGCTGATGTGGAACACCGGCCATGCGCTCATCAAGGCCAAGCTCAAGGAAACCGGGGCGCCGCTGGCCGGGGAGATGAGCGGCCACATGTTCTTCAAGGAACGCTGGTACGGCTTCGACGACGGCCTCTATGCCGGCGCGCGCCTGCTCGAAATCGTCTCGCGCTGGAAAGATGCCAACTGGCCGCTCCAGCACCTGCCGAACGCCATCTCCACGCCCGAACTCAATCTCAGGATGAAGGAAGGCGAGCCGCACGCACTGATCGCCAGGCTGCAAAAGAGCGGAAAGTTTCCGGCTGCCCGCGAACTCATCACCATCGACGGCGTCCGTGCCGAATATGCCGACGGTTTCGGCCTGGCACGTGCATCCAACACCACACCCGTCGTCGTGTTACGCTTCGAGGCCGACACCCGGCAGGCGCTCGCGCGCATCCAGGCCGAATTCAAGGCCGCGCTGGAGTCCGCCTGGCCAGAACTGAGAGTGAGCTTCTAATGGACAGCGAAGAAATCTTCATCGGCCGTCAGCCGATTCTCGACCGTGAACAAAACCTGTTCGCTTACGAATTGCTGTTCAGAAGCGGCAGCAAGGTGAATTCCGCCAGCGTTCAGGACGACCTCGCCGCCACGGCCAACGTCCTCAATCATGCCTTCGCCGAACTCGGCATCGAGCAGGCGCTCGGCCCCTACAAAGGATTCATCAACTGCGACGAAAGCCTGCTGCTTTCCGACATCCTCGAAGTCCTGCCGACCGACAAGATCGTGCTCGAAGTCCTGGAAACGGTCGAGGTCACGCCGCAAATCGTCGAACGCTGCCTGGAGCTCAAAGAGCGCGGCTTCACCATTGCGCTCGACGACTTCGTCAATTACGAAGACAAGTTCAAACCCCTGCTCGACTTGATCGAAATCGTCAAGGTCGACCTGATACTGCTGGGTTCCGACGGACTGGAGCAGACCACACGGGCACTCAAACGCTGGCCCAAGCTCAAATTGCTGGCCGAGAAGGTCGATTCGCGCGAACAGGCCAGGTACTGCCTCGATCTGGGCTACGACCTGTTCCAGGGCTATTACTTCGCCAAGCCCGTCATCATCGCCGGCAAGAAGCTCGGCCATTCGCAGCTTTCGCTGGTCAGGCTGCTCGGGCTGGTACTCGAAGATGCCGAAACCGGCGATCTCGAAGGCGTGCTCAAGCACGAGCCGGGGCTCGCCATGAACCTGATGCGGCTCACCAACTCGGTCGCCACCGGCGTGCGCACCAAGGTGACCAGCCTGCGCCACGCCATCACGGTGCTGGGCCGGCGCCAATTGCAGCGCTGGTTGCAACTGCTGCTCTATACCAATCCGCAAGGCGGCGCCGTCGGCAGCCCGCTGCTGCAACTGGCGGCGACACGCGGCCGGCTGATGGAACTCCTGGCCACGAAGCTGCATCCCGGACGGCGCGATTTCGAGGACCACGCCTTCATGACCGGCATCATGTCGTTGATGCCGGCGCTGATGAGCGCTCCCTTCGAGGAGATACTGCGCGGTATCAGTGTCGCGCCCGATGTGCTCGACGCGCTGGAGAAGGGCGCAGGCGAACTGGGCGTCATGCTTCAGCTTTCCCATGCGCTCGAAGCCGGCGACGGTCAGGCTTGCCACGATCTCGCCGAAAAGCTCGGTGGCATCGACCACACCACCGTCAACGCCTGCCTCACCCAGGCCCTGACCTGGGCCAGCAGTATCGGTCAGGAGAATACCTAGCCCGCTACGTATTTTCCGCCGTAGCCGTTGAGCGATACGCTTCCAGCTTCGGATGCGCTAGCAACGCCGCCCACTTCGCGTCGAGCGCCGGCAATAACGCCCGCGCGCCCTCGATGTTGCCGCTGCTGCCGGCGCGTTCGATGTCATGAGCGACCGCCTGAATTCCCGTGGCGAACACGTTGGCGGCCACGCCCTTGATGAAATGCGCCGCCGCGCGCACCTGCGCCCCGTCGCCGCCGGCCACGGCCTGCCTCAGCGTCTCGATGTCGGCAGGCATTCTCGCCACGAACATGTCGAGGATCGTAACCGCCATTTCCTTATCGCCCATCAGCAGATCGACGAGATCGTCGTACTTGAACTCCGCAGCCTCGCCATTTTCGGCAGGCACGCTCACGGCTTCGCGCTCTGGCGCCAGACCCGTCGGCAAATAGCGGTCGAGAGCACGCGACAGCTTGTCGAGGGAAACCGGTTTCGTCAGGTAGTCGTCCATGCCCGCCGCAAGACATATCTCGCGGTCGCCGCTCATCGCATGCGCGGTCATGGCGACGACCGGCGTAACGACGTCGAGCGCACGCAGGCGGCGCGTTGCGTCGTAGCCGTCCATGTTCGGCATCTGGCAATCCATCAGAATGAGGTCGTAGCGGTTGGCCGCCACCGCCGCCAGCGCCTCGATGCCGTCCTGAGCGCCGTCGGGATGGCTACAGCCGAGCTTTTCCAGGATGCCGCGCGTCACCATCATGTTGATGGGATTGTCCTCGACCACCAGAATGCGCGCCGCGGCGCGTTCGGCCGTGGCGCGGGAAGACTGGCCCGCCGCTGCTTCCGCCTGCCGCGCCGGCCGGCCCGTCAGCACGTCGAGCATGCAGGTCAACAGCATCGAACGGCGCACCGGCTTGCGCAGATAGCCCGCGAAACCGGCATGTTCGAGTTGCCCGGCATCGCCGCGGTAACCGGCGGGAACGCACATGACCAGCGCCATGCCGGCGTTGGCGGGGTCGGCGCGCAAAGTACGGCCGAGAGCCTCGCCGCCCATGCCCGGCAATTTCATGTCGATCAGCGCGCAACGGTAAGGCCGCCCGCTCTGTCGCGCCGCATCGATTTGAGCCGTCGCCGATCCGGCGTCGGCCGCCGCGTCGGCGGCCAGGCCCCAGCGCACCAACTGCGCGGCAAGGCTCGCGCGGCTCGTCGCATGGCCGTCGACGACCAGAATGCGGCTGCCGGCGAGGCCGTGCAAACGCTCCAGCCCCGGCAGGTCCGCCGCCACGGCGTCCGCCGGCTGGATCGCGAGAACGAGCGTGAAAATGAACGTGGTGCCGTGGTCGACCTGGCTGACGACATCGAGGCTGCCACCCATCAATTCGACCAGTTGCCTGGCGATCGCCAAACCGAGACCGGTGCCGCCATATTTGCGCGTCGTCGACGAGTCGGCCTGCTCGAAGGGCAGAAAGATTTTGTCGAGACGGTCGGGAGGAATACCGATGCCCGTATCCTCGACCGCGACACGCAGGATCACCTGCCCCGCGCTGCCGCCGGCGCGAGTGATGTGCAACTCGATGCTGCCGCTGCGGGTGAACTTGATGGCATTGCCGACCAGGTTGTTGACGATCTGCCCGATGCGTCCGGGATCGCCGCGCAGCAGCGTCGGCACGTCGGGCGCAATGCTCCAGGCAAAGTCGATGTCCTTCTCCGCCGCGCGCAAGGCATGCAGTTCGGAAAGGTCCTCGACCAGTGTCAGCAAATCGAAATCGACAGGATCGAGCACCAGTTTGTGCACCTCGATTTTCGAGAAATCGAGGATGTCGTTGATGATGGAAAGCAAGGCATCGGCGGAGACGCGGATCGTGTCCAGGCAGTGCCGCTGTTCCTCATTGAGCGCCGTGTCCTGCATCAGCGTCACCATGCCGATAACGCCGTTCATCGGCGTACGGATTTCGTGGGACATCATCGCCAGAAAATCGCTCTTGGCGCGGTTGGCCGCTTCCGCCTTCGCCACGGCCTCGGTCAGTTCGCGCTCGATGCGGATACGGCCGGTGATGTCGCTGCAACCGAAAACGCGGCCGATAACGCGTTCGTCGAGATATTGCGGCCGCGACTTGAACTCGAAGACGCGGCCGTCCTTCAGATGGAACAGACAGGTGGCCGCCTCGTCGTCGACCATGGGTTGCATGCTGCTGCGGCAGGCGGCGCCGTCTTCCACCTGCCCGGCGATAAAGTCGAGCACCGCGGCATCGTCGCGCGCCAGGAGCAGGGATTCGGGTATGCCCCACATGCGGCCGAACAGGCGGTTCATGCTGGCGATGCCGCCCTGCATGTCCATGACCATGATGCCGTTGCCGGTGGACTCCAGCGTCGCCCGCAGTTGCGACATGGTTTGCGCCAGGTCGTCCTCGATCCGCCGCTCCTTGCGGATGTCCTCGGCCTGCACCAGCAGCAGCGGACGCCCTTCGTGGCGCAGCACGCGCACCGACTTGTTCACCGGCAGCAGGGTGCCGTCGCGGCAGAGGTAGAGTCCCTCCTGGCGCTCTATCTCCTGGTGCTGGCCGTTGCGCACGTCTTCCCAGTAAAACACGTCCGGCAAGGAGCTTTCGACGTCGGTGATCGACTTGCCGACCAGGGCGTCTTCGGCGAAGCCCAGGGTTTGACAGGTCGCGCGGCTGACCAGCAGGATTTGCAGGCTGTCCGGATCGACCAGCAGCAGCATCTGCCGGCTGTAGTCGAGTACCAGGCGCTCCAGAGTGCCGCTCATACCACCTTCTTTTTCACCGGCTCGCCGGTATCGAAATAGTAGCTCACGTTCTGGCGCGGATTGAGATAGGCGTAGATTTCGCGCGGCAGTTGGGCCGGCCGGATCGCCTTGGCGATATTGACGTCCACCGCCTTTTCCATATCGACGAGGATGGCCTCCTCCTTCGGGATGTCGGCGTCGTAAATGACGATGGTCGGCTTGAGCGGCTTGGCCGAATTGATCGTCGCCACCATGCCGACGACACCGTTGGAAAGCTGAACGATGGTGCCCGGCGGATAAACGCCGAGACAGCGGATGAACACCTGCAACAGCCGGGGGTCGAACTTGGCGCGCAGCTTGGTAAACATCGCCGACAGCGCCTCGTGCGGCGTCAGGGCATCGGCAATGTTGACCGGATTGCACAGCTCGTCGTAATAGTTGGCAATGGCGACGATGCGCGGCAGCAGCTTGATCCCCTCGCTCTTGAGTCCTTCCGGGTAGCCACTGCCGTCGAACATTTCGTGGTGTTCGTAGATGATGGCCGTGGTCGGCGGATTGAGCTTCAGCCGCCGCGCGATGTCGACCCCGTACTGGCAGTGCATCTTGTAAAGCTCGCGCTCCGCATGGGTGAGCGGCTCCTGTTTCATCAGAATCTTCGTCGGGATTTCGACGCGGCCGATATCGTGGAACAGCGCGCCCATCCCCAGGGCCGTGATGTGCTCCGGCGGCAGCTTGATGTCGCGCGCCATCATCAGCGACAGCAGCGTCACGGTCAGCGAGTGGAAGTACATTTCCTCGCCGCCCATCTTGTCGGCCATCAGATGCAATGCCAGTTCGGGCGCGGCAAGAACGGAATCGGCGATCTGATTGACGAGCTGCGTAGCCTGCTGCACCTTCTCTTCCGGCTTGGAGAACAAATCCTTGTTGATGTCGCGGATGACGACGGTGGTATCGACGAAGGCATGGCCGATGCGTGCCGCCGTTTCGCGCTGTTGCTTGATGCGTTCTATCAGCGCGCGCTTGGCCGCCAGCGTCGGGGGAATCGCCGTCGCGGCCGCAGCCGGCGGTTCCTCCGTGGATTCCGTCTGTGTCGGTTCCGTCCGCATGTCGCTGCGTTCGGGATCGTAGCGGACGGTCTTCAGGCCGAGGCTGCGCAGGGTCTGGATCTGATCCTCGGTCTTGATCTTGAAGGCGTTGAAGGCGAAGGGATGTTCGAACCACTTCAGGTCGAGGCAGACGTAGAGCCCGACCCGCAGTTGATCCATGCCGATGGTGACGTTGTCCGACATCAGGAACGGCCCAATCGCGACGTCTGCAAGAGAGTGCGCTCAGTCCTTCCCGGCATCGTAGCTCGACGGCGTGATGCCGGCGTGCGCCAGGAATTCGCGCAAATGCTTGATCGCCTGCTTGTCGCAGACGTTGCTGTGATGCGGATGATGCAGAAAATCCTCGACCCGGTTCAGCACCACCCGAAAGCGGGCGCCGTGGGAAGGCTCGACCGTCGCGCCCAGGTGATGCAACAGCGATTCCACCTCGCGCCAGTGGATGTTGCTGCTGACGGGGTCCTGGAAGATCGTGCGCAGCAGGTTGAGATGCTTATGGCTCACGGCGACCGATACGGAGGGGATGACATCTGTAAGGATACCCGATGCGCTCGCGCGAAGCACCCCATCCGCTTTAGCGCATCCACTTTGGCCTCAGCCATGCGCCAAGGCTGCCAAGCCGGGGCAATCGCATGAACGGTATTGCCCGAGACAGAACGCCAAAGTGTAGGCGTTGCATCAGTGTCGGTCCGAGACGAAACCTTCGGGTATTGAGGTTGGAGCGCGCTCGGGACGGCGGGGTGCCCTGCTACGCTCATGTCACCCGGCGGCGGCCTGCGGCCGCCTTCTCCTTCTCTACTTCGCTACGCAGGGCACCCCACCCTCCCGAGCGGGATACGCCGTGGTGGTTTGCGGCTCCAATGCGCGGGCATGTCCAGCCAAGGGAGGCGGGTGGCCGAT
>OBOI01000536.1_pt1 | contig 12962 bp, 9 predicted proteins | sample 1670151 | NCBI WGS metagenome assembly OBOI01 (sample SAMEA104232303, study PRJEB22302) | sediment metagenome | biome: forest; feature: aquifer; material: sediment | place: USA | collected 2011-08-07 | depth 0.01 m | reverse complement strand
CACTTCTTCTCAAGCCAACGTTTGCCGTTTGCAGTTCCAGGGTGCGGGCACGGACCTCTTGCTCCAGGCCATGGCGGGCCTCTTCCACCAGCCGCTTGGCACGCACCAGCCGTCGGTTCAGCTTGAGCACGTGCAGGGTCAGGACGATCATGATGAGCAGCGCGGTAAGCGCCAGCACCAGCCATGGCCAATAGCTCCTGAGCACATCGGCCAGGGTTATTTTGCCATACTCCTGATACGGCGGCAGTCGGAGCTCCCGCATCAGCTCATGCACCGGCTCATATTTCAGGGGGATCGTCCAGCCCGCTGTTTTTCCCGCCTTGGCGGCAGGATGGTCATGGGGCATATTGAGCAACGCCATCGCCACCTGCTCGGTAAGTTCACGATCGGTGTGCGCCAGCGCGGCCAACGGCCACTCGGGATAGAGCCTGGTGCTGAGCACAAACGGGAAGCCCTTTTCCCGCCGCTGATTCAGGATGCGAAAGGCATTGAGCGCTATCTTCCCTTCCTCGGCCAGCCGTTCGAGGGTATCGGTACGCACCGTCCCCGCGTCCACCTTGCCGTCGCGCACGGCATACACCACGTCGTCGTGGCTGGTGCCGGCGAACCGCAAGCGGCCGAAATCCCGATACGGATCGAGGCCACTGCTGTTCAACTCCCGCCACGCCACCTGCCAGCCTCCCAGCGAGGTCTCATCAACGGCCAGGAAGGACTTGCCCCGCAGATCGGCCAGGGTGTTGAGATCGCGGCGATCCGCCCGGCAGAAGACGACCCCGCCAAAGAGAGTATGGCTGTCATGCAGGCCGGCGTTCTTAATGGTTGCGATCCTGGTCGCGCCGTATCGCGCTTCGAGATCGACATAGATCGAGGAGTTGGCCAACACGAACTCCACCTCCCCCCGTGCCACCGCGGAGCCGATCTCGCTAAAACTGAGGGGGACAATGGTAAAGGGACGCTGGGGGATAACGCTCGTCAGATAGGCGGCGGTGGGGCCCCACATCGTGCGGGCGGTTTCGGTGCCACGATGGGCGAGGACCCCGATCCGCACCGGCGGGAGTTCGGCGGCAAACGGGGCAGGCGGTTGTAACAACACCCCGGTCAGGAGGAAAAGCAGGCAGGCGATGGGGAACAACGTTCGTTTGGACATGGCAACTCCCCGTTGTTGATTGCATTCTGTGGCGCACGACCATGAGAGCCAAGCCATCCCGTCCGCACCAGGAGGTGCCTGACTTTCAAAATTTCCCGCTCATTCATGAATAAGTATATCGTGGCAGGGTTGCCATCCACCAGCAAAACCTTGCGCCTATCATATATATCTCTGCTATGCCGTAGTTCAATAGGTCTGTCTGAAAGGTTACGTCTTGCCTAGCTCGCGGGCACAATGAGTCCCCTAAACACCCAAATCAGCACCTACGGCATTAGCCGGGCGAAGCGTCTCCCAACTCCTCGAGTTCCAACACAAAAATTCCCTTGTTGTGAATTTTCCATCTTACGTCAAAGTCAAAGATTCTAAAGGCAAAGAGAAGTCCCTCGGACTCATCCGCTTCGATGGTCGCCCTCTTGCGCTGCGACGTGGGGCGCGGATCAAGCTCCAACATCTGCTGGAGCAAGGCCTGCAAGTTGGGGTGGTATTTAGTCCCTGATTGCTGGATAGCCATGACGCTGCTGCTGGAAAATTCTACCCGATATTTTTGAATGCCTTGGCTCGCCCACCCCAGAGTCGCGCTGGCAAAGGAGTCCGCATACGACAGATAGGGCTTAATATCGAGCACCGGGGTGCCGTCTAAAATATCCAAGCCGCTGAGATGAAGTTCGATTCCGCCCGGGGCCAAAAAATCAATCTCTTCGATCTTGACCACCGACATGCCGATCGGGTTTGGTCGGTGCGGCGACCTGGAGGCAAACACTCCCACTTGGTTTGGTGCTTCAATGCGGGGCGGATTGATTAAAGGCCTCCACCCTTTTGCGATGTTTTTATGAAAGACAAAAACAATCCAAATATGGGAAAACTCCTGCAGATGACTCAGCGCCTTGAGATAGGCGGAGTCGGGATTAAGCTTAAGCACGCCTCTGGCTTGCGAAATCATCATCGACTGCCTCGCCACGCCAAATTTTTCTTTAAAACAACTCCGGATATAGCCGATGGGCGTAAACGAGTAGTTTTCATTGTGTGATATCATCGTCATTCGGGCCAGGTCCCCTCTTCAGCTTGCGTATCTCTCTTCCTAAAAATTGATGGTCTCGTAAAAGTCCATCAACGTGCCATCCGCCTACGGTACTTGCAAAATGGGGCAAGGCCTTCAACCCGCGCGCGCGACAACAGGGGTTGCCCAACCCGCCACCCAGGACTTGACCTCGGGAAAGGAGTAGTGTTCCAGGGCGCCGAAGCCGGCAAGGTGCTTGACCTTCTGGGGGGGCAGGGCCGGGGTGGTGATGCCGCAGAGGAAGCGAGCCACGGCCACGCTGGAGGGTAGTTCCTGGGCCACGCCAATCAAGGCCCGGGTCAGGGCGTGGTAGTCATGGCTGGTTAGCGGCGCCACTCCCCTGGGCTGGGGTAGGGTCACCCGTTCTCCTTGGCAGGCGGAGCAGTGGCCGCACTGGGTGCCGGGCAGCTGTTGGCCGAAGTAGCCCGCCAATTCGACACTGAAGCAGGGGCTCTCCCTAAAGAAGGAGAGCATGCGGCGGAGCCTCGCGATCTCATGGGCCTCGCGCTCGTGGAAGAGCTGAAAGATCCGGGCAGCCATGGCCTCCACCTCCACCTCCGCGGCTGCGGCCTGGTAGACCTCCTTCATCTGCTTGGCCTCCAGCTCGATCCACCCCTGTTCGGCAAAGTACTCCAGGGCCTTCACCACGCGTTGGCGGTCGGCCCCGGAGCTTGCCATCACCGCCGGGATATCCACGGTGGTCCACACCCGCCGGGCCTGACAGTGGCTAAAGATCGCCTGCACAAACCGTTGCCGTTCCCCCTGGAAGGCGGCGATGATGGCGGACTGCGGGTGCAGTTGCTTGAAGCTGTAGGCCTCCATGAAGGAGTAACGGGGCACCAGGATGCCGGCCGCCTCCAGGTAGACCAGCAGGGTCTTTAGCGGCAGGGGGCGGATGTTCAAGCGGCGGGAGAGTTCGTAGAGCTTGATCTCGTAAGGGCCGGGGCTGTTCGCCTTGATCTCGGCGAGCAGTTCGCTGATGGCCCCCGCTTCCGGGGTGTCGCCGTAGACAAAGTTCTCCAGCACGGTGAGGTGGTCCTGATTGGCCAGGACCTCGCAGCAGGCGGGCGCCCCGTCGCGGCCGGCGCGGCCGATCTCCTGGCTGTAGTTCTCCAGGGACTTCGGCAGATCAAAGTGGATGACGCTCCTGATATTGCCCTTATCGATGCCCATGCCAAAGGCGATGGTGGCCACCACGCAGTCGATCTCGCCCCCCATGAAGCGCTGCTGCACCTCCTCCCGCTCCTCGTTTTTCATGCCGGCATGATAGGCCGAGGCCGGCAGGCCTTGGCGGCTTAAGGTGGCTGCCACCTGCTCCGCCGTCCGCTGCTGGGTCACGTAGACAATGGCCGGCCGCCGCGCCGGGTCGTGAAGCCGGGCGAGCAGCATGGCCTCCTTCTCCTCTTCCGGGGCCGGGGTGATTTGCAGGAAGAGGTTCGGCCGGTAGAACCCGGTCTGGGTGACATTGGCCCGGGGGATGGCAAACTTGGCGCACATGTCCGCCACCACCGGCGGCGTGGCGGTGGCGGTCAACAGCAGGGTCTGGGGAATGGCGAACTCCTGGCGGTAGGCGGGGAGCTTCAGGTACTCGGGCCGGAAGTTGTGGCCCCACTCCGAGATGCAGTGGGCCTCGTCAATGACCAGCAACGAGATTTGCATACGCTGGAGGTGAACGCGGAAGCGCTCGTTCCTGAAGCGCTCCACCGAGATCATCAGGATCTTTAAGCGGCCCTGCCGGGCATCGTCCAGCACCTGGTTGAAGGCCTGGCGGTCGAGGGTGGAGTCCAGTCTGGCCGCCGGGATCCGTTTTGCTTGCAGAAACTCCACCTGGTCCTTCATCAAGGCCAAGAGCGGGGAGACCACCACGGTGAGGCCGGGCAGCAGCAAGGCCGGCAGCTGGTAGCACAGGGACTTGCCGGCCCCGGTGGGGAAGATGGCCACTGCCGACTCCCCGGCCGTGAGCCGGGCGATGACCTCCTGTTGGCCGGTCTTGAAGGCGGTGAAACCGAAATGGGTGTTTAGCTGTTCTTCGAGCATGGGGGTGGGGCCTGCTTCCTGGTTGGTGTGGACTGAGTGGACTTAATGGACTGGGTGGAGGAGGTGGACTGAATGGGGAGTGAGTCAAGGTCATTGGCTGACGGGGATCTTCCTCCGGTACTTTTTTCCTTTCCCTAACAAACAGGCCATGCCCTCACAAGGTATAGTCACCCGCCAAGAAACGCTTGGCGTAGCGTTCGATCTGGGCGTCGTCGCGGAGCACGGCATCCAACTGGCGCATGAAGGCGATCAGGCGGCCGGCCGTGGCGAGGGCGGTCAGCACCTGCTCTTGGTCGATGTGGGAGAGGCGGGCGATGATCAGATCGCCACGGGTCTTGGAGAGAAAGCCCATCTCGGTGAGCACCCGGTCGATCAGGGTGATGCGGCGGGAGCGCTTGGTCATGTCGGCGGCGCCGCCCACAAAGCGAAAGTAGACGTGGTTGTTGGCGGCCCGTTCGCTGCAGTAGCTGTCCACCAAGTTGAAGTGGTAGCCGAAACGCATGGCCAGATTGACATACTCCGCCGAGATCACGGCCATGTTCCTGGCCGCCATGTGGGCCCCCTCGGTAGCGAGGTCACCGCTGCGCATCATGCTGCCCATCATCTCCCCGGCATCCATGGCGATAGAGTCCAGGTGCCAGGCCCCGGGCGTGGTCAGGCCCGCGATGATGGCCAGCAAGGGGCGGGAGAGCACCTGCTCGGCGCTGACCGGGCCGCTCCCCCCCGGGGCGATGCCGCCGCCCAGGTCCAGGACCTGGAGGCCGGCGGGGACCGAGAGTTCCAGCTTGCGCAGGGAGGAGAGCCCCCCGGCGCCGTTGCTGGCGGCCTCAATGATGGTCTGCACCGACTTCTCGTGGATGAAACGCAGGCAGTCGTGCAGGGTCCGGCACTTCTCGGGGGTGAACTCATCCTCCAGGGGGTTCACCAAATTGAGCGGGGCGATGTAGCGTAGCAGGTACTTCTGCCGCCGGTACTCGTAGAGCTCCTCCATCTTCATGCCGGCGCGCTGCTGCTGGGCCAGGATGCCCGCCAGCCGGCCGTCGTAGAGGGCGCTGCCGCCGTCCCCCTCCGCCACCAGGGTGATCTCCTGGCCATGACGGATGAGGTGGATGGCCTCGCCGCAGTTGACCAGGGTGGGGATCTTAAACTCGCGGCACACCGAGGCCATGTGGCTGGCCAGGCCGCCGCTGGCGGTGATGATCGCCGCCGCGTAGGGCATCACCCGGATGAACTGGGGCGAGTCGTTGGCCGCCACCAGCACCGCGCCCATGGGGAACTGCGCAAGCTCGGAGAGGTTGCGCAGGAAAAAGCACTTGCCAGAGGCCGCCCCCCTCTGCACCACCACCCCCTGGTTGGCAAACAGGAGCGGCTGCTCCGCCAGCCGGGGGCCGGAGGCTACTTGGTCCGTCGCCTCCGCCTGCTCCGCCACCTCCACCTGCAAGGCCCGCGCTTGCAGAAAGATGATGGTGCCGTCCGCCTGCATGGCCCACTCGATATCCTGGGGTCCCTTGAAATAGGCATCAATGGCCATGGCCTGGCGGGCCAGTCCGATGGCCGCCCCCGGGCTCAGGCAGGCGCGGCCGCGGCTCTCCTCGGGGGTCGCCTCTTGCCTAGTCTCGCCGGCGGCGGCCGGCACGGTCATGCTCTCCTTGCGGCCGATTCGAGTCTCGATCAACACGGGCGGCTCGCCCTTGCGCAGCCGATAGACGTCGGTGTCAATGCGGCCATCCACCACCGACGGCCCCAACCCCCAGGCCGCGTGGATCACCACCACCCCTCTGTCGCCCCGGGCCGGATCGGCGGTGTAGACCACGCCGCTGGCCACGGCATCCACCAGCAGGTGACAGCCCACGGCCATGCGCAGGGCGCCCGCGGCAACGCCCAGATGGCGCTGATAGGCCATGGCCCCGGGGGAGAAGAGGCTGGCCACCACCTGGCAGTAAGCCTGGCGCAGGTCGTTGGTACGCAGGGGGACATTCAGCACCGACTCGAACTGGCCGGCAAAGGAGAAGTAGCCATCCTCCTCGTCGGCGCTGCTGCGCACGGCAAGCAGCGCCTTGGCCCCATGCCGCCGCCGCAACTGATCCAGGGCAGCGGTCAGCCGTTGCTCCATCTCCGGGGGCAGGGTGCCGCCGAGAATCCGGCGGCGCAGGGCATCAAGCTCCTCTGCCGAGGCATTATCGGCCTTGACCTTGGCAACCGCATCGCTCAAGGCATTATGGCGAAAGAACTCGCTAAAGGCCCGCCCGGTCACGGCAAAGCCGTCCGGCACCGGCAGCCCCAGACCATTTTTCAGCTCGGCCAGGTGGTAGTTTTTGCCCCCCACCTCGCGGGCCCGGTCCCAGGTGATGGCCGCAAGGGGGATGATGAACGCGCCGGCCCTCCCCTCCTGGCCCTCAATCATCTCCTCGATCAAGGCCTGGATGGTGGCGAAGGTCTCGGCAATGGCGTAGCGCTTGCCGCTCAGGGTGTCGAACTGGGTGATGGAGTGCGCGAAGTCCGCAGTGAGCGCGGCAAAGGCGCTCTTGATGTAGTTGATGTCGAAGATATAGTTGCCGTTCAGCTTCTCCCCCATGTCCGTGATCCCTTCCAGGGCGCGGTTGTTGCTCGCCAGCACCTGCTGGAAGGTGGCGAATAGCAGGGGCAGGGCCAGCGGCCTAGGGGCGGGAGAGAGCCTGACGCGGATGGCCCGGGCCAAGCGGCGGATAGGGGTGAGGAGAGTCACGATTCCATGAAGCTAAGCATCTAGCGCTCCAGTGCCTTGCGGATGGAGAGTTTCAGGTCCTTGATCTTGACCGGTTTGGGGAAGAAGTCGAAGACATCGTCGCGCAGGGCCTCGATGGCCACATCCAGGTTGGCAAAGGCGGTGATCATGATGACCACGGTCTCGGGGTAGAGCCGTTTGGTGGTGCGCAGCACCTCCAGCCCGTCCACCCCCTTCATCTTGAGGTCGGTGACCACCACTTGGAAGCGCTTCTCCTTCAGGCGTTCCAAGGCCGATTCACCGTCGAGAAAGGTCTCCACCTCATACCCTTCCTGCTCCAGGGAGAGTTTAGCCATATCACCCACAATCTTCTCATCGTCGATGATCATTATTGTTGCCTTGGTCGTCATGTCCGCAGTACCTCGTTAAGTTGCCGTGCCTGCCCCGGGCTAGGAGAGCCCGGGGGCAGGGTTATCGTTTTTTTGCATAATCGGCAGGGTGATGGTGAAGGCCGTGCCCTCCCCCACCGTGCTGCTCACCTTCATATTCCCTTGATGATTCTTGATGATCCCGTAACTGACCCACAGGCCAAGACCGGTACCGCCATCACCCTTGGTGGTGAAGAAGGGATCGAAGATGTGGTCCATGTACTCCGGCGGGATCCCCTTGCCAGTGTCGCTGATGCGGATCTCCAGCTCCTGGCGTTCGCTGTTGTTCTGGGTCAGGATCGACAACACGCCGCCGTTGGGCATGGCCTGGATGGCATTGGCCATGATGTTGACCAGGACCTGCTGCACCTGATGCTCATCAATATAGCAGGCCGGCAGATCAGCGGCAAGGGCCAGGTGGATCTTGATATTGGAGACATCGAGCATGTTCTGGATCAGCCCCAGGGTCTTTTGGATGACATCGTTGATCTCCCGCATGTCCAGGTGCTGCTCCTTGGGCTTGGAGTAGTCGAGGAGATTTCTGATGGTCACCCGCAAGCGCTCGGTCTGCTCGTCCACCTGCTCCATGAAGCTGATCCGCTGCTCCCGGCCCAAGTGGTCATAGACCTCGGCGTAGGTCTGGGCGATCATCGAGATGTTGTTCAAGGGGTTGTTCAACTCATGGGCCACCCCGGCCACCAGCACGCCGATGGAGGCCAACCGCTTGGACTGCACGATCTCCCGCTCTCGCCTGCGCAACTCATCGGCCATGGTGTTGATGGCGGTGATCACCGAGCCCATCTCGTCGCTGGAGGGGTGCTCCTCAATCTGCTGATACTGAAAGTTGCCCCGGGCAATGGAGCGGGTAAGGGCGACGATGCGCCGCAAGGAGAGGCGGATGTTGCGGCCGCTCCACACACTGGTGCAAAAGGCGAGAAAGACCGTGCTCCAGAAGGCGTAGTGGAGCACGGTGGTGGTGCTGCCGATGATCCGGCCCACCTGCTGGCGCTCCACCAAGGTGGTGTTCTCGGAAAAGCCCTTGAGCCGCTGCCCCACCTCGCGCAGTTGGGCACGGACAGTGGGGTCCTTGCCGGCGCTCTCGCTGATCATGAAGATCAGCCGCTGATACTCGCGCAGCAGGTGCTTAAGCCGCTCGAAGCTCGATATGCCCACAGCCCGCACGATATCCTGGCGCACCTCCTCCAGGGTGGCGCTGGTGCGCTCGATCTTCGAGCGGATCTCATGGAGGGCGTTGTCGTCGTTGTAAAGAAAGTAATTCTTCTCCGCCAAACGCATCTCCAGAAAGGTGGTGTTCAGGTCATCGGCAATGGAGGTGAAGCGGAACTTGGTCTCGATCTGGTTGAAGCTGTGCATGGCAAAGGCCCCGATCATGACCAAGAGGGCGATATTGACGGCATTGGAGAGATAGATGCGGTATTCGATCCTCATGCGCTGCCTCCGCTATCCCCCGCCAGCACCGCGCTCCGGGTCTGGGGGAGCTCCGCTTGCTCCTTGCGGAAGGGCAGATACCAAAAGGTGCCGTCGATGATCATCAACAGACCGGAGAGGATAAGAGCGCCATCGAAGAGGGTGTTGAGGCCCAGGCCAAAATAGGTGATGAAGCCGATGCCGAAGCTCATGAACGAGACCCCGGTGCGGACAAAGGCAAGGCCGGTGCGGGCCCGGGCATAGATGGTGCGGTAGCAGGCGGCGATGGTGCGTTGGGCCGCCAGGACATTGCGCTCCCGGGCGAGATGGGTGCGCTCCCGGCTGGCCGGTGAGGGGTAGAGGATGGTGCTGTAGTTGGCCAAAAAGTCGCCGAGCCTGGCCAACTGCGTGGCCTTGGTCTCCTCTGGGGGCGGGAGGACGATGCCCTCCGGGAAGTGAAAATTTTCCAAAAAGAGCAGGGTGGCCGAGGTCACCTCCACCAGGGTCTGGTGGCCCGGCGGTTTGAGCCGGAAGCGGCGGACCTGGAGATAGACGGGCAGCCACGCCACGCTAAGCACCACCCCGGTGACCATGAGCAACACAAAGAGCGGCGAGGAGGAGGCCAGCCTGTGCGAGCGGAACAGGGCCAGGGCGATGGCGGTGAGCGCCAGTCCCGAGCGGGTCGTGGCCAGGGCGGTGCGTGCCTTGGCCATGTCGGTGCGGTAGCAGGCCAGCAGGGTCCGCCACTGGGCCATGGTGTTCCGCCAGTAGGCGAGCCCGGTGCGCTCGGTGCCGATCAACTCCCCCGGCTGGGCATGCAGGAAGTCCTGGACATACCCTTGGATGTCCTCCTGGAGGGTCACCCGGAACTCATAGCGGCCCGGCCCCATGGCCGCGGTCACCGCAGCGGCCATGGCAGGGTCCCGGGGGTCTCGGGCCGCCACCACCACGCTGCCGTCCGCGTTTTGCAACAGCGGAAACCACCCCACCGCCAGCAGCTGCTCGCCCTGCAGGCCGGTCAACAGTTCCGGGGCAATGGGCAAGCGCTCGTCGTACTCGATGGTCTTACAGTGGTAGTGGGCCGCCAAGGCCCGCAGCAGCTCCTGCCGCGGGACCCCGTAGTCGTTGTGGAGCACCGTGGCGATCTGCAAACCGCGACCAGCGGCGGCCTCTCCCGCAGCGGTCAGCTCCTCCGGGGTGAGGGTACCGCCGCCGACCAGGGGGGCGAAGGGCATGGGGCCCGGATTAGTGTTGGTCACGACTGAATACCGCCTTCTTCCAGGCCCGGCAGGGGACGCCATAGTCCGGGACCACAATTTCCATATCCGCGAAACAGTAGGGGAACTCGCGCTTGATCCGTTCGGCGGGCAGGCTCCAGACAAGACCGTCGATGATGAGAAAAAGCCCCACCAGCATCATCAAGGCCTCCACCACCACCCACCCCAGGCCGGCATGGGGGAGGGAGACGGCAAACACCGCCCCCACCAGGGAGATGCTGAGCCCGGTGCGGATAAAGGAGAAGCCGGTACGGGCCCGGGCCATGGTGGTACGCAGGCGGGCCATGACATTGCGGCGCTCGGCGAGCATGGTCCGTTCCAGGGCCAGGCCGGTGGTGGCCCAGATCCCGGGAGTCTGGCTCCTGGATACCGGCAACGGGGTTGGGTGCTGGAGGGTGCCGGCCACGGGGTGACGGTGGGGGACAAAGAAATCCCACAGGGTCTCGCGGGCATTGCCGCGTTTGACCGAATCGAGACTGCGCACCCCGGCGGGCCGCCCCCGCAGGTACCAGAAGAGCCCTTCCGCCACCATCACCCCGCCGATGCTGGCGAGTCCGATGTCAAAGGCGTGCCAGGCCCCGGAGGGGAACTGGCGCATCAGGCCGAAGCCGAAACCGATGAGGGCGTTGCCGGTGCGGACAAAGGCGAGGCCGGTACGCACCTTGGCCATGCGCGTGCGCAAGCAGGCAAGTTCGGTGCGCTCCTCGGCCAGGTCGGTGCGGTCGCTGGCCAGGAAGCGGCGCCGCATCACCGGGGAGAGCGACGACCACCCCTGGCGTAGCTGGGCGGCCCCGGGGACCGGGCCGATGCGGGCAAAGGTGGGCAGCCCCTCGACGTTGGCCACCGTGAGCACGGTGGTGCCGCCGGTGGCCTCGGTCATGCCGCAGGCCGGCAGCGCCGTGCTCACCTTACGGGAGGGGAGATAACTCCACAGACTGCGGATGGCAAGGTAGAGCCCGAAGAGCAACAGCGGCACTTCGAAAAAAAGCCAAAAGCCGCCGCCCACAAAGCGAAAGAAGAGGATGGCGATGGTGATGTAGGAGAAACCGGTGCGGACAAAGGCGAGGCCGGCGCGGCTCTTGCCCATCAGGGTGCGGTAGTGGGCCAGCAGGGAACGCCGCGCCGCCAAGTAGGTACGCACCTTGGCCAGGGGCGTGCGGCCGGCCGGAGGGGGGAAGCCGGGATTGAGGTCCTGGTTGTGCTCGATGATGCGAATCAGGTCCGCCGGCAGGGTGACCACGAACTCCACCGCCGCCACCCCGAGCCGCTCGCCGATGGCCTGGGCAAGCGCGGCAGTGGGCGCGCAGGCGATGACCCGGGCCCGATCGGCGGCAACGACATGGGGGAACCACCCCTCGCTCTTCAGTTGCTCCAGATCGAGCCGGCGCAGCACCTCGGCCGGACCGTTGATATTTTCGCGGTATTCGATCCAGGGACAACCGTGCTCTTCCGCCACGGTCAGCAGCGCCTCAAGTTTCTTCAACACACGGGGGGATCGCATCGTCATCATGGTGGGGGCACACACGCATCCTTCTAGCTCACCAAGCCGCGCCTGCCCCACGGCCGCCCCGGCACGCGCGGCGCCTGGACGGCGGCGCACGAGATTGAGGAGGGCTGGGTAACGCCAGGGAGGGCCGGGAGGTTATTATAATGAAGGACCATTTCTATTGCGAAATAAAACCCCCGTCAATAAAAAAGGAATTACCCCCCCGAGACCAAGCACTGCCGCGCCGCGGGCACAATCCCTTGGCGGGCAAGGCTCCCATCCGTGGTCGGTGGTGCCGGGCACACGATACTACGGGGTCTCAACGTCATCCCTTATCTTCGCTGGACAGGAGAAGGAGTGACGGATGAACCCCGGAAAGAGAGGGCCCATTCCCGCCGGATGGCAGGCAGCCAAGGCCCTGCTGAACAGGACGCGGAGGCGCCGCTTTCGCGGGCTGAGAAAACGGTGCATGACGATAAGGCCGGCACAGCTGGCGATGAGAGCTGCATCCTGAAAGGCCTGAAAAAGTACAGAATTGACGATCTCGCCGAGGCTTGCGGTTCCGCTGCACCAGTGCACCTCAAAGGGCCAGAAAAAGGAGACCGGGCCCGAGGAACAAAAAAAGTCGGTGAGCAGGTGCGAAAGGATGATCATCATGCAGGTGCGCAGAGGGATGTCCGGCAGGAAGCGCCAGGTCCGACTGGCCCAGGTTGCGGCCAGGGCAGCGACCAAGGCGAAGATGATACTGTGTGATGGGCCACGGTGGAAGGCGTTGCCATTGCCGGTCAGGAGCAAACCGGCGATGATGTCCAGATCCGGCAGGTTGGCCAGGATGGTCACGTAACCCAGCAGGATAAGAGACGAACCTCCACCGCCTTTTTTCGTGTTGAGGTAGTGGGTGGTCACTCCTATGGCTGCGTGTCCTATGGGTAGAGGCATGATCAATCTCCGTGGTGTGCTGGTCAGGAAACGCGTGGCCGGATGGCGGCACGCGGGACTATATGTTCGCAATAAGCGTGCCGCTCGCGGTCATTTGGGCTTGGCCCAAATGACCGCGTGAATCAAGGGCGAGGGCGATGACTCCATCAACATGAGGGGCAAACTTTTCCAGAGATACGGAAAGTGTTTCCTGAAAACCGGTTTGGCTCGCGATCAGGGCCATGACCTGGCCCCGCATGGGGTCATGGTGCCTCGGCAGTAGGCCTCTTTCTTGGCGTTACCGCGCCATTTTTTAGGCCCATCAGGGGGTGAGCACTCAGCTGCTGCTCAGCGTAGCCAAGGAGGAGGACCAGAGCCAATCCCGTGCCATGACCAATTCCGCCTTGACTTAGACAGGCCGTCCATGGAATAAATGAGTACTCATCTCTCTGAAGCATAGCGTCCCGTGACCACCAGCAT
>OBOI01000535.1_pt1 | contig 12969 bp, 13 predicted proteins | sample 1670151 | NCBI WGS metagenome assembly OBOI01 (sample SAMEA104232303, study PRJEB22302) | sediment metagenome | biome: forest; feature: aquifer; material: sediment | place: USA | collected 2011-08-07 | depth 0.01 m | reverse complement strand
GCAGCGCCGGCCGGCCGGGCGCGAAACTCGCTGCGCTCAGACAACGCGCCCGGACATCCCCGTCCGGCACTCCGTCGTCGCGGCGGTCGCAAAATCGGCGCCCCGCCGGCCCATGACCTGCTCCATCGGGCGCAAGCACGATGGCATGACGAAATGCGCTATGCTGCCGGTGTTCTATTCCGCTGCCGTTTAGGCACCACATTTTGCGTTAGCCATCGACACTATGTTGCTCCAGTCAGCACTTGAAGACCTGCGGACCAGTTGGCGTAGTGCCCGTCCAGACAAGCACTTCCCGTCTTTTGATCATCGCGTTACTAGATGGCCTCACACGTTGGTGTTTCTTGAGTCGCCCGGGCCGGAAGTTGCCAATAGTGGTGAGGTTTCGGCGTTCAATGACGATGGCACTGCTGCGGAATTGAGAAGGTTGCTTTCCATCGCCTTCGAACCTAAAGAGCAGGCCGGCGTGCTTTGCTGGAACGCCATTCCGTGGTTTCTGAATCGGAATCCCCGCATTTCAGACGTCACAGCGGCAAAGAATCTGCATGCGGAACTCCTTGCCCTTGTGCGCCCCAACCTTCAGTACGTGCTGTTGCTTGGTGCAAAGGCACGCGCTCTGCTTCCGTTTTGTTCACCGTACGTTGGAACGGCGCGCATTTACGGCGGCCATCATCCGGGTCGTCAAGCGCAAATTCAGAAAGGCCTAGTCGCCGAAAACGAAGCGGTCTTCGCATTGATTCGAGGTCAGCGCTCGGAGCCTGTATGACTGCATCGCCTACCCACTCGATGGCTACCCGGCGTTGCAGGCGACCTGGCGCATAAAGCCGCGCCAGGCGCCTGAACTTGTTGGGGCTCAAATCTCTACGCAGCGTATCGGTATACACATCATGATTAGCGAGAACTGCCAATTTGAGCGCCGCCACGTTTTGTACTGCGACATCCTTGGCTTTTCCAGCTACTTGCAGAGTGAGTTTTTTGAGCCCAATAGGTGCTTCCGGCTATTTCAACAACTTGATCGAATGATCGAGGAGGCGAGCAAGTTGATAGACGAGTCTGCGCCGCTCCCGGGCACATTGCGGAAACCGGACTACGTTGTAAAGCCGGAGGCGATTTACTGTTCTGACAGCATTGTTATCTCAACTCCACCAACGAACGTCGACGCAATTTGGCTATGCGAGGCTGCTGCCCGTATCAGCAACAGCATGTGTGCAAATGGCTTTCTTCTGAGAGGAGCCATAGTCACTGGCGAGATATATCACTCTGGAAACACTATCTTCGGGCCAGCAATTGCCAAAGCCGTTTGTGTCGAACAGTCGGGCATTCCCCCGGTTATCGCAATTGCACAAGAAACCATTGACATTTTCAAATGTGCTACATCTGAGCAGGATCTCGAAATCTCCAACGCCCGATCACGTCAGCTAATTTGCTACGATGATGACGGGATGCCGTATGTAGACCCATTTTGGCTATTGAAGGCTCACGCTAACCAACTCTGTCTGCATCCCCACGCCAAGCTGAAAATTGATTCATGGAGATCACTCATTGAAAGTGGCCTGCGAAATCGAAATCAGACTATCGCCAAGAAGTATGAATGGATCGCAAAGCGCTTTAACGCCGCGCTATGTAATTGAAGCAGTGAGAATGGAGCCAATTTCACGAAATGGGAATCCATACTAGGGGTGTCTGTCCCTTGAGCCCCACACCCTGCGGTGCAGGAGACGCTACGCGATAGAGCCGCACAGCGCCCCTGACCTTGAACATTGGACCTCGCAGGAAACTCACCATTGGCACCTAGGAGAATACAAATGGCTACGCGCCCTACATCCAAGAAACCCAAGATTGCAAAGAAGCCTGCACCAGCGGTCCGTGTCACGTCCGCAAAGAAGCCTGCGGCGCAGAAGATGACTTCGCACCACGGCACATTTCTTGGAAGTTCGGAGCCAGGTTACGAGACCCGTGGCGACATATTGGTGCCGTGGGGCAACAATTCGTCGACAGTCGTTTCCGCAAACAAGCTGAGTGCGGGAATTGATGCGTCCCAGAAGCAGATCAAGAAAAGCCTACAAAGCTTGGCGGCAGTTTTCGCCCAGGACTTTGAAGTTTCCGAAATTGAACTATCCGTAAGCTTTAGTGCAGACGGAAAGTTTCTCGGGTTTGGAGCGGGTGGGGCAATGTCAGTCAAGGTAAAAATTCGTCCCACGAGTAGCCATGGGGCGTAGTCTCAGTCGATCAGACCTGCGCAAAAAGCCGCGCAGGCCGCTCACTTCCATGTTGGACGTCCTAGGAGTAGCCAATGGCACAGACCGGAACGATCTTTAGGGCGCTAGTCGCATCACCGAGCGACTGTGCTCACGAACGAAAAATTATCCCCGAAGTCATTTCTGCGTGGAATGCCGTTCACTCGATGAGTAGCGCCGCGATCATCGAACCCGTGCTTTGGGAAACACATTCCCGACCCGGAATGGGTGGTCGTCCGCAAGAATTGATTAATCATCAACTTGTAGCCCACTGCGATCTTGTAATCGGGGCATTTTGGACAAGGCTAGGCACTCCAACAGGTGTCGCTGAATCTGGCACGGCCGAAGAAATAGAACATTTTCGAGAAGCAGGAAAGCCAGTGTTGCTGTATTTCTCGTCCGCTCCCGTGGTGCCGGAGAGCCTTGATGCGGATCAGTACAAGGCACTGAGTCAATACAAGGAGCGCCTAGGGCAACAGGGGTTGTACTCGAAGTACGAAACCCTTGCCGATTTCCGAGATCAGCTTCAGCGCCATCTTGCAGGACAGATGATTGATTTGCTCAAGCAGAATCCAAGCGCTTCTTCGGGAGGCCAAGCCGCGTCAGAAACGGGGACTGATCAACAGCAAGCCATTGTTAAGTTCTGCGCTGATTTCGAGGCGTTCTTGCGCAGGTTGAACGCAGAGTGGGAAGCTGAACGAGACAGCAATCCTCATAGCACGGACGATGGCAAATACATCATGAATCGTGCCGCAGATGAGGTATTGCACTTCAAGAGCATGATCACCGAAGACAATTCGGGACTGTCTCAACAGCTAGGGGAAGTATTGAAAAGAATTCGCGCACATCAACGGCATCAGTCCTATTTAGACGGCGGTATGTCGTTCCGAGGGTTTTGGACTGAAGGCGACGAAATAATCGGGGTCTTGCGCGATGAGGCTGCAAAACTTAAGGAGTTAATCAAAGTTGGCAGTTGAACATATGACGCCCAACCCTGCGGTGCAGGGGACGTTGCGCGATATAGCCGCGCAGCGCCGGTGACCTCGTTGGCGGGCTCATTGAGTACGCTTGCTCATCTTGGCAGCATGATGTGGAGCCTGTTGAAGAAGGTCGCAATCGCCATTGGCATCTTCTTCCTGGCTCTTGCTGTATTGCTTGGCGTCTTTGTGTGGTGGGGCAGTGTTGGCATCTTCTCAACTTCCCGGTTCGAGAGCGCCGAGTGGCTGGCGCCCGTATCTGAGGAGCGAGAGATCACTTGCTACCGGGGTGGGATGGCCCGAGACATCAAGAATCGCCTGCTCGCGCCCGGAATGACTCAGCAAGAGGTTGAATCGCTTCTTGGGCGGCCGGACAATCATCACAAGCCGCTGGAAATCGAATACACATTGGGAATGTGCAGCGGCTTCAGAATGGACTACGACGGATTGATTATCCGTTTCAGCACTGAAGGACGACTAATCAATGCCTACATCGTTCAGCACTGATCGTAGGCTACATGTGCTGTGTTTCACCGAGACCGCGACAGGCATCCGGGTAATCAGCTTTCGTAAGGCCAACGCAAGAGAGGCAATTCGATATGGCAAGCCGCAAACCCTTGATTAGCGCAGACGGCGAAGTCCGCGAACTAACCGCTGAAGATATGACGAAATTCAAGCCGGCCGCAGAAGTGCTGCCGGCGTCGCTCCGGAAGAAACTGGGCGTGCGCGGTCCTCAGAAAACCCCGACAAAAGAACGCATCACCATTTGGTTATCGCGGGAAGTGGTGGAGCGCTTCCGCGAAAGCGGCGCGGGTTGGCAAACCCGCGTTGATGCCGCTTTACGCGAGTGGCTGAAAAATCATTCTCCGGCGTAAGCCATCGCGCCATATGCACGTGGGGTTGAACCCGGCAGTCAGCTCGACTGGTCTGCGGTCTTGGATGATCTGCGCGTACCACCCGGCAATCAACTTGAGGCTTTGAAGGGTAATCGCAAGGGGCAGCACAGCATTCGCATCAATGATCGGTGGCGCGTGTGCTTCGTTTGGACCGCAGAGGGCCCGAAGGATGTTGAGATTGTGGATTACCACTGAAGGAGTTTGACCATGCGCACCGTTTCCCCCGTTTCTCCCGGCGAAATGTTGGATGAGGAGTTTCTGAAGCCGCTTGGCCTGACGAAGTACCGCCTGGCTAAGGACATCGGTGTTCCCCCTCAAAGAATTGGGGACATCGTTGCGGGTAAGCGCGCCATTACGGCAGACACCGACCTGCGGCTGTGTCGGTACTTCGGTCTCAGTGACGGGTGGTGGCTTCGTGGGCAGGCCAACTACGACACTGCGGTCGCTCGCGAAATCATGGGCGAAACACTCGCGCGCATTTCCCGGTGTCAACTGCTGGCGGCCTGAGGGAGCCCTCGGGACGATCGATGCCTTTCACTCCTCTTCATATGGGGCCGGGCCTGGCGATCAAGGCTCTGGCCGGCCGGCATTTCAGCGTTCTTACCTTTGGCATCGCTCAGGTGGCAATGGATATTGAGCCGCTCGTTGGCATGGTTCGCGGCTCCGCGGTATTACACGGCCCCACGCACACATATCTTGCAGGCCTTGTCATTGCTGCCGTTGTTGTCCTGGTTTCTCCACTAATCTGCCGGCCGATTCTCCGTCGCTGGAACCGAGAGCTGTCGCTTCACCGTTTGGGCTGGCTGGCCGAGCCGGAGTCATTTACCCCTATGCCGGTCATTGCCGGGGCATTCATTGGAACAATCTCTCATGTCATGCTGGACAGCATCATGCACTTCGACATTTCGCCTCTTGCGCCCTGGTTCAACACTAACGCTTTGCTTGGCCTGGTTTCCATTGAGACGCTACATCAATTCTGCATTCTTGCCGGCCTGTTCGGCATTGTCGGTTGGCTCCTTGTCGGCTGGCGCAAACTGCGTCGGGGCGCAGGCCATGAGGGCTGACGCGCATGGCTCCGATGGAACATCGTCAGGCAAAGGAACGCGTTCTCGCTATATCAGGCCGTCGACTTCGTAAGTGGAGAAATCCTCGGGCAGCAGCGTGTTCTCCAGGCTGCGCTGCGAGAACAGAAAACGGCCGTCGCAGACGAAGCCGAGTTCGTGCCAGTCGACGTCGTTGAGCATTTCGGCGAGCCGCTTGAGTTCCGCCGGCGGCAGCTTGCGGTGCGGAAACAGCGCCATGACGGCGCCGTCGTAGTGGGTGCAGTCGTGCGTGAAGAAGGGCCGCTCCTTACGCGTTTTGTTGTTCACGTAAATGCGCGGCCGGTCGGAAACGTGATGGCGGCGCCCCCACTTCCACCAGTTGGTCTCGTCGAAATCCGTCACGCGCCGCGCCAGCAGGCGCTCCTTGAACTGTTCGAGATAGGGCAGCGGGCGCATGTTGCCATCAAGGAAGATCATGCGCCGCAACTCGCCGGTCTGCGCCGTCTTCGAGCAGACGAAGTCGGCGTTGCCCAGTTCCGCATTGGTGAAAATGTCGTCGGCGCCCGAGACCGCGCCGACCTTGACCGCGAACACGCTCCTGAGCGGCACGGAGTAGATGCCGCGCGTCAGCAGAATCTGGCCGCCGGCAATCACCATGCGCCGGCCGTCGTCGGTGCGGTGGCTCATGTTGCCCAGCTCGAAGCGCCAGATCGCGCAGTTGGGCACCACGCCCGAGAAAATCCGGGCGTCGCCGAGGTCGTCGAAGTCGGTGATGGTGCCTTTGTCGTAGAGCCAAGTGTTGAGCCGCGCAGAGCCCGTGGTCTTGAGAAAGTCGCGCGGCGTGATGAAAATCAGCTCGCCGCCGGGTTGCAGGTGGCGCACGCATTTTTCGATGAAATGCAGATACAGATTGGCGTGGCCGTCGAGCAGTTGCGTCGAGAAGTGCCGGCGCGTGGCGGGCGGGATGTCGCGCGCCTTGACGTAGGGCGGGTTGCCGATGACGGTGGCGAACTTCTCGCTCTCGGGGTAGGTGAAGAAGTCGGCATTGAGCGCGCCTTCCGGGCAGTGCGCCGGATCGAGCTCGATGGCGACGACCTCGGGATAGTGCGGCGGAATACGCGCGGAGAAGGCGCCGTCGCCGCAGGCGGGTTCGAGAATGCGGCCGCGGTTGCGCATCATGGCCAGCATGCGTTCGACGACGGGCTCGGGGGTGAAAACCTGGCCGTGGGTGGCGATGTTGCGCTCGGGGGTCATGTGGCGGAAGTCTGTAAAATCGCGGGTTTTCAATCTCGGTCGGCCCCGGCCGCGCGCGGCGAAAACCCATGCAGGACGCGTCGGATACTACCATGCAGCTACGCGGCTCGTTTCTGGCCCGCGCCGTTCTGCGCCTGTTCGGCTGGCGCGCCATCGGGCCGGTATCGCTGCCGGCGAAGGCGGTGCTGATTGCGTATCCGCACACCTCGAACTGGGACTTCATCTACGGCATCCTTGGCCGTTCTGCATTAGGTCTGGGCGCCCGCTGGGTCGGCAAGGACAGCCTGTTCCGCTGGCCGGCCGGGCCGGTGATGCGCTGGTTGGGCGGCATACCGGTGAATCGTAGCCAGCCTGCCGGTTTCGTCGACCGCGTTGCCGCCGAGTTTGCCTTGCAGCCGCGCTTTCTGGTCGCCATCGCGCCCGAAGGAACGCGCAAGCGCACGGCCTGCTGGAAGAGCGGCTTCTACCGCATCGCCCTGGCGGCGCGGGTTCCCATCGTGCTGGGCTGCATCGATTACGCCGCGCGCGAAGTCGGCATCGTCGGCGTGATCGAACCGAGCGGCGATGCGGCGGCCGACATGGCTTGCATTGCGGCGGCCTATGCTGGGCGCCAGGGCCGGCATCCGGCCAACGCCGCGCCTATCGTGTTTGGGGCAAAGGTTTAGCGGTTAAGTGCGGGTCAGTCGGTGCTGCGGGGCGGCGGAGTGGGAACTCCCTTCGGCCTCACGGTGCAAAAAGCGCACAGATCGGCCAAAGGGAGTTCCCACCCCGCCGCCGTCACCCCCCGCTCAGGTTTACGGCCAACCCACACCCGCGCTGCCAAGCGACGGCCCGGTATTCCGCTCTGGCGATCTGTGCGCTTTTTGCACCGTGAGCCGGGGCGGAATACCGGGTCGTCGCTCCGCGAGCCGCCGCAATACGCCAGCACACAGACCTGTAGTTGTCTCCTCCATCCGAGTTATTGCATCGCGATGCCAACTGACATAGCATCCGCCGGCCTGGTCTCAGAACCCGACCACAGCCCATCCGGCTGACCCCACAAATCGTCATAGCGAGTATGTCCATGTTCCAGAATCTTCGTCTTTGGGCCAAGCTCATGGTGGCCATGGGCGCCTCCATCGGCATCGTCGGTGCGGTGCTTACCGTGACCAATTTCAGCACCATGAGCAGCCTGATTCGCGAAGCGGAAAGACAAGCGCTGGACGCGCACCTCAAGGCCATTACCAACGCCATCGCCGGAGAAAGCCGCATGGCCGAGGCCATGAGCGCCGTGGTGGCCAGCGTGCCGCTGGTGCAGGAAAAGTTCGCCGCCGGTGACCGCAAGGCCCTGGGCGGCTTGTTCGCGCCGGGCTACAAGACGTTGGCCAAGGATTACGGCATCGAGCAGTTCCAGTTTCACACGCCGCCGGCGACATCTTTCTTCCGGGTGCATAAGCCCGAGAAATTCGGCGACGATTTGTCCTCGTTCCGCAATACCGTGGTGGCGACCAACAAGAGCCAGAAGCCGACGCGCGGACTCGAAGGCGGCGTGGCCGGCCTCGGCGCGCGCGGCATGGTGCCGGTCTTCCACAAGGGGCGGCATGTCGGCTCGGTGGAGTTCGGCATGAGCTTCGGCCAGGCCTTCTTCGACAATTTCAAGGCCGAGAACGGCGTCGATGCGGCGCTGCATGTGCTGGCCGGCGAAAGTTTCAAAACCATGGCGTCCACGCTCGGCAAGGAGCCGCTGCTCGGCGCCGATGCGCTGAGCAAGGCCATGGCCGGCGAGCCCCAGCAGGAACACCGCGATATCCAGGGCGTCACTTATGCCGTGTACGCCGCCGCCGTCAGCGATTACTCGGGCAAGCCCTTCGGCGTGATGGAAATCGCCATGGACAGCAGCGCCTATCAGGCATCGCTGGCCAGCGCGCGCAATACGGCGCTGGTCGTCGGCCTGCTTTCCTTCGCGCTGGGCCTCGTTTTGGCCATGCTGACCGCGCGCAGTCTGGTCGGGCGCATCAATGCCGTGGTGGCGGGCGTAGACCGCATTGCGCGCGGCGATCTGAGCGCCGACATTGCGGTCGCGGGCAACGATGAAATTGCCGAACTGGCGCGTGCCACCCGCGAGATGCGGCGCAAGCTGCACGACCTCGCCGCCGAAGTCGGCGCCAATGCCGAGGCCGTGCATACCGCGGCGCTGGAAATCACCGCGGCGGTGGAAAACCAGGCGGCGACATCGAGCCAGATGTCGTCTTCAGTGGCCGAGATCACGTCCACGGTGGAAGAGTTGTCCGCGTCTTCCAACCAGATCGCCGAGCACTCCAAGTCCGTGGTCGACATTGCCAACCAGACGCTGGATGGCAGCCGCAAGGGCAGCGAGGCGATGCAGACCGTGCTGGGACGCATGAGCGACATCCGCGCCGACAACCAGGCGAGTCTGCAAGAAATCGTCGCGCTGGGCGCCAAGTCGAAGCAGATCAGCAAGGTCATGGAAATCATCAACACCCTGGCCGACCAGACCAAGCTGATCGCCTTCAATGCGGCGCTGGAGGCCTCCAGCGCGGGCGAGGCCGGCAAGCGCTTTTCGGTCGTTGCCGGCGAAATCCGCCGCCTCGCCGACAGCGTGACCGACTCGACCGGCGAAATCGAAATCAAGATCAACGAGATTCAGGATTCGATCAGTCGTATGGTCATTACGTCCGAGAAAGGCGGCAGCGGCATTGCCGCCGGTACCGGCGCCAGCGCCAACACGGCGGAACGCCTCAACGAAATCGTCAGCGCGGCGTCGCAGACCACCTCGGCGGCGCAGCAGATTTCGCTGTCGACGCAGCAGCAGAAAACCGCCAGCAACCAGGTGGTGGTGGCCTTGCGCGAGATCGTCGCCGCCAGTTCGCACACCGCCCAGTCCATCGGCCGCATTTCCAGTATCAGCAAGGAGATGTCGGCGCTGTCGGACCGCTTGTCCGCGTCGGTTGGCCGCTTCAAACTCGCCGACAAGACGTAGCCGCCGCCGGGGAAACCGCTTATCATCTCGCGGCCGGAGATGATGTGCCTCAGGCTTCCCGCCCGAGGCCGTCGAGTGCCGGTGGCGCCACGCCAGCGGCGCCACGCATGAGGAATTGCCAGCCATGTGGCGGAATATGAATCTGCAACGCAAGTTGATGCTCCTGGTCACTGCCTCGTTGCTGGCGCTTGTCCTCGCCAGCTTCGGTTCGCTCAATGCCGTGTGGAATGCACGGCTACAGGAACGCAAGGATCAGATCAAGAACATTACCGATGTCGCCAATGGCGTCGCCAAAGGGCAGATGGCCGACCCCGCCTTTCGCGACGGCGGCATGGCCCGGCTGTCGCAGATTGTCGGCGCCATGACCTTCAACGAGGGCGACTACGTTTTCTTCATACGCAACGACGGCGTATTCCTTGCCCACCCGAAGAAGGAAATGGTCGGCAGAAACCTGATCGACCTCAAGGACGGACACGGCATGCCGCTGGTGCGCAATCTGCTGGAGATTTCCAGGCAGCAGGGCGGCGGCTACCTTGAGTACTACTGGCCGCGCGCCGGCGAGCAGGTGCCGCAGAAGAAGATTTCCTATGTGATTGCCGTGCCCGGCGCCGATGCCTTCATCGGCACCGGCGTGTATATCGACGACCTGTGGTCGCGGTTCGTGCGCGATGCCGCCATCGTCGGCGGCATCGGTACCCTGATCTGCATGTTTCTGGTGGCTGCGGCGCTCTACATCGCCCGTTCGATCAGCCGGCCCGTCGCCGACCTGGTGGCCGCGATGAACGGCATGGCGGAAGGCGACATGACGGTCGCGGTGCCCAACTGCGACCGCCACGACGAAGTCGGCCGCCTGGCCCAGGCCGCCGAAAAAATGCGCAGCCAGTTGCACACCCTGGCGGCCGAAGTCCATGTGCATGCGCGGGCCGTGCTGGCCGCGGCCAACGATATTGCCGGCGCGGTGGAAAGCCAGGCGGCGACCACTGCCGAAATGTCCTCGTCGGTCACCGAGATCACGTCGACGATGGAGGAACTGTCCGCGTCCTCCAACCAGATTGCCGATCACTCCAAGTCGGTGGTGGACATCGCCAACCGCACCGTGGACGGCAGCCGCAAGGGCAGCGAGGCGGTGCAGACGGCGATGGGCCGCATCAACGACATCCGCAACGACAATCAGCACAGCCTGCAAGAAATCGTTGAGCTGGGCGCCAAATCGAAGCAGATCAGCAAGGTCATGGAGATCATCAATAATCTGGCCGACCAGACCAAGCTGATCGCCTTCAATGCGGCGCTGGAAGCCTCCAGCGCGGGCGAAGCCGGCAAGCGCTTCTCGGTCGTCGCCGGCGAGATACGGCGTCTGGCCGACAGCGTCACCGATTCAACCGGCGAGATCGAAGCCAAGATCGGCGAGATTCAGGATTCCATCAGCCGGCTGGTGATTACGTCCGAGAAAGGCGCCACCGGTATTGCCGCCGGCGCCGGCGCCAGCGCCAATACGGCGGAACGCCTCGACGAGATCGTCAGTGCCGCCAGCCAGACCTCGTCGGCCGCCCAGCAGATATCCTTGTCCACGCAACAGCAGAAGACCGCCAGCAACCAGGTGGTGGTCGCCTTGCGCGAAATTGTTGCCGCCAGTTCGCACACGGCGCAGTCGATCCATCGCATCTCCGAGATCAGCAAAGAGATGTCGGGTTTGTCCGCAGAACTCGCCGCCGTGACCGGCCGCTTCAAGCTGACCGAAAAGACTTGAAACCCAGAACGCCGATCGGAAAAGGGACCGCCGCATGTACTCGTTCAACCGCCTGAAACTGTCGCAGCGCTTCGCGGTGCTGATTGCCTTCATCGCCATCGGTTTCGCCGTCTACGGCGGCTGGTCGTTCAAGACCCTGAACGAGTTGAAGATCAATGGCCCGCTTTACGAACGCATCGTCCAGGGCAAGGATCTGGTGGCCGACATCCTGCCGCCGCCGGAGTACATCATCGAGTCCTATCTGGTCTCGCTGCAATTGCTGGCGGCGGGCGACAAGGACGAGCAGACCCGCCTGGCCGGGCGGCTGAAGACCCTGAAGGGCGAATACGATGCGCGCCACGAGTTCTGGCTGAAGGAAGACCTCGGCGGCGAACTTGGCGAGCTGTTTCTCAAGCGCGCCCACGAACCCGCACTGGCCTTTTATGCCGACGCCTTCAAGGAGTTTGTGCCCGCGGTGCAGAAGGGCGAGCGCGACCATGCGCTGGCCGCGATGCAGCGCATGACGCGCAACTACGAGACGCACCGCCAGGCCATCGACCGCGTGGTGCAGCTTACCAACAAGCGCAACGAGGCCGACGAGGCTGCCGCGCGCGCCCGCGTTACCGAGGCGACGGTTCTGCTGCTGATCATGCTGGCGGGCTCGCTCGGCGCCGCCGTCGCGGTGGCCATGTTCATTACGCGCGGCCTCGTCACCAGCCTCGGCGGCGAACCGGACTATGCGGTGCGCATCGCACATGCCATTGCCGACTGCGACCTCTCGATTGCCATCGAGACCCGGCCGGGCGACCAGACCAGCCTGCTTGCCGCCATGAAGAACATGCAGGGCAGTCTGGCGACGATCATCGGCAACGTCGACCGCAGCGTCCGTATCCTGGCCGCCGCCGCTGCGCACTTGCAGGATACGGCCGGCATGGTGGCGAACAACACCGCGCACCAGCAGGGCATGTCGCAGTCGATGGCCGCGGCGGTCGAGGAGATGTCTGCGTCGGTTACCGAGATAACCTCGACCATGGAAGAACTCTCGGCGTCGTCGTCGCAGATCGCCGAGCACTCGGGTTCGGTGGCGGAGATCGCCAACCAGACCTGGGAAAAGAGCAAGCAAGGTTCGCAAGCGATGCGCTCGGTGCTGGCGCGCATGAGCGACATCAGCGCCGACAACCAGGGCAGCCTGGAGGAAATCGTTGCCCTCGGCGCCAAGTCGCGGCAGATCGCCAAGGTGATGGAAATCATCAACGCCATCGCCGACCAGACCAAGCTGATCGCCTTCAACGCGGCGCTGGAGGCGTCGAGCGCCGGCGAAGCGGGCAAGCGTTTCTCCGTCGTCGCCGGCGAGATACGCCGTCTGGCCGACAGCGTCACCGACTCCACCGACGATATCGAAGCCAAGGTGCAGGAGATACAGGACTCGATCAGCCGTCTGGTCATCACTTCCGAAAAGGGCGCCGCGACCATCACGGGCGGCATGGACGCCAGCACCCACACCGCACGCGACCTCGACGGTCTGGTCGAGGCCGCCAGCCAGACGCGCAACTCCGCGCGCCAGATCTCCATTTCGACCCAGCAACAGAAGACTGCCAGCGACCAGGTGGTCGTCGCCCTGCGCGAAATCGTTTCCGCCAGTTCGCAAACCGCCCAGGCCATTGCCTCGGTGTCGCGCATCAGCAACGAGATGACCGACATGTCCTTGAACCTGAGCGAACTGGTCAAGCGTTTCCGGCTGGTTGCGGCGGACGCGCACTAACGCTCATGGCTCCGATGGACCGCCCCGCATCATGAAACCCATTACCTTCGCAGCGCCTCAAGCGGGCAAATGGGCCCGCCCCTCCCATCCGCTACGC
>OBOI01000534.1_pt1 | contig 12990 bp, 9 predicted proteins | sample 1670151 | NCBI WGS metagenome assembly OBOI01 (sample SAMEA104232303, study PRJEB22302) | sediment metagenome | biome: forest; feature: aquifer; material: sediment | place: USA | collected 2011-08-07 | depth 0.01 m | reverse complement strand
GCCCAGAACGACGGCAGCCACTATTTCTCCCGAACCCTGGATGAACACAACCGGGCCGTGGCCCGCCATCGCAAAAAAAGGTTATCAAACCGAGAGTAATGGAATTCGCAAAAAAAAGTTGAAATTTTAGTGTTTTCAGCTTGTTGCGGTAGATCTTTTGGCTTCGCTGGTGCCTCCTCCGCACTACCCAACTACTCCAGGAGCAAAGGATCTTCGTTTTCAAAACGAAGATCCTTTGCCCAAATTGGCCCTTCAAGTTCTGCTCATCGACCACCTCTCGTCACTTCCGCCAGCAACAATCTGTCTGTAGAGCCTCTTGGGTGTGTCTGGGGGTCGGAAACGGTCGGATACGGTTGGGAGATTGCACCTGTGTTCAACGATATCGTGCTGAAAAAAGAGAAGAAAAATGATTATTCCGTGATTGCGGACCCTTTTATAGGGAAAAGGATACAAAATAGTAGGTGATCGCCATGGTATTTATACCCATAAAGCCGGTGTTTATTGGCATGTAGGGTTGTTAGCGCAAAGGCATGTATATTGCTCTCTTTGACATGCATTGTGCTAATTCTGATAGCTCATGATGGGCTATCAGTTAAACCTAAAGGTGAACAGATGAAGAAGAAACTTTTGGCGGGATTAGTTGTTGGGGTGATGATGCTTGGGATGGCTGGGGCGGTGAGTGCCACTCCAATCCAGTGGAATAGCGGAAACGGAGCGAATAACCATTGGTATGAAGTTGTCATCTCTAGCTCCTCATGGACAGCCGCAAGAGACGCCGCAGTAGCCGCTGCTGGGAGCACTGCAAGTGGGAATGATTTTTCATATTTGGCAACCATAACCTCTGCCGCAGAGCAAGGATTCATTGCTACTTTAGTCGCACCCTATACGCAACCAAACGATGCCGGATTTAAGATTGGTGGCTTCCAACCTGCTGGTTCTCAAGAACCAGGTGGGGGGTGGCAATGGGTGACGGGAGAGGCTTGGAATTATGCAAATTGGGGAGGTAGTGAACCCAATAACTCTGGAGGTGAAGGGTATCTTTATATGGACGAAAGATTTGGTTGGAAATGGAATGACTATGTGAATGGTGATTCCTACTACAATCCAAAAGGCTATGTCGTTGAATACGAAACCTCCCCAGTCCCAGAACCAGCCACCATGCTCCTCCTGGGCACTGGTTTAGTCGGTCTGGTTGGAGCGCGGAAAAAGAAGAAAGCTTGAGTTTTGCAGAAGAACAGCCAACACCAGGCATGGGCAATCTTTTGGCCCTGCCTGGTGTGTATCATCTCTGGACATAGAGGGGACAAAGTGAATGTCGAGCGCTACGCGGGAATCCAGGCGTCACAAGAGATACAAAGTCCAAGAAAAAGTAATAGCGCTCTCCTTTAACGACATCTGCCGAATCATGGACATCAGTGTCGGTGGCGCGGCAATAAAATGTCTAGGAAGGAGTGATCTGCCGCCCTCATGGTCACTTGATATATTGATGGTGGACGAGAAATTCCACGCGACAATCCCCGTGAAACTGGCGTGGGAAAAGGAAGTGCAATTTTCCCCAGTCTCTTCAATCTTCTCCAAGTGTGTCGGTGTCCAATTTGATAACCTGACGCGAGAAAACAAAAAAAAGATTGAATACCTCATTAGGCTGCACGAGGAGTATGCAGCATGATTTGCGTTTCTGGTTTCAGATAGACAAAAAAGTTTAACCGTTGCCTTTTAGCAGCACACTTCGTTAAGGGTAGGGTCATTAATTTGGCTCTGCCTTTTTTTTATTTCCAATCACTGCTGTCTCATGGTTTTTGCTCTTTTAAAAACCTTGGCCTCGTCGACCGGCCCCTCCCGACGATATCGCCTCGGCCTTGCTCTTGCGGCAGACCTGGCTGAAGAACTCGGGCTTGCCTGCGTCGCTGAAGGTGATTACCTTCAGAACCGCCCCGCCCCTCGCGATTATTACTACTTTGTCGCCCAGAACGACGGCAGCCACTATTTCTCCCGAACCCTGGATGAACACAACCGGGCCGTGGCCCGCCATCGCAAAAAAAGGTTATCAAACCGGGAGTAATGGTGTAAGTTTGGTGAAAATGCCGTTATCGGAAAGGCCGAAGGCGCGCCCCTGTTGATGGCCTCGGAATCTTGTTGATCTTGTTAATTCTTTACCATGGTGTCGCTTATGAAAAAGGTTGTTCGTGTTGGTATCCTGGCTCGGCAAGCGGGTTTCTCGCTCATCGAGTTGTTGATCGTCATGGTTATCCTAGGGCTGTTGGCCTCCCTGGTCGGTCCCAAGATGTTTGGCAAGTTGGGCATGGCCAAGCAGAAGACCGCCAAGACCCAGATTGAGATGTTGATGGCAGGGCTTGACGCCTATCGGCTGGATGTGGGCAAGTACCCCTCCTCCCAGGAGGGTCTGGAGGCCCTGGTCACCAGCAGTGGCTCGGACAAATGGAAAGGGCCCTATCTGGCCAAGGGGTTGCCCAAGGACCCGTGGGACTTTGAATACAACTACCAGAACCCTGGCGAGCACGGCGAGGTGGATATCTCCTCCCTGGGCGCCGATGGCCAAGTGGGTGGCGAGGGCGAGGACGCCGATATCGGTAGTTGGGAATAATATGCAAATTTCGGCTCCGCTGTGTTGGAGCCGTGATGGTTATGATGACAAAGAGGAACCCGTCGCGAGATGGAGTTCCTCTTTTTGTTGTTGGTGGGCCGGCCAGAGGTCCCTCCCAGGACGATGAGAGGAGAGCGATGAAAACAGCACTGATTACCGGGATTACCGGTCAAGATGGGGCCTATCTGGCCGAATTCCTTTTGCAAAAAGGGTATACTGTGCATGGCGTTAAGCGCCGGGCCTCACTGTTCAATACCGGCCGCATCGACCACCTCTATCAAGACCCCCATGTCGACAACCTGAAACTGGTCCTCCATTACGGGGACATGACCGATTCCAGTAGCCTGATTCGCGTCATCCAGAAGGTGCGGCCCGATGAGATCTATAACCTGGCGGCCCAGTCCCATGTCCAGGTCTCCTTTGAAGAGCCGGAGTACACGGCGGACTCCGATGCCCTGGGGACCTTGCGTCTGCTGGAGGCCCTGCGCATCCTGGGCATGACCGGGCAGACCAGGTTCTACCAGGCCTCGACCTCGGAACTGTTCGGCAATGCCCAGGAGAGCCCCCAGCGCGAGACAACCCCCTTTAATCCCCGCTCCCCCTATGCGGCGGCCAAGCTCTACTCCTATTGGATCACGGTCAACTATCGCGAGGCCTATGGCCTCTTTGCCTGTAACGGCATCATGTTCAACCACGAGAGCCCCGTCCGCGGCGAGACCTTTGTCACCCGCAAGATCACCCGGGCCTTGGCGCGCATCAAGCTTGGCTTGCAGGATTGCCTCTACCTGGGCAACCTGAACAGCCTGCGGGATTGGGGGCATGCCAAGGACTATGTGGAGGCGCAGTGGTTGATGCTGCAGCAGGACCAGCCCGAGGACTATGTCATTGCCACCGGGGTGCAGCACAGCGTCCGTGAGTTTGTCGAGGCCGCGGCCCGGGAGTTGGGCATCCACATCACCTGGCAGGGCGAGGGGGTGGACGAGAAGGGGTATGACCAGCTGGGCCGCTGTATCGTGCAGACGGACCCGGGCTATTTTCGCCCCACCGAGGTTGACTCCTTGGTGGGTGATCCCGGCAAAGCCAAGAGGCAGCTGGGGTGGCAGGCCAAGACCAGCTTTGATGAACTCGTCCGCGAGATGGTGCGGGAAGACTTGAAGAGTGCGGAACGGGACGAGTTGGTCAAGCGGCACGGGTTTTCGGCCTACGACTATCACGAGTAGGATAGCCTATGGCCAAGCCCGCCCAGATCTTTGTTGCAGGCCTCTCGGTTTGTGGGCGATCGCACCATGGTCAGCGAGGGTGCCAGCAACCTGGTGCTCCGCCTCCATGCCGCGCTTGATCCGGCGGATGAGGTCCATCTGCGCCCGTTTTGCTAACGGCCCTCAGCCTAGAACCTAATTAACCTAACGTAGCGACATCATTTCATCAAAATTTTATAGGTCCCACCACCATGAGTGAGCAGGCAATCCCGTTTATCGATTTAAAGAGCCAATACCGTGAACTGGAACAACAGATCAAGGCGCGTCTCGATGCCGTGCTGGAGAGCGGTCAATACATCCTGGGCCGGGAGGTGCGGGAGCTTGAGGCGGAACTCGCTGCCTTCACCGGGGCCAAGCACTGCCTGACCGTGGCCTCTGGTACCGAGGCCCTGCTCATCGCGCTCATGGCCTTGGGGGTCAAGGCCGGGGACGAGGTGATCACCACCCCCTTCACCTTCGTGGCCACGGCCGAGGTCATTGCCCTGCTGGGGGCCACCCCGGTATTCGTCGATATCCAGGAGGATATCTTTTGCCTCGATCCCGCCTTGATCGAGGCGGCCATCACCCCGCGTACCAAGGCCATCATCCCGGTCTCCCTCTATGGGCAAGTGGCGGACATGGCCGAGATCAACGCCATTGCGGCCCGGCACGGCGGCATCCCGGTCATTGAGGATGCGGCCCAAAGCTTTGGCGCCAGCTACCAGGGGGGCAAGAGCTGCAACCTCTCCACCATCGGTTGCACCAGCTTCTTCCCCAGCAAACCGCTGGGGTGCTATGGCGATGGCGGCGCGGTGTTCACCAACGATGATCATCTGGCCAAGGTGTGCAGTGAGATTCGTGTCCATGGGCAGGACCGCCGCTACCACCATGCCCGCATTGGCGTGGGCGGCCGCATGGATACCATGCAGTGCGCGGTGCTGCTGGCCAAGCTTGAGCGCTTTGAATGGGAGGTGGCTCAACGCCAGGCTGTGGGGCAGCGTTATATCGAACTGTTGGCGCAGCTCCCCGGGGTCACCCCGCCCATGGTCAGGGCGGATCGTACCTGCGTCTGGGGCCAGTTCACCATCCAGGTGGCAGACCGTGAGGCCGTGCTCGGTCGCCTGGAGAAGGCCGGCATCCCCACGGCCGTGCACTACCCGGTGCCCTTGCACCGCCAGCCCGCCTACCAGGGGTTATGCCGGATTGCGGGAGGGCTTGCGGTCTCGGAGGCAGCTGCCAACCGTGTGCTCAGTCTGCCGATGCACCCCTACCTCGATCAGGCCACCCAGGACGCCATTGTCCGCGCCGTTGCCGCGGCCGTATGATCGATGTCCATGCCTGAAGCGAAGTGCTGACCTTGGGCCAAGAATTCGGGGTAGGGAAAACGGTTGGCCCCTGTCCTGGGGAGGTGAACGATGCGATCTCGACTTTCAACCCTGGCCCTTATCCTGTTGCTGATCACCGCCACCGTGGCCCAAGCCGGGGAGAGGGGCAAGCCCGACCTCTTGCTGGCCAAGGTCTATGGTTGGGACCAGGGTCAAGATCCGGCCAAGTATTGGGTGAGTGAGAAGTACGACGGGGTGCGGGCCGTGTGGGATGGTGAGCAGTTGCGTTTCCGTAGCGGACGCGCGGTTGCCGCCCCGGCCTGGTTTAAGGCCGGCCTACCCAAGAAGCGCGCCCTGGACGGGGAGTTGTGGTTGGGCCGGGGGACCTTTGCGCGCCTGGTGGGTATCGTCCGCAAAGAGGTGCCTGTTGACGCGGAGTGGCGGCAGGTCCGGTACATGGTCTTCGAGTTGCCCGGGGCCGAGGGGACCTTTAGCGAGCGGATCACCCTTATCCGCCAGCTGGTCGCACAGGCCCGCCAGCCCTGGTTGCAAGCGGTGCCCCAGTTTCGGGTCGCTGATCAAGCGGAGTTGAAGAAACGCTTGGCCGAGGTGGTGGCTGGCGGGGGGGAGGGCTTGATGCTGCACCGGGCCGCGGCCCTCTACCATGGCGGCCGTAGCGCGGATCTCTTGAAGCTCAAGCTGTGGCTGGATGACGAGGCCCTGGTGGTTGGCTATCGCCCCGGGAGCGGCAAGAACCAAGGGGTGATGGGGGCCATGGAGGTGAAGCGGGCGGACGGCGTCCACTTTGTGATCGGCACGGGATTTTCCGCTGCCGACCGTCGTGAGCCGCCGCCCATCGGCACCCTCATCACCTATCGCTATACCGGCCTGACCCGGGGCGGCCTGCCCCGTTTCCCGGCCTTCTTACGGGTCCGCCAGGAGCTGTAACCCTCCTAGCGCTGTTCCTTGATAAACTCGATCTTGGCCTCGGAGGGTTTCAGGGTGGGCTCGGTGTCGATGACGATGCTCGCCTTGTAGTCCCGCTCCAACTCCACCAGGTCGGCCCGTTTCTTGTTCAGCAGGTACTGGCCCACCTCCATGGGCAGGAGGCAGCGGACCACGGCGATATTCTTCCTGGTGACCCCGGTCTGGATCTGGCGCAGGAAGGCCAGGGCCTGGGTCTCCACCGAGCGTACCATGCCGTGGCCCTGGCAGTACTCGCAGGTCTGATAGTTGCCGGTCTGGATCGGCGCCCCCATCCGTTGGCGGGAGATCTCCATCAGCCCGAACTTGGAGATGCGGGTGAAATCCACCTTGGCCTTGTCCCGTTTCATGCTGGACTTGACCTTCTTCTCCACCTCCTTGATGTGGCTCATGGGCCGCATATCGATGAAGTCCACCACGATCAAGCCCCCCAGGTCCCGCAGGCGCAGCTGGCGGGCCAACTCCTCGGCCGCCTCCATGTTGGCCAGAAAGATGGTGTCCTCGAAGTTCTTGTCGCGGCCGGTGCTGCCGGAGTTGACATCGATGGCGACCAAGGCCTCGGTGGGGTTGATGACGATGGAGCCGCCGGAGGGGAGTTTCACCGTGGGCCGGAAGATCTGCTCGATCTGCTCCTCGATATTGTACGAGTTCAGCAGCGGGCGCGGTCCCTTGTGCAGACGGGCCTGGGTCTTCTTGCGCTGGGCCGCCGGCAACAGGGCCAGGAAGCTCATCACCTGGTCGTAGGCCTCCTGGCTGTCCACCAGGATCTCGCCGATCTCGGCGGAGTAGTGGTCGCGCAGGAAGCGGTCGATGATCGACTGCTCCTTGTAGAGCAGGGCCGGGGTGGGCTCGCTCTGAGCCTTCTCCCGGATCTCGTCCCACAGCTTGATCTGGTACTTGACGTCGTTGGTCAGCGCGGTCTTGGTGATGCCGTCACTGGCGGTGCGGATGATGTAGCCCACCCCTTCCGGGATGTTGCAGGCGGCCAGCATCTCGCGGAGTTTCTGGCGTTCCTCTTCCTTGTCGATCTTTTTGGAGATGCCGTGGGAGTCGCTCCCCGGCATCAGCACCACGTAGCGGCCGGGCAGGGAGAGGAAGGTGGTGAGGCTTGCCCCCTTGTTACCTGTGACGTCCTTGACCACCTCCACCAGGACCTCCTGGCCCTCGGCCAGGACCTCCTTGATCCTGCTGCCCTTGCGCGGGGTGTCCGGCGGCAGCTCCTTCCGGTAGTACTCGGGGTGGATCTCGTTGAAGGGGAGGAAGCCGTTCTTGCCGGTGCCCAGGTCGACAAAGGCGGCCTGGAGGTTGGTCTCCAGGGAGACGATGCGACCCTTGTAGATATTGCCCTTGTGCTGCTCCCGGGAGATGGTCTCCACGTGGAAGGACTCCAGCTTGCCGTTCTCCAACAGCGCCACCCTGCACTCCTCCGGCTCCTCGGCATTGATCAGCAGCTTGATGGAGCGGGGGGAGTTGTCCGTGTCGGCCGTGGTCTCTTCTTCAATCTCCTCCTCATCCGCATCAAAAGTGGGCTCGGACTTGGCTGCCGCCACGGGCTGGGCGCCGGCAAGACCCGCCTTTTTGCGGCCAGACCCCCGTTTGCGTTTCCGCCCCGACCTCTTCACCGGTTCATCGGCTGGCCGCTCGCTGCTGCCGGCCTCTTGGGGCTCAACGGTAGACTCGGGTGCGGGTTCGGATGCGGGCATGCCCTGCTCCGCAATCACCGCTTGCTGCAGGGCTGCTTGACTGGCCCTCTTCTTGGCGGAACCCCTTTTGCGTCTTCTCCCCGACTTCTTGACCGGTTCGGCGCTTGGGTGGTCAGGATCGGCCTCGGCCCGGGCCTCGACCGCGGCTTCGACGCTCGGGGTGGGTTCAACCGTGGCTGCCGGTGCGACCACTGCCGTGTCGGCAACCGAGGCTTCGCTCCCGGGTTGGGCCGTCGTTGGCGCCGCCTTTTTCTTGGCGGAACCGCGTTTGCGCTTACGCCCCGGCTTTTTGACCGGTTCGGCAGCGGCTTGGTCAGGGCTGCCCTCGACCCGGGCCGTCACTGCCGGCTCAACGCTCGGGGCAGGCTCGGCCTTGGCAACAGGTTCGGCCTTGGCAACAGGAGCGGCCTTGGCAGCAGGGGCGGCCTTGGCAATAGGTTCAGCCTTGGCAACAGGCGCGGCCTTGGCAATAGGTTCAGCCTTGGCAACAGGCGCGGCCTTGGCAATAGGAGCGGCCTTGGCAACAGGTGCGGCCTTGGCAACAGGGGCGGCCTTGGCAATAGGTGCGGCCTTGGCAACAGGTTCAGCCTTGGCAACAGGGTTGGCCTTGGCCGTTGGCTCCGCTGATGGCTCGTTCGCGCTCTGGGGGGGCGTCGGTGCGTCCTTCTTTTTGGCGTCACTGACGGGGCGCTTTCTCGCCGGCTTCTTGACCGGCTCGGTGGCTGGCGCCCCGGCGTCACTTGCCGGATGAACCTCACCGGTGGTAGAGGGGGCTTCCTGGGCTTGGAGGGGAGCGGACTTGGGGGCTTTGGCACGACGAGGGGCTGGGCGACTGGGCTTCTTCTCCTCGGCCTTGACCTCGCTCTCGGCGGATTTTTTGGTTTTTGTGGTCATGGATCTCTTTTCCTTACGATGATTGCAATTTTATAATGAGATGGTCCTGTCAGCGGTCTGTTTGACTCTTGTCGGCTCGGTTTGCGAAGAGCGACAATGACAGGTGACCATCAGGAGTGTTTACGTGCTGGAGTAGTGTCTGGTCAGGGGATGTCTGCCGAGGTGATCTGGGGTTGTCCATTGGGCAGGCCGGGCGGAGGAGACGGATAAAACTACTAATTTGATCGAAAATACCATTGCTTGGCTGGTATGTCAACAAAGAGTCTGGCGGGCCCGGAGTTTTGCCTTGACAGGGATGCCTGCTAACGCGTAAGTTTGATTGCTTTCACGCACTTTCTCCCCCTGTAAACTGAACCTGATAAGGATAGACCAATGCGCAGTGACTCCATAAAAAAAGGGTTGGAGCGGGCCCCCCATCGCTCGCTGCTCAAGGCCATGGGTTACACCTCCGAGGAGATCCGTCGCCCCTTGATCGGTATCGGCCATGCCCATAACGAGATCATCCCCGGTCACGTCCACCTCGACCGCATCCTGGAGGCTGTCAAGACCGGGGTGCGCATGGCCGGCGGCACCCCCATCGCCTTTGGCACCATCGGCGTCTGCGACGGCATTGCCATGAATCACTCGGGGATGAAGTACTCCCTGGCCAGCCGCGAGATCATCGCCGACTCGGTGGAGATCATGGCCCAGGCCCACCCCTTTGACGCCATGGTGTTGATCCCCAACTGCGACAAGGTCACCCCCGGCATGCTGATGGCCATGCTGCGCGTCAATATTCCGGCCCTCATGGTCAGCGGCGGGCCGATGCTCACCGGTCGTTTCCAGGGGCGGGACGTCCACCTGATCAGCGTCTTCGAAGGGGTGGGCCGGGTCCGGGCCAACACCATGACCGAGGAGGAGCTTTACGAACTGGAGGAGCAGGCCTGTCCCGGTTGCGGTTCCTGCGCCGGCATGTTCACCGCCAACTCCATGAACTGCCTGACCGAGGCCGTGGGCCTGGGGCTCCCCGGTAACGGCACCATCCCGGCGGTGGCCGCCGCCCGCATCCGTCTGGCCAAGGAGGCCGGCATGGCGGTGATGCGGCTTCTTGAGCAAGACATCCGCCCCCGTGACATCGCCACCCGCGAGGCCTTTGAGAACGCCATGGCCGTGGACATGGCCCTGGGGTGCTCCACCAACACCGTGCTCCATGTCCCGGCCATTGCCCGGGAGGCCGGGGTCGATCTGCCGCTTGCCACCTTCAACGAGGTCAGCTCCCGGGTCCCCCATATCTGTAGCCTGATCCCCGGGGGGGCCAACAGCCTCCAACAGCTGGACGAGGCCGGCGGGGTGCAGGCGGTGATGGCCGAACTGTGCAACACCAAGGAGGGGCTCCACCTGGAGGTGATGACCGCCACCGGTCAGACCCTGGGCGAGAATCTGAAGAGGGCTAAAATCCGCGATCGCGAGGTGATCAGGCCGGTTACCAACCCCTACCACCAGGTGGGAGGCATTGCCGTGCTTTACGGCAATCTGGCACCGGACGGTTCCGTGGTCAAGCAGTCGGCGGTGAGTGAGGAGATGATGCGGCACTCCGGTCCGGCCCGGGTCTACAACTCGGAGGATGAGGCCCAGACCGCCATCATGGGTGGAGAGATCAGGCCCGGTGACGTGGTGGTCATCCGCTACTGCGGTCCCAAGGGTGGTCCCGGCATGCCGGAGATGCTCTCCCCCACCTCGGCCATCATCGGCATGGGGTTGGGCAAGTCGGTGGCCTTGATCACCGATGGCCGTTTTTCCGGCGGCACCCAAGGGGCCTGCATCGGCCATGTCTCCCCCGAGGCGGCCGTGGGCGGCCCCATCTGCCTGGTGGAGGAGGGTGACCGCATCGTCATTGATATCCGTGCTCACTCCCTGGCCTTGGACGTAGCGGAAGAGGAGTTGACCCGCCGTCGCCAGCTGTGGCAGGCCCCGGCCCCGAAGATCACCACCGGCTATATGGCGCGCTATGCCCGCATGGTCACCTCGGGCAGCACCGGTGCCGTCCTCGCCGGGGAGTGATGACCGGTCCGATTCAAAAAAGACGACCATCTCCGCTGGGGCTGGGAGGGAGAAGGGGGGCTGCCCCCGCCAGCGGTGAGAGCACCCTGTACTTCCTCCCCCTGCGGCTCTTCCTGTTGACCGTCATGGCCCTCCCCGTTGCCGAGCCGTTGGTCGCACCCGCGCAGGCGACGGAACCCGGCAACACCAACACCCCCTGGCAAGTGTCAGCGGACAAGATCTCCCGTTTTGTCAACCCGGCCAGCATCGTTGCCGAAGGCCATGTGGTCTTGGTGCGGCAAGGGGTTACCTCCCTGGGCCAGCTCACCCAGCCTGGGACCACCGCGCCCGGGGGGGGGGCGCCGGCTAAAGGGGTGAAGCCCCTAACCGTTAGCGGCGACTGGGTGAGGATCGATCCGGAGGCCAACCTGCTGCGGGTGCGGGGCCATGCCGTCCTCGACTCGGAGGAGGAACACGTCACCGCCGAGCTCGTTGATCTGGACACCCAAAAAGAGACCGGTCACCTGGAGCGGGCGACCATCTATTTTCCCGGGCGGAGCCTCTATCTGGCCGGCGAGTCGGTGGAAAAGACCGGCGACCTCACCTATCACCTGGAGGACGGCTGGGTGACTCGTTGCGCCCCAAAGGAGGGGCAACCCCCACCCTGGAGTTTTGGCTGGCAGCGGGCCGATATCACCCAGGAGGGCTTTGCCCACTTCCGCAACGTCACCTTCCGGGTCAGCGAGCTGCCGGTGGTCTACTCCCCGTATCTGGCCTTTCCCACCAACACCAAACGTAAATCGGGTCTGCTGCTGCCGGAGTGGACCGGCGGCGAACGCGATGGGGCCGGTTTGCTGGTGCCGCTCTTTGTCAGCTTCTCTCCCAGCCAAGACATGACCCTCTACGCCGGAGGCCTGTCGCAACGGGGGGCATTGGCCGGGGCCGAATATCGCTATGTCCAGGATGCGGCCTCCAAGGGGACCATGGCCTTGAGCTATCTGGACGACCGGCTCACCGACACCCCGGGGGATGACTTTAAGTCGGACGGGGTCTACCGTACCATCTCCAATCGCTACTGGTTGCGGGGTAAGGCGGATCATGATTTTGGCGAGGAGGTGGCGGTGAAGCTGGATCTGGACCTGGTCTCGGACCAGGACTACCTGGAAGAGTATAAGGACGGCCTGATCGGCTATGGCGAGAGCGCCCAGCAGTTCAGCGAGGAGTTTGGCCGCGGCTTCGAGGGCAAGACCACCCATGCCCGCACCAATACGGCCCAACTGACCAAGCTGTGGCCGACCATGGCCTTGGGGGGCGAGTTCCGGGCCTACAACGACCCCACCGCCCTGCCCTCCACCAGCCACCCTTGGTCCCTGCCCAGCCTCTCCTTTGCCGGTAGCCGGCCCCTCTTGGTGCCGCGTAGGTCACGGGCCGCCTCGGCTTCCTTGGCCGACTCCCTGGTGGCCAAGACCGACCTGACTTGGGATACGGGCTATGTCTATTACTGGCGGGAGGATGGGGTGGGCGCCAAGCGTCTGGACCTCCATCCGGTCCTCAAGGCCCCCTTGCCCTTGGCCCCCTTTCTGGAGACCACTGCCGACGTTGGACTGCGCCAGACCATCTATGAGGTGGATGGCGTCGGTTCGCCGGTGGACGGGCCGAGCAATGGCAACGTCAACCGGACCCTCGCCGATGTCAAGCTCGCCACCTCCACCCTCCTCATGCGCGATTTCGACATGGCCGCTTTCGGTTATCAGCGGTTCACCCACCTGCTGCGGCCGGGCCTCGCCTACACCTATCTGCCGGCGGCCCAGCAGCAGGACCTCCCCACCCTTGACCAGATTGACCGGATTCCGCCTGGAAACCTCCTGACCTATGACTTGAGCAACGACTTTGATGTGCAGGGACGGGATGGCCACTCCTGGAAATTTGGTTACGCCCGCCTGAGCCAGGCTTACGATATCCACGAGACCCGCCGCGACCTTGACCCTGGCGAGCGCCGGCGGACCTTCACCGACGTGGTCTTCGAGTCTTGGCTGCAACCGCTGCCGGATATGAAGTTGATCTACGAGACGGAGTGGGATGTCTACGGCGCGGGGTCGACCAACTACCAAGTTGGCGCCAGTTACGCCACGCCCCGGGGGGACAGCCTGCTCCTGGAGCATCGCTATGACGCGACCCAGATCATCAATCAGCTCAATCTGGCCCTCTCGGTGCGCTTGGCC
>OBOI01000533.1_pt1 | contig 13005 bp, 14 predicted proteins | sample 1670151 | NCBI WGS metagenome assembly OBOI01 (sample SAMEA104232303, study PRJEB22302) | sediment metagenome | biome: forest; feature: aquifer; material: sediment | place: USA | collected 2011-08-07 | depth 0.01 m | reverse complement strand
TTCGCGAAGCCGATCGGTTATTTACGATCTATACGCGCGAATACGGCAAGATTGAAGTTCTTGCGCAGGGCGTTCGCAAGTTATCGAGCAAGCTCTCCGGCAACCTCGAGCTTCTCAACGTGGCAGTCTTTACCATAGCGAAGGGAAAGCAGCTGGATCGGATAGCGACGGTAGATATCAGGGATGGTTTTGAACGCATAAAAGGAAACCTTGATCGATTGACCGTCGCTCTTGCCGCCGTGGACCTTGTCAACACAACCATAAAGCCACAGAGTCCGGAGAGCGGAATGTTCGAAGTCATATACGACCTTTTAACGATGCTCGATCAAACAGAGGATATCGTCTACTCGTTGCTCCTGGATCTTTTTACTGCCAAGGTTGCCATTATCCTTGGATATCGTCCAAATGTCAGACAAGCGGAGGCTTTGTTAGAAAAATTAGAATCCCAGAGCTTTTCTGAGATACATGCATCTATCTCGGCAAGAGATCCTCTTGCTCGGCGCATTTTCCGCCAATCAAAGCTCGCGCTCCTAGACCGCCCCCTCACATCAAGCGCGTACACAGATCACTTTGAGAAATCTGCCACAACCCAAAACTCCCGCCGTCCGTAAGTCTCACTCTTTTAACATAGATGTGCCTACCTCCCAAAATCCATCTATTCCTATAAAGGGCGATCGCCCTTTATAGGAATAGGAGTATGTGTTAGAGTGTAGGAATGAGACCTCTCTCCCCACTGAAGCAAAAAATACTTCTCGCCCTTCTTGCAGGGGTTGCGTTGGGATTTTCCTACTCGCCGATGAGACAGAAGAGGATATTTAAGGACTTTCTTGAGGAGTGGAAAAAGATTGATCAAAGAACATTCAGTAGTGCCGTCAGCGGTCTCCAACATTCGAAATTGATACGAAAGGTGGGAGGAAAGAACGGAACATACTCCTATATTCTTACTCCAAAAGGAAAGGGGAGAGCTGCGTCCTACCAGTTCGACCATCTGAAATTGCGCAAGGTTCGATGGGATAGCCGATGGCGGTTCGTAAGTTTTGACATTCCCGAGAACTTCAGAAAATCACGCGACATCTTACGAAAAAAATTATGTTCATTGGGATTTCGTGAGCTTCATAAAAGTATTCTTGTTGCGCCATGGGAATGTCGCTCAGAGATAGAGTTTGTCATAGACTACTTGAATTTGGGAGCGTATGTCAGGTATGGAACTATGAATTTTATCGATAATGAGAACGATTTGAGGCGAGCGTTTAAATTATAGTGACCTATTCTTATGAGGGGCGGTCGCCCTTTATAAGAATAGGAGAAGAGGATTTCATGGCCCGATCTGTTTGCGTGCACTGAGGCACCCATTATTATCCTGATCATCAGAAGACAATCAGCCTCTTGCCAAAACCGTAATTTGCTCTAAAATACGAGCATATTATCCATCAATGAATGGTTCGAATTTCCGGATTCGAATCTTAGGATTTTGTATATATGCATAGGACGAACACATGCGGCGAGCTTCGTAAGGACGATAGCGGCAAAACAGTCATCCTTGCCGGATGGGTCCATTCCCGTCGGGATCATGGAGGGCTGATTTTTATTGACTTGAGAGACCATTACGGCTTCACCCAGCTTGTGATTAACCCGGAAGATGTCGACGCGTTCCGCGTCGCGGAGAAAATTCGATCCGAATGGGTTATTCAGGCGCATGGAACGGTGCGGTCTCGCTTGGAGGGGGCGCAACGAGCAGACCAGGCGACAGGCGATATTGAGATTGCGGTCACACGCGTTGAAGTATTAAGCGAAGCAAAAGTGTTGCCGTTCGAAATAGACGACGATACGCAAGTCAATGAAGAGCTGCGTCTCCAGTACCGTTTTCTTGATCTTCGCCGCCCGAAGATGCAAAAGATGATGATCAAGCGCGATGCGCTGCTCACAAGCATTCGCGAGTATATGCACGCGAACGGATTCACCGAGGTGCAAACGCCGATTTTGACAAGCTCATCGCCGGAGGGCGCTCGTGACTTCCTCGTCCCAAGTCGTATTCACCACGGGATGTTTTACGCATTGCCCCAGGCGCCTCAGCAATTCAAGCAGCTGTTGATGGTAGCGGGTCTTGATCGATATTTCCAAATCGCCCCGTGTTTCCGCGACGAAGATCCGCGCGCAGACCGCCATCCCGGAGAATTCTACCAGCTTGATCTTGAAATGAGCTTTGCGGAGCAAGAAGATGTGTTTGCTCTCGTCGAGCCGTTGATGATACAGCTCACTGAACAGTTCAGCACCAAAAAAGTCATTACAAAACCATTCTTGCGATTGCGATGGCGAGATGCAATGACGCGATACGGCTCAGACAAACCGGATCTGCGGTTTGGTCTGGAGATTGAACAGCTGTCCGAGCTTGTCGGGGGATGCGGTTTCAAGGTATTTGCCGATGCTGTCGCAAAGGGTGGCGTTGTGCACGCGCTGAACGTGCCGGGTGGAGCCGAGTTTACACGCAAAGAAATCGATGAGCTGACGAATGTCGCAAAGATTTACGGCGCGCAAGGGCTGGCGTATATCATTGTGAAAGAAGGCGAGCTTCAATCACCGATCGTAAAATTTTTAGGTGAAGAGCTCTCCGCGCAGATTATTTCTCGAGTTGGCGCAAAACCGGGAGATATTGTTTTCTTTGGTGCTGATACATGGGAAGTTGTCTGTCGGTCTCTGGGAGCTGTCCGGGCAGAGGTCGCAAAGAAGCAGAATCTTGTTGACCCGTCGCTTGCAGCATGGGCGTGGATTGTCGATTTCCCGATGTATGATTGGAACGTCGAAGAGAAGAAGATAGACTTTTCTCACAATCCGTTTTCAATGCCGCAGGGCGGTCTTGAGGCTCTGAATACGCAAGACCCTCTCACGATCAACGCGTATCAGTACGACCTTACCTGTAACGGGTTTGAGATCAGCTCTGGCGCGATCAGAAACCATCGCCCCGACATCATGTACAAGGCGTTTGAGATTGCGGGATATTCCAAAGAGGATGTTGATGCAAAATTCGGCGGAATGATTCGCGCGTTTCAATATGGCGCGCCGCCACACGGTGGAATCGCCCCCGGCGTTGACCGTCTTATGATGGTCTTGTGGGAGTGCCCAAGCATTCGTGATATCTACGCGTTTCCAAAAAATGGACGCGCGCAGGATCTCCTCATGGGCGCGCCGTCATCGGTATCTGAAAAGCAGCTGAAGGAACTTGGCATTAAATTGGTTGGAGATGCCGCCGCTTGATTATCGGAGTGATTCATTGTTCGTTAATCATTGAATGTATGCCCATGCCCAAAAAGCTCGTCTCGCTTCTCGAGAAGTCTCATGCTCCTTTTGAGGTTGTGCCGCATCGCGTTGTCTTTACGGCGTATGATGCGGCTCAGACGTTGAAGGTGAAACTAGCCGAGATAGCAAAGACACTGCTTGTAAAAATAGACAGAGGATACGCGCTTGTCATTCTTTCCGCGGAGCAGAACCTAGACCTAAAAAAATTAAGCAAGCTCACGGACGCAAAAAAGATCTCCTTTCCAAAGGAAAAAGAGGTTATGGCGTTTATCAAGAGCACCAAAGCCCCCGTTTCATCGTTCGGATCGCTGTATGGCATTCCTGTCATTCTTGAGAAAAAGTTTTCAAAAGCGCGAACAGCATTTTTCTCGGCAGGTTCATTCACGGAGGCGATTCGCATGAAATTGGCAGATTTCATCGTACTTGAGCAGCCGGCCGTCGCGGCTTTCGGCGTCGCAAAAAAATTCAAAAAACCGAAAAAACCGAAGAAGGCGACAGTAAAGAAAGGGGCCAAGAAAGTTGTAAAGAAGCAGACAAAAGCCCGGAAATAAGCTACTATGAGGACATGTTTCCCGTGAAAGTGGAACAATTTGAGGGTCCTCTCGATCTTTTGCTTTCCCTCATCGAGCGAGAGAAGCTGAATATTACGGAAGTCTCAATGGCTGCCGTGACAGACCAGTATCTCCTTCTCGTCAAAGATCTTGCAGATAGGCGCCAGCTTGAGGAGTTGGCCGATTTTTTAGTCGTGGCCGCTCGGCTGCTGCTCATCAAATCACGCTCCATTTTGCCGCAGTTAAGTCCGCAAGAAGAGGAGGAGATCGGCGATCTGGAGAGAAGGCTTAAGATATTTCAAGAATTTCATGACGCCTCGAAAGGGCTTGAAGAGATACTTGCGTCTCACCGTGTTTCCTTTTTCAGGCCAAAGGCAATCCGCGAAGAGCATGTTCAGTTTTCCCCGCCAAAACTATTAAAACCAGAGCGTCTTTCCCAGGTATTTCTTGAGATCATCTCTCAGTGCGAGCCGATCATGCCGGTGAAAAGGTTCACGTTTGACTCTCGTATCAGCATTCAAGACAAGATCGCTGAGCTTAAGGAGGTTATTGCCCAGCGTCTCGAGTCATACTTCCATCACCTCATTAAAGATTCTAGCTCCCGAACGGAAATCATCGTGAGCTTCCTCGCGCTTCTCGAACTTGTAAAGCAGCGGCAAGCGGTTGCCATGCAGAATGATCTTTTCGACGATATTAAAATCAGTGCCGCTCAAGCGGTTGAATCAGTGTCTTCTTCCGTGGTGCAATAGTATGCAACAATCTCAGGAGAGCGGACAAACAATGATCGAGCTTTTGGCGGCAGTTTTTGTCATAGCACTCGCACTCGTTTCCGCGCTCGGACTCGCGACATCAAATTTGAAAAATCAGGCAGTGGGAGCGGCGCGTCTTACGGCGTCGAATCTTGCACGAGAAGGGATAGAGCTTGCTCGGAATATTCGCGACACGAATTGGCTTTCCGACCTCCCCGGTGATAAGTGGAATTTTGGACTGAAGGATTCCAATGGGACGGTTCATTGTGCCATCATTGTCTCTGAAGCGGCTCAGATTTCTTTTTCATTCCGCCAATGCCCGAATACGGAAAATAATCAATTGGATTATTACGATGCCGCGTATCGGCTGTTTCGAGGAAATGACGGGGGTTATTTTCAGGCCGCTCAAGTGCCGGTGGGAAGTGAGGCGACCTTATTTTATCGAACGATGCGCCTGGATCCAGTCTGTCTCGCAACAAAGGACGGACAGCCGATAAACGAAGTGCTGGAGTCGCCGGATGGCCAGTGTCCCGTTGTGGACAATACGCCCACGACGATCGGTGTACGCGTAACAAGCATCGTTGCGTGGAAGCAGGGCGGTGGCGCCCACTCGGTCGTGTTGGCACAAGATCTTATGAACTGGCGCTAATATGCAGAGACGTATATCAAAAATTCCCAACATCGATAACCAAGGTTTTACATTTGTAGAGCTTTTGCTCGTTCTGACGCTCTTTATCGTTGTGATCATAGCAAGCTCGGATATTTTTATGCGCAGCCAGCGCTCGCAACAGCGCTCACTTGCGTTGCAGCACCTTCAAGACGACATCCGGTCGGTCGTTTCTCGGATAACCAATGATGTACGCACGGGCAGTATCGATTTTCCCTGCTATCGCACAGCGGCAAATCAGATCGGCCCCTGTGGGGCGTTTATCGATGAGGCTGGGGGCAATGCCATACTGGCGGTAAAGGACGCGCAAGGGACGCGGCGTTGGTACAAAGTCGGAGAAACAGAAGGGCAGGATGCATGCGCAAATCAGAAAAGCATGCCATGCCTCCTTGTGAGCGATACGGCGGGAGCGTCGTGGGAGCGTCTCACTCGCCAGGGCGTCAGAATCAATAAGGACATCACGAAGTTTTTTATCAGTCCCGCACGCGATCCGTTCGAGCTTGCGCAAGATAATACCTACCCGTCAAATCAGCAGCCCCGGGTGCTGATTCGTCTCGAGGCGGAGACGAGTATCAAGGGGGTGTCAGTCCCCGTGACGCTGCCGATGCAGACACTTATTTCGACGCGGGAATATAAACGATGAGTATGCGAGGATTTAAGATTCAAGATTTAAGATTTAAGACTCAGGAGCGGGGGTCGGTGTTTATCATGACGCTTATCATTACGAGCGGAATACTTGTAATCGGAATTGAGATTTCAACTTTGCTCATTTCAAGCATTCGTAATGCCAGGGCGCTTGATGCTGGGATTGCAGCTCGGTATGCCGCTGAAAGCGCCCTTGAAAACGGGCTCTATCAGATCCGCAAGGAGGAAAGAGACGTCCTGCGCCTCGATCACGGCGAAGCGGGAAAGTCATCATGGTCATTTCAACCTGTGAATCCTGCCGGCACTGTTCGATTTAGCCCCACGATTCCAGTTCTTGAAAAACCGATGCTTACAAAGGAATCCGTAGTGCAATTTTCGCTGTACACGCAGAATGGGAACGGGACCTCCGCAATTCCGGGCCTAGATAGTATCAGGCTCACATGGGACGCAATTGAAGAGAGTTGCCTCAATGCGGTCCCGCAGCAAATACCCGGCATTGAGATCAGCGTCGTAAAATGGAACGAGGGACCGATTAACTGGTCGGAGCCCAACATGGAAATCTTTAAGAGCTTTCTGCAGGAAGAGGCATTTCTTGCGGGCAAGACAGCTCAGCTTGGATTTGATAGTCTCGAACCGGGCCTATCGGCAAAGCCTATGGCGGTTCGCGTGAAGGTATACTTTTGCGATATAAAAGGACTTCGTATCGATTTTCCGGAAAAAGGAAACCAGGCCGCGTCAATTCCGATCCCAAACTATTTCTTCCTGCGCCCGGTGGGTGTGCTCGGCACGATTCAGCAGGACCTTCAGGCAATAGTGCCGAAGGATAGTACGATCTCAGATATTTTCGATTTCACATTCTTCAGCGAAGAGAAGGTAATCAAAACAGAATGACCACGGGAATGACAAAAAAAGAAATTCACGATCGGATAAAAAAACTCCGCGACACAATCAATCACCATCGCTACCTGTATCACGTTTGTGATCAGCAAGAGATATCGGAGAGCGCGCTCGATTCGCTCAAGCATGAGCTCTACAAGCTTGAGCAGCAGTACCCGGAGTTTGTTATCCCAAGCTCTCCCACCCAACGAGTGGGCGGGATGCCGCTGGCCAAATTCGAGAAAGTGGTCCATCGGTATCCCATGTTATCAATGGAAGATGTTTTTAGCTTCGACGAGCTGACCGAGTGGGCGTCGCGGCTCAAGCGGTTTGCCGGGGTGGATCCGAGCGGATATTTTTGCGAGTTAAAGATGGATGGCGTCGCGGTGTCTCTGATCTATCAGGACGGGCTTTTGGTAACGGGCGCGACACGCGGCGATGGACGAGTGGGGGAGAATGTGACGGAAAACATTAAAACAGTCGAGGCGATTCCCCTGGAGCTGCGAAAGCCGTCACAACAAGAAGTGAGTGCTTTTTTCAAGCGCCATGCCAACCGCATCAACGAGCGCGTCCTGACGTCAAAGCTCTCCCTCTCTGGTCGGTTTGAAATTCGCGGAGAGGTCTTCATGCGAAAGCGCGTGCTCGATCAGCTGAACGTAGGACAGGAGAAGGCGGGACGTCCACTATTCGCAAATCCTCGGAATGCGACCGCCGGCAGCATTCGACAGCTTGATCCTCGTATCGCGGCATCTCGCAAGCTCTCGTTTTATGGATACGGTCTTCCCGATGAGATGTCCTATGGCCTCACCACGCATCAGCAGGCTCATGAGTTCATACAAATGCTTGGCATCCCGATCAATTCAAAAGACGCGTTGTGCGCGTCCCTTGATGAGGTCGCGGACTACTATGCGTCGATCAGAAAGATACGGGAAAGCCTGCCGTACTGGACTGATGGGGTTGTTGCGGTAGTAAATGATTCATCATTATTTGCGCGCCTCGGTGTTATCGGAAAAACGCCGAGGGGCATTGTTGCGTATAAATTTGCCGCCGAACAGGTGACGACGGTGTTGGAAGATGTGAAATTCCAAGTGGGACGGACCGGAGCGCTTACTCCTGTCGCGTATCTTCGCCCGGTATCTGTCGCGGGAACTACCGTTTCGCACGCAACACTCCACAATACCGACGAAATACAACGCCTCGATGTAATGATCGGGGATACGGTTATCATTGAAAAAGCCGGAGATATTATTCCTAAGGTACTCTCAGTCGTGAGAACGCTGCGACCGAAAGATGCCCGGCCTATAGCCATTCCCACCTCTTGTCCGATCTGCGGGTCGCGCGTTGAACGAAGAAAGGGGGAGGTGGCGCTCACCTGCACGAATATCGTATGCTTCGCGAAAGAAAAAGAAGCCTTCATTCATTTTGTATCAAAAAAAGCATTTGATATCGACGGCCTTGGAGAAAAGATTGTCGAGCAACTCATTCATAATAAGTTGCTGGTGACTCCTGCCGATCTTTTTCTGCTGACACAAGGAGACGTAGAGCCGCTTGAGCGTTTTGCAGAGAAATCCGCCGCAAATCTTATCGCCGCGATTCAAGAAAAGAAGCACATTGAGCTGTCTCGTTTTCTCTACGCGCTCGGCATACGGCACGTGGGAGAGCAAACGGCGATTGACCTTGCGAATCACTTTCGTTCAATAGAGAACATTCAAGACGCATCGCTTGAAGAACTCAATGAGGTTGCCAATATCGGGGATGTCGTTGCTCAAAGCATCCACGGATATTTTCTCAGCGGCCGCCATAAGGCGCTTGTTCATGATCTGCTCGCAAACGGAGTAGTGATCAAAAAAGTTGTTCAGCCCCATTCGCAGCCGCTTGCTGGAAAGAACTTTGTTTTGACGGGCACGCTTCAGACAATGACACGGGAGGAGGCCGCGGAGAACATTCGCGCTCACGGCGGGAAGGTATCTTCTTCGGTGAGCAAGGAAACAGATTATGTTGTCGCCGGAAGCGACCCGGGCTCAAAATTCACTAAGGCAAAAAAACTGGGGATCAATATCCTCGATGAAGATGCGTTAATTGGACTTTTTTCCTAGCCATGGGTGAATTGCAATTTTTGATCCACAGGAGTAGGATGAAGGAACTGTTTTTATTGAACTATGGAACTTACAAAAAAAGAAGTGGAACATCTGGCGCGGCTTTCGCGGCTCGCGCTTACTCAGGAAGAAATCGAAACGTACAGCACACAGCTCTCGTCGGTGTTGGGCTATGTTTCTCAGCTCAAAGAAGTTGATACCGCGGGCGTGGAATACAGGTATCAGGTTGAGGGACTCTCAAACACCATGGATAAGGATGAAGTTGATCCGAGCGACGAGGGGACTCGCAATCGAATCATCGACTCTTTTCCAGACCGAGCGGGCGACCTACTGAAAGTAAAGAGTGTTTTTGGAGATTGAGACTATGGACATGACGCCGAATACATTAACGATCGAAGAAATTCACCGAGCTTTTCGCGAGAACGAGTTCACGTGCACCGACTTGATCGAATCGTGTCTTGATCGCATTGAACGCGTAGAGCCAGCAGTAGCGGCTTTTGTGACGGTACTCGAAGAAGATGCCCGTATCAGCGCGCGCGCGGTCGATGAAAAAATACGAAAAAAGCTTCCATTCCGTCAGCTTGAAGGCATCCCTGTCGCTCTGAAAGACAATATGATGGTCGCCGGGGTTCGCACCACGTGCTCATCAAAAATCCTCTCAGACTATCATGCGTCGTATGACGCGACGGTTGTGCAAAAGCTGCGCGATGCCGGGGCGATTATTATCGGAAAAACAAACTTGGATGAGTTTGCCATGGGCTCTTCAACGGAAAACTCAGCGTTCGGTCCGTCGAAAAACCCATGGGATACGAGTCGCGTACCGGGCGGATCGTCGGGCGGTTCTGCTGTTGCGGTTTCTGCCGACGAGTGCGTTGTGTCGCTGGGTTCCGATACCGGAGGGTCGGTTCGTTTGCCGGCGGGGCTTACGGGCGTAGTCGGGTTTAAGCCGACGTATGGAACGGTTTCGCGATACGGACTTATTGCCATGGCATCAACGCTCGATCAGATAGGACCCTTTGGAAGAACCGTTGCCGACGTAACGACAGTGTTTGATGTTATCAAAGGAGCGGATCCGCACGATTCCAGTTCGCAGCGCGCTCAGTCATTACCCGTATACGGCGGACTTCGGCGGGAAATCAAAGGGTTGCGCATCGGTATCCCAAAAGAATATTTCGGCGAGGGAGTTGATGATGATGTGCGGGATCGTGTCTTGGAAGCCATAGAGGTGCTAAAAAATCTCGGGGCGGAAATAAAGGAGATAAGCTTGCCACTCAGCAAGTATGCGCTTTCTGTTTACTATGTACTCATGCCGGCGGAGGTGAGTGCGAACCTCGCTCGGTTTGACGGCATTCGCTATGGATTCTCATCCCCGGATGCCAAGAATTTGTACGATGTGTATGCCCAAAGCCGCGAGAACGGATTCGGCGCGGAAGTCCGCCGCCGACTCATGCTCGGTGCGTACGTTCTTTCTTCTGGATACGCAGACGCTTTTTATAAACAGGCAGAAAAAGTGCGGATGATGGTTGTAAATGATTTTAAGGAGGCATTCAAAGAGGTTGACGTCTGTGTGACGCCGATCACGCCGACGCCCGCGTTTCCTTTGGGTGAAAAAGGGGACGACCCCCTCAAAATGTATCTCGCGGATATCTTTACAGTGTCTGCAAACATCGCCGGCATTCCCGGCTTGTCCGTTCCGTGCGGGTTTGTGAACAGGGGAGCGACAAAGCTACCGGTTGGAATGCAGATTTTGGGCTTGCATTTTGACGACGCGACAGTGCTTCGGGTAGGCAGTGCGTATGAACAAGCAACGGATTGGCACAACGAAAAACCGCCGCTTTGATTATGGACTCGGGAAATGAGATCCTCAGCGTGTGGGTGACAGTCGGCGTCGTAGTGTGCGCCATCATTGTTTTGATTGTCGCCATACGATGGATCATCCGAAAGGTTCGCCAACCGGAACTGCTTGGCATGAGCAAGGAGGATATTCACAAGACATGGCAGGAGATCGAGTTGCTTGTATCGCAGAACAGCGAGATGAGCTATAAGCTTGCCGTTCTTGAAGCTGACAAGCTATTGGATCACGCGCTCAAGTCTATGGGCTTTGGCGGGAATACGCTTGGCGAGCGGCTAAAGCTTGCCTGCTATCGCTTTCCTCGTCTAAAAAGAGTGTGGCAGGCACACTTGCTGCGCAACAAGCTCGTTCACGAAGCGTCTTTCCATCTGTCGCGCGGCGCGGCGCGGGGAGCTATCGGGCAGTTTCGAGACGCCTTGAAAGAATTGTCGGTTCTCTGATATACTGCCTTAACGATTTATTTTTAATACAGCCGAAAAGACCTATGACTGACAAAAACGATGAGATCTTGTTGGACGATATCGTTGCAGAGTCTCAAGCCCCAATGTTGGCCGAGCAGCCGAAGGAGTCGGCAACACTGTCAATCTCTCTAACACCGGCGAAGTTGTTTCTGGGAGGATTTATCGCCGGCCTCCTGGTCATGGCAGTTCCGACAACGTACTTTGCGACAGCATCGGGCGGAGCAAACAATCGCGCGCTTGCAAACAATACGATTCCGTCGGCTCCGACACCGAGCGACCAAGGCGCGCCTCAGGCGCCGACGGTTGGTACGGTGAAGCCTGTTTCAAATGATGACCATTATACCGGAGCAAAAAATGCCGAAGTGGTATTGATTGAATACTCGGATACGGAGTGCCCGTTTTGCAAGAGATTCCATCCGTCAATGCTGCAGTTGATGAAAGAATATAACGGAAAGGTCGCGTGGGTCTGGCGGCATTTCCCTCTCAGTTTTCATCCAAACGCGCAAAAGGAAGCGGAAGCGACCGAGTGTGCCGCCGAGATCGGAGGCAATGATGTTTTCTGGAAATATCTCAATACGGTGATGGAGCGGACGGAAGCGGGAGGCACCGGATTTGCACTTGATAAGCTGGTTCCGCTCGCAAAAGAGCTGGGACTCAATGAGGCGAAATTCAAAGAGTGCCTGGATACCGGAAAATTTGCAGAAAAAGTTGCTAAGGATATGAAAGAGGGTCAAGCAGCGGGGGTCGATGGAACCCCAGGTACAATCCTCATTGCAAAGGATGGTCGTAAAGCGCTTGTTCCCGGCGCGGTTCCATATGAGGAGCTCAAAAGGGAAGTCGACGCGCTGCTGAAGTAAGAGCGTAAGAATGACATAAGAGGGGACTCACGGTGTATGTGAGTCTTTTCTTGTTTATTGACAAGCACAAAAAAATGTATATACTGGTATGTATATACATAGAGAACGTTATGGATATCACGCGCATACAAAAGTGGGGAAACAGCCTCGCTGTTCGTCTTCCCAAGGATATTGCCAAACGCCTTCAGCTCAAAGAGGGGAGCACAGTTCTTGTTACCCAGGAAGACGCCTCTGTACGCATCAAGGAGACGAAAGGTGCCGCACGCCGCGGTACGGAGTGGAGGGCATTTCTTATTCCGAGCAAGAAAAAAAAGCGAGAGAATGTAAGCGGGGTGGTCGATAGCATCATGTATGGCAAGCGTCGTCGATAGCTGTGTTTGGATCGCGCTGTTTTTGGATTTCGATACGGAGCACGAGCGTGCCGAAAAAATCCTTTCCGGCATTAAGGGAAACGTCTTTGTCCCGTATTGTGTGATCAGTGAGGTTGCAACGGTTTTGACGTATAAGCATTCAAAAGCTCAAGCTGATTCATTCCTTGCATATCTTGAATACGCGGAAAATCTCGTCGTTGTTGAAAATAAGACGCGGGAGGAATGTGCGCATTTTGTGTCTCATCCGCAGGGAATCTCGTTCACGGACAGCGCGCTGTTATTTCTCTCAAAGAAACTCGGAGCGAAGCTCATCACGTTTGATAAGCAGCTTCTTCGTCTTGCAAAAAAATCGAAAGCGCAATAATATAGATCAACTTGGAGAGGTGCTAGAGCGGTCGAATAGGACAGTCTTGAAAACTGTTAGACCTGAAAGGGTCTCGAGGGTTCGAATCCCTCCCTCTCCGAATTAGAGTACAGATTGCATTTTTGTCTGAAATTGTATCGGCGCGTTGCGCCGATGAATTAAGATCCGCCGTAAGATTCCAAGGGTTTTTAATCTCAAGCCCCAATCTCATCCCCGCGATGC
>OBOI01000531.1_pt1 | contig 13044 bp, 8 predicted proteins | sample 1670151 | NCBI WGS metagenome assembly OBOI01 (sample SAMEA104232303, study PRJEB22302) | sediment metagenome | biome: forest; feature: aquifer; material: sediment | place: USA | collected 2011-08-07 | depth 0.01 m | reverse complement strand
GCCCAGCCAGGAGGACACGAGCGGCGTCGGCCACCCGCCTCCCTTGGCGCGCGCCGACCTCAATCACGCACTTTTTTCATGCCTCGTAGCGAATGCAAGGCGCGCAGTGCGATACCCACTGAAATACACGCGGCTTGTTCATGCGATTGCCCCGCCCGACGGCGGCTGGCGCACCGGCAGACAGATGCGGAAGGTCGTGCCCTTGCCGGATTCGCTGTCGACGCTGATCCGTCCGTGGTGCTTCTGGACGATGCTGTAGGAGACCGACAGCCCCAGCCCGGTGCCCTTGCCGACCGGCTTGGTGGTGTAAAACGGATCGAAGATGCGGCCGAGGTTTTCAGCGGCAATGCCCGTGCCGGTGTCGGCGATTTCGATCCAGACCCCATCGCCCTCGGTGCCGGTGCGGATCGTGATGGTACCGTGGGTTTCAATAGCCTGGGCCGCGTTCACCAGCAGGTTCATGAAGACCTGGTTCAGTTGCGAAAGCACGCACTCGACCGGCGGCAGCACGCCGTATTCCTTGTTCACCTCGCAGGTGTATTTCAACTCGTTCCAGATGACGTTGAGCGTGCTGTCGATGCCCTTGTGGATGTCGTCCAGCACCCACTTATCCTGCGACTCCATATGGGAGAAATCCTTGAGGTCCTGGACGATTTTAGTCACCCGATCCAACCCCTGGCTGGATTCCGACATCAGCGCGAGGATGTCCTGCTTCTCGTACTCGAACTCGATCAGATCCTCCAGCCGGTGCAGTTCCGCAAACGATGCCCTATGCTCAGGCAGCAAGGCTTCAACCTGCTCGTAGGCATTCACCACGCGCAACAGATCCTCGACATACTTCCGCAGCGACTGCATGTTGGACTTGATGAAGCCGACCGGATTGTTGATTTCGTGCGCGACTCCCGCCGCCAGCATGCCGATCGATGCCATTTTGTCGGATTGCAGGAGTTGGGTTTGCGCAAGCTCCAGCTTGGCGTTGAGGGCTTTCAATTCGCGGTTGGTACGGGTCAGTTCCTCGACGTAAATCCGCGCCTCCTGCTCGGCACGCTTGCGCTCGCTGATGTCGCGCACGATGCCGATGGCCAGCCATTTGTCCTTTTGCCTGACGCCGGACAGCGATATTTCCATCGGGAACTCGCTTCCCCCCTTGCGGATCGCTGCCAGCTCCAGGGTCTTGCCGACGGCAGCGCCCTGGCCGGTGGCACTGAAAACGGCGAAGCCCGCGTGAAAGGCCGCGTGGAATCGCGCTGGAGCGCACAGCGCGTGCAAGTCCTTGCCGATCGCCTCGGCGGCCGCATGGCCGAAGATCGTCTCGGCCGCCGCATTCCAGAAACTGATGGCGCCGTTTCCGTCCAGCATGATCACGGCATCATGCGCGGAGGCGCTGATCGACCGGAACTTCTCCTCGCTCTCGCGCAGGGATTCCTGCATGCGACGGATCGAGGTCAAATCGGTCATGGTGCCAACGTAATTGACGATGCGGCCCTGTTCGTCGCGAATCGGCGCCACATTGAGCAGCACCGGGACAATGCGCCCATCCTTGGCGCGGCGCAGCGTCTCGCCCGAAAATCCCCCCTGCGCGGCGGCAATTGCTGCGGTACGAATCGGATCGATGACCGCCGCGTCCAACACGCCGATCACAGCGACGGACTGCCCCCTCAAGTCCTCGACCGTATAGCCGAGGAGCCGATTGGCAGCCGCGTTCGCATATTCGAAACACAAATCGGCATCCGCCACAAAAATGGCTTCGTGCGACTGTCTGAGGGCTTCGCTCAAGCGGCGTATTTCCGTCTGGGCCTGCTGCCGGTCCACACCATGCCGGATGTTGAGCAGCAGATCGTCCATCTGGTAGGGCTTTATCAGGTAGGAGAAGGCGCCGCGCCGGGTGGCGTCGATGGCGGTGTCGAGCGAGGCGTGCCCGGTCAGGATGATCGCCTCGGTGAGCGGCGAAGCCGCCTTGATGCGCTCCATGACGTCCAGGCCCGACATGTCCGGCAGCATCAGGTCGATCAGTGCCAGGGAAATATTCTCATTTCCGGCCATCGCGATAGCCTCGGCGCCACTGCCGGTGACCACACATTCGTATCCCTTGATCCGAAGAATGTCGGATAGCGTCTTCCTGAGGTTGGGGTCGTCATCGACCACCAGTATCGTGCTGACGACTTTCATTTGCGCTCCCATGCCCTTCCGTCGCGGCCTATTCCCCTGTCAGGGTTTCAACGCGGTTGCGTCCCTTTTGTTTTGCCCGGTAGAGGGCATCGTCAACCCGCTTCAGCAGCGAATTCAGGTCATCCCGCGGCTCGAAGGCCGTGACGCCGAAACTGACCGTCAGGCTGCCGGTCCTCTCGAAACGATGCCGGGCGATTGCCAGGCGCAACTTTTCGGCCGCGTTGGCGGCGGCATCGATATCCGACTGCGGCATCATGACCATGAACTCCTCGCCGCCCCAGCGCGCCACGACGTCGACGGCCCGGATGCTGTCCTTCACCTGGTCGGTAACAGCCCGCAGCGCATAGTCGCCCACATCGTGGCCGAAGCTGTCATTCACCCGTTTAAAGTAGTCGAGGTCGTACATCACCAGGGACAAGGGCGTGCCGTAGCGTCTGGCGCGCTCGACTTCGCCGCCCAGAATGCGAACGAATTCGCGCCGGTTGACGATGCCGGTGAGGCTGTCGGTCGTGGCCAGGATATGGATTTCCTCTTCCACCCGTTTGCGCTGCGTGATGTCCAGCGCATAGACGCGCGCCAGGTCGACTTCCTGCACGTAGAAGACATGCAGTTCGTAAGTCGCGGCGCCGACTTCCGCTTCGCACACGATTTCCTCCTCGCGCCGGTCCTGCCGCAGGCTGCCGAGCAACTCGGACAGGCCGGCCAGCAGCGGATGCGAGTGGCCCAGCGCGCAGAGATCGGGGAACAGACGTTCGGCCGCCGGGTTGGCATACGTAACCGCCCCGTCGTGGTCGAGTTCGATCACCGGGCTCGGATGCAGCCGCGGAAACGAGGCCAGATGGATAATTTCCTCCTGCGCCTGACGCCGCTCTATCCCGTGCCGGATGTAGCGCAGCAGGTCGTCCATCTGGTAGGGCTTGAGCAGGTAGGAGAAGGCGCCGCGCTTGGTGGCCTCAATGGCGGTGTCGAGCGACGCATGCGCGGTCAGAATGATCGCCTCCGTCAGCGGCGACGCCGCCTTGATGCGTTCCATGACGTCGAGGCCCGACATGTCCGGCAGCATCAGGTCGATCAGCGCCAGGGAGATTTTCTCGCGCCCCACCGCCGCAACCGCCTCGGCGCCGTTGCCGGCCGTCACGCTCAGGTAACCCTTGAGGCGCAGAATGTCGGCCAGCGTCTTCCTGAGGTTGGGGTCGTCGTCGACGACCAGTATTCTGGGTGCTTCGTTCATATGAGCATATTGCGCAGTTTGGCGAGCCGGATTTCCTCGATGACCCGCAGCAACGCCTCGACTTCAAGGGGTTTATAGAGACAAGTATAGGCGCCGACCCTGAGCCCGTTTTCGATGGCGTCGCCCACGTCCTGGCGGTAGCCGGTCACCAGCACCACAGGCATGGACGGGTAACGAACCCGAATCTGTTTGAGAACGTCGAAGCCGCCTGCCTCGCCCAGCCTGATGTCGAGCACGACAACCAGCTTGCGGTCATGTTCCAGATCGCCCATGACGTCCTGAGCGCGCTCTGCCGTATCCACACGGAAGCCCCGCAAGCTCAATATGTCCTTGAGGGTTTTGCAAAAATTGGGGTCGTCGTCTACCACCAGGATGTGTTCCTCCTTACGCAACAGGTCGAGGAAGGAGAGCACCATTTGAATGTTGAGCGGCTTGGCCAGAATGGCGTAGACGCCGGCCTGTTTCGCCTCTTCGAGAAGATCGTCGGTGGCGTAGGCGCTGACCAGAATGACGGGCAGTGTCGGCATGATCGCCTTCATTTGCCTCAGCGCCTCGACGCCCGAGATGCCGGGCATTCTGATATCCATCAGGACGCAATCCGGTGGATCGGCCTTCACCTTGACCACCCCTTCCTCGCCGGAGAAGGCGGCGATGGGTTCGTGACCCTTGACGCGCAGGATGTCGCAGGTGGTTTTCACGATCCGCCGATCATCATCGACCACAAGAATCTTCACGGCCTTCACCTTTTCCTGTTGTTGTTCGCCGCTCATGGCACCCGCTGTACACCCGCATCGGCCGCAGGCAAGGTCACGGAGAACGTGCTGCCCCGGCCCGGCTCGCTCTGTACGTCAACCCTGCCGCCGTTGGCCTCGGTCAGATTCTTCACCACCACCAGCCCGAGGCCGACGCCACGCGCCTTGGTGGTGAACAACGGCTGGAACAGCTTGCCCAACAGCGCCGTCGTCATGCCACAGCCGCTGTCCCGCACTTCGATGGTGACGGTGCGCCCATTCGCCGCTGCCCGGATTTCCAGGCTGCCCCCTTCGGGCATGGCATCGATGCCATTGCTGATCAGGTTGCGCAATACCTGCTGCATCTGTAGCGGATCGGCCAGTAGCGGCGGCAGTGTTTCCGGGATATCCAGTTCGACGCCGATAGGGGCCGGCACAGTGATCTTGTGCAGCGTCCGTGCCAACAATTCCGCCACCGCTACCGATACAGGCTGGGGCGGTTTGGTCCGCGCGGAATCCAGCAGGTCGGAGACAATGCGCTCGGCCGTGGCGATTTCGTCCTGAATGATGCCCAGGTACTCTTTGGTAGTCGCGTCCGCCTCCGACAGCACGGTCTGCAGGAAGTAGATGGCATTGCCCATTACCCCGAGCGGATTGCGCAACTCGTGGCCGACGCTGCCCGCCACCTTGCCCAGCACCGCCAGCTTCTCCTTACGCACCAGTTCGTCCTGCGCTTCGAGCAACTGCCGCGTCCGCTCCTCCACCCTGTCCTCGAGCGCCGCGTTGAGTTTGCGCATTGCCTCTTCCGCTGCCTTGCGCCGCCGTACTTCTGCGCGAATCTCGTTGAGCATCGCGGTAATGAAGACGACGAGAAACAGCCCGTCGAGGAAAGGAGTGACCACGCCGGCGAACTCCAGCTCGGCATTGAGGCGACCGTCCCACAGCAGATCGATGGTCAGGACGATCATGACCGAAACGACCACCGCCACCACGAGGAAAACCACGGCGAAGCGGAGTACGCTGACTTCGACCAGTGCGCGCACCACCTGTTTCAACCGACGTTGCATGGCATGGGGCTGATCTTCAGGCATGCGCTTCTCGCCATTCATCGGCCGCCGGAAGCGTAATGGTAAACACGGTTCCCTTGCCCGGTTCGCTCTCTACCGCCACCGAGCCGCCGTTGGCCTGCGTCAGGTTCTTCACCACCACCAGCCCGAGGCCGATGCCGCGCGCCTTGGTGGTGAACAACGGCTGGAACAGCTTGGCCAGTTGTTCGGAGGTCATGCCGCAGCCGCTGTCCCGCACGGCGACAGTAACGGTCCCGGCTTGCGCGTCGGCACGCGCCCGGATTTCCAGCGTGCCGCCTGCGGACATGGCGTCGATGCCGTTGCAGATCAGGTTGCGCAATACCTGATGAATCTGCCGTGCATCCACCCGCAGCGGCGGCAGCGTTTCGGGAATCTCCACCTGGATGCTGACGCCGGCAGGCACGGTGCACTTGCGCAGGGTCTGGGCGATCAATTCATTCACACCCACCGTTTCGGGCTGCGGCGGCTTGATGCGCACCGAATCGAGCAGGTCGGCGACGATACGCTCGGCGCCGGCGATCTCGTCCTGAATGATGCCCAGATACTCTTTGGTGGTCGCGTCCGCCTCCGACAGCACCGTCTGGAGGAAATATACGGCGTTGCTCATCACGCCCAGCGGATTGCGCAGCTCATGGCCGACGCTGCCGGCCACCTGGCCCAGCACCGCCAGCTTCTCCTTGCGCACCAGATCCTCCTGTGCCGCCACCAGTTGCTGCGTGCGCTCCCGGACCTTTGCCTCAAGTTCCTCGTTCTGGCGGCGAATACGCTCCCCCATCTGTTTGCGCTCGGTAACGTCCCGTGCAATGCCGATGGCGGCGACTTCACCGCCGGTCGTTACCGGCGCGATGCTCAGTTCGGAATCGAAATACTCCCCTGTTTTCCTGGCAATGCGCAGTTCGAAAGCAGGTGTCGACTGGCCGGCAAGGGTATTCCGGAATACGTCGAGCGCGCGCGGCAGATCGTCCGGGTGAATGATGGGCGCGAAGGGTTTTCCGATCCACTCGTCGGGCTGCCAGCCGGTCAGGCGCTCGAACGCCGGATTGAGGGACCAGAAGCTTCCGTCCGGGCCAAGAAGGTAAATAATGTCGTCGGCGTACTCGAAAATACCCCGGTAGCGCTCCTCGCTTTCGCGGATTTTCTCCTCCACCCGCTTGCGCTCCAGAAGCTCTTGCTCCAGGAGCCGGTTGGCTTCGGTCAAGGCGGTCGTGCGTTGGGCCACCTCGTCTTCCAGATGCCGGCGGTGTTGTTCCAGTGCGCTATCCCGCAACTGGATTTGCGCCAGCATGTCGTTTAATCCCCGGGCCAGCGCGCCCAGTTCATCCTTGCCCTGAAATTCCGCCCGTACCCCATAGTCCTTGCCTCGCGAAACCTCGTCCATCAATCCGACCAGCCGGGTCATGGGGTCTGTGATGGCCGGGTGTACATAGGAAATCAGTATCAGCGCCACGCCCAGCCCCGCCGACGCGGCAACCACCACCAGTACCGCGCTCCACATCATCTGCCGGTACACCGGATCCAGACTGGAACGCATGTGTATGCTGCCAACCCGTTCGCCCTCGAAAATTATCGGCAGGAACACATCGAGAGACGTCGCGCTAAAGCTGTACCGCTCATCCTCCGGCGGCCGATGGGGCTGAGGCGGCTTCTGCCCGGTTGCCATATACAGGGCGAAGCGCTTGCCCTGCCTGTCGTGCAATTCGGCGAACTCGATATCGTCCTGAACCCGCAGGGCAGCCAATGTCCGTGTGGCCGCCTTCGGATCGTTGAAGATCAAGGCCGACGCGCTGTTGGCGGCAACGATGGTCGCCTGGCTGGTCGTCGTCTTTACCAGTTCCTCCCGAACCTGGAACCACTGGGAGACCATCGACACCACGGCGACGACAATCAGGGCCGCCCCCGCGGACAAGACCGCAATCGCGGTGAGCTTGCGGCGAATGGGCATATCCCGGAACAAGGCGGCCAGCGTCATTGGCCCGCTCCCCGCGGCTGGACAATGCGCGCCAATTTCAACACTTGCGAACTGATGGTCAGCCCGGCGCGCCGGGCAACCGGCAGATTGATTTCAAAGCGTACCTTGTTCTGTTCCAGGTAGAAGTTGACCATCACTCCCTGCACCCCATAGCCGTCGGTATCGCCCACCGTCAAGACCGGACTGTTGGCGATGCCGGATAGAAGGCGCGGAAGATTCCCGGCTTCGGAAGCCTCGATGAACAACACCTGGCATTCGCTCAAATGGGCACGGGCACCGACCTGCACGACCTCCCATACCTCGCTGCCAACCGGCTTGCCCCGCAATGCTCCGACCGCCTCGCCAGCGGGCCCCTGCCCGAGGATGCACAACCGCAAGCTGCGTTTCGCGCCAACCGTGGCGGGCCACTCGACGAACTTGGCGATGTTGTGGATGAAGGCCGCCTTGACGTCGTACTCGGTCGGCCCCTGCGCCGCCGCCGGCTGCAGCGCCAGCAGCAGCACAGTCAGAGCCAACAGGAAACGCGCGCCGATTACACTCATTGCGCCGTCAAAACCGGTAGCTCAGCTTTAGCCGAAGGCTGCGGCCATCCTGTGCGATCGCATCCTCAACATGCTCCGGCCTGCCCGGATCGGCATGGCGCCGGTCGAACAGGTTGTAGGCGCTGGCGGAGAGTTCCAGGCCCGGTGCCAACCGCCGGGCGAGCAGCGTCAGATTGGCGATGGCATATCCCGCCACCGCATTGCCGTTGGCGAGAGTCTTGCGACGGCTCAGGTATTGGAGTTCGGCGCCGGCACGCAGCGCGTCGCCGAACAGCGGGCGGGAATAGTTGAGCTTCGCCAGGTGCCGCGGCGAGTTCTCCAGTTCCGTGCCGGAGGCCTGATCGCGTGTCACCTGCCAGGCATAGCTGGCCCGCAGACGCGTGTCGTCGCTCCAGGCCCGCTCGGCCTCGAATTCCGCGCCCTTGGCCTCGACCAGCCCGGTGTTGCGGAATACCGCCAGACCGTCCGTGTCCACCACCTGGCTGATGAGGTTGCGAATCTCGTTGCGATAGACGGCGCCGGTCAGGCGGAAGTTGGGTTGCAACTGGTGCTCGACGACGAACTCGTAGCTGGCGATCTTCTCCGGCTTCAGGCTCTGTGGCGCTTTTACCGTGGTGGCGTCGGCGTAATACAGCTCGAAGGCGTTGGGGGCACGGAAAGCGGTGCCGTACAGAAACTTGAGCGCCGTCACCGCTTGCGGACTGTAGATCAAGGCCAGCCGAGGATTGTAGGTGTGGCCGACCGTCGAGTAATTGTCGTAGCGCAGGCCGGCGTTCAACAGCAAGCCGCGGCCCAGGGTCATTTCGTCCTGGACGTAAAGCGCCTGGCGCTGGCTGCGGTGCCGCTCGTCGATATAGATGGCGGACGGAACGAGGTCGAAGTTCTTCTGGTCCTGGCGGTTGTTGTCCTGATACTCGGCGCCCGCCACCAGCTTGTGCCCGTCGTAGCGGGCCGCCAGCTTGACCTCCGCCCCCCGCCATTCGGCCCAGGCCATGTCCTTGTTGACCGTGACCGGCGGCGAATCGTAAGGGAAAGTGCCATCGTAGAAGTAACGGCCGTAATACGCCCGCGCGGAAACATCGACGCGCTCGGACAGCGGCCCGTGATAGCCGAAATCGAAAACCGCCTGCGAGTCCTGCGTCTGCGTGCGCGGATCGTTGAACAGACTGCCGAAAGACGCCGTGGGCACCCCCTTGCTGCGCTCGGCATAGGCGGTCGTCAACATGAAGCCGCCGAACGACAGTTTGCCGTAGACCTGCCTGGCGACGTCTTTGTCGAGACCGCGGGCAACGCCGTTGTTGCCGGCGGGCGTGTTGAATTCTGGAAAAAACAAGTCCTGGCCCTGGCTACTGCGATGCGTCGCCGACAGCAGCAATTCGGTGCCGTTTTCATACTGCTTGCCGTAGGTCAGCCGCTCCTTGGTGGTGCCGAAACTGGCCACTTCGGCGGCGGCCTCGGCGCCGCCGAAATCCCGGCCGCGCCTGGTGATGACATTGACCACGCCGAAGAATGCGTTGCTGCCGTAGATCGAAGACCCCGGTCCGCGCACGATTTCCACCCGGTCGATGAGGTCGACGTCGAGAAAGAACTCCTGACCGATGGAGGCGGTATCGTAATTCGCGTCGTTGACGCGGTAGCCATCGACTTGCAGCAGAATGCGACTGTTGTAGTCGCCCGGGCGATTGAAGCCGCGCACGCCGACGTACTGGTAGTTGCGGTCGTTGGTGATAAAAAGGCCGCGGGCACTGCCGAGAATGTCGGCCAGCGTGCGATAGCCGTAGCTCTTGATGTCGGCCGCGGTAATCACGCTGACCGCCGCCGGTGCCTCGCTTGTCTTCTGCACGAACTTGCTCGCGCTATAGACCTCGATGGACAGCAAATCCTCAATCGACAGTTGTGTGAGGTCGGTCGGTGCATTCCTTCCCGGTTCCGCGGCCGCGGCGGCAACGGCAGCCAGGAGCAGTACCGGGGCGAATTTCGACCGGAAGGATCGCAAGGCCCCTTCCCGCCACTGAGTATCGGTTGCCATACTCGCTCCCTTCCCCGTGGCCGTGACCTAAGAAACGACGCTGCGGGAGTATCCGTTGTTATGCTTTTGTGTCAGTCCATTCTAGCCCAGCTTCGACCGCTTCCGGATACCCGGCAATTGCGGCGGCGGCGTGGCCGGGCTAAGCCAGATCGGGCTCGCCGCAGTGGCGAAGAATTTCCGCACGCGCCGCGTCGCGCAGTCGCACCGCTGCCTGCCAGTCGGAACCCGTGGGCACGATGGGCGTCCCGATGGTCAGCGCCAAGGCGTTGCGGCGCGGCAGCCAGGTGCCGTCGCGCAACAGGTCGCGCGTACCGCGCAGCGCCACCGGCAATACCGGCACGCCGTTCTGCGCGGCAACGACGAAGGCGCCCATGCGGAAGGGCATGAGGCCCGGCACGCGCGTAAAGGTGCCTTCGGCGAAAAATACCGGCGAGTGACCGCCCTCGATGCTGGCGGCGACGCGGCCGGCGTCTGCGATGCCCTGGCGGAAGTCGAAGCGTTCGACAAACTCGCAACCCAGCGCGCGTAAAAAGCTGCGCGCGATGAAACTGTCGGCCAGTTCGCGCTTGGCAACGAAGCGCCAGTGCCGGTACGGCAGCGCCGCGGCGAGCACAATGCCATCGACGTAACTGGCGTGGTTGGCGACCAGCACCCGCGGTGCCGCGCCGCCGAGGTGCTCGCGTCCGTCGACGACGAGGCGGATGCCGGTTACCGCCAGCATCAGCCGCGCGGCGAACCGTGCCACGGCCCAGGCCTGCGCCGGCTTCGGCGCAAGCGTCACGGCGAGCCAGCTCGGGCCGACCAGCAGGCCGAATGCCAACCTGGCCCAAACGCCCCAGGCAAGATCGCCGGCACCGCGTACCAGCCTTCTGGCGCTTGGCGAAACGCCCGCCAGCGCCAGCCGCAGCACTTGCAGCCACACGGCGCGCGGCGCGGCGACGCCGCCCTGCTCGTAGAGTTCGCGGCTGCCGGCGCGGCGTATTTTGCCGCTCGACGTCTTCAGCACGACATGCCGATGGGAAACGACGACATCGTCGGCCGGCTCGCCCAGGATCGCCAGCGCCTGTTCCCGGATCGCCGCGCGCAGGCGCTCCTGCGCCTGCGGCTCGGTCTCCTTCGTCTCGGCGACGACGATCAGCCGCTCGGTGCCGGTGGCCGGATCGGGGCTGCCGAACACAGCGACGTTGCCCTTGCGGATGCCGGGAATGTTGCCGACGGCCTCCTCAAGTTCCTGCGGATAAAGGTTGCGCCCGCCCTTGATGATGACGTCCTTGGCGCGCCCGGTCGGATAGACCTCGCCGCCGGCAAGATAGGCGTAGTCGCCGGAATCGAGCCAGTCGCCGACGAGCAGTTGCCGCGTCGCCGCCGGGTTGCGGTAGTAGCCGGCCGTGGCCGACGGGCCGCGAAATTGCAGCCGCCCTTCGCGGCGCTCGGGCAGTTCGTGGCCGGCGACATCGACGACGCGGATTTCGTGGCCCGGCAGCGGCCGGCCGCAGGCGACGAAACGCATGGCGCCCGCGTCCGCCGCCGCAGCGGGCAACGCGATCCCCTCGACCGAAAACGCCTGCCGCTGTACGCGATCCACCCGCAGGCCGCGGCCCGGCGTCGCCGCCAGGCCGACCGCGCACTCGGCCAAACCATAGGCCGGCGTCAGCGCCTCGGGCCGCAAGCCGTAAGGCGCAAAGCGCGCGGCGAAGCGCGTCATGGTGTCGGCATCAACCGGCTCGGCGCCGTTGAAGGCGATGCGCCAGGAGGAGAGATCGAGTCCCTCGATCTGCGCATCGGCAATGCGTTTCACGCACAGTTCGAAGGCGAAGTTCGGCGCACCCGAAAGCGTGCCGCGGTTCCGATGAATCGCCCACAGCCAGCGCGCCGGCTGCGCGAGAAAGTCGAGCGGCGACATCACGACGAAGCGCACGCCGTAGCAAAGACTGGAAAGCCAGGCGCAGATCAGCCCCATGTCGTGATAAAGCGGCAGCCAACTGACGAAGGTGTCCGCCGCGCTCACGCCCGCCGCCGCGCCCATGGCGCGCACATTGGCGAGCAGGTTGGCGTGGGTCAGCATGACGCCCTTGGGATTGCCGGTGCTGCCCGAGGTGTATTGGAGCAAGGCGATCTGCGCCGGCGCCGCGGCAAAGCGCTGCGGCGCACCCGCCGCCGCCACTAGATCGCCGGCAATTGCGATCTCGCGCAAACACGCCACTTGTCCGCGCAGCAGGCGCGCGGGCAGTACGGCCGCGGCAAAGGTCACCAGCACGCTGGCGCCGGCATTGGCGAGAATCGCCGCATGGCGGCGCAGGTGGTCTTCGAGCTGGCTCGGCCGCGCCGGCGGGTAGATCGGCACCGGCATGCCCCCGGCGAGCAGAATGCCGAAAAACACCGCGAAGAATTCCGTGCCGGTCGGCAGCATGATCGCCGCCGCCTCGCCCGGCGCAAAGCCGCGCGCCTGCAATCCTGCCGCCGCGGCCTGGGCCTGCCGCCACAGTTCGCCGTAGGTGATCGTCCGCTCGCCGCCTTCGCCGAGATGGACGACATGGATGCGTTCGGGCTGATGCGTGGCGTGCCATTCGAGCGCGGCCACGAGGGTGTCGACGTCCGCCGGCAGCGACGCCCCCTGCCCGGCATCCGGCGGCGGTGGCGGAATGTCGGCGGCGGCGGGCGCCGGCGGCAAGTCGCCTGCCGACAGAATCTCCCGCAGCAGATCGCGTGGCGTCTCGGCGGTGCCGATCAGTTCCGCCGCGAACCGGCACCCGAATTCGCGTTCGATGCGCATCAGCAGTTCGGCACGGGCCAGGCTGTCGAAGCCGAGGTCGCGCTCCAGATGGGCGTCGAGCGTCGCCGGACGCAAGCCGCCGGGATGCGTCTCGTCGCGCAGTTGCGTCACCACTGCAAGCAGTCTGGCCGGGAAATCCATCGAGGGAATAGCGGCGCTGTGGAGAAGCCCGCAATCTACTACGGAAGCGGCGGCAGGTTCCGGCGGCGGACGCACGGGCAATTGCATGAACAAGCAGTGTTCATTTCAGTGGGTATCGCACTGCGCACCTTGCGTTCGCCAGGGGGCTTGAAAATATAGCGTGATTGAGGTCGGCGCGCGCCAAGGGAGGCGGGTGGCCGACGCCGCTCGTGTCCTCCTGGCTGGGCTGCGCCCAGCCATTCCCCCTTTACCTCGCTGCATCGGCCACCCGCCTCCCTGGGCTGGACATGCCCGCGCATTGGCGCCGAAAACCACCACGGCGTATCCGGCTCGGGAGGGTGGGGTGCCCTGCGTAGCGAAGTAAAGCAACC
>OBOI01000530.1_pt1 | contig 13081 bp, 13 predicted proteins | sample 1670151 | NCBI WGS metagenome assembly OBOI01 (sample SAMEA104232303, study PRJEB22302) | sediment metagenome | biome: forest; feature: aquifer; material: sediment | place: USA | collected 2011-08-07 | depth 0.01 m | reverse complement strand
ACATCGGCAGATGGTCAGCTTCACGACTTTTTGCGATTCCATCAATTTTTGTCGGGTTCGCAACAATGGCTCAACCGGCGCTGGCAGGCCCCGTCACATATCGAAATTACATGGGCGGATGGTCTGTTTCACGACTTTTTGTGATTTCATCAATTTTTCTTTATAGACCGCGCCGCCGACTTGTCAAACAAATAAATGGTGGCCCGGCCCCGGGCGAGGTAAAATCGAGCGATACCAGGAGAGGCGCGGCCGGCAAGCTCCCCCGCCCTTGATACGGCAGCGGCCCGCCCGACAACGAGAAGGGACAAAGTTGTTGCGCTCCACGAATTTTATTGAGCAACACCAAGGGAACCGGGTATGGTTGATGACAGTTCGTCCAACCACCATTATCAAGTAAACCCGGAGAACCTTGTGACCCGTCCATCCCAACGTAAACAGCCACGCATCCCCTTTCAGGGCAAAGTTGATCTCTTCTTCACTGGCCGGCACTGCCCGGCCTGCGCCGTACAGAACTTGAGCCTAATCGGCATGTGGGTCGCCTGCTGCCCGGACCCCGATGCCGAGGGGTCACAGTGCGACATCGAGTTCCATGACGAGGTCGCCTCCACCAACCGTCCCCTGCGCATGCGCGGCGAGGTGGTCCGGACCGACGATCAGGGGTTCGCCCTGATCTTTCTCAACATGAATGTCCGCACCTGCAACGACCTGGAAGAGTTCATCCTGGAGCAGGGCGGTCCTCCCCTAATGGAGGAGAACGAATTTTTGGATGGCCTCCCGGCCTGATCAAGCCATGACCAGCCTGCACCCCCTCTCCAACACCATCCTCAGCATTATCAACAACGCCATCATCATCGTCGGCCCCGACGATCAGATCACCTTTGCCAACCACAAGGCAGCGGCCATGTTCAGGACCGGCCAAGTCTCCCGACTCATCGGTCAATCCGTGTTCCGGCTGTTCATGCCCGATGACAAGGAGATTATGGCCCCCAACCTCCTGCACCTGGCCAGGAGCACGACGGATTTCGAGGAAGAGGTGATGATGCTCCGTTTCGACGGGGCCCGCTTCATCGCCCTCATCTCCACCTCCCAATACCGAGTGGAGGATAGGGCCAGCGTCATCCTCTCCATCCACAACGTCTCCGGCCTCAAGGGGATTGAGAAGGCCTTGAAGCATACCGAGCGCGTGGCCTCCCTGGGCCGGATGCTCGATGATATCAACCACCAGATCAGGAACCCGGTCTCCGTCATCGGCGGCTTTGCCCATCGCCTGCTCAAGCGCGAAGGTGCCGACAACCGTTACGCCCAGGCCATCCTGGACGAGGCCGAGCGCTTGGAGTCCCTGCTGGACACCCTGCGCGCCTTCTCCCAGGTGCCGCCCCCCAAGGTCACCCCTGTAGCCTTAAGCGATCTGGCCCGGGAGATCACCACCCTCATCGGCCCCAGGGCCGAGGCGGCAGGGGTACCGCTTACGGTCCACTGCCCTGACGATCTGGGCGCCATCACCGTCTCCATTGACCAGGAGCTGCTGCTCCAGGCGATCACCGCCGTGGTGGACAACGCCTGCGAGGCCTCCGTTGTCGGCGAACACACGATTACCATGGAGATCGGCCGCAGCGGCAAGTCCCTGCCCTACCGCATCAGCATCATGGACCAAGGGTGCGGCATCGAACCCATTGATCAGGCCAAGGTCTTTGCCCCCTTCTTCACCAGAAAGACCAGACACCACGGCATGGGCCTGACCCTGGCGCAAAAGATCATCACCGAGCAAGGTGGCGAGATGATCCTCGAATCAACCCCGGGCCAGGGGTGCGTGGCCCACCTCTTCCTGACCTCGGAACGGCGGCGCCCCATCCGCACCAAGCGCCTGGAGCCGGCGTGACCGGCGGCATGGAGCTAAATTCAGGAGTCGGGAGGAGAGAACCATGAGCCAGCAGCAGGTCGCCATTTTTCGGCCTTATCCGTTCCGGAGCGGACAGCGGATCCGCATCGATGGCGGCAAGCGGGCGGGGGATTGGGAAGTGGTGGCCGTGGGTGAGCGCACGCTGACCTTGCGTTGCCCGATCTCCGGCCGTGAGGTCGAGTGGGAGAGGTTTTGCTATCTACTGGAGGAGAGAGATGATGAACCCTGGCCACGCACGGAGTGACAGCAACGCCATTCGCCTCACCCGGACCTTTTACGGGCTGCTGCTCCTCGCTCTGCTGCTGCTTGCGGGGTGCGAGACCTTAAACTCCCGCCTGGCCCGCAACCAGGGAGTGCTGCGGACCCTGCCGGCCCAGCACCAGGCCCTGATCCAACAAGGCCGGATTGAGGTCGGCTTTACCCCCACCGAGGTCTATCTGGCCTGGGGTGCCCCAAGCCGCAAGGCCATCACCAAAAACGCCGGCGGCGACAGCGAGACCTGGTACTACACCGCCACCCAGAGCGAGACCTTCTACCAGGAAGAGCGCTATTACGACTGGGAGTATGGCGTGTGGCGCAGGTTCGAGCGCCCCATCTCCCGCTACCGGGAGTATCTCACCCAAGAGGCGGTGTTCACCAACGGCACCCTCTCCTCCTTCACCCTCTACCCCACCGCTGAGCCCTTCCGTAACGCCCCCTCTCGCCCGTGATCTAAATCCACGCTGGATCACCGTGCCCGCATGGGAACTCGTAATGCGGGGATTAAAATCCCCTCCCCCCTTGCGGGGGAGGGTGAGGGAGGGGGGGAAGTTGGCTGCTGCCCGGCAGGTTGGCCATTCACCCACCCCCCAACCCCCTCCCATCAAGGGAGGGGGAGCTACATGCAACTCTTACCCGGACAGCACTGGCTTAAACTGCCTCCGTAAGAGTATGTGGTCACTCCCGTGCCGGCGTCGGCGCGGCCGTTTTTGCTGCGACGACAAAATTCACCCTCCGCCTAGCCTTATCGACACTGCTCAGTTTGACCCGGATCAGGGTGCCGATCTGGTAGATGCGGTTGGTGCGTTTGCCGATCAGGCGATGGTTGCGCTCGTCCAGATGGTAGTAGTCGTCGGTGAGATCGGTGATGGCCACGGCGCCGCTGATAAATGAGGCCAGCAACTCGACAAAGAGACCGAAGGAGGCGACCCCGGAGACGATGGCGTCAAACTCCTCGCCGATCTTGTCCTCCATGTAGCGGACCTTGAGCCGGTCCACCATCTCCCGCTCGGCATCCACCGCCACCCGCTCGCGGCTGGAGAGGAACTCCCCGGCGCCCATGATCTCTCCCGTCCCCGCCTCTGGCAACACTTCGCCCTTCTTCTTCGCCTTCTTCTTGCCCCCGGCAGTCAAAAACTCCGCCAAGGCCCGATGGACCATGAGGTCCGGATAGCGGCGGATGGGGGAGGTGAAGTGGCAGTAGTGGCTGGCCGCGAGCCCAAAGTGGCCGGCGTTGTCAAAGGAGTAGCGGGCCTGCTTCATGGTGCGCAGAAGTAAGTTGTTGACGATGTACTCCTGGGGGGTGCCCTTGACCAGCTCCAGTACTCGGCCGAACCAGGCAGGGGTGCCGGCCTCCTCGTCGGGGATGGCGAGCCCCATGGTCTTGGCGAACTGGGCGAATTCGGCCACCTTGATGGGGTCCGGGGTCTCGTGGATGCGGTAGAGGCCACGACTCAGGTGGTGATCGTCCATGGCGCGGGCCACCGCCTCATTGGCCGCCAGCATGAACTCCTCGATGATCTGGTGGGCGAAGTTACGCTCCCGGCGGGCGATGTCGCTGACCGTGTCGTCCGCTGCCACCTCGACAAAGGCCTCGGGCAGTTCGAAGCCGATACTCCCCCGGGCCATGCGCACCTTGAGCAGCAGATGACCCAGTTTTTCCATCTCCGCCAGCGGGCCGAGCAGGGCCGGGTACTGGGCGCGGACTGCGGGGTCCTGATCGATGATGATCTGGCGCACCAGGTTGTAGGTCATGCGGTATTGGCTACAGATCACCGACTTCGCAAAACGCTTGCCAGACAACCGGCCCTGGTCGTCAAAATCCAGGATGGCGGTGAAGGCGTAGCGGTCCTGGTTGGGGACCAGGCTACAGAGGTCGTTGGAGAGCCGCTCCGGCAGCATGGGCACCACCATGGTGGGAAAGTAGACACTGGTCCCCCGGCTGTAGGCCTCGCCATCCAAGGGGGTCCCCTCGGGCACGTAGTGGCTGACATCGGCGATGGAGACATGGAGGCGAAAGCCCCCCTGGTCAATGCGCTCCACCGCCACCGCGTCGTCAAAGTCGCGGGCGGTCTCGCCGTCGATGGTGATGTGCAGGACGCCCCGCAGGTCCAACCGCTTCGGGCCTACCTCCACCACGCCGCTGACCGCCGCCAGTTGCGCCTCCACCTCGGGGCTGAACTCGTGGGGGAGCTGGAACTTGCGGATGACGATCTCGGTCTGCACCTTGAGCGAATCGGGGTTGCCCAGGACCTCGACGATCTCCCCCTTGCAGTTGACCCCGCCCAGGTGGCTGTACTCGGTGATCTTGGCCACCACCGCCTCGCCGTCCCGGGCGCCGCAACTCTGCTCCCGACGCACCAGGATGTTGAAGGCAAAGCGCTCATCCTCCGGGGAGACTATCCCCACCGGGGTGCCGGCCTTGTAGATGCCGACGATCCGCTCCGTGCCCCGGGAGAGCACCTTGAGCACCCGCCCCTCCTGCTTGCCTTCGCGGCCCACCGGGGAGATCTTAATCAACACCCGGTCGCCGTGCAGGGCCGTGCCCAGATTGCGCTCGGCGATAAAGACGTCGCTGGGCTGGTTCCGGGCCGGGGCCGGGGAGAGGACGACAAAGCCGAAGCCCCGGGGGTTGACGGTCAACACTCCTTCGCTGTACTCCTTGGCCTCGCGCACCGAATAGGTGTCGTCATCCTCCTCGCGCAGGACCTTCTGGTTGACCAGGGACTGAAGTGCCGTGTGCAGCTCCTTGCGGGCGCCGCGTCCCAGGTCGAAGGCCCCCATGATCTCGGTCATCTCGGCCACGCCGTCATGGGAGAGGATGTAGCCGACGATCTCGTCCGCCGATACCGTGCCACGGGTCAGGAGGCTCCTGGCCCCTTCGGCGGCGCGCACGCCGGCCCGGACCGGCCCTCGCTGCTGATTGCGCTCTTGTCTGCCATGGCGTTCTGTACGTGAGGCCTTGCCTCTCTTGGGTGGTCGTTTGCGAAACACTGTCTTTTCCTTTTTTATGATGTGGACCAGGCGGCGAGCACTGCCCTGACCGCCTGATCGATGGTGGGATGGGTGAACTGAAATCCTGCCTCCTGCAACCGCTGGGGGATGACCTCCTGCCCCTCGGTCAACACCGTGGCCCCCTCGCCAAAACGGAGCTTGAGCAAGAACTCCGGCACCGCAAGGCGCGTTGGCCGCTTGAGGGCGGCGCCCAAGGCCCGGGTCAAACCGGCGTTGGTGGTGGGCTCGGGCGCGGTGAGGTTATAGACCCCCTCCCAGCTCGGCTCGGCCAAGGCCGTGAGATAGGCCCGGAGCAGGTCGTCCAGGTGGATCCAGGAGAGGGGCTGTTGCCCGCTGCCAATGGTGCCGCCCAGGCCCAGGCGGAAGGCGGGCAGCATCTCGTTAAGGGCGCCGCCGTTGGCACCCAAGACCACCCCCAAGCGGAAGATGATGGTCCTGAGACACAGGTCCCGGGCGGCCCAGGCCTCCTGCTCCCACTCCCGGGTGAGACGACCCAGGAAGCCGCCGGCCTGGCAGTGGTGCTCTTCGGTATGGCGACCTGTCGCGGCATAGTACCCCACCGCCGAGGTGGAGATGAAGATCTCCGGTCGCTCGGCAAGGGTGGCCATGGCCTCCACCAAACGGCGGGTCGTCAGGATCCGGCTGTCGATCAGGGTCTTTTTGTACGCTGGGGTCCAGCGACCGATGATGGGGGCGCCGGCCAGGTTGATCACCGCCCGCACCCCTCGCAACTGCTCGGCCAGGGGGAGGGCCCCCGCGGCCAGATGCCGCCGGCTGAGCGGCAGAACGGTCCACCCGGCCCCCTGCAGGGCGCGGCAGAGGTTGATGCCCACAAACCCGGTGGCACCGCTGACGGCTATGGTCCCTGATGTTGGTATGCGCATGATGCCACTCTACCAGAAAAGGGGACGCGGCCAAAACGGTTTTATCGCCTGGGGAGGGGTTGCGGGAGATGAGAATTCAGCTCCATGCGGAGCACGCAAGCACGCTGGCAAAAATTGCCGCCAGGGGTCAAGGGAAGTTCGGAAACGAGAGCGGAAACAGCGTTTGTCCTCGCCGGGCCTTGGCCTGCCGTAAGGCCAAGGCCCGGAGGGTAAGGTGCGGACGGCCTAATCGTTAAAGCCGATCTGGTTGATCAAGATCATGAACAGCTGCCGGTTCTTATCGGCGAGATCCGGGGTGTTGAAGCCGGTGGCGTAGAAGTCCGGGTTGACGTCCTGGCTGCACCAGGTGCTGGTGGCGGTGAAGCGCACCTCCCGTTCCGGGCAGTACTCCTCCGGCATGACCATGCGCAGAAAGTAGGTCTTGCCCATGGGGATCTCCTCCTTGCTGATCAGCTTCATGCCCTTGATGGTGAGGTCCACCAGGTGGCCCAGGAGGCGGCCGTTCTCCAGGTCGAAGACCTCCAGGTAGTAGATGAGGTGTCGTCGTTTCAGCTGCCGCAGTTCGTTGAATTTCTCCGCATCCGTCATGGTCCCCTCCTGTCAGGGCTGTTTTGTGTGCCGGCATGGTCGGGCAAGGGCGCCCTTGGGGTGAGCCGCCCCGTGGTTAATCGCGATTGATGGCCTCAAGCATGACGCGGACCACCTGGTCGATGGGGATGGTCGATGAGTCGATGATCACCGCGTCGGCCGCCGCCTTGAGCGGGGCCAAGGAACGGCTACTGTCGTCGTGGTCGCGCTTGATGATCTGGGCCAGGATCTCCTGGGCGTTGGCCGCCATCCCCTGTTCCGCCAGTTGCTCGGTGCGGCGGCGGGCCCGCTCCTCAGGCGTGGCGGAGAGGTAGAACTTGTGCCGGGCCTGGGGGAAGACCACGGTGCCCGTGTCCCTCCCCTCGGCCACCACCGCCTGCCTGGCGGCCATGGCCTGCTGCATGGCGGTCAGAGCCTGGCGCACCACGGGCAGGGCCGAGACCCTTGACGCCATCATCCCCATCTCCGGGGTACGGATGGCCAGAGAGACGTCCTCGCCGTTGACCAGCACCTGGGTGTCCGCCGTGCCCGGGCAGAGCCTGAGGTCCAGCTCGGCCAACAACCGTCCCATGGCCTCCTGGTCCTCCAGGTCCACCCCCTGGCGCTGGGCCACCAGGCCCACGGCCCGGTACATGGCACCGGTATCGAGATAGGTGGCGCCAAGCTCCTTGGCCAACAGACGGCTGATGGTGCTCTTGCCGGAGCCGGAGGGCCCGTCGATGGTGATGATCTGTTGCGGCTCGCTCATTTGAGTTCGGCTAGCGTTGCGGCCACACCCTTGAGCAGCCGCTCGTTTTCCGCGATGGTCCCCACCGTGATGCGGATATGGGTGGGCAGGCCATAGGCGGTCATCGGCCGGACAATCACCCCCTTGTGGAGCATGGCCTGGTAAAAGGGCTTGGCCTCTTGCCCCAGATCAACCAGGAAGAAGTTGGTCTGGGTGGGGAGCGGCTTGACCCCCAGGGAGGCGAGCCTGGGGGTGAGCCAGGCGATCCCCTCCCGGGTCATGGCCATGGTCCGCTGGTAGTGCTCCTCGTCCTCCAGGGCGGCGATGGCGCCGATCTGGGCCAGGCTGTTGACGTTGAACGGGCCGCGCACCCGGTGCAGGCAGTCGGCGATCTCGGGGGCCATCAGGCCATAGCCCACCCGCAGGCCGGCCAGGCCATAGGCCTTGGAGAAGGTGCGCAGTGCGACCACCGGTTTGGGCCCGGCCAGATAGGCACGGCAATCCAGGCGCTGGTCCTCGTCGACAAAGTCGAGGTAGGCCTCGTCCAAGACCGTCACCACCTGCTCCGGCACCTGGGCCAGGAAGGCCTCGAAGGCCTCGCGGCCAAAGAGGGTGCCGGTGGGGTTATTGGGGTTATCGAGGAAGATCAGGCGGGTGCGCGCGCTGATCCGGGCCAGGATGGCGTCGAGGTCGTGGCGCATCCCCTTGAGCGGCACCACCCGGTTGATCCCCCCCTGGGCCTGGGCCACCTTGGGGTAGACCAAAAAGGAGGGGGCGGAGGAGATCACCTCGTCGCCCGGGGAGACCAGGGCCTGGGCCAGGAGGGCGATGATCTCGTCCGAGCCGTTGCCCAGGACGATCTGCTCCGGCTGAACCCCAAGCTTGGCGGCCAAGGCCCGCGCCAGGTAGTAGCAGCTGCCGTCCGGGTAGCGGTGGAGGTTGGCCAGGGCCTGGGTGATGGCCGTGACCGCCTTGGGCGAGGGGCCCAGGGAGTTCTCGTTGGAGGCCATCTTGATGGAGCCGGTGATGCCGTACTCCCGCTCCAGCTCTTCGAGAGGCTTGCCCGGCGGATAGGGGATCAGGTGCTTGATGTGATCGGGGATGACGAGCTTCATGCCTTCCCTCCCGGCAGCGTCGGCCGCCTGTCGCTGATGGCCAGTCCCTGTTCCAAGGTGTAGGCGATGGTGAGCAGGGTCTCTTCGCGGAAGTGGGGGCCTTGGATCTGCAAGCCGATGGGCAGCCCGGCCGTACTGAAGCCGCAGGGGACCGAGATGGCGGGCAGCCCGGCCAGGTTGGTGCAGATGGTCAGGGCATCGGAGAGGTAGACGGAGAGCGGGTCGTCCGCCTTGGCCCCCAGCCGCCAGGCCGGGGCCGGGGTGACCGGCGACACCAGGGCGTCGCAGCTGGCAAAGGCCTTTTGGTAGTCGTCGACGATCATGGTCCGTACCTGGGAGGCCTTCTTGTAGTAGGCGTCGTAGTAACCCGAGGAGAGGGCGTAGGTGCCGATGATGATCCGCCGCTTGACCTCGGGGCCGAACCCCTGGGAGCGGGTGGTCTTGTACATCTCCAACAGGGTGGCCGCCTCCCGATTGCGGAAGCCGTACTTGACCCCGTCGTAGCGGGCCAGGTTGGAGCTGGCCTCGGCCGGGGCGATGATGTAGTAGGCGGCAATGCCGTACTCGGTGTGGGGGAGCGACACCGCAACGGTGGTGGCCCCGGCCGCGCGCAGCAGGGCGATGCCGTTCTCCACCGCGGCCCGCACCTCCGGGTCCAGACCGGCGCCGAAGTACTCTTGGGGGATGCCGATACGCTTGCCCTTGAGATCGCGGGTCAAGGCCTTAGTAAAGTCCGGCATCGCCTCCTTGACCGAGGTGGAGTCCTTGGGATCGTAGCCGCCGATGGCGTTCAGCATCAGGGCCGAGTCACGGACGTCCTTGGTCAGGGGGCCGACCTGGTCCAGGGAGGAGGCAAAGGCGAGTAGGCCGAAGCGCGACACTCGGCCGTAGGTGGGTTTCATGCCCACCACCCCGCAGTGGGAGGCGGGTTGGCGCACCGAGCCGCCGGTGTCGGAACCCAGGGAGGCGATGCACTCGCCGGCAGCCACCGAGGCCGCCGAGCCGCCGCTGGAGCCGCCACAGATGTGGTCGGTGTGCCACGGGTTCCTGGGCACGCCGTAGGCCGAGTTCTCGTTGGCCGAACCCATGGCGAACTCGTCCATGTTAACCTTGCCCACCAGCACCGCCCCCTGCTCCTTGAGCCGGGTGATCACCGTGGCGTCGTAAGGCGGCACAAAGGGTTCCAGGATCTTAGAGCCGCAGGTAGTGCGCACCCCTTTGGTGCAGAGGACATCCTTAATGGAGAGGGGGATGCCGCACAGGGGGCCGCCCTCGCCCCGGGCGAGCATCTGGTCGGCCGCCGCCGCCTGCTCCAAGGCCAGCTCCGGGCTCCTGGTGATGAAGGCGCCGATGCCGGGTTCCACTTGGTCGGTGCGGGCCAGGACCGCGCGGGTCAACTCCACGGCGGAGAGCTTGCGGGTCTGCAACAGCTCATGGAGCTGGTGGATGGTTTGATCGAATAGTTCCATTGCTACCTCGTCGGGGTGGTAAAAAAGGCAATCAGCCGATGACCTTGGGGACCACAAAGGCCTCGTCGTTGTGCAGGGGGCCGTTCTTGACAGCCTCGGACTGGGGGAGGGAGGGGACAACCACATCGTCGCGGAAGGCGTTGGTGATGGCCAGGGCGTGGGTGGTGGGCTTGATGCCGGTGGTGTCCAGCTCGTTTAGTTTATCGATGTAGGTGAGGATGGCGCCCACCTCGGCGGTCATCCGCGTCACCTCGCTGGGGCTCAACTCCAAGCGGGCCAGATGGGCGACCTTGGTGATCTCTTCGGGGGTGATCTGCATGGGGGATCCTTGAAAAATTAATTACGAATGACGAATTAAAAATTACGAATGAGATGAATGGATTGATCGTTACCTACAATCATTCGTAATTCGTAATTCTCAATTCGTAATTTCATTGACTCCGCAGGAGTTTGGCGAACACCTCCACCACCTCCAGGTCGAATTGGCTACCGGAACACTTATACAACTCTTCGATCCCTTCTTCCACGGATTTGTTGATTTTGTAGCTCCGTTTGGAGGTCATGGCGTCGAAGCTGTCGGCCACGGTGACGATCTTGGCCAGGGGGTCGATCTGCGAGCCCATCAGGTTGCCCGGGTAGCCCGTGCCGTCGATCCGTTCGTGGTGCTGGAGGATGATGGTCCCCTCCCTGCCCAGGAAGTGCAGGGGCTGGACGATGTTGTGGCCGATGGCCGGATGCTGGGTGACCCGGTCCCACTCCTCGGGGGAGAGCGGCCCCGGTTTCTGGATGCAGCTGACATCGATCACCAGCTTGCCCACGTCATGGATCTGGCAGGCACAGATCAGGGTGTGCATCTCCAGGGCGGAGAGCCCCATGCCCTCGCCGATCATCTTGCCGAACTTGGTCACCCGTTTGGTGTGGCCGGCGGTGTAGGGGTCCTTCTCCTCCAGGGCGATCTGCAGGGTGGCGATGGTGTTCAGGGTGTTCTCCTCCAGCTGACGGCTGTACTCGTCCAGCAGGATGTTCTTGGCCACCAACTCCTTGGTCTTCTTCTTGACCTCGAACTCCAGGTTCTCCTCGTAGGCCTTATGCATGAGGATGTACATGCGCTTCTCGATGGCCCGCTTGATCTTGACCGCGAACATGTCGAGGTCGGCGATGGGTTTGGTCAGGAAGTCATAGGCCCCTAAATTGATGGCCTTCATGGCATAATCCATGGAACCGGCGCCAGTGAGGAAGAGGACCGGGATGGTGTTGTGCCGGCTGTTCAAGGCCTCCAGGGTCTGAAAGCCGTCCATGACCGGCATGTTGATATCGAGGATGATGGTGGCGTAACTCTCGTCAAGGTTGTTGATGACTTGGCTACCGTCGGCAACGGCCAGGACCTGATAGCCGAAGATCTCCAGGATCTTCTTGATGGCCTCCCGGACCAGGGAGTCGTCGTCCGCGATGAGAATTTTGGTGAGTTCCATGGCGCCAGTCTATAGAGTCCAGAATCTTTTTGCAATATTTCTTGTCTCGGCCAAGGCCGGAATCGGGTAGGCGGCCAGGGCAAACTCAATGGCCCGCTTGTCGTCCAACAGCGAGTGGCCGCGCATCTCCTCCAGGGTGGCCAACACCCCCTCCCTGAGCCCGCGCAGAGAGTACCCCCCCTCCAGGCAGGCCAGGAGCCGATGGTCGCAGAGCTCGGCGGCCAGATCCATCAGCACCCGGGTCATGTAGGAGAAACCGGGACCGGTGACCCGCATGCCGCCCAGGGGGTCCTCCTGGTGGATGTCGTAACCGGCGGAGAGGATGATCAGCTCCGGCCGGTACTGGCGGGCGATGGGGGCCAGGAGTTCGTTGAAGATCGAGGCGTAGGCCAGGTTCTCCTGGCCCGGGGGGAGCGGCACATTGATGGTGTACCCCTCCCCCTGGCCCTGGCCGATCTCGTAGGCACTACCGGTGCCGGGGTAGTGCGGATACTGGTGGATGGAGAAGTAGAGGACCTGACTGGTTTCATAGAAGGAGTGCTGGCTGCCGTTGCCGTGGTGAAGGTCCCAGTCGACGATCAGCACCCGGTTGAGCCCAAGTTCGCTCAAGGCGTAGCGCGCCGCCACCGCCACGTTGTTGAACAGGCAGAAGCCCATGGCCCGGTCGGCCTCGGCGTGATGGCCAGGCGGGCGCACCAGGCAGAAGGCGTTTTGGATCTCGCCGGCCACCAGCATGCGGCTGGCGGTGACGGCGGCCCCGGCGGCCAGGCAGGCCGCCTCGTGGGAGAGGGGCGAGGTCTGGGTATCCGGGTCGAGAACGACCCGGGCCTTACCGGCGGTGGCCGCGACCTTGCGCACATAGGCCGGGGTGTGGTTCAGTTCGAGGATCGCCGGGGGGGCAGGGGCAAAGGCCGGGAACAGGAACTGCTCCCGGACCTCGGGCCGGTCCAAGGCCTCATAGAGGACCTCCAGCCGGCGGGCCGACTCCACGTGGTCAAACCCCCGCATATGCTCCAGAAAGAGCGGGGAACGGAAAATGGCTGTCTGTTTCATGGGCGCTGGCCAATGGGAACGGGAATATTGATGGAAATTAATGGAAATGAAGCACTCTCTCTTCGGTGACCAGGGCATGGAGCCGTTGGTCATGGGCCAGCAGGGGCAGGCTGTCCGTCACTTGCAGTTCAAAGGCCAGGCCGATGCGCATAGCGGTGGGGGCCTGCCGGGCGATGAAGCGGTCGTAGAAGCCGCCACCGTACCCTAAGCGGCCGCCACGGAGATCAAAGCAGCTACCGGGCAGAATGATGACCTCAATGGTCGCCGGCTCGACCCGAATGGCGCGGCTGGGATCGGGTTCCGGAATCCGGCAGTAGCCGGGGTGCAGATCGCGCTCCGGGTCGGTGATCCGATAGGCCTCCAGTCGAGAATCGGCAGCCACGGTCAGGGGGACCGAGACCCGCTTGTCCTCGGCAAGCCACCTGCTGATCAGGCCCATGGTCTCGACCTCGCTTTGGAAATTGACATAGGTGAAGATGACGTGGGCCGTGGCTACCGCAGGCAGGGCGGCCACGGCCTCGGCAATGGCCGTGCTCTTCAAGCGCCGTTGGTCGAGGGGCAACCCGTTACGGCGGCGCAAGGTCTCCTGGCGGAGGAGGT
>OBOI01000527.1_pt1 | contig 13125 bp, 15 predicted proteins | sample 1670151 | NCBI WGS metagenome assembly OBOI01 (sample SAMEA104232303, study PRJEB22302) | sediment metagenome | biome: forest; feature: aquifer; material: sediment | place: USA | collected 2011-08-07 | depth 0.01 m | reverse complement strand
TGCTGAGGGGGAGCATGACGGCCCCCAACTATGGCCCCGAGAGCATCGAATACGCGGTTGCGCTCTTGAAAAAGCACAATGTCAAAAATCCGGCGATCATCATTGACGCAAGCCACGACAATTCCCGGGTGAATGGCAAGAAAGACCCGCTCGCGCAAGATGCCGTCATACATGCCGTCATTGATTCTCTTAACGCACGGGCAGGCCTTCGGCCTTTCGTAAAGGGTTTTATGGTAGAAAGTTTCTTGAAATGCGGCAATCAGAACATTGAACAATCGACCCCTCAAGACGTTGACTACGGCGGCCTTTCTATTACAGATCCGTGTCTTGGCTGGGCTGAAACCGAGAAGCTTATTCAAGCGCTCGCGAATCATATATGACCCGACTGCATGCACGCGTTCGCGTAGAGACGCCTTCTCGTCCGGGATGCTCATACGATATTGTGATAAAAACCAATGTTTGGAGCGAGCTGGCGGCGTATGTTCGATCCCTTACAGCAATTTCCCACGTAGCCATCATTACTGATTCAAGGGTTCGAACGTTGTACGGGAAGAGACTGATGGATATTCTCGACGCGTCAGGCGTCAGGGCGAATATCTTCTCTTTCGCGGCTGGCGAACGATCCAAAACAAACGTGACAAAAAATCAGCTTGATGAGCAAATGGCGAGGCGTTCGTTCGGCCGGGATTCTCTCATTATCGCGCTGGGCGGCGGCGTCGTCGGAGACATGGCAGGGTTTGTCGCATCGACATACTATCGCGGAATTCCATTTATCCAGGTGCCAACGACGCTACTCGCTATGGTTGACAGCTCTGTTGGCGGAAAAACCGGTATTGATATTTCCTCCGGGAAGAACTTAATCGGGTCATTTTGGCATCCGCTCAAGGTGTTTATCGACCCTGAGTTTTTGAAGACTCTTCCGAAGGCGCATGTCACCGCGGGCTTGTTAGAGGCGCTCAAGATGGTTATTCTTTTTGGGCCCCAACACATCAAAGACGTATCGAGTACAAAAAGTGTTCAGCTCATCTCGCGTGTTCTTGCGTGGAAGGCGGGCGTGGTTGGACGCGACGAGCGCGAGGGTGGAGAGCGAATGATACTTAATTTCGGCCACACGATCGGCCACGCGCTGGAAAGAGTCACCGACTATCGTATGCTTCACGGGGTCGCAGTGGGATATGGCATGCTCGTTGAGGCAAAAATTTCAGAATTGCTCGGCATACTCCCATCACAGACTTTTCTGTCGCTTGAAAAAACGCTGAATCGTTTTGATATTTTCGGCAAAGACCTTGACCATTTTTCCGTGAAGGATATGATCGCCGCAACAACCCATGACAAGAAGAACCGTGGCGGCGGAGTGCGGTACGTACTTCTTAAAGAACTAGGAAAAGTCCATTGTGTGCGCGGAGCATATGCGCATGTGGTATCCGATATTGTCGTACGCCAAGCGCTCAGCGATCTTACGCGCCAAACATAATGTATTTATGCCAGGAAACAGTTTTGGAAATTTATTTAGGATCACGACATGCGGCGAGTCACATGGCGGCGCGCTTGGCGTTATTGTGGACGGATGTCCGCCGGGGTTGGAGTTATCGGAAACCGACATTCAACCAGACCTCGATCGGCGAAAACCTGGGCAGAGCTCAATTACGACGCAGCGGGCAGAAAAGGACCGTATTCATATTCTTTCCGGCGTTTGCGATGGAGTGACGACGGGTGCGCCGATTCTATTGCTTGCATACAATGAGGACGCGCAGTCAGCCGACTACCATGAGCTGAAGGACGTGTTTCGCCCCTCGCACGCGGACTACACCACTTTCGCAAAATACGGCATTCGCGAGTGGCGCGGATCGGGCAGGGCTTCCGCGCGGGAGACTCTTGCTCGCGTGGCGGGGGGAGCTGTCGCAAAAAAATATCTTCGAGAACATGGTGGCATTGAATGTGTGAGCTATGTATCCCAGGTCGGAGATGTGGTCGCGCAGGTTGATATGGAAACAGTAGTGCGCGCGGATATTGAAAAAAACAGCGTTCGTTGTCCCGATGAACAATCGGCCGAAAAGATGATCGCCTTGATCGAGAGTGTTCGACGCCAGGGGGACTCGACGGGAGGAGTTGTCACAGGCATAATTCGCAATTGTCCAGCCGGGCTTGGCGAACCGGTTTTTGATAAGCTTCACGCGGATCTTGGCAAGGCGATGCTTTCCATCAATGCCGTAAAGGGCTTTGAAATCGGTTCGGGCTTTGCGGGTGTTGCGTTGCGTGGCAGCCAGCACAATGATTCATTGACTACGGATGCCGTCGGGCGCGTGCGGACGGTTACAAATCATGCTGGAGGCGTCGTTGGCGGCATATCGAATGGGGAGACGATCTATTTTCGTGTCGCTTTCAAACCAGTGGCGACTATTAGCATGGCGCAAGAGACGTTGAATACAAAATGTGAACAGGTTATTATTGCCGCTCGGGGTCGTCATGATCCGTGCGTCGTGCCCCGTGCCGTGCCGATCGTCGATGCAATGGCGGCACTTGTTGTTATGGATCACGTTCTTCGTCAGAGGGCGCAAAATCAGATAGCACATAACACATAGCACATAACACGTAACATATAACATGGAACAGAATTCAAAAATCAAACTGGCCGCATCAGGGGACCAGGGCTCTTTTTCAGAAGAGGCAGGTATTGCGTATGCGAATCGGGAAGGATTCCAACCTGAAATCGTGTATGCGATCGATATGGAAGGCGTGCTGTCCCTTGTTGAAAAAGGCGAGTGCGACCTTGGAATCTTTCCGGTGGTCAACTCGATCGGAGGACTTGTGCAGCCGGCGTTCGATGCCATGGGCAAACATCGGTTTGCTAAGATCGGCGAACTGGCAATGGACATCCAACACTGTCTCATGGCTCTTCCGAATGTCTCACAAGATGAAATCAGCCAGATCGTGAGCCATCCACAGCCCTTCTTGCAGTGCAAAAAATTTCTTGATCGTGAATTTCCAGCCGCCAAGCGTATTGAGTGGGAGGACACGGCAAAAGCCGCCCGAGACCTTGAGTCAGGTTTCTTGCCGTCTAACACGGCGGTAATCGCACCCGAGCGGGCCGCGTTACTTTTTCACCTGAACATTATCAAACGAGGGATCCAAGACATGACGCCCAACATTACGACATTTATCATAGTGAAAACATCGTATGGAGCTTGAGCAGTTGCGCGAACATATATCTCAGATAGATGGGGAGATCACTCAGAAATTGGCCGAGCGTTTTAGCATTGCGCGAAAAATTGGCGCGATCAAAAAAAAACATATGCTTTCGGTCGACGATATAGCGCGTGAAGAGGAGCTGAAGAAGCTGCATGAAACATATGCGAGGGATCATGGCATAAGCGACAAATTCATCACGTCGTTATTTAAGCTCATCATCACCGAATCGAAACGCATCCAATCATAAAGCTTGTAAACTGTACTACCTACTACCTACTACCTACTACCTACTACTCACCCCCGCTGTATGATTCCCATTCGTCAATCTGCCACCGTTGCCATGAGTGCTCGCGCGCTTGCAAAAAAAGCGGCAGGGGAGCGCGTCTATAATTTAAGCGCCGGAGAGCCGATGGTTGATATTCATCCGAGCATAGCCGAGGCGGCGATAAAAGCGATTCACGACGGAAAGACGCACTATCCGCCGGTGAGAGGCATTCCAGAGCTTCGCGACGCTTTTTCTCACTGGATGCATTCGTCGTACGGCGCGCACTATTCGCCGGAGAACATTCTCGTGACCTGTGGCGGAAAGTTCGGAATCTATGTGCTATGCCAAATGCTGCTCGGCAAGAGCGACGAAGCAATTGTTATTTCGCCGTACTGGGTTTCATATCCCGAGATCGTGAAGCTGTTTGGCGGTGTTCCTGTCGTCGTCGAAACCCGACCCGAGAACGATTGGAAGGTGGATCCGACGAGGCTTCAGCACGCGATCACATCAAAAACAAAACTCCTCTTTTTCAATAATGCCTCCAACCCAACCGGAACGCTTTATTCCCGCGAAGAAATCGAGGAAATTCTGAGAATAGCCACGAGTAATAATCTCATTGTCGTTTCAGACGAGGTATACAGCGGCTTGGTGTACGACGGCGCACCATTCGTCTCCTGCGGATCTTTTTCGGAATATCAAGACCGTGTAGTTATTATCCAGAGCTGTTCGAAGCATTTTGCGATGACAGGGTTTCGAGTTGGGTTCGTAACGGCGCAGAAGCACATCATTGATACACTTGCGATCATTCAGAGTCAAAGCACGACGGGAACGTCGAGTACGAGCCAATGGGCAGCCGTAGCGGCTTTTCAGCACGCTCAAGACGCGATTGCATCCATATGCAAACCCATGCAGAGCCGCCGCGACGTGCTTGTGTCAGAATTGTCAAAAACATTCCACAGAGAATTTCGCTCTCCGCAATCAGGCCTCTATCTTTTTCCGTCAATCGCCGAACTTGGTCTTGCGGCAAAACCATCTGCAGACGTTTCCGAAGACCTTTTGGAGCAGCATAATATCGCGACAGTGCCCGGGAGCGCATTCGGGCAGGAGGGGTATATCCGGCTGTCGTTCGGCGAAACAGAGACTGAGTTGAAGGATGCAGTCGTTCATTTTCTTGATGCCGCCGCGGGCGCATGATACAGTGCCTTTTATGCCGAAATACTATATAACAACGCCGATTTACTATATCAACGATAAGCCGCATATCGGCCATGCCTATGCGACAATTGTTGCGGATGCCTTGGCGCGCTATCATGCGCTAAAAGGGGATGAGACGTTTTTTTTAACCGGGACGGACGAAAATAGCTTAAAAAACGTTGAAGCGGCAAAAAAATTAGGATACACGGACATTCAGAAGTATCTCGACCTTCAAAGCGACGTATGGAAAAAGACGTGGCAGGATCTCGCTATCACCAATTCGGATTTTATCCGTACCACGGAAGAACGACACAAAAAGGGCGTTGAAAAGTTTTTTTCGACAGTGTACGGAAAGGGCGACATCTACAAGGGCACCTATCGGGGCTTTTATTGCACCGGCTGCGAGGCGTTTGTTCGGGAGAGCGATCTCACCGAAGACGGCCTGTGCCCATTCCATAAGCGCAAGCCCGATGTTATCGAAGAAGAAAATTACTTTTTTCGCTGTTCAGCATATAGGGACGCGCTACTTGATTACATAGAAAAGAACCCGGAGTTTATCGAGCCTGCGCACAGGCGGAACGAGATCGTGAATTATATCCGGGATCATTTTGAGGACATTTCCATTTCGCGCCAGAGTCTGGAATGGGGGATTCCCCTTCCGATTGATCCAGCCCATGTCGTGTATGTCTGGTTTGATGCGCTCATCAATTATCTCACCGGGGTTGGGTATGGATGGAACGAGGAGCTTTTTGAGAAATGGTGGCCGGCGGACGCGCATATCGTCGGAAAAGATATCATCAAATTTCATTGCGCGCTGTGGCCGGCGATGCTGCTGTCGGCGGGACTTCCGCTCCCCAAAAAAGTGTTCGCGCACGGGTTTTTTACAATTGACGGACAGCGAATCGGGAAGTCGCTCGGGAACGCCATCGACCCCGTGGAGCTTTCACGGCAGTACGGCCGGGACTCGCTGCGCTACTTTCTTCTTGCAGAAATTCCATTCGGCGGTGATGGAGACTTTTCTTTTGATCGCGTGCGCCAACGGTATGAAAGCGATCTTTCAAAGGGCTTGGGGAACTTTGTCAGCCGCGTAACGACCCTTGCGTGCAGCGTCGAGCAGATGCCAGATGTGGCAATGCTTCAAGACGATGAGTCCGCGGCGGCCATAGAGCACGCATGGTCCGAGTGGGAGCGCGGATTTGAGGAATATGAACTCGATCGTTCACTCGCCGCGATTTGGGGTCTGTTGAGATGGGGTGACCAGTATATTGATAAAACAAAACCGTGGAGTCTTGCGAAAAACGATCCGGACCAGTTTGTTCGCACCATGACGATCCTTTCGGAAGTCTTGCGGCACATACGCATTCTCATCGCGCCAATACTGCCCTCAACGGCTGATCGTATTGATGAGCTCCTCGTTTACGGACAACCTGGCAGCCAATCGTTCGAGGTGACAAAAAGGTTCGGAGGCCGTACACTATTGAGTGTGAAGAAGGCATCCGCCCTTTTCCCGCCATTATAGACTCAAACGCATTGTTATTATGAATGTTGATACGCTTCTCGTTCTAGCGCTTGCCGCCTTTTTTCTCATTGGATTCGTAAGGGGGTTTATCCGCGAAGTGGGGGCAATAATCGGATTTTTCGTGTCGATATGGCTCGCCGGGCAGTATTACATGCTTGCTGTTCCCTATATCCGTCCGTCACTGAGTCAGTGGCCGTTTATCGCAGATTCGCTTTCGGTTGTGGTTGCATTTTTCGGCACATTCATCGTCTCGCAGATCTTGTTTGGATTCGTCATACGGATTCTCGACTTTTTCATTCGCAGGCTGAGCCCAATTCCTTTTTTGAAGACGACAAACAGGCTGCTTGGGGGTGCCGTTGGTGTTGTGGAAGGCGTCTTTTTCTTGAGCGTCATTCTGTTTGTCTTCACAACATTCCCCATATCGAAAGATCTAGCAAAAAGGATCAATGACTCTAAGCTCGCCGGACAGATTATAAAAATATCAAAGCTGATCACGCCGCTTCTTCCAAACATCTCCTCATTTACGCCGCAGTTCCTTAATCAGCCGTTTCCGGATCAAAAGGCTCTGGAGCAACTTTTGAAAAATTCAAATCTTCCCGCGATCGATCCTTCTAAAATCGATATTTCAAAAATCGATCTGAAGGCCTTCGGCATTGATGAAAAAACGCTTCCTCCAGAGGTTCAAACCTATCTCAAGGCCGTTCGGGCCAGTCAGGTACCGACTCAAAAGAAATAATGTTCTACCATTTCACTATGCTTTTTCCAACTGCGATCCGATCAGCAGCCGCGGCGGTTGTCGTATTTGTTTGTCTCGCGGGAGTCCCGGTGTTTGCTGACTCCGAGGCCCTGACCGGGGCTGCCGGAGGAAGTCTTCAGCCGTATCATGATGAAAAGATAACCTTGGAGTCAGAAAAGATAACGATCGACGTCTTGAAGCTAAATTCAGACGTTCCTGACCAGTATCAAAAAGCGCATGTGAAGGTAGAATATATCTTTGAAAACACGTCAGATGCGCCAGTGACCGTTACGACAGGTTTTCCTGAAAGGGATTATGGAGCGCCGCTCAAAAACTTTACGGCAACCATTCAAGGGAAAAAAGTCGCAACAAAGCGCATTGAAAATGCCGAACCGAGGGATAACAAGGACGACATGCCGACGTATACCGCCGCATGGCATGTGTATCAGATGACATTCCGCCCCGGACAAACACTAGGCGTGACAAACGAATACGACCAATACCCGGTCGGAGGGGCGGGTTCCATGGGATATGTCGCGGCATTCTCCTATATTCTCGATACGGGGGCGTCCTGGAAAGGGGCCATTAGCGGCGTTGATGTCCATGTCAATCTGCAAGACGGGAGAACATTCTATGACGTCAGCGAACTACTTCCTCAAACCGAAATGGAGCAATGGGAGATTTCGCAGGATCGCAAGAGCGCTCGTCTGCAGCTTGCTGACATCGAACCGACTGCAAGGGATAATATAGTCGTCCGATTCGATAACAGCACCAAGCCCCGAGGCTGTAATTGGAAGGTGAGCGATGTTTCCGAGATCGACGACTCGGAAGTCGCTACTGCCACATCAACAAAGGAACCATATCAAAAAAAGGAGAAAACCGACGATAGGGAGGAGTATATTTCGGAAATGATGGCGTACTTCCCGTGCCAAGCGTTCGACGGTCTGCCCGACACAGCTTGGGTGACTAGGGAAGGTGCCGATCCCAAACAGCAAAGCATTCGGCTTTTTGACCTCCCGAGGGACAGAAAAATAGAATCTGTCTTTGTTCGCGGAGGATTGACGCGGGAAGACCCCAGTATTGCATACACCGATTATGCCCGGCCGAAAAAAATAAACATGCGCTTTGTGGCGGGAGCCGCATCGGAGCCATACGATATTATCGTCGACATTCCCGATACTGCCGAGGGGTCAACGATCGCAATTGACCCGTTTTTTATACCCTACGTTAGCATGGATGAGAGACGGTTCGTGGACATATCGGTACTCGATGTGTATCCCGGAACGAAGTATTCTCAGGTCGCAATCGCAGAGATCGGATTCAACGACCTGCTTGTCGGATCTGTGGAAAAGATCATGCTCGCCAACCCATTTGAATCTGTCGCGGATGAGGAGGACGAGAAAGTAAATAGACCGCAGACTACGCCGGCACAACCGTCAGTATTTCCTGTCGATCCGACATTCCTTGTGGTGTTCGAATTCTTCATCATTCTCGTTTTGCTTGGCCTTAATCTTTATCATCAGAGGAAGCAGTGAGCTCTATGAAGCTCATCGATAGCCACTGCCATCTTCAGTTTGATTCCTATGCCCAGGATCGCGAAAGGGTTATAGATGAGTGCCGCGAACAAGCGGTGGGACTTGTTGTCGTCGGATGCGATTACGATGGTAGTAAGGAAGCGGTGGAGCTGACACGAGGACGAAAGAATATCTGGGCAGCAGTCGGACAGCATCCGACTGAGTACCGGGTATTCGATGCAGAAGCATTCAGCTCACTTGCCAATGAGGAAAAAGTAGTTGCGATAGGCGAGTGCGGCCTTGATTATTATCGGCTTACAGACGAGACGCGAGAAGAAAAAATTCAATTTCAAAAGGAACTTTTTGGACGCCATTTGGAGCTCGCGCGCGAAACCGGGAAACCCCTCATTATTCACTCCCGCGACGCGCATGAAGATCTGACCGAGATGTTGGAAGCGTTTTGCCAATCGTTTCCCTCATATAGGAGAGGGGTTCTGCACTGCTTTACGGGGACTGCGGATGACGCGCATCGGTATTTGGATCTTGGGTTTTCCATCTCGTTTACAGGCATTATCACCTTTGCCAATCAGTACGACGACGTTGTCAGCTCAGTTCCGATGGATAAGATTCTGATAGAAACAGATGCGCCATTGCTGACGCCCGTGCCGCATCGGGGCAAGCGCAACCATCCGGCATATGTAGAGTATATTGCGCGTCGGATCGCAGAATTGAAGGGTATATCTTTCGATGATGTCGCGCGCCACACGACCGAGAACGCGCAACGATTATTCCGTCTTCTATGAAGCCCGAAGCACGTCCATTATTTGCCGAACAGATAGAAACAGCGAAGAAGGCGTTCGCCATCTTTACGGCCGCCGTGACCTGTGGAGCGCCATTTGCCAATCAGGACTTTCTTGCGGAAAAATCACGAGAAGGCGATCCGATGTTGTTCGGCAAGATCCCTGAACAGCAAGTGGATATCTCAAAAACAGACTATATAAAAACTGCGGACTCGCTCTCTGACGCCCAACTCGCGTCGCTTCGTATGACACGTGAGAGGTATCATGAGGTGCGCCCGCATCTCCGAGGATTCTTTTATGATAGCGGCGAGGGGGTCGATCCGAAATATGCGCCCCATCAAGGCCCCGTTCCAGTGTTCAGTTCGACTCTGGTGCGTTCACTTTATTATTTCGATCATCAACAATCAAAAGCAAAACATGCGTATTTGTCTGATGGTGAGATTGACGGAGTACTTCGAAGCTCTCTAATCGCACTGGGAAAGGAGGTTCTTATCCCGACAGAGGAGGCCAGGGACGCGTCGGATGCAAACCAGCATTACACCTTTTCCAAAAGATCATCGAGGCCCAATATCGGTGGAGCTGCCGGCGTTCGCCTTGTTCCTTATACGAGCCCCTCGTTTGGGAGCTACTATATGAATGAGGCAAATGTGACGTTTGTGAATTACGCCAAAGATCTTATGCTTTCCAAAAACATTGTCTTTGCATCGCCCGAGGATGAGGATGCCTGGAAAAGTATGCCCGAGACTGCCCGAATCGATGCGTATAAGCAGATGTTTGAAAAGTATTATGCCATCATGGTTGGTCATGAGAAGGTGCATGGAGACGGCATGCTTTCTCATGAAGCGGGCACATTGATGCATTCCAAAGTTATCTTCACTATCTCCATTCACAAGGGCGATGATTCGCCCGGATCGGCAGAGTTTTCAGTCAATATAACCTCGAATTTCGATACATTCGATACCCAGATTACGCTCGATGCGCTTAAGATTCACGCATATCTCTATCGAAAGGCCGCGGGGAAAACGGCAATAGCCGATGCTGTAAGCAGGCCAGAAAGATGACTCTTTTTTGAAGGATGGTATACTATGATGGTAGTTATTCATAAACGCAGCCCTATGAGACGTGTTCATTTTTTCGTATTCTCTGCAATGTGCGCTCTTGCAGTGATGTCTGCCGCGCACGCCGAAGAGTCTGTTCAGCCGCCGTCATCGGCGGGGCAGGTGTTGACGACACAGCCGAAATTGAGTGACGGTATGGCGAAATTAAAAGCCGAGCAGGAGGCAATTAAGTTAAAAATGAAGGAAGAACAAGCGCGCCTTAAGGCTGAGAATGCAAAACAGAAGGCAGATGCTGCCGCTGAGAAGGCGAGACAAAGAGCCGAGAAGGCAAAACTGAAGACCGAGCGCCAGGCGTTGATTAAATCTGCGAAGGCCGACTACAACACAAACGTGAAAAAAGCAAACGAGGAATATAAGGCCGCGGTGCAGCAGTTAAAAAACGCATTTCAGGCGAAGCTTTCCGAATTGAAGAATGTCTACACTGCGCTTATGCAATCGTTGGGCTCAGCTGTTTCAATGCCAACGCAACCATCGGCAGATGGACAGCTGCCGGCAGGATACATGGCGCCCCCGCCTCCTCCAGGCGGCGGAACTCCTCCCCCTCCTCCTCCGCCAGGCGGTGGAACCCCTCCCAAGCCGCCGCTGATGACGCAGGACGAGATCAACGGTAGGCTGCCAGCGGGATACGTTCCTCCTCCTCCGACGTCATCGCCACCATCAACCGACCAGCTGGCTCAATAGGTTTTACACGCGTTCTACAGAAGCCCTCGAGAGAGGGCTTCTTAAATTAACGACGGTATAACGGGTGTCAACTTATCTTCTTGACTGACTCGCTAATTCCTCTATACTGGAATGGTTTATGACACATAAGAACATGTGGGGTCTTGTCGGTATTGCGTGGAACTTGGGATATGTGATAGCACTTCCACTTATCGGCTTTGCCTTGGGAGGAAGGTTTGTCGATAAGCTTTTGGGAAGTTCTCCTCTTTTTTTCCTCGTAGGGGTTCTTGCCGCAACCGTGCTTTCCACCGTACTAGTCTACAGAAAAGTGAGCATTCTTATCAAAGACGAGGAAGATGACTCCCGCAATTCTGGAACTCCGAAAACGCCGAAAGAACGGTCGCATAACTGATTATGGAAATTTCACTTGTCGCTGAACATTTATTCACTGCCGGAAATCTTCCGATAACCAATAGCCTGTTTATCGGGTTTTGCGTTTCGCTCGTATTGCTCGTGTTCGCGTTGGCGGCAACGAAAAATATCCAGACTGTTCCACGCGGCACCCAGAATTTTGCCGAGTCCATTCTTGAACAGGTGCTTAAGCTCATTGATAGCGTTACGGCAAATCGAGAGCAGTCGTTAAAGTTCTTCCCGCTCATCGCAACGATTTTTCTTTTTGTTCTTGTGGGAAACTGGGCGGGGCTTCTGCCGGGTTTTGGCGGGGCGTGGGGCGTGAAAGAGATGCACGATGGCAAAGAAATCCTCATACCATTTATTCGCTCCAGTTCGGCGGATCTCAACTTTACGGTTGCATTGGCGGCTTTTTCCGTTATTACTATTCAGGTTGTCGGCATCGCGAGCATCGGATTTTTCAAGTACATCGGGAAGTTTTTCAACTTTTCAAATCCACTCAACTTTTTTGTCGGAATTCTCGAGTTGGTTTCCGAGGTCGCCAAGCTTATTTCATTTTCATTTCGTCTTTTTGGCAACATTTTTGCCGGAGAAGTACTCTTGACGGTCATGACTGTTCTGGTACCGTATATTATCCCCTTACCGTTTTTAGTCATGGAAGTATTTGTCGGATTGATTCAGGCGATTGTATTTGCAATGCTGACACTTGTGTTCATGAAAATGGCAATGGAACATCATTAGACAAGTCTTGCTAGCTTTTTGACTCCTTGGTTTTAGAAAATCTAAAGCTCAGAAGCTAAAAAGTTAACTAGCTAAAAGCTAACAACTCACGTATGAACGAAGATTTGGAACTCGTCAAAGCATCAGCTGAATGGGCAAAACTTTTGGGACCGGCACTCGCCATGGGTCTCGGAGCGATTGGCCCCGGTATCGGTATCGGTATTCTTGTCGGTAAGGCACTTGAAGCAATCGGCAGAAACCCGGAAGCATCCGGAAAGATACAAACCGTCATGATTCTCGGTATCGCATTCACTGAGGCGATTGCTATCTACGCTCTCGTTATCGCCCTTTTGGTGAAGTTTGTTTAATAAGGGTCAGAGACTTTAACCCTATGACCCTAAACCCTGTAACCCTGAATTCAAATGGAAATTCTCGGCAAACTTGGCATTGATTGGAGGCTTCTCTTGGCGCAGCTCGTGAATTTTACCCTGCTGCTGTTTGTCTTGCATCGTTTTTTGTATCGTCCGCTTCTTTCCGCGCTCCAAAAAAGAACAGAGACGATTGAAAAAAGCATCAAAGACGCGCAGGCCATAGAGAAAAATCTCAAAGAGACAGAACAGCTGCAATCTGAAATTCTTGCGAAGGCGAAACGGGAAGCGCAGAGCCTCATACAGGAAGCGGAAAAACGCGCGGAACAAAAACGTCAAACGCTTCTCGAAAAGACGAAAGAAGATGTCGCGAATGTCGTCGCAGACGCGAAACGGCAGATTGCGGCGGAAAAAGATGGTATGCTCGAGCATGCGCGTGAGGAATTCAACGATATGGTCATAGCCGCCGTCCGAACCGTTCTTGAAAAGGGACTCGATAAGACCGTGCCGAAGGAGATGATCCATACGGTCGTGAAGAAAGCGGGCTCGCTTCTGAACAAGTAACAGTATGAAGATTACGGCGAAACAATACGCTCTCGCGCTGCGGGAGGCGACGAAAGGGAAAAAGAAG
>OBOI01000525.1_pt1 | contig 13142 bp, 16 predicted proteins | sample 1670151 | NCBI WGS metagenome assembly OBOI01 (sample SAMEA104232303, study PRJEB22302) | sediment metagenome | biome: forest; feature: aquifer; material: sediment | place: USA | collected 2011-08-07 | depth 0.01 m | reverse complement strand
GAGGAACTGTGCTTTTTAGAAGAAAATAATCTCTCAACCAAGTGAGCACGGGAGTGCTTGGGAACCCCTGGGAGTGCCGAACCACAGTGCTGCGAACATGACGACAAAATCAATAAAAAAAACCTTGGACAGCGATGCTCCCAGTTGCCACGGTATTGCCACGGTTGACACCAAGCATCGAAAGGTGTAGCTTGCATCCTGCAATCTTTAAGCAGCAGAGTTTTCAACATATAAAAGTTTTTACGTCGGCTCCGCGCCGTAAAAACTTTTATATGTTGGTGGCAAAGAAAGGATAAGTATGCCGCCGAAACGGACGAAGAGTAAAAGGAACGCCGCCAAAACCGCCTTCTCTACTGCCCTGAAAGCATTCGTTGGGAAGATGCGTGCACACGTCAGTGCAGAGGATGGAGAATGGACTGTTAAGGGGTTTATCGACATCTACCGCAATATCTACACGATCAGCTCTGACACCAAGATCATATCCAAGATTCTTGAAATCCACCTTTTCCCCCAGATTCTTCAGTTCGCGCAGGAGCAGCGTTACTCCATCGTCTTAGCAGAACATCAAAACTGGTATCCTGATCTCAGCTTCGTCAGTATAGACAATCCGCAGACCAAGTTCGCGGTAGATTTGAAGACCACCTATCGGAACCCTTACTACCACGGTCATGTCAACGGATTCACTCTTGGTAGCCATGGAGCCTACTTCAAGGAGCGAACCTCGACAAAGAATATTCAATTCCCTTATGATGAGTATTCTGGTCATTTCTGCCTGGGCATAATCTATACACGCGCAGATACAAAAGATATCGACGAAACTGAAATCATCAGCGTAAAGGAACTTGATGAGGAAGGTGATCATCCCCGCCGCATCGGTCAGCGCCAGGTAACAACGGCTGACAGCCTTCGGTCTATTGCCTCGGTAATCAAAGATTTTGAGTTCTTTGTTTGCGAGAAGTGGCAATTAGCAAGCGACAGACAGGGCTCCGGCAACACAGCCAATATCGGATCGATCACCTGTATAGATGATATTCTCAAGGGAAACGGCGTTTTCTCAAAGCTCGGTGAGGATTGGTTTGATGAATACTGGATGAACTACGGCGTCACCAGCATGAAGAAGGCGGGCAAGACAATTGCCATCAAGAGACTGCAGGATTTTGTAGATTTCAAAGGTGGCGACAAGTCCCTCATAAACCCTGCAACCAACAAACGGCGCAGGAAGAGCGAATAATGCGAGTAGTTATCCCACCTATCAAAAGCCAAGGAATCAAGACAAAACTTGTCCCTTGGATTCAGGCACTTGTTCCCGACGTACCGGGACGCTGGATCGAGCCTTTTCTCGGCACAGGTGTCGTTGCCTTCAATTCAGGGTTCGTCTCCGCATTACTCGGGGACACGAATCCACATGTAATCAAGTTCTATCAGGAAATCCAGAGTGGTCGGATTCGTCCCTCAAAAGTCCGAGCATATCTGGAGGAAGAAGGCGAAAACCTCCGCCGAGCCGGCAACAGTGGTTATGAGCACTTCACCAGGATCAGGGATCGGTTCAATGAACAATACGCCCCCCTTGATTTTCTCTTTCTTTCCAGAGCGGGATTTAACGGTATGATGCGTTTCAACAAGAAGGGACAGTGGAATATCCCGTTCTGCAAGAAGTCGGAACGTTTCAGCAAGTCCTATGTTACCAAGATCGTAAATCAGGTCCATGATGTGTCGTGTTTGATTCAGCCAGAATGGGAGTTTGTGAACAAGCCATTTGAGGAGATTATTGTTGAGGCAACCTCTAAGGACATAATTTATTGTGACCCTCCTTATGCAGGGCGTTATGTGGACTACTACAATGGCTGGACGGACAACAACGAGGAGCGGCTTTTTCAATTGCTTTCGGCAACGCCAGCCAAATTTGTCCTATCCACATGGCATCACAATGATTACAGAGCGAATGAAATGGTGGAACGCTATTGGCAGCGGTTCAATATTGTAACTCGCGACCATTTTTATCATTCGGGTGGCAAGATCGAAAACAGAAAGTCGATTGTTGAGGCATTGGTTTTCAACTTTGAGGCTAATATCGAGGATCACAACCACGGCGTCAGGCCGAGACCGGAGCAGTTGACGCTCTTTGAGGAAAGGTCGAAATACATTACCCAGCAGTTGGGCCGGGCGGACGTGCGATCCGCCAGCGTTCTCACACGCCGCTCACCCACCCGTACTATCACACACAAAGGATAAATACTGCCAACATCAGCGGATCACCGATTCCGAAACCAAAGAGAACATCCCCTGCGGAGTATAAAACAGCAACTCATGACCGGCAACCTGCTGTTTGTTGTCTGCTCCTTCTTTGAGAAGGGGAATAATTTCTATCCTGTTTATAACCACCCGGCGACCGTCCATCGTTAAACGCACCACGGCGCCTTCCCCATTACGTTCGTGCGGTATCCCATAGGTCGTCAACACACGATCGATGTAATTATTCTTTTTTTTGACGACCTCCGCGCCCCGCTGCCGCATGGCGCGGACCCGGCCGTATTCCTCAGCCTGCACGTTGGGAAGGAAAACAACACAGAGGAGCAGGACTGTCAGATAAACAGGTGTCCTCATAACATCCCCTCCACCCTTTTTCCCAGGCAATAGGCATCGCCCACGGATATAACCCAGCAAACGGCCAACAGGACAAGCAACGCCCTGCTGCCCGCCAGTACGTCCCCGGTAGAGGCGGCAGCCAAATCGGCAATGACTTGGGGATCGATGGACCGGCCGGTTTGCGGCATGGCGCTCATCGTCTCCAACGCGGCGGCCACCGCCTTGACCAGCATCACGACCGAGACCAACAACGCCGCCGCTATCATGATCAGCCCGCGCCGGTAACGTTTCAGATAAATCTGCCCGGCGCCGGGAAACACCAACGCCGATAATAAAACCGCCTTTATCGCTCTCGTCATATGCCGCCCCCCTATATTTTGTGGCGTTCTTCGCCAATGCGCTTGTAGGTCTCCGTCAGGCTGCCCGGCGGTTCCCGGCGGTCCTCCGGTTGCTTGGCCAAAAAGCGGATCGCCCCGGCATCACAACTGGAAACGCAGAGACCGCAGCCGATGCACCGCTCCCGCTTGATCACCGCGCCACCATCGACCATTTCAATGGCATCCATCTGGCAGCGTTCCAGGCAAATTTCACAACCCACACATAGTTCTTTTTCAACAACGGCATAAAAATTACTCCCGATACTTTCCGCCGGTTTCGGCAGCCTTTTCAGATACTTTAAAATCTGGCAACAACACCCGCAGCAGCAGCAGATATTCGTCGCGCTTTGCGCGTTGGCCGGGCTCAAAACCAGACCCGACTCCTCCGCTTGCACGAGAATACGCCGCGCCTCTTCCCGGTCAATCTGACGCCCCAAACCGTTTTCTTCATAGTAGGCAGCGCCGACCCCGAACACCAGGCATGTTTCAATGGGCTTGCCGCAGCCGTCACCCAATATCTGGTGCTCGCGTCGGCAGATGCAGGGAGCCACAACAATCTTCTCCTGCCCATCGATGATGCGCAGGGCTTCATCGTAGGAAAGAACGACATGGTCGGGCGTTAAAGCGCCGGCGACGGGGATAACACGCACCTGCGGGGTGCCCTGCGGGTTTGTCCCCCCCATGAGATAGGGGAAATATTCATTCATATCCCGCACCAATTCCGGGTCGAGGTCATTAACATGGTACTCCCAGATGCCCACCATGAATTGCGCGGCCATGTAGAGTATTTCTTCATCTTTGCTCATCCGAAAGATCAAGCCCTTATGAGACATCTCTTCCAGTTGGGCGGCCAGTTCCCCGGCATCCCGTCCCGTCCGGGCCGCGATTTTCGCTGCGCTCTCCGGCCGGCGGGTCAGGAGCGTGGCCAGGAACGCTTCTTCAGGCGTAAATAAGCGCTTGAGAATCCGCAGTTCCACCCCCGTCGGGGTGGAGGGGAAGCCGGCGGGCAAATGGTCCAGATGAGCTGCCAGACTTTCATAAACATTATTCAAATCTTGCGTGGACAATATTCTTTCCTCCCCGTCTTGTGATGTTCTAAGGCATATACTTTCATAATCTCACTCCATAATTTGAATGCCAATTTTTCTGGCAATTTCTCTCATCCGTCGATCAAGTGTCAATAAGGGACTACGCTGGTTAATGGCACATTCCAAAAAATAGGCATCGTATGCATAAGTATTGTGCTCCAGTGCTATTTTCAGCGCCGCCGAAATATTGATGCGTCGCAAGTCAACTGGAATACTCTGTATCGCATCCCAAGCCAAAATAGCCTCATCAGCCAGCAAAGAGTTTCTTTTTACCATTGCCGTCAATGCATTGCCTGGTTAGATTTCGTCTTTGTAAACATCTCTCCGATTACCGATTCGGAGAACAAGAATATCTGTGCCTACAAGGGCATAAATTACCCTATAGTCACCAATACGATACTTGCGTAGCCCGGCAAATTGGCCTTTGAGTACGGGGTATGACTCAGGTTTCTTTGTAAGTTCTTGTTCTATTTGGTCAAGGATGCGGCTGACCTCAGCTTTTGACAACTTTTTGAGATCGCGATGTACCGACTTCTTGTAGACAACGCTATAAGCCAAGTGACTCCCTCAGTTCTTTACCAGAAATTATTGGATCGCTCTTGTCGTGGAGCCGGTCGAGTGCAATCTGAAGATCGGCGAAATCTTCAATATATGACTCTAGCGCTTTCTGGATGATAAAAGAGCGTGGCCTCTCGGTTTCTTTGGCTATGCCGTCAAGCTGATCGGCGAGGTCTTTAGGTAGCCTAACAGATATTGCTGTATTCATGGTGTATCTCCTGTCATTGATGTATTACAATGTACACGGGAGATCTGTCTTTGTCAAGTATTCTTGTTGACAACAGGTTACATATCCAAATAATTTAATTCCACATTCCCCCGCTTCGGCGGGTTTCTTCTTCCCCTGCTTACATAGTGCTTATACTTTCTTTTTTAGCAAAAAAATAAGGATTCGGGTTTTATCGCCTAACTCCTATGGTGCCTGGGGCGGGAATCGAACCCGCACAGCCTCAAGGACCGAGGGATTTTAAGTCCCTTGCGTCTACCAATTCCGCCACCCAGGCCTATGGAAAGGTGCAGGGCTTATATTATTTTTATCGGTTCGAGTCAAGACATTACCTGGTAAGCGCCATCTGGCAGGGAACTAGCCAGCGCCCTTTTGCCCGGACTACGACCGGCAAAATTTCCTAAACGGCCTGCCGGAAGAAGTCCAAAATCCCGAAGGGGCACAACCCCAGATAGAAAATGAGGAAAATAAAGACATAACAAAGCGCTTTTTCGTGAAAGGCCAACTGTATTTCGCCCGGTTCTTCCGCTTCGCGGGAGTAGGCCATTCTTACGAGGTTAAGGTAATAAAACATGGAGATAACCGTATTGACGGCGCCGATGAGAACGATGTTGAGATAACCGGCCTGGAAGGCGCTGACAAAGAGGAAGAGCTTACCCGTAAAACCGCCGGTGGGAGGGATGCCGGCCAGCGAGAAGGCTGCCGCCGCCAGGGTAAAGGCCAGGAGCGGCGATCTTTTGGCCAGCCCGGCGAGCGTTCCCAAGGAAACGTTTGCCCCCTGCCGGGAAACGAGGATGAGCACGTAGAAACAGGCCAGGTTCATGATGAGATAAACGAGCATGTAATAGATTGCCGCGGCGCCGCCATCTTTACTGAAAGGCAGAATGCCCATCATCAAATATCCGGCGTGGGCAATGCCGGAAAAGGCAAGCAGCCTTTTGATGTCCTTCTGCACCAGTCCTACGAGATTCCCCAAGGTCATGGAAAATGCCGCCAGCAATATCAGAAATAGCGGCAATCCCGACGCCACGGCAGAGAGCGGCAACAGCAGGCGGAGCAGCACCGCGGTTGCGGCGATCTTGGGAACCGTCGCAATAAAGGCGGTTGTCGCGTTGGAAGCGCCTTCGTAAACATCGGGCGCCCAAAAATGCAACGGGAACAGGGAAAGCTTAAAGAAAAAAGCGGCAAGCATCAGGGCCAGGGCAATAATTCCCATCTTTTGGGTAAGAAATTCGGGCAGCCTGGTTATGATGTCTGCCAAGTAGGTGGTATGGGACATGCCATAAAGGTAGCCCATGCCGTAAAGCATGATTCCGGTAGCAATCGCCCCGAAGAAGAGATATTTGATGGCTGCTTCCACGTGCGTCTTGTCACGGCTTTTCCGTAAAGGGACGACGGCATAGAGGCTAAAGGACGATATTTCCAGGCTTATGGCAATAGTGATAAGCTCCACGGCGCTTACCAGCATCATCAGGCCCAAGGTGGAAAAGCCCAGGAACATGAAATATTCCGGTAAGTAATCGCTCTCAATATCATCGCTGGTTTCCAGCATGAAGACGACCAGGCAAAGGCCCGCGGCCAGTAGAAACTTGAAGATTTGAGAAAAAAGATCCACCTGGTAGGCGCCGGAAAAAAGCTGCTCATTTGCCCCCATGCTGAGGAGGGTTACGACCAGGACGATGAGCGCCGAGAGCCGGGCCGCGACAAAGGCGAACTGCTTTTTCCGCCCTAAGGAAAGAAAAAGGAAAAAGAGGGAAAAGCCCAATGTAAATAATTCCGGAAGCAGTTGCATACCAAAAACCCCTTAATGGGTTAAATTTGCAAATTGTGTCTGCAAATGCGCCAAGGTGGCTTGCATAACGTTAACCAAGGGCCGGGGAAAAAGTCCTACCCAGATGACAAAAACGCCCAGCGGCGCCAGATAGACAATTTCTCGCAAATTCATATCTTTTAACTCGCGCTTGTCTTCCCGGCCCCAAACAATCTGTTTAAGCAGTCGTAACATATAAGCCGCTGCCAGCACCGCCCCGATCGCGGCGCCGAAACCGGCCAGCCGGTGCTGAAAGAAAGTGCCGATCAAGATATAAAGTTCGCCCACAAAACTGTTCGTCCCCGGAAACGCAAAAGAAGAAAAGGCAAAAAGACCGAAGCATCCCACATAAATGGGGGCAATCTTCCCCAAACCGGCATTGTCGTAAATCTCGCGGCTGTGGGTGCGTTCGTAGATGATGCCTACCAGCAAAAAGAGACCGCCCGTGGTAATGCCGTGGTTTAGCATCTGGAGCATCGCCCCGGCAAAACCGTAGTAGGTAAAGGTAAAGATGCCCAACGTGATAAAGCCCATATGCGCCACGCTGGAATAGGCAATCAGCTTCTTCATGTCCGTCTGGCTCAGGCAAACGAACCCCCCATAGATAATGGCGATCACGGAAAGCGTTATCATGTAGGGGGCAAAATAAAAACTGGCCTGGGGGGTGATGGGCAAGCAAAATCGCAAAAACCCGTAGGCGCCCATTTTTAAAAGGATGCTCGCCAGAAAGACACTGCCTGCCGTAGGCGCTTCCGTATGGGCGGCGGGCAACCAGGTATGGAAGGGAAACATGGGTACCTTGATGGCAAAGGCAATGGCAAAGGCCAGAAAAACCCAAACCTGGAAGGGGAAACTATAGCCCCGGAACATGGCTTCCGGGATGCTGAAGGTGCCGTTGGCCAGATAAAGGGCAATAATCGCCACCAAGAGAAAGACGCTGCCAAAGAGGGTGTAAATAAAAAACTTGAGGGAAGCGTAATCCTTCTGCGGCCCGCCCCAGACGGCAATCAGCAGGTACATGGGTATGAGCATGGCCTCCCAGAAAACATAGAACAGGATGAAGTCCAGCGAGCAGAAGACCCCGATCATGGCCGTTTCCATCAAGAGCAGGCAGATCATGAACTCCTTGACCCGTTTCTCTATGGCCCGCCAGGAACAGAGGATGCAGATGGGCGCAATGAGGGCGGTAAGCACGATCAGCATGATCGTAATGCCGTCCACTCCCAAGACATAGCCAATGTTGTATGCCGGTATCCAGGGCAGGACCTCGCCAAACTGGAAAAGGGCCGTGTCGGGATTAAAATTGCCGAAAAGCAACACCGCCAGAAACAGGGTCACGATTGTCGCGGTAAGGGCCGTCATTTTGATTAGCCGGTCCTCGCGCAAAAACAAAAGGATGAGCACGCCTGCCAGGGGCGCAAAGATCACCGTCGATAGGATGGGAAATCCCAGGGGATTCATCAGCAAGTAAGACGACATTTTTATCCCTTTATAAGCCCCTCACCTTCATCCCCTCCCGCCAGGGGAGGGAAAAGAGGGTTAATGCCAAAAAGTTACAAAACAAACCAGAGGATCGCAAAAAACAGGACCAGGGACAAACCAATGTAGCCTTGGACCCGGCCCGTCTGGAGCTTCCTTACGACACCGCCGCAGTTCATAACGGTAGCGGCCGTGCCGTCCACAACGCCATCAATAATCTTTCTGTCAAAACTATAGGACAATTGGGCCTGCTTGAAAAGCGCCTTAAGACCCAGCGTACGGTATAACTCACCCCAGAAGGCATCGACGGGGCTGAGCGCCTTTTCGTCAAATCTCAGGAATAGCCGGGCGCCCTGCCGATAGAAATAATCCACGTCCAGGTTGATCTTTGCCTCCGGCGTGAGCTTTTTTATCATCAAGAAAAAGACGAACCCGGTAAATAAAAGAATCTGCAGCATTTCCGACACGTGCGGCCAATTATAGGGGTGATACTCCACCGGGAAAGGCAGAAGCGCATAAAGGGTCTGGGGAAATACGCCGATGACAAAGCATAAAAGCGCCGTTAATCCCATGGCCCAGAGCATGTTCCGGGGCGGTTCCGCGGCCTTGAGGGGCGCTTCTTCCTTGCCGAAGAAGGCAAAATAAGTGACTTTCAAACCGACGGAAAGGAAGGTCCCGATCCCCGCCAGGTTCATGAGAGACATCAGCCATAGCCTCCCCTCTTCATGCGCAGCGGCGACGATCATGGACTTGCTGACAAAGCCGCTGAAGAGGGGGAAGCCGGAAATTGACACGGCGCCGATCACATAAAAGAACATCGTCCAGGGCATGTATTTGTACAGGCCGCCCAAACGGTTCAGCTTGGCGGTGCCGGTCATGTAAAGAACCGCGCCGGCGCCCATGAAGAGCAGCGCCTTGTAGAGGATATGGGCGAAGGCGTGGGCTGCCGCCCCGTTTAACGCCAGATGCGTACCGATGCCAATACCGGCCACCATGTAGCCCACCTGGCTGATGATATGATAGGCTAGGACCCGGCGGATGTCATTTTCGATCACCGCGTAACAAACCCCGAAGACGGTCATTGCCGTCCCCATGATCGCCAGAATCTCAAAACCGGCAAAGCCCCTGGCCAATACGTAAACGGCCGTTTTGGTGGTGAAAGCGCAGAGGAAAACCGCCCCTTCCACCGTCGCTTCGGGATAGGCATCGGTCAGCCAGGTATGCAGGGGCAAGACGGCCGCATTCAACGCAAATCCTGCCAGGATCAGGTATTCGGGCCAGGAAGCGTTCATGGGGAGGAGGCTTCCAAAGGCCATGCTGCCCGTCTGGTGATAATGCACCATGAAGCCGGTGAAAAGCAAAAGCCCGCCGAAGACGTGAAATAAGAGATAGCGGAAGCCTGCCTCAAGAGACCGCTTTTCTTTTCTCAGCCAAATCAGGAAAACGGAGGAAAAGGCCATGATCTCCCAGAAGATGAAAAGCGTCAGATAATCTCCGGCAAAAACGGCCCCTAAAGCGCTCCCCACATAAAAGAAACCGGCAACATGGTGACTGTCGTCTTCCCGATGGAGGGCATAAAGGGCGCCCAGGAAGGCCATGATGCAGAAGACCCACGCAAAGACCATGCTCAACCGGTCCACACGCCCGAAAAGACAGTCAACGTTAAGAAAAGAGTATTGCCCGTAGAAGCCGTACTGCATCTTAGCAACCGAGATGATCGCCAGCACGGGAATCAAGAGGAGAAGGCCCTGCCTGGCCCTACCTTTGACCAACGGGAGAAGCAGACTGCCGACGAAAAAAAACAGCGCCGGATGCACCCATCTATCCATAATAGTCCTCGTCCCTGGCTAAAAATATATGGGCTATCCCTTTGCTTATCTTAATCAAAAGGAAACAGCCCGCCAGGGTAAACAACGTCCAAAAGGCGGGAATCTTATCCACGAAGTAGTGGGCATTTTCTCGGGGCAGAAAAATGTCCAGGACGACCAAAAGGCCCAGGCAGACAAAAAATGCCCTCTTCACCTTACCGGAATTGCTTCGCAAGCATTCCAAGATATTTAATAGCTTCATTATATCCCCCTCCCCTCACTCCCCTCCCGCCAGGGGGGAAAAGCGAGTTGTTACCTCAAAAAATATAATTCTTTAATGCCCATTTCACGGTTCTTTTTCAGAAAATCTTCCCGATCAAGTCAATAAAAAAACCTGGATAAACACCCAAAAGCAATGAAATAAGCGATGCCGCTACCAACGGGATGACCATGGAAAGCGGCGCTTCCTTGATGTCCGCCCTGCTCCAGCCCCCCTCCTTCCTGCCGGTAAAGAAGGCGCGGAGGGTGATCGGGAGGAAATAGGCGGCATTCAAGAGGGAGCTTGCCATGAGCACAATCACCAGCGGGAGGCTATGAATCGCGAGCGCGCCGTTTAACAGGTACCACTTCGTGACAAAACCGGCCACCGGCGGCACCCCGATCATGCTGAGGGAAGCCAGGGCAAAGGCCCCCATGGTAAAAGGCATGGCGTAACCGATCCCCGCCATGTCGCTGATCTTCTTCTTGTGATGGGCCACATAAATGGCGCCGGCGCAAAAGAAGAGGGTAATCTTGCTGAAACCATGATTAACGATGTGGATAATCCCCCCCAGCACCCCGCTATTATCCAGAAGGGCCACCCCCAGGATGATATAGGAAAGCTGGCTGACCGTCGAATAGGCCAACCGGGCTTTCAGGTCATCCTTGGTCAAGGCAAGCACCGAGGCCATCAAAATGGTAAAGGCAACAAAATAGGCCGTGACAATGCCCAACCCCAAATTCTGCAACATATTTGTCCCGAAAGTGTAAAGCATCACCCGGCAGATGCAGAAGACTCCGGCTTTCACGACTGCGACGGCATGCAGCAACGCGCTGACCGGCGTGGGCGCCACCATCGCCGAGGGCAGCCAGTTATGGAGCGGCATGACGGCGGCCTTGGCAAACCCGAACATAAACAGGCCGTAAGTAACCATTATCCAAAGCTGATCGGCGCCCGCCGGGAAAATACCGCCCCGGATATCCGGGGCAAAGTCCAACGTCCCCGTCATGACGTAGGTGAGGATCAGAGCCGGCAGGAGCAAGCCTTTGGATGTCCCCAAGAGATAGACCAGATATTTCTTGGCCCCGGCATAGCCCTCCTCATCCTGGTGATGCGCGACGAGCGGATAGGTAAAGAGGGTAATGATCTCATAAAAAAGATAGAGGGTAAAAAGACTGCCGGCATAAGAAACCCCCTGCGCTCCCAGGATGGCAATGGCAAAACAGGTATAGTAGCGCGTCTGGGCATGCTCGTTTAAGCTCCGCATGTAGCCGATATTGTAAAAGGACGCGAATATCCATAAGAAGGAAGAGACAAGGCCGAAGATCAGGGAAAGGGCGTCCACCCGAAAATTCAAAGAAATGCCGGGGGCGATGGAGGAGAGCGTATAGACAAGCGTCTGCCCGCTTTGGATCGCCGGCACCATGTTAACCACGGCAAGGAAAACCGCAACCGCTCCCCCAACCGACCAGAACTCACGCAAATTAGGTCGCTTCCGGGAAACCATAATCAAGATGGAGACCGCGAGCACAATCGCAATCGGCAACAGGGGTTGGGAGCTTTCCATAACCATAGCTCAGCCTTTCAACTCCTTAAGATTTTCTCCCTCGATATGATGATATTTGCGATAGATGAGGATGATAATGCTCAGCGCCAGCGCCGCTTCCGCTGCCGCCAGTCCCATAATAATGAGGGCAAAGGCCAAACCGTAAGGATTTTCCGGACAAACAAACCTGTTGATGGCCACCAGATTCAGGCCGGCGCCGTTTAAGATCAGTTCCATGGACACCAGCATCGCGATCAGCGTCCGCCGGTAAATAACCCCGGCAATCCCGCAGAAAAGCAGAAAAAGAGCGACAAAGAGATAGATTTGCAGATGTTCATACAAGAGGGTATGCATATTAGCTCCTTCCCCGGGAGATCAGGGCCAACATGATCGCCCCCAAAATAGCCACAACCACTAAAAGCGAGATCAGCTCAAAGGGCAGCAAAAGATCAGTAAAAAATATCCGGCCGATATCCCTGGCCCCGAAACCAAAGGCCGGCACGCCACAACCGCCAAACGTCGCTTTGATAAAGCGGGAGAAAACCAAAAAAGTGACCCCCGCCACCCCCAGCGCCGCAGCAAATTTCCCCAGGGTCGTCCACTCCTGGGGGCGGCGGTAAAGCGGCCCGGCCAGCATGATGGCAAAAGCAATCAAGACGGTAACCGCCCCGACATAAATGAGAATCTGCATCATGGCGAGAAAGCCGCTGTCCAGGTAGATGTAAAGCCCCGCCATGCCGAACATGGCGGCAATCAAACCCAAAATGGCATAGATGATGGAGCCCGCCAGAATGGCCGTGGCCGCGCCGCCCATCGTGACCACAACGACCAGGAGGAAGATGATTTCTGCGGTTGTCATGATGCCTTTTTCCTCTTTTCAAATTCTGCCACGAGATCGTAATGAAAATCCGCCCGTTGGTAACTTACGGGATTAAAATCCGCCGAAAAAGCCAGGGCGTCATAGGGGCAAACCTCCACGCAGATGCCGCACTGGCTGCAGGTGGTGAAATTCAGTTGATAAGTGGTGCCGGTTTTTTTCTTTTCCCCTTCCCGCTTCTCGCCTTCCACCTTCCGGATGGAACCGGAGGGGCAATTACGCACACATATGCCGCAGGCAATACAGGCATTCCGGTCGGGGTTTTCCCGGTCGGCCAGGAGCTTGGTATGACCACGAAAACGCGGGCTGATCTCGATCAGTTCACGCGGGTATTGGGAAGTGACCACCGGCTGGAAGAAGGCCTTGATGGTAACCCCTAAGCCCGCCAAGAGGGAACCGGCGCCTCTGATATAAGCCATTGGTGATGCAGTCATAGTTTCAATAGGCCTCCCGTGATGAGCAGATTGATAAAGGTCAACGGGATAAGCACCTTCCAGGAAAAATTAAGTAACTGATCGAAGCGGACGC
>OBOI01000524.1_pt1 | contig 13165 bp, 11 predicted proteins | sample 1670151 | NCBI WGS metagenome assembly OBOI01 (sample SAMEA104232303, study PRJEB22302) | sediment metagenome | biome: forest; feature: aquifer; material: sediment | place: USA | collected 2011-08-07 | depth 0.01 m | reverse complement strand
TGCCGTGCAAAATCAAGTTCCGCCACCCGCCGGAAGGCGTTCTCGCGACAATGCATGTCGAGCGCGGAGATCAGATCAAACTGCTGCGCCCTAGCGAACAACGTGCCGATATCGTAGCTCTGCGGCGGGGGATGGCGGAGACGGGTCAAGGCCTCGTAGCCGTAGACCTCGCCCGTGCGTTGGGAGAAGATGGGTTGGAACCAGGCGGTGAGCGCTTGGTTGTCGATGAGTTCGATAATTCTCTGCCGCGTAAATTCACCAGTGCATGAGTCCATGGCTATCCCCTGTTGGTCGAGAGTTCGAGCGCTATGTGCGTGAAGGCAATGAGTGACCGTTGTGGATGGTGCAACTGGTTACACGATAGGGCACGGAGATGAGTTTTTCGCTAAGGGGGGATTAATTTCTGATTAAAAAGGAGGTGCGGGGTAGGGGGGGCTGGGCAAGGTGAACCTTTTGGGCCTACCCTACCGAGTTTTCTACAGCGAGGGGGGAAGGCGAGGCGGAGGGGAACAGCTCGGCGGAGGGAAGGAGAACGGGGCTGAGGTTATATCAGGGGGATGAACACCGCCAGGAGAGGGGCGTGCCGGAGATGACCCCCCTTCAAGATTGATCGCGGTCGTGGCTCTCCGGGGTGTGGCGGACGATCTGGCCTTGCAGCATATAGATGACGTCCTCGGCGATGTGGGTGGCATGGTCGGCGATGCGCTCCAGGCTCCTGGAGACGCTGAGCAGCATGCTGAGATACTGCTGTTGGCTGACGTCCTCTTGGACGATATCTTCAATCCTGGTGCGCATGGTCCTCTTGGCCTCATCCACCTGATCGTCCCATATGAGGATCTTGTAGGCCATGTCGGCATCCATCTCCACAAAGGCGTCAAGGCTCATCTTGACCATCTTGATGGTCTTGGCAAACATCTGTTGGAACTGCTCGGGAAACTGGGTCGTCTGGCTGGAGGTGAAAGGGATACAGTTTCGTTGCGCCAGCAGCAGGATGCGATCGGCGATCTTGGCGGTCAGGTCGCCGATCCTCTCCAGCTCGATATTGATCTTGAGCACGGTGACCACCAACCGCAGGTCACCGGCCACTGGGGTATGTTGAGCCAGGATGCGTAGGCACCTCTCTTCCACCGAGATCTCCAGGGTATCGATGTCGACATCGGTGTGGATAATCTCGCTGGCCATGTGCTGGTCAAATTGGATGAGCGCCCTCTCGGCCTTGGTCAAGTTGGCCTCGACTTCGGAGCCCAGCTGCAAGATCCGTTTCTTTAACTTGTTCAGTTCAACTGCAAGATTTCTGATCATAGGGGTACCGGCGGCTTACGTGCTTGGTGGTTGGTAAATGGTCTCTCTGGGAGGCGCGGCAAGGGATTGGGGCCATCACGGTTCTTTTAGGGCAGGCAGGTGAGTTGCTCAGCCGAAGCGGCCGGTGATGTAGTCTTCGGTCTCCTTGCGGATGGGGTTGGTGAAGATCCGCTTGGTGAGACCAAATTCGATCAGTTCGCCCAGGTAGAAGTAGGCGGTGAAGTCGGAGACCCTGGCTGCCTGCTGCATGTTGTGGGTGACGATGATGATGGTGTAGTCCCCTTGCAACTCGCGGATCAACTCCTCGATCCTGGCCGTGGAGCGGGGGTCCAGGGCGGAGCAGGGTTCGTCCATGAGGATGATCTCCGGCGACACCGCGATGGCCCGGGCAATGCACAAGCGCTGCATCTGACCGCCGGAGAGCCCCATGGCGGATTGGTTTAAGCGATCCTTGACCTCCTCCCACAAGGCCGCCCGTTTCAAGCTCTTTTCCACGGTCTCATCCAGGATGGCCCGCTCCTTGACCCCCGCGATCCTTAAGCCGTAGATCACATTCTCATAGATGGACTTGGGAAAGGGGTTCCACTTCTGGAAGACCATGCCCACCCGCCGTCTGAGCTCGATGACATCCACGTCGTTGCCGTTGATATCCTGGCCGTCGATCTGGATCAGCCCTTGGATGGTGATCGATTCGATCAGGTCGTTCATGCGGTTAAAGCAGCGGATGAAGGTCGATTTGCCGCAGCCGGACGGACCGATCAGGGCGGTGACCTTCTTCCGAGGGATGCTCATGCTGATGCCGCGCAGGGCGTGGCTCTCGCCGTAGTAAAGGTGCAGGTCATGCACCTCGGCAATGGCATCGGTGATGGTCATGATGGAGTTTTTGGGGGCGATCATGGTCGGTTGGTGGTCCCTTACGGCTAAAGTGTTGGGGTGCGAAGTTCAGGTTGCTTAGGCTGGAGGCCGGAGTCGGTTCGGGGTTAGGTGTCGAGCATCAGACATCGGCGATGGCGTAGCGCTGCCGCATCTTGTTCCTGAAGTAGATGGCCAGGCTGCATAGGGTGAGGACGATAAGGATCAACAGCAGGGTGGTCACATAGACCATGGGCTTGGCCGCCTCGACATTGGGGGATTGGAAGCCGATGTCGTAGATATGGAACCCTAAGTGCATGAATTTGCGGTTGAGGTGCACAAAGGGGAACTGGCCGTCCAGGGGCAGGGCCGGGGCCAGTTTGACCACCCCGGTGATCATCAGCGGCGCGACTTCGCCGGCGGCCCTGGCCATGGCCAGGATGAAGCCGGTCATGATCCCTGGTGAGGCCATGGGCAAGAGCAGACGGGTCAAGGTCTGGAAGCGGGTGGCGCCCAAGGCCAGGGAGCCCTCGCGGATGGTGGGCGGGATGGAGCCCAGGGCCTCTTCGGTGGCCACGATGACCACGGGGATGGTCAACAGACCCAAGGTCAGGCTGGCCCACAGCAGGCCACCGGTGCCGAAGGTGGGGGAGGGCAAGCGTTCCGGAAAAAAGAGCTGGTCAATGGTGCCGCCGATGCCGTAGACGAAAAAGCCGAGTCCGAAGATGCCGTAGACGATGGAGGGGATGCCGGCCAGATTGTTGACTGCGATGCGCACGATCTTTACCATGATCCCCTCATGGGCGTACTCCCGCAGGTAGATGCCGGCAATGACCCCCAGGGGGAAGGAGAGGATGCTCATCAGGAAGACCAGGATGACGGTGCCGAAGATGGCGGGGAACAACCCCCCTTCGGTGTTGGCCTCCCGGGGGTTGGCGGTGAAGAGTTCGATGAGCTTTTCGCCATAGAACCTGCCCTTCTGCCCAAAGGTCATGCGGTTGGGCTGGTAGAGGCGGACGATGTTGGCGATCAGGATCTTGCTCTCCCTGTCGTCCGCCGTCTTAAAGAGGGCGTAATAGCCGGCTTGCTGCTCCTTGTTGCTCGTCCCCTCGCTGACCAGTTCGGCGAACTTGGCCTTTAGGGTCTCGGCTTGTTGCTGCAAGGCCGTTATCCGAGGATCGTGCGCGTCCATATGCTGGTAGCGGTAACGGGCAAGCTTTTGATCGATCTGGTCCACCGCCGAATTCATGGCATTGAAACGGGCAGTGATCTCCGTCTGGGCGGTCACTAACTGCTGAATGCCTTGCCGGGCCTGGCGCAGGGCCTGATCAAGGCCGCCATTCTCGGCGGTTACGGAAAGCTCCGGGGTATGCACCTCTTGCAGGGTGCCGTAAAAGTTGCCATACTCCTGGCGCTCCACGGCATAGACCCCCTCGGGATAGCTGCGCGCGCGGATGTCGGCGCCACTGATCCAGGTGAAATCCAGGCCATTAAACTCCCGGTTGCCGATCTTCAGTTGCAGACGTGGCCCCTGGCTCGACGCCATCTCCTCCTGGGCCAATTCGCCCAGCTGTGCCTTGCCGTCGTTCATGGTGACCAGCAGCAGCCGTTGTGGCCAAAACACCCCGATACCATTGGCAATAACCACAAACAGCAGCAGGGCCGTCATGCTGATGATGATCGACAGGGTCATCCCCGTTGCCCAGACATAGGGCTCTCCGCGTCGCCAGAATTTTCTCATGTCAATACCGTCCATACTTCTTTCTCAGGTGTTCCCGGATGATCTCCGCACCGGTATTCAGGATAAAGGTCAGGGAGAAGAGGACCGTGGCGCACAGGAAGAGGACCCGGTAGAGGGTGCCACCCAAGGGGGCCTCGGGGATTTCGACGGCGATATTGGCGGACAAGGTGCGCATGCCGTTGAAGATGGACCAGTCCATGATCGGCGTGTTGCCGGTGGCCATCAGCACCACCATGGTCTCGCCCACGGCGCGGCCAAAGCCGATGATCATGGCGGCAAAGATGCCGGGGCTGGCCGAGGGCAGGATCACCCGCCACACCGTCTGCCAGCGGCTCGCCCCCAGGGCCAGGGAGGCGGCGGTAAGGCTGGGCGGGATGTTGGAGAGGGCGTCTTCGGTGATGGAGAAGATGATGGGAATGACACAGATCCCCAGGCCAAAGGCGATGATGATGCAGTTTCGTTGGTCGTAGCGCATCCCCATGTCCTGATAGAGCCAGAGCTTGAAGTTGCCGTGAAAGAAGAGGCCCTCTAGCGCTGGCGCCAGTTGTACCGCCAGCCACCCCCCGAGAAAGAGCACGGGGAGCAGGAGCAGAAACTCATACCCCTTCAGCAGGTTGACCACCCGCCGGTTTTTATAGAGCGGTTGGATGAGCAGCATGACCACGGTGAACAGCAAGGGCATGACCAGAAAGCCCACCACAATGGGGAACAAGGCCCGTTCGACAATGGGCGCCAGCCACAAGGCGATCAAGAAACCGATGACCACCGAGGGCACCGAGGCCATCACTTCGATGATCGGCTTGATATTCTTCCTGAAGCGGTAGGAGGTGAACTGGCTGGTGTACACCGCCCCGAAGATGGCCAGGGGTATGGAGAAGAGCATGGCGTAGAAGGTCCCCTTCATGGTACCGAAGATCAGGGGGATCAGGCTCAACTTGGGTTCGGAGTCATCGGACTGGGATGAGGACTGCCAGACGAACTCCGGTTTGGCGTAGCCTTCGTACCAGACCTTGCCGAACAGGGTGCGGAGACTGGCCTCGGGGTGGGGGTTGTCGATGACCCAGGTATGGATCTGGTGCTGGTCGTTGATGGCCACCAGGGCGTTGTCTTTTTGGGAGACGCCAAACAGTTGCGAGGTGGCGGGGATCTCAAAGAGATGCCGTTCGCTGGTCAGGTGGTCGCCATGGATTACGCCGGCAGAGGAGATGGTATAGATGGTCTTGCTCCGCCGGGAAGCGAGGATGGTGCTGACTGCCCCTTGATGGGGGTGCAGGGTGTGGATCTTTTGCATCTTGTGGATGGCGCTGTTGGCCTCGGCCCGGACCTGCATCCAGGTCTCCACCACGCCGCTCTGGCTGCCGACCACCAGGGACTGACCGCCAAAGACCAGGCCCAGGGCCGAGATGGGCTCGGCGTGGTTGGTGGCGGCAAAGGTATCGGTCTTGTCCATGGTGTCATCCTTGCTCAGGTCCCAGCGTTCCACGTAGCCGTTATCCGTGCCGGCATAGAGGGCGGAGCCGTTGTCATCCAGGGTGATGGCGGTGACCCGGCCGGGCAGGGGGTCCTTGACGCGCAGGGTCACGGTCTCGGTGGTCTTGTTGTCAAAGAGGTCGGTGGTGGTGATCTCGTTGTTGACGGTGATGGTGTTGTCGGTCAGGAGATCGATGCGGGAAAATCGGCCATCCTCGGAGAGGCGGCAGTAGCTGTTGGCCAGCTGCTCCGGGTGGTCAACGGCCGGCCAGGTGTTGATGGTCTGAAATGAGGGCTCAATGCGTCTCTTGCCGCTGTCGTCGAATTTGGGCTGATACTTGACCTCAATCATCGCTAGGGTGCTGTCCTGCCAGAGGATATTGTAAAAGGAGTTCTTGTACTGCTCGATGTGGCGGACAGGGCTGGTCCCTTCGGCTTGCAAGGGGTGGCGGGAGAGGACTGCCCCGCTCTTGGCGTCAATAAAGGAGAGCCCCCCCTGCTGATCGATGACATGGAGGACCTCGCCGTAGCTGTCAATACCGATGGCCAAGGGCTGGGCGTTGTTCGCTGCCGCAAAGGGCAGGGCGTGGCCCTGGGTGAGTTTGGACGGGGTGAAGAGGGGGAGGGTGACTTTGACGATGAGGCCCAGGATGGCAAGGACCGAGACGATGACCATGATGCCGCAGGTCTTGATGAGCGTTTTGGCGATCTTGTCTTTGCGGCGGACTGCTTTAAGGAATTGTTTGTCCATTGGGCCCTTGCCGGAATAAATTGATACGGGAGCAGAAGGGATTCCTTCCCCCTGCTCCCGGTTGATCAGTGACGGATCGGTGGTTTGTTTACAGCTTTGCGGCTTCCTTGGTGGCAACAGCGGCCGGCAGCGGCAGGTAGCCGTCCTTGGCAACGATCTGCTGACCTTCCTGGGAGAGGACAAACTTCAGGAACTCTCTCTGCAACTCAGGCAGGGGCTTGTTCGGCTCCTTGGCAACATAGATATAGAGCATTCTGGAGAGGGGGTATTTGCCGCTGAGGACATGCTCCATATCCGCGGTATAGGCCTCTCCACCCTCTTTGGCGGACAGGGCCAAGGCCTTGACCCCGGAGGTACGGTAGCCGATCCCCGAGTAGCCGATAGCGGACTTGTCTTCCGTGATCCCGGAGACCACGGCGGCTGAACCCGGCTGCTCCTTGACAGTATCCTTGTAATCACCCTTAAACAGGGCATGTTCCTTGAAGTAACCGTAGGTCCCGGAGGCGGAGTTACGGCCGTAGAGACTGATGGGCAGGGTGGCCAGATGGGGGTCTTGAGTGATCTGCTTCCATTCGCTGATGTCGCTGGCGTAGCCACCCTTGCGGGACTTGGAGAAGATGGCGTCCACCTGGGGCAGGCTCAGGGAGGTAAGGGCGTTGTCCTTATTGACGTACACGGCCAGGGAATCGAGGGCGACTCCAACGGGAGTGGGTTTGAAGCCGTACTTCTTCTCAAAGGCATCCTCCTCTTCGCTCTTCATCTTGCGCGACATGGGGCCAAGGTTTGAGGTGCCGGCAATCAAGGCCGGAGGCGCGGTGCTGGAGCCCTTGCCTTCGATCTGGATCTTGACGTTGGGGTACTGTTTCTTAAACGATTCAGCCCAATAGGTCATGAGGTTGTTCAAGGTGTCCGAACCGATACTGTCAAGGTTGCCCGCTACTCCCGTGGTCTTTTGGTAAACGGGCAGTTTGGCGTCCACGGAGACCGCATCCGCAGCCGGGGCGATGGTTGCGGTAAAAGGGATGGTGGCGGCAACAATGGCTGCCATTACGAAATTTTTGCTCTTGCTGGTCTTTTTGGGCGTGTTCATGGCCTGCTCCTTTTCGATGAAGTTATCTTATTACAATTACCGGACGATTGTTAAGATTTTGTTAAGATAGTGTTAAAATTAGGTTAAGTTGTGGAAAAGTCGTGCATTTTGTAGCCTCCTTTTTATGGTAGGGGTGTTGACCGAGCGGTGGTCAAGGGGTTTACCATGAGAGACAGGATGTCCCTTTGTTGATCAATACGATAGGGTGTTACTGTTAAGGGAAGATGATCAGCAAATTAATTATTGGTTAAAATTGACATGAGCGCTAACACGATTTGGGTAGTTGAGGACGAAGAGGATATCATGGCCTTGATCTTTTACACCCTGGCCAAGGAAGGGTATACGGTGACCGGCTTTACCAGCGGAGAGGAGATGCTGGCCAAGCTCGTGGCGGAGTGTCCCGACCTCTTTCTCTTGGATGTCATGCTCCCTGGCGTCGATGGGCTTGCCCTTTGCAAGCGGCTCAAAGGGGATACGTTGACCAAGCTTAAACCCGTGATCATGTTGACGGCCAAGGGCGAGGAGGGGGATATCGTCGCCGGCTTGAACCTGGGGGCGGATGACTATATCCCCAAGCCCTTCAGCCCTCGGGTGCTGATTGCCCGGGTTAAGGCCGTACTCAGGCGACGAGGGCAGGAGCCCGTTGCACCCCAGGGGGAGGTGGTTAACCATGGCGATCTGGCCATTGATCTCGGTCGGCACGAGATCCGTTTGGCCGGTACCCCCCTCTCCCTGACCGCCACGGAGTTCAGAATCTTAAGCTTCTTGGCCAACAAACCCGGCTGGGTCTTCTCTCGGGACCAAATCATCAGCGCTGTCCATGACGGCAATATCGCCGTGACCGACCGCACCGTGGATGTCCAGATCGTGGCCTTGCGCAAAAAACTTGGGGCCAGCCAGAACTGTATCCAGACCGTTCGTGGCATCGGCTATAAGTTTAACGGGTAAGCCCATGCCACGAAAGCGCCTCCTCTGGCAGATATTCCCGCCCATGCTCCTGTTCATGATCGCCATGGTGATTGGCGGGACCTTTGTTGCCTTTCGTTATCACAAGGAATTTTATATCAAGCAGACCGTGATGGATCTGGCCATCCGGACGAGACTGGTCGAGCAACTGTTCAGAGAGCCGTTGTTGGCCAAGGATTTCAAGCAGGTCAAGGAAATCTGTCAGACGCTGGCTCGGCAGGCGCAGGCCAGGATGACGGTTATTCTGGCGGATGGTACCGTGGTCGCCGACTCTGCCGAAGATCCCGGCAAGATGGACAACCATGGTGATCGCGAGGAGGTGGTCATTGCCCTGGCCGGCGGCACAGGCTCTGCCACCCGCTTCAGCAGGACGGCCTTGAAGAATATGCTCTACGTGGCCGAGCCGCTCCATGCCACCGCCAATGCCACCGATCCGCAGCGTTCACCCGTGGTCGGAGTGCTGAGGATGGCGATCCCGCTCACCGAGGTGGAGAGGCTGTTGCATGAGGTGTCAGTAAAGCTGTTGTCGGGTTCGGTCGTCATGATTCTTTTGGCCGCCATCATCATCTTGTCGCTCTCCAGAAAGATCAGCAGACCCTTGGAGGAGATGCAGCGTATTGCCGAGGGCTTTGGCCAGCATGATTTTGCGCGGAAGATCACCTTTGCCAGCCATGGGGTCTCCAGGGAGGTGGCGGGACTGGGTCAGGCCTTGAACCGCATGGCCATGGATCTGCACGAGCGCATTGAGACGGTGACCCAGCAGAAGAACAAGCTGGAGGCCGTCTTTATCAGCATGGTCGAGGCGGTGCTGATCATTGATAAGGATGAGAAGATCGAAGGGATGAACGAGGCTGCCGTGCGTCTGCTGGGGCTCACCTCCAAGCGCGGGGTCGGCAGATCCATGGTCGAGACGGTGCGCAATGCCGATCTCCTGAAGTTTGTCCGCGAGACCCTGGTCAGCTCCACTGCCGTTGCGCGGGAGATCATGTTCAACGCCGGGGTCACGGAGCAGCACTTCCATGCCAGCGGCACGGTGCTGCTGGCAGGCCAGGGACAGCGCATCGGCGCCCTGATCGTCTTAAACGATATCACCAAGATGCGGCGGATGGAGACCATGCGCCGGGAGTTTGTGGCCAACGTCTCCCATGAGCTGAAGACCCCCATTACCTCGATTAAGGGCTTTGTGGAGACGATCTGCGACGGCTCCGTGGATCGGCTGGAGGACCGAGAGCGATTTTTGCGGATTGTGCTCAAACAGGCCAACCGCTTAAACGATATCGTGGACGACCTGCTGTCGCTCTCCAGGATCGAGCAGGAGGAGGAGCATAAGGAGATCGAATTGCAGCCCGGCTTGCTCGCCCCGGTGTTGCAAAACTGCATTGAGGCAGGGGATATGAAGGCCAGGGCCAAGGCGCTGACCCTTACCCTGCACTGCGATAGCGCGGTCTCGGTGCCCATGAACTCCCGGTTGCTGGAGCAGGCGGTCACCAACCTGTTGATCAATGCCATCAAGTACAGCCATGAACAGGGCGAGATCCGCCTAACCGCCAGGAGGACAAAGGGAGAGGTGGTGATCGAGGTGACCGATGCTGGGTGCGGCATTGCGAAGGAGCATCTGCCGCGACTCTTCGAACGTTTTTACCGCAGTGATAAGGCCCGCAGTCGAAAATTGGGCGGCACCGGACTGGGCTTGGCCATTGTCAAGCATATCGTCCAGGCCCACGGCGGCACGGTGGGAGTGGAGAGCGAGTTGGGGCGGGGGAGTACCTTTACTATCAAGCTGCCAGTCTAAGGGGCCGGGCAAGGGTCATTTTTTTCTTTTTTCGTCTGCCAACAGCTCTTTGATGGCGGCAAAGGGATTGTGGGTGATTGTCGGTCCATTATCCTGGTCCGCGGCCGGGCTGTTCAGCCACTCCGCGTCCAGGGCTCGAGAGTGGGCGTTGTCATGGCAATATAGGCACAGCAGTTCCCAGTTGCTGCCGTCAGGCGGGTTGTGGTCGTGGTTGTGGTCCTTGTGGTGCACCGTAAGTTCGCGGAGGTGTTTGCCTGAGAATTCGCGCCCGCACTTCGCGCAAATCCACGGCAGGATTTTAAGCGCTCGCTCCCGATAGAGGGACTTGTCGATTTCGGCGGCGCGTTGCGTGCCGAGGGGGGACGGCCCTTTTCTTTTCTCCATTGCACTCCTCCTGTAGAGGCGCCCAGCCTCTCTCTTAATCGTCAGCCACTTTTCTTGCAAGATTTCCCAACAAAAACTGGACAATGGCCATGGTGGCAATGGCGGCGGTCTCGGCCCGCAAGATCCGGGGCCCTAGGTTCACCGGGATGAAGCCTGCCGCGATGGCCTTCTCGGCCTCGGAAGCGCTGAAGCCACCTTCTGGGCCAATGAGGAGAAGGACGTTCTCGGCGCCCCCCAGGTCCAGGTCATGGAGCGTTGCCGTGGTTTCGTTCTCCCAACAGATGATCTTGGTTGCGTACTCATCGGCGCGCGCGAGCAGTTGGGGCAAGTCGATACAAGGCGAACAGTGCATGGGGGTAGGGCGCTCGCATTGCTTGCACGCCTCCAGGGCAATGCGCTGCCAGCGGTGGATCTGATCAGGGGCGGGGCAAGTGATGGCGCAGTTTTGCGAGAGGACCGGCAATATGGCCTGGATCCCCAGTTCGGTGGCCTTTTGGATGATCAGATCCATTTTTTTGCCCTTGACCAAGGACTGGGCCACGCTGAGAAATGGCGGTTGTTCACGATGGTGATGGTGGGCCAGGATTTTTGTCTCCACCGTACTCTTGCCGATCTTGGTGATCTCTGCCTGGTAGACCCTGCCGCTACCGTCAAAAAGCTCAATGGTGTTTCCTGGCCTCAGCCTGAGGACCATGCCGATGTGACGGGCCTCCTGATCAGTAATCGTGGCGCTATCCTTGGTGATGTGACTTGGGTCTATGAAGAATCGCCGCATGGAGTTTCTGGTGGGGCTCGGGTTTTTGGAGATTAGTGGATCGTCGTTTGCCTTGAGCTTGGTTAAGGGCGGTTTGCTTGTGAGTCCATCTATTACATCTATTAATAGATAGGCACTGTAAACAGGAGAGCGGTCCACTCATCTCTAGAACGAGTGTGGCTAAGCGTAAGCCCCAAGTCACCGTAGACGTTTTTTATGGTATCGGTCTGGCTGCCGGTGAGGATGCCGGAGAGGACCACCCGGCCGCCAGGGGCAAGCCGCATGGCAATGGCCGGGGCCAGGAGGCTCAGGACATCCTGGGTGATGTTGGCGATGATCAGCTCAAAACGGCCGTCAATGGCACCAAGGTCACGAGGATCGATGGTCATGATCGAGTCCAGACGGTTCGTGCGGACATTATCGCTGGCAGCGCTCCGGGCGTCAATATCGTTGTCAAGGCCAATGACCTGTTCCGCCCCCAGCAGGGCACATGCCATCCCGAGGATGCCGGTGCCGGTGCCAATGTCCAGGACCGTCTTGGCGGGTTTAAGGGTGAAGGCATCTTCTATTAATAGTAGGGCGAGTTGAGTACTGGCGTGTAATCCGGTGCCAAAGGCCATGCCGGGGTCCATCTCCAGGACGACCTCATGGGGGAGTTTTTCGTACTCCTCCCAAGAGGGCTTGATCACCAAACGCTCGGTCAACTTGAAGGGCTTGAAGTGCTTCTTCCAGTTCTGGTTCCAGTCCTCTTCAATAATGAGCTCCTGCGTGAAGAGCGCGGGGCTTGAGGCCGGGAGCTTTTTGTTCAGCTCCTGCAAAAAGGCGTGAATTGTCAGATCAATTTGATTAGGATTTGTCTCTGCCGATCTCGACGAGGATGGAATTGCTTCCTCCGTAGGCAGATAGGCGATCATCTGTTCGCATTCGGTGGCAGGTTCACCATGGAAGCCGCTTATCTGCTCGATACCATTGTTTGCGAGGTTCGCCAAGAAGGTGGCCACGGTCTCAGCATGGGCGGTTGGCACGGTGATGCTGATCTTGTTCCAGCTCCGGGGGGGACGATGGTCGAAAGTTGTTTTCGGCATAGGGGCTCCATTATAAGGTATCTGTTTCCATGTGCACTGGAATTAGCACGGCAGACCATGACTCGTCAAGTAACGTGATCTCTTTTATGACACCAGAGCGTTTAAAAACCATATTATCTGAAGTTCAGGATGGTCGGCTATCCATTGAGGTGGCCCTCGAGATGATGAAGGGCTGGCCTTCCGAGGTCATTGATTGCGCCCATCTCGATCATCACCGGCGGCTGCGGACCGACATCCCCGAGGTCATCTATGGAGAGAACAAGACGGCCGAGCAGATCATAGCCATTGCCACGAGGATGTTGCACCATGGCTATGCGGTCATGGCCACCAGAGTGGATCCAGACAAGGCGACTCTGGTTCGCCATGTCCTCCCTGCCTTGATCTATCATGAAAAAGCACGGATGCTGGTGACGAATCATGAAGCGGTATTCGAGGATAAGGGGCGGGGCATGATCGCGGTCCTGGCCGCCGGCACCTCGGATATCCCAGTGGCGGAGGAGGCTAGCTTGACCGCTGTCGTTCTCGGACATCGGGTTGAAAAGGCCTATGATGTCGGGGTGGCCGGGATCCATCGTTTGTTCTCCCATAAAAGGATGCTTGACGATGCTACTGTGCTGGTGGTGGTAGCAGGCATGGAAGGGGCGCTACCCAGCGTGGTGGCTGGACTGGTGAACAAACCGATCATCGCGGTACCCACCAGTGTCGGCTATGGCACTGGGCTGGGAGGTGTTGCCGCTTTGATGGGAATGCTGAACTGCTGCGCGCCCGGGGTGGCGGTGGTGAATATTGATAATGGATTTGGTGCCGGCTGCATGGCAGCGGCGATCAATCGCCGGGACAAATAGCCTCATTGGGCTATTTGTAGTTGCCCGTGAGCCATACGATCAAGTAGGTTGTACGGCGGCAAGGGCGAGTGGGCATGTTGTCTCGTCGCAAAAAGTATCGTAATGGAAGGGAGATAGAAAAAAGGAGAAGTGG
>OBOI01000522.1_pt1 | contig 13240 bp, 11 predicted proteins | sample 1670151 | NCBI WGS metagenome assembly OBOI01 (sample SAMEA104232303, study PRJEB22302) | sediment metagenome | biome: forest; feature: aquifer; material: sediment | place: USA | collected 2011-08-07 | depth 0.01 m | reverse complement strand
AATCTCGGCTGAGTATGTTCCTGTTCATGAGTTCGCTGATTTGTTCAGCGCGTCCTTAGCGTCCTTCTTCAGCGGCGCAATGCCCTGAGAATCGCGGTCGCGGTGCAGTTTGGTGGTCGTCGCCTCGCCGAGCATGGTCAGGATCAACTCGATGTCGGTCATGTGGTCGCGCAAATTTTCCCGCGCCAGCGACTTCACCTGCTTGTACTCATCCACCTTCAGATCGAAGGTGCCCTGCATGATCTCGTTGGTCAGAATCGCGAACTCCTGTCTGGAAGCCACCCCGCGCGCTTTCCACTCATCGGTCAAATCCTGCCGCACCGCGATACCGCGCAGGCGCTTGTCAATCCACTCCTTCGGGTAGCCCTTCTTTTCGTAGAGTTCCTGCATCCGCCCCATCGCCAGCTCGGGGTTTTCAATCTCGTCCAGACGCTCGCGGCCGACCTTGGCAAGCCAGCGTTTGAAGGGTTCGGCCTTGGGGCTGGGGATGGACTGGATCAATCGGAAAATGCCTTGCGTATTCCAGCACTGGAGTTTTTGCCGCCCGCCCGCCGTCTCCAATGCCAGCGCAAGGGGGGGGTCAATTTGTCCCCCCCCTTGGCTGTCCAGGCTCAAGTCGGGGTCGCGCCTGCGCATCTTCTTCCAATAGTCCGACGGATCGGCGGCATCCGTCAGGGCAGCAACGATGTCGGTGATGACAAACCACCATTCGTCGTTGTACAGGATACGGCGGATGGCCTTTTCCTGAAAAACGGCGGCATGGGCGGCGGGTTCGCGGGTTCTTTTAATTTTGCTCATGTCACTCTCCCGATCAGGCGTGATCGTTACGCAGTCGGCCAGCCAGGATGCGGACGGCCTCGGTATCGGCAATCCACTCGTTCATGCCTTCGGCGTTCGATACGAAAATTCAGCGCGGCGGTCTTGGCGGAAGCTATGGTTTCCCGTTGGAACGTAGCGGGTACTGTGAAAGTGCCGTACTGTACTGTAATGTCCGATGCAATCCAAATATGGCTTGAGGCGCCGCGAAGGCAGCGTGTTTTATGATGCGGGGTGGTCCATCGGAGCCATGAGTGTTAGCCCGAGGAGCGGGCGCATGGCCCAGCACTACTCCGTCATGGACTTGGCGATGCCCGTCTGTGCAGAAGTCGTTGCGGCCACCCACCGCGACGGTACAGAGTTGGATTCAGACTCAATGGTGACGAATCACTTGGGCACATAGGAGCCAGCGAAGGCCCCATCAATCGGGCAGCCACCCGCGAGCCGCTTGCGCGGCCGAATGCCCCTCAAATATCGATCACAAGGCCCGGAGGGATACCCCCTGAGGCCGGTGGACAATGCCGGCCGGCTCGACTATCGTCGGGCCGTCCCGCACGGAGGAAGCGTTCATGCCTTATGTCCTCGCCCTCGACCAGGGCACCACCAGTTCGCGCGCCATTGTCTTCGATGCCGCCGGCAAGCCTTGCGCGATAGCCCAGCAGGAGTTTCCGCAGAGTTATCCGCAACCGGGCTGGGTGGAGCACGACCCGGAAACGTTGTGGCGCTCGCAAGCCGAGGTTGCCGTCGCGGCGCTGGCGCAGGCCGGCCTCGCGGCGCGCGACATCGCCGCCATCGGCATCGCCAACCAGCGCGAGACCACGCTGCTGTGGGATAGACGCAGCGGCCGGGCCGTGGCGCCGGCCATCGTCTGGCAGGACCGCCGCACGGCGGATCGCTGCGCCGCCTTGCGCCAGGCTGGTCGCGAGGCGGCGATACGCAGCCGCACCGGCCTCGTGCTCGACCCCTACTTCTCGGCCACCAAGCTCGCCTGGCTGTTCGACGCGCAGCCCGGGTTGCGCGCTCGCGCCGCGGCGGGAGAGCTGGCCTTCGGCACCGTCGACACCTGGCTGGCCTGGAAGCTTACCGGCGGCGCAGTGCATGTCACCGATGCGACCAATGCCTCGCGCACCATGCTGTTCGATCTGCATGCGGGCGACTGGAGCGACGAGCTGCTGGCCGAGTTCGACATCCCGCGCGCCGTGCTGCCGCGGGTGGTCGACAGCAGCGGCATCGTCGGCACGGTAACGGCGTTGCCCGAACTCGCCGGCATTCCCATCGCCGCGCGGGTGGGCGACCAGCAGGGTGCACTGGCCGGGCAGGCCTGCTTTTCCGCCGGGCTGGCGAAAAACACCTACGGCACCGGCTGCTTCCTGCTCATGCACACGGGCGATGCGCCCCATGTCACCTCCGGCGGGCTCTTGTCCACCGTTGCCTGCCGCCGCCATGGCCGTTCGACCTACGCGCTCGAAGGCGGCGTCTTCGTCGGCGGCGCCGTGGTGCAATGGCTGCGCGACGAACTCAGGCTGGTCGACTCCGCCGCGGACATCGAAGCGCTCGCCGCCAGCGTGCCCGATGCCGGCGGCATCGCTTTCGTGCCGGCCTTCGCCGGCCTTGGCGCGCCGCACTGGGACCCGTATGCGCGCGGCGCCCTGCTCGGCCTGACGCGCGGCACCACCGCCGCGCACATTGCCCGCGCCGCGCTCGAATCGATTGCGCTCCAGGTCGCCGATCTCGTCACCGCCCTCGAACACGATGGCGGCATGACGCTGGCGGAGTTGCGCGTCGACGGCGGCGCCGCCGCCAACAACCTGCTGCTGCAACTGCAAGCCGACCTGCTCGGACGGCCGGTGGTGCGGCCCGCGGTGACCGAGACCACGGCGCTGGGCGCGGCCTATCTGGCCGGGCTGGCCACCGGCATATGGCAGGACGAAGCGGAAGTCGCGGCGCTCTGGCGTGCCGAACGGCGCTTCGAGCCGACGCTGCCGACGGCGCAGGCCGACGCCATCAAGGCGCGCTGGCGCGAAGCCGTGTCCCGCAGCCGCGGCTGGGCGGCGCCATGAATCGAGAACCCAATTTGAACCACGGCGAGCACGGCGACACGGCGGAATCGCAAACCGGGAAAAGTATTTGGCAGCGCACCGATCCGCTTAGGCTGCGTATGTCGACAGGATTACGATTTCTCGCCGTATCGCCGTGTCGCCGTGTTCGCCGTGGTGAAATGCCTCTATGAATCGCAACGACATGCTCGCCGCTGCGCAAGAGCGCGGCCGGGTCTGGGACTTCCTCGTCGTCGGCGGCGGCGCCACCGGGCTGGGCATCGCCGTCGACGCCGCGTCCCGCGGGCATGCGGTGCTGCTGGCCGAGCGCAGCGATTTCGCCAAGGGCACGTCGAGCCGCTCCACCAAGCTGATTCATGGCGGCGTGCGCTACCTGCAACAGGGCAACGTCGCCCTGGTGATCGAGGCACTGAAGGAGCGCGGGCTGCTGCGCCGCAATGCACCGCATCTGGTGCACGACCTCGCTTTCGTCGTTCCCAGCTATGCCTGGTGGGAATCACCCTTCTACGGCATCGGCCTCAAGCTTTACGACTTGCTCGCCGGCGAATACGGCTTCGGCATTTCCAGCCACCTCGCCGCGGACGCAGTGGTCGCCGCCATCCCCACCATAGCGACCGACGGCCTGCTGGGCGGCACGCGCTATTACGACGGCCAGTTCGACGACGCGCGGCTGGCCATTGCGCTGGCGCGCACCGCGGCCACGCAGGGCGCGGTGCTGCTCAATTACTGCGGCGCCGTGGCCCTGAAAAAGCGCGGCGGTCAGGTACGCGGCGCCGTGCTGCGCGACGACGAGTCGGGCGCCGAGTTCGAGGTGGCGGCCCGCGTCGTCATCAACGCCACCGGCCCCTTCTGCGACGAACTGCGGCGCCTCGACGACCCGGCGGCAAAGCCACTGATCGCGCCCAGCCAGGGCACCCACTTGGTGCTGCCGCGCGACTTTCTGCCCAACGACACCGCCATCATGGTGCCGCACACCGCCGACGGCCGCGTCATGTTCGCCATTCCGTGGCAGGAGCGCGTCATCGTCGGCACCACCGACATCGCCGTCGCCCAGGCCACGCCCGAGCCGCGGCCCCAGGCCGGGGAAATCGAGTTCCTGCTATCCACCGCCAACCGCTATCTCGCCCGCGAGGCGCAGCCGGCGGACATTCTTTCCGTGTTCGCCGGCATCCGGCCGCTGGTATCCGGCGAGGGCGCGTCCACGGCCGCGCTGTCGCGCGAGCATGCGCTGCTGATCGACCCGGTGTCGGGCCTGCTCACGATGGCCGGCGGCAAATGGACCACCTACCGCCGCATGGCCGAAGACACGGTGGACGTCGCCCAGACGCTGGGCGCCTTGGCCGCCCGTCCCTGTGTCAGCGCCGGCCTCAACATCCACGGCCACGACGCTCATAGCGAACGCCACGGCCACCTGGCCACCTACGGCACCGACGCGCCCGCCATCGCCGCGCTGGCGGTTGCCGATGAAACGCTGGGCCAGCCGCTGCATCCCACGCTGCCACTCACTGCCGCCGAAGTGCTCTGGGCCTGCCGCCACGAAATGGCCCGCCGCATCGAGGATGTTCTCGCGCGCCGCAGCCGCTGTCTGCTGCTCGACGCCGGCGCGGCCGTCACCCTGGCACCCACGGTGGCCGGACTGATGGCGCAGGAACTCGGCCGCGACGAGGCCTGGGCGAAGCGCGAAGTTGCCGGGTTCGCCACGCTGGCGGAGGGCTACCGGGCAGGGTGACCGGCGCGGCAGCAAGGTTCCTGCTCGCGTGCCGAAAAACGGTCCTTAACCGCGGCGGCAGATCGGCCCTGCCGACGGATTCATCGCCTGCTCGGCGATGGCGGTGACGAGTTCGTGGATTTCGTCGCTGTCGAAGTGCTGGTACAGGCGGCGGGCGATGGACGCCGGCAGGCTCACCATGCAGGGCCGGCCGTCGGGCAGGGTCACGGCTACGCCCATCAGGTCGCGCGCATCGCCGTCGTCGGCTTCATCGACCAGTGCGCGTTGTTCGTCCATCAGCGCTTCGTACTCGGCCTCGACGGCTTCATCGACGTCGTCGGCAAGCTCGTCCGGCAAGGCGACGACGTAGGCGTCCATCGCGTCCTCCCGCGCTTCGCCGGCCAGCCCCAGGCCCGCGGCAAATTGCAGGAAGCGGTCGCGCAGACCGGCGTCGAAGAAAATGTATTCGGTCGCCACGCGTGACGCCGGCGTCAGCGCCTGACCGCCGCCAGGATGCCGTGCATCAGAGCCACGGGCGTCGGCGGACAGCCGGGAACGAAAATGTCGACGGGGATGACGTTGGATACCGGCCCGCAGGAGGCATAACTCTCGCCGAAGATGCCGCCGGTGCAGCCGCAGTCGCCGACGGCCACCACCAGCTTGGGATCGGGAGTGCAGTCGTAGACGATGCGCACGGCGTTTTCCATGTTCTTGGTCACCGGGCCGGTGACCAGCAGCATGTCGGCATGACGCGGGCTGGCGACGAACTTGATGCCGCGTCCCTCGATGTTGTAGTAGGGGTTGTTAAGGGCGTGGATTTCCAGCTCGCAGCCGTTGCAGGAGCCGGCATCCACTTCGCGTATGGTCAGCGCACGGCCGAGAATGCCGAGAATTTCGTCGTTGAGGCGATCGATCGCGGCATGCGGCGCCTCGGTCGACGCCGGCAGCGGCTCGGTGAGGATGCCGGTGCGGAAGATGCGTTTGAGCAGCGGAATCATCCTAAAAACCTGATTTGAACCACGGCGAACACGGCGACACGGCGAAACTGCAACTGATGAGAGACATTCATGAACTCACCCCTCGGACGCAGACGCGTATGTAAAAAAGCCACGATTTCTCGCCGTGCCCGCCGTGTTCGCCGTGGTGAACTGTTTTCTTCAGGATCATAGATCCACTCCGCTGTAACTCAGATTGAAGGACTTGTTGATGAGCGGGAAGTCGGGAACGATATCCCGCAGCACCGCATGTTCCAGCGCCGGCCAGGCCTGCCAGGAGGGGTCGTGGGCGTGAACGCGGGCGAGCTTGCCGTCGCCGTCCAGGTTGATGCCGACCAGCACTTCGCCGCGCCAGCCTTCGATCACGCCGAGGCCGCTGCCGGCGGCGGCCGGCGGTACTTCGACACGCGTCGCGCCGGCACTCATGGCGACGGCCATTTCGCGCAGCAGGCGCAGGGACTCGAAGACTTCGTCGAAGCGCACCGCCACCCGGGCGGCGACGTCGCCGCGCTCGTCGGTGGCCGGACGCACGCCGAGCCTGGCATAGGGCGGCGGCGGTGTGTAACCCTGGCGATAGGCGCGGCCGTCCTGCAACAAGCCGGTGGCGCGTGCCGCCATGCCGGTGAGCGAAAGCTCGCGCGCCAGGGCGGCGTCGATGATGCCGGTGGTGAGAAAGCGATCCTGCAAGCCGGCGTGTTCGTCGTAGATGGTGCGCAGCTTCTTGACTTCGCCGCCGATGGCGTAGCACTGCTCGACGATGGCGGAAAGCGCCGCCTCGTCGGGATCGACGGCAACGCCGCCGGGGACGATGCGATCCATCATGAAGCGGTGGCCGAACAACTGCGCATTGAGACGCAGCCAGTCTTCCTTGAGGCGCATGAACTGGGTGAGGCCGAAAGCCAGGGCGGCGTCGTTGCCCAAAGCGCCCAAGTCGCCGAGGTGGTTGGCGATGCGCTCGCGCTCCAGCATCAGCGCCCGCAGCGTCAGCGCGCGCGGCGAGGGCGCGACGCCGCAGGCGGCCTCGACGGCGCTGGCGTAGGCCCAGGCATAGGCGCAGGTGGAATCGCCGGAAATGCGGCCGACCAGCCGCGCACCGAACTCGATGTCGCGGCCGATGAACAGGTGCTCGACGCCCTTGTGCTGGTAGCCCAGGCGTTGCTCCAGGCGCAGCACCTTCTCGCCGATGACCGAAAAACGGAAATGGCCGGGCTCGATGATGCCGGCATGGATGGGGCCAACCGGAATTTCGTGCGCGCCCTCGCCGCCGACCTTGACGAAGTCGTAGTCGCTGGGCAGGTTGGGGAAGCCGACGCCGACGCCTGCCACATGGACGGCGTCGTGGCGCAGCGGATACCAGTCGGCCGGCCAGGCGCCGTGGCGCAGCCAGGGACGCTGATCGCCGCCGTCGAAGGCGATGCCGACCAGGTCGCGCGTGGCGCGTTGCATGCGGTTGGCGGCGGAGAAAATGCCGGAAAGATCGGGAGCGACAGGCTGCTCGGCCGGCAGGTCAAGCGTGACCCAGGAATGGCCCTCGTTGAGCCCGAAGACGCAATGCAGGCGAAAACCGCCGCCGCGCTGGCGGCAATCGGCGCCCCAGAGCGCAGCCAGACGGCCGTCCACCATCTGCACGGCGGTGGCAAAGCGCAGCAGTTGCTCGCCGCTGGCAGCGCGGCCGATCCAGACCGGCGCGCCGCTTCCGTTCTGGAGTGAGAATTCGATGGGTTCGTCGACTATCAGCATGATCAGCCGAGCATCCTTGCCGCTTCGTGGAACCAGCGCGTGAGGTAAGGCGGAATGTAAAGACCGATCATCAGCACGATTCCCAGATGCAGAAACACCGGCGTGATGGCAGGCGCGTGCGGCAACGGCTTGGCCTGCGTTTCGCCGAACACCATGGGCTGGACCTTGCCGAAAATGGCGGCAAAGGCCACGCCCAGGGCGGTGAGCAGTATCGGCGTCGCCCACGGGTGATGCTTCATGGCGTGGGTGAGGATCATGAACTCGCTGGCGAAGACGCCGAAGGGCGGCATGCCGAGAATCGCCAGCGTGCCCAGCATCAGGCCCCAGCCGATGAACGGGTTGATGCGCATCAGGCCGCGGATGTCATCCATGATCTGGGTACCGGACTTCTGCGTGGCATGGCCGACGGCGAAGAAGATCGCCGACTTGGTCAGCGAATGCATGGTCATGTGCAAGAGGCCGGCGAAGTTGGCCACCGCGCCGCCCATGCCGAAGGCGAAGGTGATGAGGCCCATGTGCTCGATCGACGAGTAGGCGAACATGCGCTTGATGTCCTTCTGCCGGGAAAGGAAGAAGGCCGCCACGACCAGGGTGAACAGACCGAAGCCCATCATCAGGTTGCCGGCGTAGCCGCCGGGAATGGCGCCGTCGGCCAGCACCTTGCAGCGCAGGATGGCGTAGAGCGCGACGTTGAGCAGCAGGCCGGAAAGCACGGCGGAAACCGGCGTCGGGCCTTCGGCGTGGGCGTCGGGCAGCCAGTTGTGCAACGGCGCCAGGCCCACCTTGGTGCCGTAGCCGACCAGCAGGAAGATGAAGGACAGCGACATGATGGTGGGTTCGAGCTGGCCCTTGACCTCGACCAGATGGGTCCACAGCAGCGCATTGCCGGTTTCGCCCAGCACGCGCTCGGCGGCGAAGTAGAGCAGGATAGTGCCGAACAAGGCCTGGGCAATGCCCACACCGCAGAGAATGAAGTACTTCCACGCCGCTTCCAGGCTGGCCGGCGTGCGGTAGAGCGAGACCAGGAGCACGGTAGTGAGCGTCGCCGCTTCCATCGCTACCCAGAGCACGCCGAGGTTGTTGGTGGTCAAGGCCGCCAGCATGGTGAACATGAAGAGCTGGAACATGCTCTTGTAGAGCCGCAGGCGCCGCACGCTGAGGCGGCCGTGTTCCTGCTCGTTCCGCATGTAGGGGCCGGAGAAGATGCTGGTGGTCAGGCCGACGAAGGTGGTCAGGGTGACGAAGAAGACGTTGAGCGAATCAATGAAGAACATTTCGCCGAACGCGAAACGCGGGCCGTTGGCGACGACCTCGATCGTCAGCAGTACGGAGGAAAGAAAGGTGCCGAGGCTGGCGAGGATGTTGATGTTGGGCGCCCAGGCACGCTCGCCGAACACCGTCAGCAAGAGGCCGCTGACGAGGGGAAAGGCGAGCATGAGAATGAAGAAGTCCATAGTGTTCTAGCCGTCCTTCAGCTTTTCCATGTGGCGGATGTCGAGGCTGTCGAACTGCTCGCGAATCTGGAAGAAGAACACGCCGAGGATGATGGCGCCGACCAGCACGTCGAGCGCAATGCCGAGTTCGACCACCATCGGCATGCCGTAGGTGGCGCTGGTGGCGGCGAGAAAGAGGCCGTTCTCCATCGCCAGGAAGCCCACCACCTGGGGAATGGCCTTGGTGCGGGTAATCATCATCAGGAAGGCCAGCATCACCGTCGCCAGGGCGATGCCCAGCGTGCCGCGGCTGATGGTGTGCGACAACTGCGAAATCGGCAGCGCAACGTTGAAGGCGATGATGACCAGCCCGATGCCGACCAGCATGGTGGTGGGAATGGCGATGAGCGACTCGACTTCCCACTTCACATACAGCTTGCGCACCAGCCGGTGCAGGATCCAGGGCAGCAGCAGCGCCTTGAGCGCCAGCGTCAGGCCCGCCGACCAGTAGAGGTGATGCTGGCCGGTGCTGACCGCCACCACCAGGGTAGACAGGCACAGCGTCAGGCCCTGATAGGCGAACAGGTTGATGAGCGGCATGACCCGGCGCTGCGCCAGCATGGCGAAAGCCAGCAGCAGTATCACCGAGGCGAACAGGTTGATGAGCTGGGTGGAGAACGGCACGGCGCTCATACCTTCATTTCCAGCAGCAAGCGCACCAGCAGGCCCAGCACCGCCAGCATGAAGGCGGTGCCGAGAAATTCGGGCGCGCGGAAAATGCGCATCTTGGCGTTGACCGTCTCGATCGCCGCCAACGCAGCGCCGCCGATGGCGAGCTTCAGCAGCAGCAGCGGAATCGCCGCCGCCAGCGCCAGAAAGCTGTCGCCGGCGGCGATGCCCCAGGGGAAGAACAGCGCCAGGCCGAGCGCGGAATAGGCATAAAGCTTAAGGCTGGCGGCCCACTCGATCAGCGCCAGGTGGCGTCCCGAATATTCGAGAATCATGGCCTCGTGAATCATGGTGAGTTCGAGGTGGGTGGCCGGGTTGTCCACCGGCACGCGCGCATTCTCGGCCAGGGAGACGAAGGTGAAGGCGATGCCGGCGAAAGCCATGCTCGGGTAGATGACGAAGTCGCGGTGGCCCATGGTTTCGACGATGGTGGCGACCGAGGTCGATTGCGAAATCATGGCGGTGGTGAAGATCACCATCAGCAGGGCCGGCTCGGCCAGGAAACCCACCAGCATTTCGCGCCGTCCGCCGAGCGAGCCGAAGGAGGTGCCGATGTCCATCGCCGCCAGCGAAATGAATATTCGCGCCAGACCGAAAACGCCGACCAGGGCGATGGTGTCCGCCGCCGGCGCGAAGGGCAGATCGGTCGACAAGGTCGGCACGATGGCGCAGGCCAGCACCATGCAACCGAAGACGACGAAGGGGGCGACACGGAACAGCGACGAGGCGCCGTGGGCAATCACCACGTCCTTGTGGAACAGCTTGCTCAGCATGTAATAGGGTTGCAACAGCGGCGGCGCCGTGCGGCTTTGCAACCAGGCCCGGCACTGATTGACCCAGCCGGTAAGCAGCGGTGCCAGGACGAGCGCCAGCGCGATGGCGAATATCTGGCCGATAAATCCCGAGATGTTCATGATGTTGCCGGGCCGTCCCAAGGCATCATGCACCCCCCCGTGGGGGGCAGCGAACGTAGTGAGCGTGGGGGGCTAATCCATGATGTTGCCGGGCCGTCCCAAGGCATCATGCGCCCCCCCGTGGGGGGCAGCGAACGTAGTGAGCGTGGGGGGCTAATCATGGCCGGGCCACCAGGAGAAGAACAATCAGGGTCAGGAAGCTGTAGAGCAGATAAATCGCAATGCGTCCGCCTTGCAGGCTGACGATGAGGCCGGAAATCCAGGTGGCGAGCCGCGCCACCGGGAGATAGAGCCAGTACCAGAAGTGATCCTCGACCTTGACGCTGTAGTAGGGCTTCTCGTCGCGTATGGTCGGGAAATGGCGCTCCATGCGGAACATGGGCTCGAAGATGCGGCGGATCGGCTGACTGAAGCCCTCGGCCGTATCCTGTGCGCGCGGCCCCTGGAAGAAATAGCCGCAATCCCAGGCTTGCGAACGGCGTACGCGGCCGTGGTAGGCCCATCGCACCAGCCAGCGGCCCAGCAGCACCGAGGCGGCAATGACGGCGAGGAAGACCATCGGCTGGTAGCTCGCACGCTCGGGGGAAATCGGCGCCAGCATCCACCAGCCGTGCTCGCGCATCCGGTCGGTGAGGCCCGTACCAAGAAGCTGGCGGGTGACGGCGTCGATACGCAGAATCACCGTCGAGGGCATGACGCCGAGCAACAGGGTAATCAGCGCCAGCCAGACCAGGCCCACCTTCTCCCACGGGCCGGCGTCATGGGCGTCCTTGAGGTTCTCCTCGCGCATCTGGCCGAGAAAGATGATGCCGAAGAACTTGACCATGGCGAAGCCCGCCATCGCCGCCACCAAGGCCACCATGGCGGCCGCGACCGGCACGATCATGTTGAGCCAGGAATGCGGCAGACCGGGCGAGAACAGGAAGGCCTGCAACAGCAGCCATTCCGAAATGAAGCCCGACAGCGGCGGCAGACCGGCACTGGCAATGACGCCGACCAGGGCCAGCCAGGTGACCCAGGGCATGCGATGGATCAGCCCGCCGAGCTTGCCGAGGCTGCGTTCCTTCGTCGCATGCAGCACCGAACCGGTGCACAGGAACAGGAGGCTCTTGAAGCCGGCATGGGCGAGGCAATGGTAGAGCACCGCAGTCATGGCCAGCGCCGCCAGCGCTTCCATGCGGTAGGAATGAAAGATCAGCGTCAGGCCGATGCCGACAGCGATGAGGCCGATGTTTTCGATGGACGAATAGGCCAGCAAACGCTTCATGTCGCTTTGCACCGTGCTGTAGAGCACGCCGAACAGCGCGGTGGCAAGACCGATGCCCAACGCCACCACGCCCCACCACCAGATCGGCGAACCGAGCAGGTCGAAGGAGACGCGCAGCAGGCCGTAGATGGCCGTTTTCAGCATGACGCCGCTCATCAGCGCCGACACGGGCGAGGGCGCGGCCGGATGCGCCTCGGGCAGCCAGACATGCGCCGGCAGAAGACCCGCCTTGGCGCCAAAGCCGAACAGGGCCAGCAGGTAGGCGGACGAGGCCCAGAACTCGGTGTGGTGCTGGGCGCGCATGCCGGAGAAGGTGTAGTCGCCGCTGTTCGCCGTCATGACGCCGAAGGAGAGCAGGATGCTGATGGCGCCAACATGGGCGATCAGCAGGTAGAGAAATCCGGCGCGGCGGATTTCGGCATGCTGGTGATTGGTAGTGACGAGGAAGAAAGACGACAGTGCCATGCTCTCCCAGGCCACCATGAAAGCGTAGGCGTCGTCGGCCAGCAACACCATCAGCATGCTGGCGAGGAAGACGTGGTACTCGATGCACATCAAGCCGGGCGCCGTGCCTTCGCCCTTGCGGAAATAGCCGGCGGCGAAGATGGAAATGCCGACCGAGACGAAACCCAGCAGCATGGCGAAAATCGCCGTCAGGTTGTCCAGTCGCAGGTGGAAAGGCAGGTCGGGCAAGCCGATGACGAGTACCGCGGTCTGCGGCCGCCCGCCGAGCGAAGCCAGCGCCACCAGGCCCACCAGCGTGCCGACGACGGCGCCGAGCGGAAACAGGGTCTTGGCGATGAAACGTGTGTTGCGCGGCGCCACCAACCCGGCCAGCCCGATCGCCAACCAGGCGCAGGCGGCGATCAGCAGGGCATCTATAGGCAATAGGTTAGGCATGGTGGCGGGTCGGCGAGTGCGCGATTCTATCAGCCGGCGACAGGGCAGGGACAGTCAGGGGAGCGATTGCCGCGGGACAATCAGGCAAAACGCCCAATCGACAAGGGCCGCAAAGGACTGGCCGTATCGTCCTGCCCACGTTCGGCGGCCCAGGCATGGATGGCATTCAGCGCCATGTCGGCGGTGGGGAAGATATGCCTTTGCAATACGTAGTCGAACAGCCCGGTGGCTTGCATGACGTCGATCACCTGCTTTTTCAGCCCCGAAAAGACCACCGTCACGCCGTTGCCGCGCAAGCGCTCAACCAGATGGTGTATCACCTCCTCGCCCGAGGCGTCGAGCTCGTTGATGCCGTTGCCGACCACCAGCAGATAGGGTGCCTTCGGATTGGCGGCCACCGCATCGAGAATCGCGTCCTCGAAGAAGGCGACGTTGGCGAAGTAGAGACGACCGTCGAAGCGCACCGCCGTTACCACGTCGGAAGCGGGCAGATGGTTGATCTCGGCATCGCGCAGCGTGCCGTCGGCATAGCGGCCGAGGATGGCCACACGCGGCGTCATGGTGCGCAGCAGGTAGAGCGCAATGGCCAGACCGGCGCCGACCATGATGCCGTTGTCGAGATGGGGAGCGAAAGCCAGCGTGGCGATGAAGGTGACGATAGCCGCGATGCCGTCGTGGCGG
>OBOI01000521.1_pt1 | contig 13296 bp, 13 predicted proteins | sample 1670151 | NCBI WGS metagenome assembly OBOI01 (sample SAMEA104232303, study PRJEB22302) | sediment metagenome | biome: forest; feature: aquifer; material: sediment | place: USA | collected 2011-08-07 | depth 0.01 m | reverse complement strand
GACAAGCCTGGAGTCGCTGCGTGGGCAAGGCTGGCGAGTAGAGATGTAAAGAAAAAGCTGAGCGCCAACGAGTAAAGCAGCGTCTCTCTCACCCAACTGTGACCTGCTGATATTTCGATCGTGAAAGAGCCTCGCGCACCCCTGCTCATCGGGGGATTTGCGCACCGACCGCCGAGCTATGGATCCACCATGGTTCGAGCGGTCGCTTTATTTTAAGATGAGAGTCATGACAATACTACTGGTAATAAAATACATGGGAATGTTACATGCAATCAAAAATTTGACAATGTATACATAGTGTTATATAGTATATTTACAAAAACCTGTATTCCGAACTGTCTCCGTATGGAGGCGTGACTGGGACAACCAGCCTAGGAACGTGGTTGGAAAGTGCCCTTCCGAGGGCTCTTTTTTGTTATTGAAATTTCCATTCGTCTTCGATATGTCTTCGAAATACTGCCTTATATTCCTGGGCATCTTTTTTACTACCATAAGAACGGTTGATGCTGCCCGCAACGATATCAGCAAGCTGTATAAGTACATTTCCAGATGAATCTACTAGCTTACAATGTTTCATGATTTCTCGTTGGTCAGTATTTAATTCCCTTCGTAAATAGGTAAGGAAATTTTTTCGGAATACTCTATCGCCACTGCCGTCAATTTTGATTTTGGCGTTCATAATTCTCCCATCACTATGCTTTAACGCTTCTTTGATAAAATAAGCATAAAACCTATCTTTCTTGCTTTTTAATTCAGGACTGCGGACGATCTTTTTATCAACCACGAGGGCACGCACACGAAATCCAAACGGATTTACGGCTTTGAGGAACTGCAGCCGCAAATCTCTGGATAATTTATAAAATCTAAACTCTCTATTGTCCGTCCACCCAAGACTGCGACGAAACTCTTTAATGCTTACGGCGGCCTTCTCTGCCTCAAGCTCATCATCGAAGATCACCATGGCGATAACAAAAAACTCGGTTGACCCTTTAGACAACTTAAACCCCGCATCTCCAGAATCATCAATAAACAAAATCATGTATTTACAAATTGATATTCACCACAACGGTGTTTTGCGCGCTGCCGGAAATTTGGTCGCGCGCGGTGAGGGTTGTGGTGTAACTACCCGTTTGCGAGGCTGGTACGCGGGCATCGAGGACAAAGGTTGCTGCGTTCAATTTGTACGGCGTTTGAAAGTCAATGCGAGAAATTGGCGACTCATTAAAGAAATTCGCGGGCTTCCCCTGCCCATCGACGGTTTGGGCATCGAGCGCCACATCCATCTTCCACTCCTTGTCGACCAACTTGAAGGCCGGATCGGCGACAATGACATCAATATGAATGTGTTTTACCAACTCCCCCGAATACGTTTCCGTAACCACCGACGGCTGTGCGGAGGTAATTTTTAAGTGCTTAACTTGCGGCTGCGTTGTATCGACGGGCGGCAAATTATCAGATCGAGGGATAATCACATCCACGCGATTGCCGACACTCGTCACTGCCGCCGGGGTCGGCCCCAACCCAATGGGAATTGTTTCTAAATTTTTATTCGTGATCCCCAATCCTAATTTTCGCATCAGCGCAAACGCATCATCCGGACGGCCTAAGGAATAAACGTTGTTGATCTCATCGGAGTCACCCGGGAACACATAATAGGCTTTGCCCGCGTCCTGGACTTTGATTAAGATGCGGCCGCTCAATTTCTTTGGCGCAACTGTCCCTCCGATCGACCCCCATGCATCAAAGTCTCGATTCGAAACCCCTAACCCAAATCGACGCATGAGGGCAAAGGCGTCGGCAGGCCGGCCCATGTAATACCGCTTGAGGTCAACCGGGTTCACATACCACCCCTCACCCTTGCTTTCGGTCTGCAGGAGTATACGACCGCTCAATTTTTGGGCGAGGGTTGGGGCGGCAGCAGAAGTTGAGGCTACCAAACCCATTGATAAAACGATTGCGATCAATACCATTCGCGGTATTCGCATAATGCATTCGCGGTATTCGCGTTATTAATTAGTGGAGGAACGCGCGTTTGCCCGTAAACACCATGGCAATGCCATGTTCGTTGCACGCCGCAATCACTTCCTCATCTTTGAGCGACCCGCCGGGTTGGATAATCGCGCTGATGCCGGCTTTTGCAATCGCATCGATCGAATCACGGAACGGGAAGAATGCGTCGGAGGCCAGCACCGCGCCCTTTGCATCATCGCCCGCTTTGGCAATCGCCACGTGCGTCGAGTCCACGCGCGACATCTGGCCGGCACCCACCCCCAAGGTCACCCCCCCTTTTGAAACGACAATGGTATTGGATTTTACAAACTTTGCGACCGTCCAAGCAAACAAGAGGTCTTGTATTTGCTCTGGTGTTGGATTTTTTTGAGTAACCACCGACAAATCACTGGCTGTGAGATGATACGGCGCTCGATTCTGGACCAGCACCCCCCCCACCACTTGGCGCATTTCTAGCGCATCAACGGCCGGAGACATCGCTCCGGTGGCAAGCACTCGGACATTGGGCTTACCCGCAAACACGGTTAATGCTTCAGGGTCGATCTCCGGAGCCAAAACAATTTCGACAAACACTTTGGAAAGGTCCTCAGCAATTTCTTTGGTGCATTTCTTGTTGAGCGCAACGATCCCGCCAAACGCTGAGAGTCGATCGGCATCATAGGCGCGACGGAATGCACTCGTGATATCCTTGTCCACGGCAACACCGCACGGATTCGTGTGTTTGACCACCACCGCAGCGGGCTCAGAAAACTCTCGCACACAGCGGAAGGCGGCATCCGCATCCATCACGTTATTGTACGACAATTTTTTGCCTTGCAAAATCTCCGCATTCACCACGCTGGTTTCGGTACTCAATGGATCGGCATAGAGCGCTCCATTCTGATGCGGATTTTCGCCATAGCGCATTTCGTCCACTTTATTCCACCCCATCGTCATCGTGGACGTAAACGATCGATCGCCAAAATAGCGACCGATGAGCGAATCGTAATAGGCGGTATGCTGGAACGCCTTCACCATGAGCGCACGACGGAATTCGTCGGAAAGCACGCCCTTGTCGTTGAGCTCCGACAAAACTTTTTCGTAATCAGAAGGATCAACCACCACAGCCACATGCTGCCAGTTTTTGGCAGCCGCACGGATCATGGTAGGGCCACCGATATCGATATTTTCAATGGCTTCTGAATCAGCGACATTGGGTTTTTTAATCACAGCACCAAAAGGATAGAGGTTGACGACCACAAGATCAATCGGCTCAATGCCTTGTGATTTCATATCCGCCTCGTCAGTCCCCCGCCGTGCGAGAATCCCTCCTAAAATTTTGGGGTGCAGAGTTTTCACCCGGCCGCCCATCATCTCGGGCATGCCTGTAACATCAGCCACGGCCTTGACCGAGACTCCGCGTTCAGCAAGGAGATCGGCCGTGCCGCCAGTGGAGACAAGTTCGATGCCACGAGCCGACAACTGCTGGCTAAAATCGACAATACCGCTTTTATCGGAGACGGAGATGAGACAACGGTGGACAGACATAGCAGGCAAGTGAATCAAGTGAATCAAGTGAATCAAGCTACGATCGGTGAACTTGATTTACTTGCCTTGCTTGATTTACTTAATTTACTCGTTAAACCACTGGCTCAAAATGAACAAACTCGCGTATTTTATTATACCGGTTCAAAATATCCTCCCATCCAATATCGACCAGACCATCAAGGCTAAATTTCTCTACGCAATAGGAGCCCATCACCGTACCCATGATCATGGCTTGTTTGAGGGTAGTATCGTCGTGTTTACCCACTTTGGCAAGGTAGCCCACGAATCCACCGGCGAACGCATCCCCTGCTCCGGTGGGGTCAACGGCGACTTCTACGGGATAGGCCGGTGAGTAAAAGTATAAGTTTTTGTTTAATATCAGCGCCCCGTGTTCGCCCTTTTTGATAATCACGGTATGGGGACCCATCGCGTGAATTTTTTTTGCGGCGTGCACTAAGTTGCGTTGACCGCTCAATTGCTGCGCTTCGGAGTCGTTGAGCAGTAATATATCGACCCGTTTGAGCAATCGCAGCAAATCTTCTTTGGCAATCTCGATCCATAAATTCATGGTGTCGCAAATCACCAGTTTTGGGTTTTTGACTTGGTTCAAGATATGCTCTTGCAATTTAGGCCCAGTATTGGCTAAGAAGACATACTCCGACTGCTGGTACAATGCGGGCAGTGTGGGATAAAAATTCTCAATGACATTGAGTTCGGTAAACAGTGTGTCGCGGGTATTCAAATCTTCGTGGTACTTCCCGCCCCAACGGAAGGTCTTGCCCTCAAGGATATGCATGCCGTCAAAATTCACATTGCGCTTTTTTAAAAAATCGATGCTCACCATGGGGAAATCTTTACCCACAACACCCACAAGGTGCACGGTCGAAAAGTGGCTGGCTGCCGCGCTAAAAAATAAAGCTGAACCACCAAGGCCATCATCTCGCTTGCCACTGGGTGTTTCGACACTATCGAGTGCTACGGTGCCGACGACGAGGATGCTCATACTTGCAGATTCTTTATCGCTTCCACAAACGCTTCGCCTTCTAACTCCTGCACTTTTGCTTTGAGGGTATCGGCGGTATCGGCCGGTTCGACCGCACATTTTTTTTGCAGGATGATCTTGCCGGAATCCACCGCCTCATCCACCTCATGAATGGTGCACCCGGTTTCGGTCTCACCAGCGTCGATCACTGCCTGGTGGACATTGAGGTTCATGCCGCCGGCAAATTTTGGTAATAACGACGGGTGCACATTCCAAATCTTTCCCTTCCATTGCCGGACAAAGCCTGGTGAGAGTATCTTCATGTATCCAATGAGTAAAATCAAGTCCGGGTGGCGCTGCTCGAGGGTGCCCATGAGTTCGTGGTCGAACTGGGCCGGAGACTTGCCTTTGGATGCAATGCACACCGTTGGGATCGCGTATTTTTTTGCTCGCTCTAAAATATAGGCTTCTGGTTTATTGCTGATCACCACATCAACGGTGGCGTCGAGCACACCCGCTTTGATCGCATCAATAATGGCTTGGAGATCGGTGCCGAGGGTAGAGCCTAACACGGCAAGATGGATCATAATTTCTTCCTGCCTTTACACCACAGCAAATAGCCGCGGATATTGAGGACAATCAAAATACCATTCACGATGGCCCCGGCCAAGATCCGAGCCTTGATGTTGATAAAAATCCAGGCAATTTGTGCAACGATTCCTAATATAAAACCGCTTCGTGTTTTCTCGCCCAGGGCATAGATGGATGCTACGGTAAATACCATCGCGAGAATATCAACCCCGTAGTAACTGTAGAACCATTCGGAAAGGTAGTGCATAACAATGTTATGATCGGAGTTTGTTCATCACCTCCACGCGCTGTTGGATGAGTGCTGGGGTGCCGATATCCTTGCGGTGAAACAATGGGCCTTTGATGCGAGATATTTCCTCTTCGGCGATTGCCTCTGCTTGCGAGAGCGTATCGGCCACGCCCACAACCGCCACCGTGCGCCCCATTGCGAATAGTCGCCCGTCTTCTTGTTGGTCAACTCCAGCGTAATACAAACATTCTTTGTTGTGGACTTGTGAAACATCAATCGCCTGTCCCTTCACAGGATGATCCGGATATCCTTCGGTCGCGGCATATTTGCAAACTGTTGCTTTGGGGCTGAAGTGGAGTTGATCCTGGTTCAGCGACCCCGCGATGACCGCCTGGCAAATTTGGACAAAATCTGAGTCAAGAATGGCGAGAACATTCATGACCTCGGGGTCTCCAAACCGAGCGTTGTATTCGATGAGCTGGACGCCGCTTGCAGTGGCAATAAACCCGCCATACAACACCCCTTTATACAACTCCCCTGTTTCTTGGGCAATCGCGGCAGCGGTTTGTTCGTTGATCTGTTGCGCCTGCCGGATATCTTCCGCCCTCAAAAAAGGGAGTAGGAAATTCGCATCCGAGTAGCTGCCCATGCCGCCCGTGTTTGGCCCGGTATCTCCATCAAATGCCCGCTTGTGGTCTTGGACAGCCGGAAAATGCGCGAGATGTGTTCCGTCACACAGGCTCATCAAAGAAAATTCTTGGCCAATCAACTTTTCCTCGATCAGTACGCGTCCATCCCGATCAATACATTCTTGAGCATAGGCGTTGGCCTCATCGATCGTGGTGAAATGATCGCCGCTGACCTTTACCCCTTTGCCGCTCATCAATCCATCCGCCTTAATTACGCACTCCCCACTGAGCTCGCCGATCCACTCACGCGCCGCCTCAATCGTTGAGCAGGATTTAAATTGCGGAGAGCCGGGGATGGAATGGCGCTGTAAGAGCCAACGGGTAAATGATTTGCTGGTTTCAATTTGCGCACATTGTTTACTGGGCCCCACACACGCAACTCCTGCGGCTTGGAGCCCATCCACAACGCCCGCTTCCAAGGGTGCTTCCGGGCCCACGATCGCCCAATCGATGTGTTGCGTTTGCGCATACGCGAGCACCCCTGAGACATCGATTGTGGTTCCGACGTGATACCCGGCGGAGAGTGCCATGATACCGGGATTGCGGATCGATCCAAAACAAAAGATCGACGGCTTGTGCCGCGACCGATGAAGGGCCTTTGCAATCGCATGTTCTCGAGCGCCGGAGCCGATAACTAGGATATTCATATCACCCGCACGCCCTCCCTTGTTCCCGTTCTAACTCCAACTGCTCCATTTTCTGTAAATCAATATCTTGCGTCACATACCAGCCATCCAAGTACGGCATGCTCGGCCGATCGATATGGTGTTCGCCCTTACGTGTGACCGCTTCAACGAGATCGTCAATCTCTTGATACAGCAGAATGTCGGCGTCGATAAATGTTTGAATTTCATCAATCGTTTTATGAGCGGCAATGAGTTCCCCGCGTGTGGGAATATCAATGCCATAAAAGTCGGGGTATTTGATTGGCGGACAGGCGCTGGCAAAATATACCTTTTTCGCCCCTGCATGGCGCACCATCTGTATAATCTCAGGACAGGTGGTCCCGCGCACAATCGAGTCATCCACGAGCAACACGTCCTTGCCTTCCAACTCGAATCGTTGCGGCGAAAGCTTATGCATCACCGAGCGCTTGCGAAGTTCTTGGCCGGGCATAATAAACGTGCGGCCAATAAACTGATTCTTGTAAATCCCTTCGGTGTAGCGCACGCCCAATTCATGGGCCATCGAAAGAGCCGCAGTGGTCGATGTAAACGGTACGGGCACTACCACATCCGGTAGAACCTCAGGGAACTTTTCTTTCCAACGCTTAGCAAGATTCTGCCCCATCCGTAGCCGCGCTCGGTACACACTCACGTTATTGATAATCGCATCCGGCCGACACAAATACACATACTCAAAGATGTCGGGCGTGAATAATTCTTTCCGGAGCCGTTTGCGTTGGATATTGCCCCGCATGTCCACATAGACCACTTCGCCAGGCTGCACATCACCAACGAGTTCAAAACCCATTGGATAATACATGGTGTTCTCGGACGAAAAAATGTATTCATCTTGAGGGACTATTTCTTGGGTTGTGCGTTTGCCCATGACCAACGGCCGGATCCCATGGGGGTCTCGGAAGGCGATCATACCCTTTTCAGCAATAATGCCAATGACCGAATATCCGCCGCGGGTGCGCTGATAGACCGACTCCACGGCCTTGCAGATTGATTTAAAGACATCATCGCTATTGGGGAGGGAATGCAATTTTGACGCAAACACGTTCATGATCACTTCGAGGTCGGACTGAGAATTGCAATGATACCGATCCTTGGAGGCCAATTCCTTTTTGAGCTCATGATAATTGGTGAGGTTGCCGTTGTGGACCATGGCGACCCCATAGGGCGAGGTCGTAAAAAACGGCTGGGCATTCTCTGGGTCAAAGGCAGAGCCGTTGGTGGAATAGCGTGTGTGGCCCAACCCCATCGATCCCTTGAGCGGCTTCATGTTGTCTTGATCAAAAATATCACGAACAAGGCCGGACCCCTTTTTGAGATGGAACTGCCCATTGTACGTCAATATCCCGGCCGCATCTTGCCCCCGCGTTTGGAGGTGCATGAGTCCGTCGTAGAGTTCAGCCGCCGCCGGATGATGAGAAGAAATGCCGATGATGCCGCACATACCCGCCTAAGTTTTTGCAATGAATAAAGAGGATTCCATAGATTTTCTTTATCGTGGTCTAATCAAAAACTAAATGGGTGCTTAATCTGTTTTGCAAAAATTTAGGCGGGTTTCGTCACCACCGTACTCGCCAACCCCGTATATGTCTGTGGCGTAAGCCCCAACAACCGCTTTTCTTCTTGTTTGGGTAATTTCAACTTCCGGATAAAATCATGGAGCGTTGCCTTGTCGATCACTTCTCCTCGAGTCAGCTCCTTAAGCATCTCGTACGGGCTGGTGTACCCACGGGCCCTCAATAATGTTTGGATGGGCTCTGCCAGTACCTCCCAATGCGCATCTAATTCCTTATCGAGAACCAAAGGATTAATGGCGATACGGCTCATGGCCGTCAAAATGCTTTGGAGGGCCAACAAACTATAGCCCATGGCAATGCCTTGGTTACGCAAAACCGTGCTGTCGGTGAGGTCGCGCTGCATGCGGGAAATCGGGAGCTTCTCGACCAAATGCCCAAGCAGGGCATTACTAACCCCGCAGTTGCCTTCGGCGTTTTCAAAAAAGATGGGGTTGATTTTATGCGGCATGGTACTAGAGCCCACCTCGCCGGCCTTGCGCTGTTGCGCAAAAATCCCGCGCGAAATATACATCCAGAGATCACGGCAAAAATCGATGAGGATGGTGTTAGCACGGCCCATCGCTTGATACTCCTCTGCGATGGAATCATGCGGCTCAATCTGCGTGGTGATCACGTTGGGCTGCAGCCCTAGCGATATCAAGAATGCCTTCGAAAACTTTTTCCAGTCGAATTTGGGTAGCGCTACGCAATGCGCCCCCCAGGTCCCGGTGGCACCGGAGAATTTACCAAGCAACGCGTGCCGATCGAGTTGATCAAATTGACGCTGTAGGCGTTGCACAAACACCATGAATTCTTTGCCCACTGTCGTCGGTGTCGCGCTTTGGCCATGCGTGAGCGAAAGCATGGGTTGTCCCCGATGGGCCCAGGCAAAACGATGGAGCGTTTTGGTTGTTGTGTCCAACGCGGGCAAATACACCGTGCGTTTTGCCTCCTGCCACATCAGGGAATAGGCCAAATTATTAACATCTTCGCTCGTGAGCGCAAAATGGATAAATTCACTGCGGGACTTAAGCGACGTACCACTCATTTTTTCTTTAAGGAAATACTCGATGGCCTTGACGTCATGCTTGGTGGTGGATTCGATCTCTTTGATGCGCTCGGCATCCGTGAGCGAGAATTGCTCGTAGAGCTCGCGCGCCAAACGAATCTCCTTGGGAGTCAATGGTTTGAGCTCAGGAGCAGCCTTGGTAGCACTCAGCGCAATCAAATACTCTACCTCCACACGCACGCGGTACCGCATGAGCCCCATTTCAGAAAAAAAAGCAGCAAGCTGCTCTAGTTTGTCTCGATACCGACCATCTAACGGACAAAGCGCTTCGAGGGAATGCATAATAGGAAAAAATCAGACATTCTTCAATGCCAGTATAGCATATTGTAGCGAGAGAGCAATGGACGAAACCGGGTCTAGAGGCTGAATATTCTCTGGATCGCCAATGCGGCGTTGCCAGGGTCCAACACCGTGAGTACCGGAGTATTCGAGGGCATTTGAAGAGTTGAGTGGATATTGACCATGTAGTCATCTTTGTCTTTGTGTGGTGGCACAGCCAACACCGGGTGTTTACTGTTGCAGGCAACCACTCCGGAGAGGGCATTCGATCTCCCCGCCACCGTAACATAGACGATGTTGTCGCCCGACGCCTCCCATTGGTCGAGCAGGCCAATGAGCTTTTTAGTTTCTTTGTGCGCGGAGCATACCGTGGATTCGTGCCCGATGTTGAGACGATCTAATGCCTGCTCAATCTGACTAACAAATTCTTTGTCCGATGAGGAGCCCGAGATAATGATGACTTTTTGCATACGACGAGAGATAAAGAGATGAGGAGATAAAAAATCACGTCACACGAAGATTCTTCTGGATACGCTCTTTAATATCCATTCCATCCTTTGGATATTCGAACCCTTTGCCGGTGATGGCTTCGTACAATTGAATATAGCGCGCCGACAATTCCACGACCAGTTCATCCGGCGCTTTGGGCAACTCCGTATCCTTGTACGGATCACAATGTTCCTTGAACCAGAGACGCAAAAATTCTTTATCGATGTTTTCGGGTTCCTTTCCCTCGGCAATGCGGCCCTCAAAACTCTCGGCAATCCAGTAACGACTGGAGTCTGGAGTGTGGACCTCGTCGATAAGCAAAATGTTCCCATCCGCGTCTTTGCCCATTTCGTATTTGGTATCCACCAGGATCATCCCATGTTGCTTGGCTACCTTCTGCCCGAATGTGAACAACTCCAACGCCTTGCTGCTACAGTATTCCCATTCAACCTTGCTCATCAAATTGCGCTCCAAAATCTGGGCAGGACTCACGTTCTCATCGTGTTGATCGCTCTTGGTGCTGGGGGTGACAATAGGCGTTGCAAAGGGTTGGTTCTTACTCATCCCTTCGGGCAAGGCGTTACCGCAAAATTCTCGAATCCCTTTTTGATAGGCCGTCCACACCGATGTGCCGGTCACTCCGGTCAAGTACCCGCGTACCACAAATTCAACAGGGAACACGGTGCATTTTTTGGCAATCGTCACATTGGGGTCGGGGAAGCTCAGTGTATGGTTGGGGATGATGTCGCGGGTCTGCTCAAACCAAAATTGGGAAACTTGATTGAGCACCTGCCCCTTAAACGGGATCGCCGCCAACACGCGATCAAAAGCGCTCTGCCGGTCTGTTGCAATCAACACCAGCTCACCCCCTCGTTCATAGACCTCGCGCACTTTCCCATGCTTCACCGGACCCAGAAATGAAAAATCGGTTTCCGTCAAACAGTTGTTGAGATTGGCTTGGATTCTGTCACGGTCGATCATAGATTAACCGACCTCAATCACCGCTTCCCGCTCTTGGCCCAAAGAAAGCAGTGAGATCGGGGTCTGCGTGGCTTCCGCAATAAACTTAAGATATTCCTTCATGGGCTTAGGGAGCGCTCGATAGCCCTTATGGACCATTGCGGAGAGTTCCTCGGTCGAATAATCCGGCCAGCCCTTGAGTTCTTTATACACGGGTTTGGATTGCGCGACAACCCCAAGGTCAGTGGGGAACTCTTTGAGGATGCTCCCTTTGTAGCGATAGTTTGTTGCGATTGGGATCGTTTTTAACCCATCCAAGACATCGATCTTAGTGATCGCTAGAGAGGTGAACCCGTTAATTCGGCAAGCATACCGCAGCTGGACCAAATCCACCCAGCCGCAGCGACGGGGGCGGCCCGTGGTCGTACCATACTCGTGTCCGCGCTCACGCAAGTAGGCCCCCATCTTACCCGTGTCTTCGGTAGGCAGCGGGCCGCTGCCAACGCGCGAAAGATAGGCTTTGACCACACCAAGGATTTCATCGATCATGGTGGGGCCGATCCCCGCACCGGTGCAGACTGACCCAGCGATGGTATTGGAAGATGTCGTGTGCGGGTATGCGCCATGATCCAAATCCAACATCACCCCTTGCGCGCCTTCAAACATAATATTTTTGCCATTGTGGAGGGCCGTGTTGAGTTCGAGAGAGACATCGCCAATATAGGATTTTAATTTGCGTGCATACCCTTGATATTGGCGCAGCACTTCTTCTTTGTTAAGATTGCAAGGTTGTTTATAGAGTTGGGTCAGTGCCAAGGTCTTTTTCGAAAATAACAGATCAAACTTTTCGCGGAATGCTTTGGGTTGGATCAGATCAATCATGCGGATGCCACTACGGTCCGCCTTGTCCGAATAGCACGGCCCAATCCCGCGGCCCGTGGTGCCAGCGCCCAATTTCCCCTTAAACGCATCAATGGCTTTGTCTAGCATCACTTGGAACGGGAAGATCACGTGCGCGCGCTGCGAGATCAACAAATTCAATTTGCGCCCCTTGCGCTCAAACTGTTTCATCTCATCAATCAAAACGGCGGGATCAATGACCACGCCGTTGCCGATGACAATACGTTTGTTGGGGTAAAGGACGCCGGAAGGCAGGAGATGGAGTTTATGAACTTTACCATCAACCACCACGGTATGCCCCGCATTGTTGCCGCCTTGGAAACGCACCACATAATCAACCGTAGGCGCAAGATAGTCGGTAATCTTGCCTTTGCCTTCGTCGCCCCACTGAGCGCCGATGATGACGATTGTCTTGCCCCTGGATGATTTCATAGTGATACAATTCTGCGTCAATCTGCGTATTGATCTGCGTGTATCCGCTTCTAGAGCTGTAGAAGCAGATGAACGCGGATTGACACGCAGAAAGGCGCGGATTAAAGATGCAGCAGAGAATCTTGCCAAAATAAAACCCCGTCAAGCGGGGTGGGTATCCTCAACGGACTATACCATACGGGGTGCTCGATGACCAGAGGGGGAATTACTATGCGTTAGATGCGTTTTCCCGTCTTCAAAATTTCCTGGGAAAATGTCGACCAACGATCATGGAGATCCCGTGGATGGAGAGGATGCGCTTCGATGAGAGGATTGATCTCATCAGCTATGCGATTCAACAGAACGCTTTCTTTGATGAAGTCTTTACCAAAACGCGAAGACACAACCGCCACGTCAATGTCGCTCCATGCCCGAGGGTTCCCTTTAGCATACGAACCAAATAAATAAACAGACTGGATCGGAATCCCAGAGGAGGAGAGCCGTTTTTTGAGGTGCAGCACTGCGGCACGGGCTTGTCGAGTGGTTACGAGGGGTTTCGGAGCCATAAGAGAAATTCTTGAGCCAGCCGAACGTGTGAGCGGGTGAACGATGCGGTCGCGCGCTTGTAGAAATTCAACTTGTAATCATCATACCGAGCACGGATATTAAACGTATTGACCTCGCGTAAATAATCTTCTTGGCATCCATATGTTGCCATCATAGCACAGTAAAAATCACACCACAACCGTCGTCCAAATCAGACCACCTTATAGGTCACCTCTATGCCCTTGATGTTCTTTGCCAAACACACAACACCATCAAAGCACACCATACAAAATGCACATCACCCATTCCGACATCATATAGTATTGTTCAAGTCCACGAACATAATTGACAGTTGATGAGGGATAGTTTGGCTTGTGG
>OBOI01000515.1_pt1 | contig 13335 bp, 5 predicted proteins | sample 1670151 | NCBI WGS metagenome assembly OBOI01 (sample SAMEA104232303, study PRJEB22302) | sediment metagenome | biome: forest; feature: aquifer; material: sediment | place: USA | collected 2011-08-07 | depth 0.01 m | reverse complement strand
TGGCAGGAGATCCTAAACAGCGACGCCCCTCTTTACGGCGGCTCCGGCCAGGGGAACCTCGGCGGCGTCGAGGCCACCCCGGTGGCGGCCTTTGGCCACTACCACTCGCTGGTGGTCATCGTGCCGCCCTTGGGCATGGTGGTGTTTCGGAGGAGTTACGCATGATTATCGGGGTGCTTCGCCGTCAGGGGCTTATCGTTCCCACGCTCCAGCGTGGGAATGTTCGTGTGGACGCTCCCTTGTCCAGGAGTGAGTCCGAGCGGCGGGCTCTGCTGGCACTTCGCAGTAGGTAACAAGCAACGAGGGGACGCTGGAGCGTCCGTGGTGGATCCGTTCCCACGCTGGAGCGTGGGAACGATGACTTGCTTCGTCGTCAGAGGACTATCGTTCCCACACTCCCGCCCTCCATCGTTCCCACGCTCCCGCGTGGGAACGTGCGTAGTGAACGCTCCCGCGTCCAGGAGTCCGAGCCGCTGGGCTCTGCTGGCCCATAACTCAATTACCGGAGAATCAATGCCTGTCAAAAAAATTAATCTCGTATCGATCTGCCTGTGCTGTTGTCTCCTCTTTCTCCCGCGGCTGCTCCATGCCGAGGCCTCGGGCGCTGACGGCGCCACGGTGCCGCAAGCCACCGAGATCAACGCGGTGATCAAGACCCTGGAGGACCCCGCTGCCCGCGAGGCCATGATCCGCCAGTTGCGGATCATGGCCCTGGCCAACCGGCAAGGGGAGCCGGAGAGTCAGGTCAAGAGTGCCGCCGGCGAGGCCTTGCAGGGGATCTTTGCCAGGCTGAAGCGGATGTCGGATGCGGTCATGGTGCTCACCGGCAACATCCATGAGATCCCTGATGCCATCACCTGGGGCAGGGATGAACTGACCGACCCCAACTCCCGGAAGTTGTGGCAAGGGGTGCTCGTTAACCTGACCATGGTCTTGGGGCTTGGCTATCTGGCCTTCTATCTCCTGGGCTGGGCGGTGCGCCGTCCGCGCCGGGCGGTTACCGATAAGCCGACAGGCCAATTTTTGCTGCGGGCCTTGCGTTTGCTGGGGGTCTTTGCCCTCGACCTGTTGCCGATCATCGCCTTTGCCGTGAGCGGCTATCTGGCCCTGGGCCTGATCGGCCCCCCCAAGAAGATCACCCTGGTGGCCATTACCTGGATCAATGCCTTTGCCATCGCTCACGGCATGGTGGCCCTCCTGCACCTGATCCTTGCGCCCGCGGCGCCCGGACTGCGCTGTTCGGGTCTGGCCGATGAAACCGTAGGCTACCTGCTGACCTGGGGCAAGCGCCTCGGCTTCACTGCCATTTACGGCTTTTTTGCCCTCCAGGCCGCCTTGCTCTTGGGGCTGCCGCCGCTCTCCTACGAGGTGTTGTTGCGGCTTTTGGGGGCGCTGGTGACCATCCTGCTCATGATCATGATCTTGCAAAACCGGGACGGGTTGACCCGCCACCTCCGGCAGCGGCCGGCTGGGGAGGAGGCTGAAGAGGGCAGAGGTCAGACGGTGCGGGGGATGCGTAACCGCTTGGCCCAAACCTGGCATCTGCTGGCCTTGCTCTATGTCGCCCTCCTCTACGGCGTGTGGGCCTTGCAAATCGAGGATGGCTTCCTCTTCCTGCTCAGGGCAACCATCCTCACCCTGGTCATCCTCCTCGCTGTCCGGCTGCTGTTGCGTCTGTTGGTGGCCGCCTTTGCCCGCGGCTTTAAGCTTAGCGCGGAGTTGCACGTCAAATTTCCCTTGCTGGAGCAGAGGAGCAAGCGCTACCTGCTCACCCTGCACCGGGCGTTGAAGGTGGTGGTCTTCGCCCTAGGGGTGATGGCGGTGCTGCGGGCCTGGGGGGTGAACACCTTTGCCTGGCTGGTCAGTGAGCCGGGGAAGGTCCTGGGTGGCACCTTGGCTGCGATTTTCGCCATCCTCCTGGTGGCCTTTCTTTTCTGGGAGGTGACCAGCGCCTTGATCGAGAGCCACTTGAACCGCAAGGACGAGTTGGGGGGAGAGCTTAAAGCCACCCCCCGCACCCGCACCCTGCTGGCCGTGGCCCGCAAGGCCCTGACCATCGTGCTGACCGTGGTTACCTCGTTGATGGTCCTCTCCGAGCTGGGGGTGGACATCGCCCCCTTGCTGGCCGGGGCCGGGGTGCTCGGTCTGGCCGTGGGCTTTGGTTCCCAGAAGCTGGTCCAGGATGTGATCACCGGGGTCTTTATCCTCCTGGAGGATCAGATCGCGGTGGGCGACGTGGTCAATGTCGGCGACAAGGGGGGGGTGGTGGAGGCGGTCTCCATCCGTACCGTGCGCCTGCGTGATCTCGCCGGCACCGTGCATACCATCCCCTTCAGCGCCATCACCATCGTCAGCAATCTGACCAAGGATTTTTCCTACTATGTGATGAATGTCGGGGTCGCCTACCGGGAGGATGTCGATCAGGTGATGCAGGTGTTGCGGGATCTGGGGGCCGAGATGCGGGAGGATGGTGAATTTGCGGCCAAGATCCTCGAGCCCCTGGAGATCTTGGGGGTGGATGCCTTTGCCGATTCGGCGGTGGTGATCAAGGCCCGGATCAAGACCGTGCCCAGCAAGCAGTGGTGGGTGGGTCGCGAATTCAATAGGCGGATGAAGATCCGCTTCGATGAACTGGGCATCGACATCCCCTTCCCCCACACCACCATCTATTTCGGCGAGAACAAGGGGGGCGGCGCCCCGCCGGCCATGGTGCGCATTGCCACCGAGGCCATGGGCAAGACGGCGGCGACTACCGAGCCGGCCTCCTGAGCCGGGAGGTGGTGGTCATTGCCGTCACCTCCCCGGTGGTGGCGGAAGGGGAAGGGGCGGAGAACATGAAGATAAAACACATACCCGTGGAGAGGGCTCATGCCGATCTCTTCTGAAAATATGCGCCGAGGTGGCTCCCTGGCCCTGGCCCTGATAGGCGCCAGCGGGGCGGCGGTGCAGGCAGGTCTGCTCATCCTGCGCGGCCAGGCGATCTGCCTTAACGAAGGGTGCCGCATCATTGAGGGCTTGACCCGGGTGCCGCCGGTGTTCATCAATCTGGCGGGATTGGGCTTTTTCCTGGTTACGGCCGTGCTCACCTGGCGCGCCGCACAGGGGCGGGTCGCCAGGGAGCTGCTGAGGCTCATCCTGCTCGCCGGCATCGCGGCGGAAGGGGTGTTGTTTGCGTATCAAGCATGGGTTGCCAAGGCCTTCTGCGCCTGGTGTCTGTTGGTCTTTGCCCTGGTTGTGCTGCTCAATCTTCTCTTCGGCTTACGACAGGCCATGGGGGCCGCGGTAGTTTTCATGGCCGCACTGGCGGCCTTTTCGGCGCTCAGCTTTGGGATCATGCCGCCTACGGTCGGGGAGCGGGCCCTGGACCGTGGGACCTGGGGGGTCCATCGCTGCGCCGCCCCAGCCAAGCAACTCTACCTGATCTTTTCATCCACCTGCCCGCACTGCGCCGAGGTGCTCCGGGCGCTGGATGCCTGCAACAGCTGCAACCTGCACTTCAACCCCATCGATCAGGGAAAAGGCCTCAAGCTGGCGGGGGTGGAACCGCTGACCACCTATGATCCGGCGGTGAATCGCGGGCTGTTGGCCCTGCTCGGCATCGAGGAGGTCCCGGTGTTGCTGGTGCCCAGCCCGGAAGGGGTGTCGGTGATTCGTGGGGAACAACGGATCATCGCCTTTATCCGTGCCGAGTGCTTCCGGACTCCCCCCGTGCTCAACGTTGACCCTTCCCGGAACGTGGATGATGGCTCCATCTCCATCTTCCGTGAGGAGGATGGCTGCAATGTGCAGGTGGAGTGTCCACCTGAGAGCAAATGATGCCCAGGGCCGTTAGCCATGTGGGGGAAGGGGCCAGGGCAAACAGCATGAGAGTGGAGAGGGTTTGTGCGTAGCGAAACGAGTCCGCGCCCCGGCTGCAGCACGGTCAGGGGATGGCGGGCCTTGCCCCCCGGCATCTGGGCCTTGGGGTTCGGCTCCTTATTCATGGATAGCTCCTCCGAGCTGATCCACAGCCTGCTGCCGGTGTTCATGGTCACCACCCTGGGGGCATCCATGGCGACGGTGGGTGTCATCGAAGGGGTGGCCGAGGCAACGGCCTCCATCATCAAGGTCTTCTCGGGCGCGGTCAGCGATTTCTTAGGTAAACGCAAGTTGCTCATGGTCCTGGGTTATGCCTTAGCGGCCTTGAGCAAACCGATCTTCCCCCTGGCCACTTCGGTGGGCTGGGTGTTTACGGCGCGTTTTGTCGATCGGGTGGGGAAGGGGGTGCGTGGCGCGCCACGGGACGCCCTGGTGGCCGACATCACGCCGTCAGCCATGCGGGGAGCGGCCTACGGCATTCGCCAGGCCCTGGATTCGGTGGGGGCGCTGCTCGGGCCGCTTTTGGCCATGCTGCTCATGGTTTTCTTTGCCAACGACATCAGGGCGGTCATGTGGTGGGCGGTGCTGCCGGCCTTGCTGGCGGTGGCTTTATTGGTGACCTTGGTGCGAGAGCCCGTGCGGGCCTTCGCCCCTGGCACGGTTAGGGCGCCCATTACGGTTGCCGAGGTGAAGCGGCTGCCGCTCTCCTACTGGCGGGTGGTGGTGTTGGGGGCCTTCGTTACGCTGGCGCGTTTCAGCGAGGCCTTCTTGGTGCTGCGCGCCAACGATGTCGGCATCGCCCTGGGCTATGTGCCGTTGGTGCTGATGGTGATGAATGTGGTCTATGCTGGCTCGGCCTACCCTGCCGGGGTTGCCGCGGACCGCTTAAGTCGGCGGGCGCTCCTCCTGGCGGGTCTCGCCATGCTGGTGGTGGCGGACGGGGTGCTGGCCGTGGCCGCCTCGCCGCTCCTCGTCTTCATCGGTGCCGCTTGCTGGGGGCTGCACATGGGGCTCAGCCAAGGGTTGCTCTCCAAGCTTGTGGCCGATACTTCACCCGCCCCGCTGCGCGGGACCGCCTTCGGCATCTTCAATCTGGTCAGCGGTGTTGCGTTGTTGCTGGCCAGCACCATCGCTGGAGCGCTGTGGACCGCCTTTGGCCCCCGGTCCACCTTTCTGGTCGGGGCAATCTTCGCGCTGGTCGCGGCCTGTGGCCTCATCGCCTATTCTTCGAAGAATACATATGCCAATCCTTGATAATGCTCTGACTGTGCTGGCCGAAGAAAGATTGCGGCACTACGGCATCCATGGCAACCGCATGTGGGTCTGGCACGGAAACGAGACAACTTTTTTTTTGCTGTTGTTTTCTGGGATTTCATTGGTCCTTCAGCTATTGACATCGGTTCAACAATTCAAGGAAAGAGGGCTCTTCCTCAGAGCACTTCACAACGAATAAGTGCACGCTCTTGCCGATTATCGCGTTGGACTCAAATCGCACGCAGAGTTCTCCGATATGCTAAGGTGGGTAATGGTAAAACACTCAAATGAACAGGCCCCTTAATATTTGCATGTGGGGCTTGACTATTGATTCACAATCACCGGAGGCCACGCTGGAGACTATCACTGGTTGGGCATGAATGGGGGAGCGGGACAATGGACTATTGTTTGATGTTGGTTTTGACGGTTTTAGGATTGATTCTTGGTCGTTACTCATCGCGTTTGCAATTGTTTCGAGCCTTACGTTGGTTCATGTCGGTCTTTCATGCTTTTGGGTTGCTTTTGTTTGCGCTATCAGCGCAGGCCCAGGGTGCCCCGCCCTACCCGGTAATTTTCGTTCACGGCCTTAATAGTTCGGGTGCAACTTTTCAATCGATGATTGGCTCTCTTGACCCGACCGGAAATTTAACTGGAGGACGGCTGAAGGCGTGGACAACTCCATCAGGGCCTTTGAGCTGCAGTTGGACCGATAGCTGGGCAACAAATCTGCCCTCATCCTCATGGACTCAAGTCATGGGAGTAAACATTCCGGATAAAAAACGATATTTCGCTATCGACTTTTCAGATAGCAACGGCCTCACATTAAATGAGCAGGGAAATGAACTAAAACAAGTAATCGACTGCGTGAAAGCGATAACAGTTCAATCCAAAGTTATACTTGTTGCGCATAGTATGGGTGGTCTTGCAGCACGCGCATATTTGCAAGGTTACGCCATAACTACAACCGTCAAGCATCCGTATGCTAAAGATGTCGCGAAGCTGATTACGATTGGAACACCACATCGGGGTTCGCCTTGGCCGTACATTTGCCAATATGATGATCCATCTCAGGGCAGGATCTGTTTTATACTCACAGGAGGAGGTCCCACCTATTCGCCAGCAATGACTTTACTTATTCCAACGAGTAGTCAGTTATCCATGCTGAATGATAGTATAAATAATCTACCGGACATCAGCTACACCTCAATCGTAGTTTCCGGAACTGCTGTATGGCCAGCAAACTTGGAGGATGGCGACGGCATCGTAACGGAAACATCTCAAAACATGGCTTTGCTCCCCGGTCTTTCTCCGAACATTTTGCATAAACCAATTTCTGTATATATTTCTCCATTTAGTTGTGCGGACTTGCCGACAGTAAATGCTTTAGGGCTAACCATTCATACTGGGTCAAGTTGGCAGGAAACTCACACTTGCGAGCCTATGGACTCGGCTGTTCAGGGGTATATTGCTTCTGAGATAATGAGTACCTCTCTGGTAACGCCACTAGCAATAATCCTACCTGGGGCGGTAACGTTTCCTCCCAATTCGACTATTAGCAGCGCCAACGCGACCGTGAATGGAACCATAACCCCAACAGGGAAGAGTGCCACCACGTGGTTCGAATATGGGCCAACATCTGCTTTGGGACATGCAACCACTGCTCAGAATCTTGCCGCAGGAACCAATGCTGTTCAGATTAGCGCAACGCTATACGGGCTTGCCAGTAACACGCCATACTACTATCGGGTAGTTGCACAGAACGTAGCAGGCACAACATACGGCCTTACATTGCAATTCACGACACCGCCGGTTGCAACTTCCATCTTACACGCTCCTTCGCTGGTTACTCCTGCACTCTATGCGTGGGGGCAAACGACAACGCCAAGTTTCAGTTGGTCTCCTGTATTCAATGCGGTTTCGTATCGGATCATGATTGCAACCGATCCAGCGGCGTTGCCGACCGATCCGTCCAGTGCAACCTGTACCGGGTGCTTCACCGATACAAGCAACACGCCGAACTATGTCCCGCCCGCAGGGGTGTTGAGTAACGGTACGGTTTACTGGTGGCAGATCAAGGGAAGGGGTGCGACCGAGTATGGGTATTGGTCTCCCCCATCGGTATTTGCCACCGCGCTAGCCACGACAGCGCCGTTGCCTGCGCCTACCCTAACGGCACCGACCAATGGGGTTACGACTGCATCATCTACTCCGGTCATGAGCTGGACGCCAGTGTCGGGCGCTGATTCCTATTGGATTATGGTGGCCAATAATCCGGCCAATTTGCCTACTATACCGGGGAGCCTGACTTGCCCACTGTGTTCAATAAACGATGTCGCCTACTTGAATAGTTATACCCCTTCGTCAGGTCAACTCATTTCGGGAGTGACCTACTATTGGCAAGTAATGGCGCGTAACACCACCACATCAGGTACTTGGTCGTCCCCGGCTAGCATCTTCATCACTGGCGGTGTACCCGCACAGAATAATGCTACATGCGGTGCGGCCGCTGGAAGTACTTTCACAAGTATGCCTACGGGTAGCCTCTGCTCAACGGGCTGGCCATCGGCCGAAATAACTGGTGTGGGGCCCTGGTTCTGGAGCTGCTTTGATGCGAATGGGCATACGCAGAATTGTCTCGCCAATATTCAATCGTATACCGTATCCACCTCGGCTACGGGAAATGGCATGATCACGCCTTCTTCTCAGACAATCAATCTTGGTTCCTTTGCCACCTTTACTGTGGCACCCAGCATAGGCTCAAAAGCGAGTGTGAGCGGCTGCGGCATCAGTCAGAGCTGGATCGCTAGTCCAGCGATAGTCACGACCGGCAGTATCACAGGTGAGTGTACGGTGTCGGTGACATTTTCGCCCAACCCCACTACCAAATACTCCAAGATATGCAACAATGGTCAGGAGGCCGGACAGGACGCATGCCCGGCAGACCCTGAATTGGGCAGCGGTGCAACGAAGTGGGCATGCACTCGGGACAACACTAACGGACTTTTATGGGAAGTGAAGACCAACGACCATGGCCTCAGAGATCAGAACAACACCTACACATGGTATGATACCAACCCCGCCAATAACGATGGTGATCCGGGCACAAAAAATGGTGGCGTCTGCGTGGGCAGCCGATGCGACACCAGCGGTTTTGCCGATGCCGTAAGTGCAACGGGGCTTTGCGGTGCAAACGACTGGCGCATGCCCACGCATGACGAACTGGTGACGCTAGTTGATGCGGCCAGTGCAAATAATGGGATGCCAGCTATTGATGGGAGCTATTTCCCAAACACTTTGGGTGCTCCTTACTGGTCCGGGACACCTTTCGCTGGGGCAAGTAGCACCGGCGTATTCGGCAGCACAAATGCTGCTTGGGAAATGAATTTCTTTTATGAATATGCTGATGGCACATACCCCCGTGGATGGGACAATTACGTGCAACTCGTCAGTGGCGGGAATATTGGCGGATCGTTTGATTTGGCGGTGTCGATCACCGGCAGCGGCTCGGTGACCAGTAACCTGGGAGGGATCAACTGCGGCAGCACTTGCACGGGATGTAGTCTGCCCGGCGGATCAAGCGTGACCCTCAGCGAGACGCCGGAGCCAGGTGCTTCATTTATCGGCTGGGGCGGAGCATGTACCGGGACAAGCACGACTTGTACTGTATTGATGAGTCAATATCGAGATGTTACCGCCACGTTCACTTCGCTTGTGGTTAACGGAAGCTGTGGGAGCGCCAATGACAGCTCTTATCCAACACAACCTACGTCGAATCTGTGTTCGACGGGTGCCACTGGCACCGTAGGTGGTTCAGGGCCGTGGAACTGGTCGTGCAGTGGCAGCCATGGAGGGACCACTGCATCGTGTTCAGCCAACCTACTGCCAGATTCGGCGATCATGACCAACCTCACAATTTCTGGACCAGCGACCGTAAATGAAGGGACCACAGCAAACTATAGCCTTGTCGCCAACTACTCAGATGGGAGCAGCAGATCTATCAGCCTGGGGCCACCCGCTGGCACCATCATTACTGTGGCGGGAAATGGAACGTTAGTCGATTATTATATCCAATCATATGGTATTGCCCTTGATGACAGTGGAGATTTGTATTTTGCCGATTTAGATGCTCAACGCATTCTCAAGGTGTCGTCAGCAAGCATCTTGAGTACTGTAGCGGGAACAGGAACAGGTGGCTTCAGTGGTGACGACGGGCCGGCTATAGCGGCACAGTTCCACAACCCACACGGCATTGCATTTGATGCAAGTGGCAATTTATATGTCGCGGATACGCTCAACCATCGCATTCGTAAAATTTCTGCGGATGGTACTATCTCCACGATTGTAGGAACTGGAGTCTATGGTTTTGACAATGGCGACGGTGTCCCGGCAAGTTCTGCGCAGGTGTATTATCCAGCCGGTGTTGCGGTTGACGGTAGCGGCAATCTATATATTGCTGATTATTGTAACATTCGCAAGGTAGCCGTCGATGGCACCATCAGCACCGTTGCAGGGCCGGTAGCCGTCAATGGTCAAATTACTGGACCTACAAGCGGGGATAGTGGGGACAATGGTCCAGCAACATCTGCCCTACTCAGTTCCCCGCAAGGCATTGCCGTGGATGGAAGTGATAACCTGTTCATCGCCGACAGAAATAACCACCGCATCCGAAAAATATCGGTGAGCGGGATCATCACTACGGTAGCTGGCACCGGAGAGTGTGGTCATGGTGGTGACAACGGCCAGGCCACTTCTGCACAGCTTTGCTACCCAATGGATGTAGCCATGGACAGTCGTGGTGATTTGCTTATTGCTGACAACACGACAATAAGGAAAGTTATGCCGGACGGCATCATTAAGACCGTGGCGGGAGGGGGATCGAAATATGCCAATAAAGGAGGCGACAATTGTCCTGCGACTGATGTTCGAATAGGTCCAGTGAGAATGGCTGTGGATACCAATGATGATATGTTTATCGCTGACAATGCGAATGTTCTCATCCGTAAAGTGGTGGCAAGCGGAGGCGGCAGCTTAAACCTGGCGGGGACAAGCGATGTCAGTCTGAGCGGTGGCACTCTTACGGCGGTTGATGTCACAGCCGACCAGACGGTTACGCTCAGTGCCAGCTATTCCGAAAGCGGCGTGACGAAAACGGCAAGCCTTCCGGTGACCATCAAAAACTCGGCGGCTCCAGTGGTATCGCTTGGCACTGTATCGCCATTTTCAGCAGAAGTTGGTTTGACGAGTGCAGCGCAGGGCATAAGCTTGAGCAACACCGGTGGCGCACTACTCAACATCGCCAGCATCGTGGCGAACGGAGATTTCGCGCAAACCAACAACTGCGGCACGATACTGGCAGCCGGAACAAGCTGTTCCATTAACGTGACCTTCACGCCAACCGTTGCGGGGCCGTCAAACGGCGATCTCACAATTACCAGCAATGCAGCAGGCAGTCCGCAAATGGTTAGTTTGATCGGAACAGGGATGGTGGCGACTGCGCCGAAGGTGTCGCTAAGCACAACAGAGCTAAGCTTTGCTGCACAACCCATTGGCACCACGAGTGCGACGCAAACAGTGACGGTGACCAACACCGGTAATGCACCACTTACCATCAGCGGCGTTGTCACGAGCGGCGATTTCGTTGCTGCCGGAGATTGTGACACCTCAACTTCTGGAACAACCTTGGCTGTGGGGGAGAGTTGCAACCTCAGCGTGAATTTTTCGCCGAGTGCGGAGGGGGCATGCGCGGGTGAGGTGACGATCATCAGTAACGGCATGGGTGGCTCCAGCAGTATTAGTCTTTCTGGCATTTCTTCCGCAGCCCAGACGACGACCACCACGACGACCACAGCGCCAACCACCACAACCGGTCCCCCCAGCACCACGGCGACCACCAGCATCACTACCAGCATGACAACCACCACGCTGCCACCCACGACCACCACGACAACCACAGCCCCAACCACCACCACGACGACCGCAACACCAAGCACCACGACCGGCCCCAGCACCACTACCACCACCCTCTCGCCCACGACCACCAGTACCGCCACCACCAGCACCACGACTACCACCATCCCGACCGGTCAGCCCAACTCCACCCTGAGGATCTACACGATCGATGGGGAGGCGAAGGAATATTACTCTATCGCCGATACGGTCAAGTTGAAGGCCAATTTCCGGGATGCGGAAGGCTTTGATATCGACGCGACATCCTTAGCCAACTGGACCTCCTCCAACACCCTGATCGCCGAGGTCGGTAATGGTTTCAGTAAAGGCGGCTCGGTTACCTTCAAGGGCAATGGCGAGGTCCGTATTTTCTCCTTCCTAAATGGACTAATGCACTATATGGATTTCAAGGTGGGCGCGGCGGAGATGGCCAAGCACTACGGCAACCTGATCATCCTCGCCGGGGGTAAGAGCGATGACCCCAAGGACACCTTGAAGGGCGCCATCCAGTACCTGTGCAACCGCATATACCAAGTCTTTAAGATCAGGATGTTCAAGGATGAGGACATCTACTACATCAACAATAAGACCGACCAGGACTTTAATGGTGACGACACGGCCGACGGTATTGTCGATCAGAAGGTCAAGTCCGTCGCCAACCTACATCAAGCCATGCAGTGGGCTGCTGACCAGGCCAATGACGGGCCTTTGTACCTCTATCTTATGGACCATGGCTATAAGAGCGGTACCTTCCAGCTTGACAGCGGTCAGATCCTCACTGCCACCCAGCTCGATGCCATGCTCGACGAGTTCGAAGAGGCCACCCATCGTACCTCGGTGGTGATCCTGGAGGCCTGCTATTCCGGCTCCTTTGTCAACAAGGTGACCGACTCGGACCGCATGATCGTCACCAGTTCCAGCCAGGACCAGTACTCGTTCTTCAGCTCGGATGGGGTGGTCTCCTTTGGCCAGTTCTTTATGAATCGTCTGTTGACCGGTGAAACCTGGGACGTGGCCTTTGATAACGCGGTCCTCGACATCACCAAGATTGGCGCTCCGTACGCCGCCATGAGCCCTCAAAAGTCCATCGGCGAGGGGGTGACCATGAGCAAGGTGTACGGCGATTTCACCATGGGCAGTCTGTTCCCGGAGATCAAGAACTATACCAAGGGCGCCAGTGTGGCGGCGGATCTACCACAAGAGTTGAGCGTACAGCTTGCGGTGACGGATGCCGCAGAGGGTGCGGTTTGGGTCATGGTGACCCCGCCCAACTATCAGCCACCCACGGTGAGCGAGGAGTACACCACCCCTACCTTGAACCTGGACAAGGTCACCTTCAACTCCTCACTGGATGGCACGCCGAACTATAGCGGCAGCTACACCTTCCCCTGCGGAGGGCAGTACACCGTGACCTATTACGCCAAGGACAGCAACGGCATGGTGGTGGCAAGTCCTCCCCAGACCTTTACCGTCACGGGCGATGCCTGTGATTTCACCACCCAGATCGCCCCTGCATGGAATCTCATCTCCCTGCCGGTGACCCCGGCCGACCCGGCTGTCGGTCAAGTGCTGGCGCAGGTCAAGGGCACATTGGCCTCGGCCTGGAAATGGGAGAATGGTACGTGGGCGGTCTATCTGCCAGGCGAAACGGACGACGGGGCCTCCTACGCCGGGGGTAAGGGCTTTGGCCAGCTCTCGACACTCAATCCCGGTGAAGGGTTCTGGGTGAACAGTAGTGCCGGTGCCCAGCTCACCATCCCAGGCACACCGGCGACAGGTGAGTTGACCGTGGCCACGGGTTGGAATCTGGTGGGCTTAAAGAGCGGCCAAGCGATCACCGTGGCTGAGCTGGTGGCCGCGCATCCCGGGATCATCTCCCTGTGGAAGTGGGAAAATGGCACCTGGGCAGTCGCCCTGCCCGATGAGATCAGCCCTGGGGCCTATGCGGAGAGCAAGGGGTTTGGCGTCCTCGGCACCATCAACCCTGGCGAGGGCTTCTGGGTGCATATGCCGTAAGGGGGATATGGCGGGGGGGGGTATCAAGACCGTCGGCGGGATAGTCATGGCCTCAACAAAAGGGCCGGGCCAAATGTATGGCCCGGCCCTTTTTTTTTCTGATAGCTGAGTCCCTGACGCCTGCTTGGTGCAATGATGCTGCCAACTCAAGCCGGCTTGTGTTCCTTGAGCCAGTCGCGGAGGGCATTGTTGATGCGGGTCTGCCATCCACGTCCCGTGGCTTTGAAGGCAGCAAGAATGTCGTTATCGAAACGGAGGGTG
>OBOI01000513.1_pt1 | contig 13355 bp, 6 predicted proteins | sample 1670151 | NCBI WGS metagenome assembly OBOI01 (sample SAMEA104232303, study PRJEB22302) | sediment metagenome | biome: forest; feature: aquifer; material: sediment | place: USA | collected 2011-08-07 | depth 0.01 m | reverse complement strand
CGTTCGCGATGACATCGGTTCCGGCGATCAATACCAGGCTTCCGGTGGTCGCCGTAATGTTTGCATTCAGGTTCACACTCCGAACCGCATTCAAGGTCAAAGTCGTCGCCGCGCCCCAGACGATGTCGTTGTTGACATTGATATCGCCGTTCACGCCGCTGCCGCCGTCGTTGCTGGAAATGGTGACATTCGCGGCCAACGCGACGGCAAGCGCCGCGGGAGTGATGTCGCCGCCAACCGATGCGATGGTGAAGTCGAAGGGATCGATCAGCCATGTACCGGCGTTGCCCTGTGCCGATTGCGCGGCAATGATGGCGCTATCGGCGACCCGGACGTGCGCCGCCGAGGTCTCGATAAACCCGCCATTGCCGCCGTTGGGGGCGCTGGTGTCGAGCGTGCCGCCCACATTCACCGTGCCGATTTGCATGTCGCCCATCAACCGGATCATGCCATTGCGGTTCTCGATGGTCTGCGCCCGGATCACGCCGGTATTGTTCACCGCGCTCTGCAAGAGATTTCCCGCCGCCTTGGCGGTTAGAAGCACTTGTCCGCCGTCGGCCTGGATCAGGCCGCCGTTCTGTATCAGCGCGTTCACCGCGCCCTGGCTCACCGTAACGTTGAGCAGACCGTCGCCGGCCACGTCGAGCGTGACGGCGTTGCCTGCCGCAAGCGCCACCGTGCCGAGTCTGGCCGAGATGATGCCGTCGTTGCCGACGTTGGCGCCCAGCAGCGCCACATAGCCGCCGGCGGCGTTGATCGTCCCTTGATTGAGTACCGAACCGGCGCCGGCACCGGCGAACTGATACCGGCCGGCCATGAAGTCGCTGTCGGTGATACTGAGGGTGGACGCAACCAGCCCGCCCACGTTCACTTGCGCGCCCCGGCCAAACAGAATGCCGTTCGGATTCATCAGGAACACTTTGCCGTTGGCCGACAAACTGCCCAGGATGCTCGAAGGATCGGAACCCAGCACCCGATTGAGCATGACCGAGTTGCTGTTGGGCTGCACGAACCGTACTGCTTCGCTTTGTCCGATGTTGAAGCTTTGCCAGTTGATCGCCGCGTTCTGCGTCGACTGCGTGACGACCATACTGCCCGCGCTACCGCCAATACTTGCGCCACCAGCCGCTACGACACCGCCCACAGGCAGTGCGTAGACATTCGTGCCAAATGCCAGCGCCAGGGAAATCGCGAGAACTTTCGGGGCAAAGCATGCATTTCTGTAGAGCGGGTTCATGTGATTACTCCATCATTCTTCAAGTACTGCTGAAGCGGGTGTTCGTTTCCGCCCACCGGCTAAAAATATTTCACGGCCTGCATCCAGAAGCGGCCGGACTCATCGGGGGCCGACATCGCCGCCTCACTGCCCAGCTTGAAGGCGTAATACGCCCGCACCGCAAAATTATTGACCTCCGTCCAGGTGATTCCTACCCCGGCGCCGCTCAGCGTTCTGCTGTTCGGCCCAGGCGCCCAGGGATTCTTGTTCGTCGTCACGGCGCCGGCGTCGACAAAGCCGATCAACTGCACCTGGCCGACTTGTTCTGTGGAGAATCTCGGCAGCAGCAGTCTGGCTTCCAGATTCACGACATAGCCCTCGTCCGCATAGGCTTCTCCTTCCGGATAGGCGCGCACCGCATACATGCCGCCCAGTTCCATCTTTTCCGAAACGTCCAGGTTCTTCGAGGCGAACTGCCCGTTGATGGAGCCATACAGCGAAACGGATTCGGTCAGGTTCTGCAGCCGCATGGCACTGAATCCGAGCTTGTTGAAATTGCCATTGCTTTGCGCCGTCGCCGCATCGATAGCCAGCGCCGCGGGCGTCTGTATGTCGATATTGCCGGCAGACCAGGTGAGCGAATAGGCGCTCAGTCCGCCGCCGCCCAAACTGTCGCGGTGGTCGCCGTAGAGGCTGGCCATCAGGACATCGGCCTTCTTGTCGGTCACCGACGAAGTGGAGTCCACCTTGTCTTGAAATGTCTTGGCATCGTAGGCGAGGCCAGCGTTGAGATTGTTGTTGCGCGAGCGGATCAGAGGATAGCTGCCAAAGATGCTTGCGATCCGCGCCGTGCCATGGGCTCCCAGGCTTTCAAACTCCCGGCCCAGTTTGTAATTCAGGGCGCTGTAGGCAATTCCGGCCTTTGCCTTGCCGAACTGCAACTGGTACGAGGCGCGGGCATAGTTCAGCCCCGTGCCCGACGTCATGGCGCGCAGCGAGGCGACGTCGCCGTTACCGGTCGGATTGTTGAGGTTAACCGTCGCCCCGAGGCGGTACTCGCCGGTGTAACGGTTGCCGGCGTTGTCGACGTCGACCTCCCCGGTGACGCGCTGCCCCGGGGTGACATCGACGACCAAATCGGAAGTTCCCACCGAGGCCCCGGGAACCAGCGTCGATTTAACCTGTACGCCCGGAAGATCGGAAAGCAGCAGCAAACGGCTTTCGAGCGGGGCGGACTCAACCGGATCGCCGCTGTTCAGTCCGCCAAGAAGATTGTTGGCCAGATCATTGGAAAGATTCGTCTGGTTGCGCAACGTCACCGTGCCGTATTGGCCGTCGATCACGGCGATGGTCACGACGCCATCCTTGATGTCCTGCACCGGCAGGTAGGCCTGGGCCACAAAGTAGCCGTTGCGGTGATAGTGTTCCGCGATTCTCGCCGCCATGCCGCGCAGGTCGGCCAGCGACAGCTCGCTGCCCGGATTGAACCCGGTCACCGCGAGCAAGTCGGATTCCGAATACGCCTGCGCACCCGTCACCCTCAAACTCTTGACGAGTATCTTTTCGCCAGCGATTTCCGGATATGCCAGTACGCTGCCTGGGTCGATTTCCACCTTGGGAATCTCTTTTTGCAAGAAGGGTGCGGGCGGAAGCTGCTGCAGTTGACTGCCGGCGCTTGGCGGCTGCTGGGCGAAAATACTGGAACTCAAGGCCAGCAACGCATACGGAAGGAAGGTTTTTTTGGACATGGTCTCTTTCATATCTGACATGCAATACGGGACATCGTCAGGGTGCATATTGCTGGCGGACGGCGCCCTCTGTCTGGGCGGTAACGCACATAGAGCAACATCGGTCCGCTACGACGAATACGGTGCCGCCATCGACAGCGCAGTCCCTTGGCGCACGGCAATCGCATGAACGGTAGACGTCAAAGCCTTACCGCAGAGGCCGTAGTGTTGGTCTGAGAGACGAAACCTTTGCGTACTTTGAAGTGGGTGCGCGCTCGGGAGGGCGGGGCGCCCTACTCCGCTCATGTCACCCGGCGGCGGCCTGCGGCCGCCTTCTCCTTCTTTACTTCGCTACGCAGGGCACCCCACCCTCCCGAGCCGGATACGCCGTGCTGGTTTTCGGCTCCAATGCACGGGCATATCCAGCCAAGGGAGGCGGGTGGCCGATGATTGCCCTGCCCCTTCGCGCCCGCGTCTCACCACTTCCTGAGCGGTATGGTCAAGTACACAGCAAAGACGGCGTAACGATTGAATTCCTGATATTTCGGAATATAGGTGCCGTTGACTTTCACAACGCCGAAATCGTAGGTGAGATGTGGAATCGGCGCGACAAAGGCACGGCCGTGGTTGTAGGTCGGACTCTGGAGCGCCAGGAGATCGGCACCGACCAGCCAGCGACTGCCGAACTTGAACTGGTATGTCGCGCCGGCGAACTTTGCCCATTCGCGCCCGGAGTCCTTGAAGAATCCCGCCTCCAAACTCGTTACGCCCGTGGCGTCATTGCGGAACTCGTAATTCAGCCCAAGCCCGGCATTGACTTCGTTGTCCAGATGGCTGACGCGGGGGCCTTCTCGATCCGGATGATACGAAAGCCCGAAGACGTGCAGATTAAGACTGACCCCGGAATCCGCCGGCCGAATTTTCTGTCCCGCATCTTCGCCGAGCCTGACGTCCGGCCGGAACTCCTGCGCAACAGCCGCGTCCGGCTCAGCGGCTGCGTTACCGGGAGCCAATGCGGCCACGGCAAGCATCGGCAGCAGGCAATAGCGGAAGCGCCTCATCCGGCGACCGCCATAAACATGCCACGAGCGGGATTCACCCGAATGATTGCGATCATCATCGATCCATTTCTTTGACATTTCCGGGCACCGTGTCATTACATCGCTGCAATTGTCCGCTGCGCCGGCGCAATCTCTGTTCGTTGCCGAACATAGCCGCAAAAATCGCCATTTCCATTCGACCGCGCGCAATGTGTTCGCTAGCGAACAGACGACATGCCGTACCAGGATCAGCATGCAAGGCAGTGGCGGGTCCGTGCTCGCGCGGCCAAGATTTGGCATGCCGGGTCGCGGCATCAACGACAACGACCAGGACGCATTTTGAGCAACTACCGGAACACGACTCTCGACACAATTATCGGCGCGATAGGTCCAATGCCATGAGCGCCGCGTACCAGAGTCATTTCGGGCTCACCGCGGCGCCGTTCTCGATTGCGCCGGACCCGCGCTATCTCTACATGAGCCAGCGCCACCAGGAGGCGCTCGCCCATCTGCTCTACGGCCTCGGCGGCGACGGCGGTTTCGTGCTGCTCACCGGCGAGGTCGGCGCAGGCAAGACCACGGTATGCCGCTGCCTGCTCGAACAGATTCCCGCGTCGTGCGACGTCGCCTACATCTTCAATCCCAAGCTGACCGTGGAGGAGTTGCTCTCGACCCTCTGCGTCGAATTCGGCATCGCCTATCCGCCCGGCAATGCCAGCATCAAGGTATTCATCGACCGCATCAACGCCTACCTTCTCGATGCCCATGCCCGGGGCAGGAGCACGGTATTGATCATCGACGAGGCGCAGAACCTCTCCGCCGACGTGCTGGAGCAGATGCGCCTGCTCACCAACCTCGAAACCAACCAGCGCAAGCTGCTACAGATCATCCTGCTCGGCCAGCCCGAGCTCGCGACGATGCTCGATCGGCCGGAGCTGCGGCAACTGGCGCAACGCATCGTGGCACGCTACCACCTGGGACCGCTTACACAGGCGGAAGTCGCCGCCTATGTGGATCATCGCCTCGATGTGGCGGGGGCCAGGCGCCGGCTGTTTCCGGCTGCGCTCATGCGCCGTCTGTACCGCCTGAGCGGGGGTATCCCGCGGGTCATCAACGTGCTGTGCGACCGGGCGCTGCTGGGCGCTTACGTGCAGGGCAAGGACCAGGTACGCAGCGCCACGCTGGCGCAGGCGGCACGCGAGGTGTTCCAGCGGCCGGCGCCGGCACGGCGCTCATTGCTGCGTCCCCTCCTGGCGACCCTGATCCTTGTGACCGGCAGCGCTGTAGCCACGGTACTGTATCAGCGGGAAGTACTGAAGATGCCGATCCCGTCGGCCGCCCCGATCATTGCCGCAACCCCGGCACTGCCCGTGCCCGCTGCACCGGTTGCGCCGACGCCGGCGGTGACAGCCCCCGCCGCCGCGTTGCCTGCAACTCTCGAATGGCCGCCGGATCTGCCGCGCATGAAAAGCGGGGCCATGGCCTATGCGGCCCTGCTGCGGGCGTGGGGAGCCGACGAGCCGGGGCCGACCCCTTGCCGTCAGGCCGAAAGCATGGGACTGCGCTGCCGGACAGCCCGCGGCGGACTCGACGAACTGCGGCAACTGAACCGGCCGGCCATGCTGCACCTGCGCGACGACCTTGGCGGCGAGTTCTACGCGACGCTGACCGCCCTCGACGACGACGGCGCAACTTTCGCCGTCGGCACCGAAACCAGGAGGGTCGCATTGAGCACCCTGGTCACCCAGTGGTCCGGCTACTACACACTGATGTGGCGGGTGCCGCCCGAGGTGGGCGACAATCTCCGCCCCGGCCAGCGCGGCCCCGCCGTGGATTGGCTGGCCCGGCAACTCGCACGGGTGCAGGACAAGGAGGCGGAAACGCCCAAGGATGCCGTGTTCGACGAATCCCTGGTGCGCCAGTTGAAGCAGTTCCAGCTCACCCAGGGATTGATCCCCGACAGCGCCCTTGGACCGCAGACCTTGTTACGCTTGAGCGGCATCGGCGATCGCACGGCACCGAAACTGCTGCGCGAACCGGACGGCAAATAGGCATGTCCTACATCCTCGACGCCCTCAGGAAATCCGATCAGCAGCGCCGGCTCGGTGCAGTGCCGACCCTGTCGACCGTTTCCGCCGCATCCGCCGCGCCCGCGCGATCCGCGCTCCCGGTCTATGGCTCGATCGGGACAATCCTGATCGCCATCGGCATCGCCATCGGCTGGCTGCGCCCGTGGCACCCCGACCCGCCGGCGGTGATCGCAGCCGTTGCGCCGATTCCGATTGCAGCACCCGCGCAGGCCGCGCCGACGGCAGCGCCGTCGCCACGAAATGAACCGCCGACAGCCGCACCTGCTGCGCCTGTAATCGCAAGCCCGCCGCCAAGGCGAAAAGTGTCCATCGCAACCCAGGGCAAGACGCACAACGCGCCGGTCGCCGCCGTCGCCACGCCGGTACCACAAGGCGGCAAAGCCGACGAGGCGCCGCAACAGCCGCCTCTGGCCGGTTCCGACCTGCCGCTATCGAATCCGCAAGACTTTCCGCGCATGACGGTAGCGGTACACGCCTACTCGGCCAGACCCCAGGACCGTCTCGTCAGCATCAACGACCGGCTGCTGCGGGAAGGCGATGCCCTGGCGCCCGATCTCAAGCTGGAACAGATCACGCCTGACGGCATGATCTTCACCTACCGCGGCAACCGCTACCGCCGCGGCGTGAAATAGGGTCGCCGCAACCTTCTTTACTTCGCTACGCAGGGCACCCCACCCTCCCGAGCGGGATACGCCACAGTAGTTTTCGGCTCCAAAGCACGGGCATGTCCAGCCCAGGGAGGCGGGTGGCCGATGCGGCGAGGTAAAGGGGGAATGGCTGGGCGCAGCCCAGCCAGGAGGACACGAGCGGCGTCGGCCACCCGCCTCCCTTGGCGCGCGCCACCGTCACGCACGCATTGTTTTCATGTCTCGTAGCGAACGCAAGCCGCGCAGTGCGATACCCACTGAAATAAACGCGGCTTGTTCCTGCGCCTGCCCTACCGTGTCGCCGTGGTTCAATTCAGGTTATTTGGATGATCCCGTTATTCCGGAAAGCGTGGCAGCGTCACGGTAATCGTGGTCTCGTTCTCCCGGTCTGAAACCTCCAGCGCCACCGTGCCGTCCTGCGCTTCGGCGAGCAGCTTGGCCGAATAGGTGCCCAGACCGGTTCCGCCTTGCTTGCCGTGGGTGACGAACTTGCCGAAAAATCGCTCGCGAATCTCGACGGGCACCGCCCCCTGGTTGCGGATGGCAATGCGCAGCGGCGTTTCGTCGTGCAGGGTCACGACCACCTCGCTTTTTGCCGGCGCCGCTTCGCAGGCGTTCTTGATCAGGTTCTGGAACAGCGAATAGCAGAGCATGCCATCGCCCTGCGCCTGCGGCGTTTCGCGGTTGACCGGCACATCGGAGACGACGGCTACGACAAGGTGCTTTTCGGCAAAGGTCGAACGCGCAATCCCGACGATGCGCTCCAGGATGTCGTCGATTCTTACCGGCCTGGCGTCGAGCCTGAAGCGGCCGGTCTCGATCTTGAAGAGTTCCGCCGACAGGTTGATCATGTCGAGTACCTGCAAGGCCGTCTCCTCGACCATGCGCAACTGTCCGAGCTGCTCGCGGTTCATCGAGTCGTCGTCCTCCAGCGCCTGCACCAGGCCGATGACGCCGGCCAGCGGTCCCTTCATGTCGTGACGCGTAATGTGCTCGACGTCTTCGCGCAGATGCGCCAGTTCCAGCATGTCGTCGTAGTCGGCCTGCAATTGCTTGTGCAGTTCGACGTAATGCATGAAGTTGTGCACGCGCAGCCTGAGCGCATCGGGATCGATGGGCTTGGTGACGAAGTCCACCGCCCCCAGTTCCATGCCTTTGATGCGTGCGGCTTCGTCGGTCATGGCGGTCACGAAGATCACGGGAATGGCAACCGATGTCGGATGCTCGCGCATGCGCTGCGCCACCTCGAAGCCATCCATGCCCGGCATCATGATGTCGAGCAATACCAGGTCGGGCGGATTGTTCGATTGACAAATACCCAGCGCCTTCTCGCCGGTATGGGCGATACGCATGCGATATTCGTCCTTGAACAAATGCGAGAGCAGCAGCAGATTGTCCGGCGAATCGTCGACGACGAGTATCGTCGGGCGCAGCACCTCGACGCCGACCGCCGCCGGTGCGGAATCGCGCGCGGGCGGCAACGCTTCGTACACGGCCGCCCTTGGCGCACGAACAGGCGCACCCAGGCGCGGACGCGACGCCATCGCCTTTTCGACGCGCGTGGCGAGGCGCTCTGCGGTATAGGGCTTGACCAGCAGATCGCTGACGCCGCTGGCAATGGCCTCCTCGATGCGGTGACGCTCCGCTTCGGCGGTGATCATGATGAAGGGCAGCCGTGCCAGATTTTCGTCGGCGCGTACCGCCTTGAGCAGATCCAGCCCGCCCATGATCGGCATGTTCCAGTCGGAAAGCACGACGTCTATCCGCTGCTTCTTCAGCAGACGCAGGGCCTCGGCGCCGTTATTGGCCGTCACGATGATATTGACGCCCATGGCGCGCAGTTGTCCCGAGGTAACTTTGCGCATGGGCTCAAAATCGTCCACGACCAGGAACACGGTCTGTTTGTCGATGATCATGTCCGCTCGCTCTCATGCCATTGCGTGGCAGCCCGCAAGGCGGCAAGCGCCGTCTCGAAGTCCATCGCCCGGACGCCGTCGTCGATCTTGCGATAGTGAATGGGGAAGGCCGCATTCAGCAGATCGGCATTCAGCAAGCCGGAATTCGCATCCAGCCAATCAACCGCCTCCGAATCGTCGTCGGCCAGCAGTGCCTCCAATTTTTCGCAGATGCGCTTGAGCCTGACCAGATCGACCGAAACCGGCGTAACGGGACGTTCGTCAGGCAGCTTCGGTTCCAGTTGGGCGATGAGGGATGCGAGCGGCAGCTTCAATTCGTCGAGCCGCTCAGCGATGGCGTGGTCGGCCTGGCGCGTCCGGATCGCCGCCTCAAGCTTTTCCGCCAACTGCTGCACGCCGGCGGCACCGATGTTGCCGGCAACGCCCTTTATCGTGTGCGCGCGCCGCTGCGCGGTATCCCAGTCCTGGCCTGCCAGCGCCGCAACGATTTCGGCCACTGCGGATTTCTGTCCGGCGCAAAACTTGCGCAGCATCGAGAGATAAAGCCGCTTCTTGCCGAGGACGCGGTGCAGGCCGTTGGCGACGTCCAGCCCATCGATACCGGATGGCAGATCGACGTCTGCCGCGGCCGGGAGGTTCGCTACAGGATAGCCGACCGGACTCACCGTTTGACCGGCTCCGTTCGCGAACGCAGAACCGGCCGGGGAGGAGGCTTCGGGCACGCTTTGCCGCAAACTCGCCAGCGCATCGTCGCCGGCCGGCTTGTCATTTTCCGTACGCCACGGCAGCCACACCGTGAACGTCGAGCCCTGGCCCGGCGCACTTTGCAGCGCAATTCTGCCGCCGTGCAATTCGGCCAGGCGCTTGACCATCGCCAGGCCCAGTCCCGTGCCCTCGAAGCGCCGCGCCAGCGTACTGTCGATCTGGGTAAATGGCTGGAACAGACGCGCCTGATCCGCGGCGGAGATGCCGATACCGGTATCGCTCACGGCCAGTTCGAGATAGTGGTCGAAACGTCCATCCGCAACGGCCTCGCGTCCGATGCGGCGCGCTGCAACGCGCACGTCTCCGCCCTCGGGCGTGAACTTGACGGCATTGGAGAGCAGGTTGAAAAGAATCTGCTTGACCTTGCGCTCGTCCAGCCAGACATCGCCCGAATCGATCAAGCCGTCCGCGACTTCGGCGACCAGATGCAGGCGGTGCGCCATGGACTTCTCTCGCACCACGCGCAGGCCGGCATGGAGCAGCGGCGCCACCGGCAGCGGTTCGAGCTCCAGCGTCATCTTGCCGGCCTCCACTTTCGAGAGATCGAGTATGTCGTTGATCAGCGACAGCAGGTGGCCGCCGCTGCTGAAGATGTCGCTCGCGCACTCCTTCTGCTGCGGCGACAGCTCGCCGATCAACCCATCCCTGAGCACCTCGGAAAAACCGATGATGGCGTTCAGCGGCGTCCTCAGTTCGTGCGACATGTTGGCGAGAAACTCGGACTTCATCCGGCTCGCTTCCTCAAGTTGCCGGTTCCTGGCCGCAATCTCCCGTATCGCCATCGCCTCGCGCGTGCGTTTTTCCACCTCGCGTTCGAGATACGCGTTCCGGTCGAGCAGAAAATCGGCCATGGCTTTCAGCGCCAACTGACTCTTCACGCGCGCCAGGACGATGGGCGGACTGATCGGCTTGGTGATGTAATCGACGGCACCGAGCTCCAGCCCTTTCATTTCGTCTTCCTCTTCCGCCTTGGCGGTGAGGAAGATCACCGGAATGTTCATGGTCCGGACGTCGCGCTTGAGCCGCCGGCACACCTCGTAGCCGTCCATGCTGGGCATCATGATGTCGAGCAGGATCAGATCGGGCGGTGTCTCGGAAGCCGCGATCTGCAAGGCCTTGTCGCCGCCCTTGGCAACTCTGACCTTGTAGTCGTCGTTGAGCAGATTGCACAACAGCGCCAGGTTGTCCGGCGTGTCGTCGACCACCAGTATCGTGGCCCGGGTCGCGGTGTCGAGCCGGTTCATGGCAGCGGCTTGCCGGCAACGGTTCCGGTGGCGGCCCGCAGCGCCGTCAGCGCTACCTCGAAATCGAAATTGCGGATGCCGTCCTCGATCTTGCGATAGTGTTTGGGGAAGGCCAGCCTGAGCAGGTCCTCGTTCGCATCAAACACGTCGCCGGCCTCCGAATCGTCGTCGACCAGCAGAGCCTCCAGCTCGGCACAAACCACCCGGAGTCTCTCCGGGGTAGCCATCGTTGCCGCCATGCCCTGTTCCGTCGGCAGTTTCGCCTCGGCCGCGACGCGCAGCGGCTTTATCCACTTCAGCAACGCCTTCCACAGATCTTCCGGTTCGATCGGTTTCGCGACGTGATCGTTCATGCCCGCCGCGAGGCAGCGGTCGCGGTCGCCCTGCATGGCGTTGGCGGTCATCGCCACCACCGGAAGACCGGTGAAGCGCTCGTCCTTGCGAATTTCCCGCGTCGCCGTGATGCCGTCCATCACCGGCATCTGCATGTCCATCAGCACGATGTCGTAGGCGGCGGCCCGCACCATATCCACCGCGATCAGGCCATTCTCGGCCAGCTCGACGACGAAACCCGCATCGTGCAGCAGTTCGGTGGCCATCTCCTGATTGAGATCGTTGTCCTCCACCAGCAGGATGCGCGCGCCCTTGATGGCGGCGAGTTGCGCGAAGGTATCCGTCGGCGCGTCGCCGCCGGTGCGCGCGCTGTCGCCGACGCCGCCGAGTATGCGCACCACGCTGTCGAACAGCACCGAGGCGCTCACCGGCTTGATCAGCACGTCCTCGACGCCGGCTTCCTCCGCGCCCTTGATGACTTCCTCGCGCCCGTAGGCGGTCACCATGATCAGATGCGGCACGCAACTGAGCAGGCACTGCCGCAGCCGCCGGGCCGTCTCTATGCCATCCATGCCGACCATGTGCCAGTCGAGGAACACGATCGCGTACGGCGAGCCCTGCGCCTCGGCGCGATCGACGGCGGCAATGGCCGCCTGGCCCGACTCGGCCTGATCGACCTCGAGACTCATGCCGGCGAGCAGGTCGCCCAGCACCAGGCGGGCGTTTTCGTTGTCATCCACCACCAGCACGCGCTTGCCCTGCAAACCGCCCGACAGCGCCATTCTGGATGGCTGGCCGACCCCTTTGCCCATGCGCACGGTGAACCAGAAGGTGCTGCCGCGTCCGAGTTTGCTCTCCACCCCCACCGTTCCGCCCATCAGTTCGGCCAGCTTCTTGGAAATGGCCAGCCCAAGGCCGGTGCCGCCGAATTTTCGGGTGGTCGAGGCGTCGGCCTGCGCAAAGCTCTGGAACAGGCGCCCCATCTGCTCCTCGGTCAGGCCGATGCCGGTATCGCGCACCGCACAGTAGATCAGCACATCCTTGTCGGTCTGTTCCTTGAGACGAATGACGATATCGATCTCGCCCTGTTCGGTGAACTTGACGGCGTTGTTGCTGTAGTTGATCAGAATCTGCGCCAGCCGCAGCGGATCGCCGATCAGATTGGGCGGCACGTTCTTGTCGATGTCGAAGACCAGCTCCAGGCCCTTGGCGGAGGTCTTCTCGGCGATCAGGTTGGCGACATTGTCGAGCACCTTCTCCAGCTTGAAGTCGGTCTGCTCGACCGTCAGCTTGCCGGCCTCGATCTTCGAGAAGTCGAGAATGTCGTTGATGATGCTGAGCAGATGCTGGCCCGAGGCCTTGATCTTCCTGACGTAGTCGCGCTGGCGCGGCGTCAGCTCGGTTTTCAGCGCCAGGTAGGACATGCCGATGATGGCGTTCATCGGCGTACGTATCTCGTGGCTCATGCTGGAAAGAAAGTCGGATTTGGCGAGGTTGGCTTTTTCAGCCACGGCCTTGGCGCTCTCCAGTTCGACGTTGGTTTGCTGCAAGGCCTGGTCGAGACGCTTGCGCTCGGTGACGTCGCGGGCGGCGGCAAACACGCCTTGCAGCCTCCGGTCCCGGTCATAGAAGGTGGTGGCATTGAAGGACACCACGGTTTCCTTGCCGTCCCTGGCGCGCGCGGTGAGTTCGTAGTCGGTGACCTTCTTTTCGCTTAGCACCGCCTTGATACTCTCGTCGGCCCGATCCGGGTCGGTGAAGTAGCCTTTGAAAGGAGCGCCGATCAATTCGTCGCGCGTGCAATCGGTGAGCGCCTCCATCTGTTTATTGACGTCGGTGATGATGCCCGACGGATCGGTGGTCATCAGCGCGTCGATGTTCGATTCAAACAGGGAGCGCGTGTAAAACTGATGGTCGCGCAGGCTCTGGCCCAACTGCTTCTGTTCGGCCTCGATCTGCTTGCGCGCGGTATTGTCCGTGCCGATCAGCAGATAGCCGATGATGGTGTTTTGCGCGTCGCGCAGCGCCGTCACCGACACCACCGCCGGAAAGCGCGTGCCGTCCTTGCGGATGTAGGTCAGCTCGTAGATATCCTCGATGCCGCGCGAGGCCTTGAACACCAGCGCCTCGAAACCCGGCGTGATCGGTGTCGACAGTTCAGCGCTCAAGGCCTTGGCACGCGCAATCACTTCCTGCGGGTCGGATATCTCGGCTGGCGTCACCTTGTTCATCACGTCGGCTGCCGTGTAACCGAGCATGCGTTCGGCGCCGACGTTGAAAATCTGGATCACGCCCTTGGCGTCAGTGGCAATGCTGGAAAAATTGGCGCTGTTGAAAATCGCGCTCTGTAGCGCCCCGGCCTTGAGCAGCGCCTCCT
>OBOI01000512.1_pt1 | contig 13359 bp, 8 predicted proteins | sample 1670151 | NCBI WGS metagenome assembly OBOI01 (sample SAMEA104232303, study PRJEB22302) | sediment metagenome | biome: forest; feature: aquifer; material: sediment | place: USA | collected 2011-08-07 | depth 0.01 m | reverse complement strand
CACTAAATGGCCGGTGAGGCCCGCCTGCACCGCGAGGCTCGCTGTTTCGCCGTCGCGAATTTCCCCGACCATGATCACATCCGGATCTTGTCGGAGGATCGATCGTAACCCCGATGCAAAGGTATACCCCACGTCGCTGTTGACTTGTGATTGATTGATACCAGCCAACTCATACTCCACGGGGTCCTCCAAGGTCACGACATTGATATCCTCGGAGTTTATGGAGTTCAATGCGGCATAGAGCGTGGTGGATTTCCCGCTTCCGGTGGGCCCGGTGATGAGGAACATCCCATGCGGTTTATCAATATTGCGCTGCATGATCTGCACATACATGGGCCGGAAGCCGAGCTTGGCCAACTGCGGGGCGCCTTTAGTGGTGTCCAGCACCCGCATCACGATTTTTTCACGTCCTTGCAAGGGCATCGTCGACACGCGCAAATCTACCGAGGTTCCAGCCCCTTGATAGCGGATGCGCCCATCCTGAGGCACACGCGTTTCGTCCAGCTTAAGGTTGGCGAGCACTTTAAAACGCGAAATAAGCGCAGCATGGAGGTTACCGGGCAATGTCAAGGACGTGCGCAACTCGCCATCCATGCGGTAGCGCACCCGCGTTTTTGTTTCATCCAACGGCTCGATATGAATATCGCTGGCTTTATTATCCACCGCAAACCGCAACACCATACTTGCGATCTTTGAGACCGGCGCCGAACGGATCACTTCTTCCATTTTCTTTTCTTCTTCCGAAAACGCTTTTTCCGGCGCCTTCATTTGTTGTTCTGCTTCTTTCACGACCGAGGTGACTTCCTTTCCCAACATGCGATACTTATTGATGGCATTGAGATAATTTGTTCGTGTAATCACAAAAAAACGCACCTCTTGTCGGCGTTCCTTGGCTAAAAACTCCACCGCTTCCATGGCCTGGAAGTTAAAGGGGTCTTCTACCCCCACCAGCAACGTTTGTCCGTCTATGCCAAAACAGACCACCTTATAGTGCTCGGCAACATCCTGAGAAATCGTTTCAACGATTTGTTGATCAAACGCAACATCCGCTAAATCTTTGACTGGTAGCTTGGCGTGCTCGGCTTTGACGCTCGCAATCTGATCTTCGGTCATGATCTTAGCCGCGACTAATTCTTCTTCCAGGCTCGTATCGTTCTCCCGCGCATGCTGCTCCAACTCGGCGAGCTTTTCTGTGGTCAGCAGCTGCTTGGCAACGATAAGGTCAGCAAAGGTGAGGATTTCATTCATACCCGCCTAAATTTTTACACCACCAATAAAACAATAACCAACCCCACGCTTATCAATCATATTATGAGATGGATCTTGCATAGTATAAAAACTTAGGCGGGCATATCAGAATCGCGGACGAGTCGATGATCCCGACTGATCTGCACCTTCGAGAACTTCTTCGACCGGCGCAAAAGGATTCACGCGGCCAAGAATTCCGACATCCACAGTACCGGATACTTTTTTTAACTTGCTCCATCGCGGGTCGGTAAAAAGCCCGATATCAAACTTTGTTTGGATCGGACGCTGGCGTTCGATGTCGACCACGCTCGAAGCGGCATCCTCTGTTGTCTCCACGATCGATGGGAACACCATCGGGACCACGACAACGCCGCCGACGCCGAGAATAATCAACAGCCCCAACGTGAGCAGAATCGTTTGATTGCGAGTGAGCTTTTCAGGGATTTTCATACCCGCCTAAATTTTTACACCACTAATGAAACAATAACCGACCACCCGCTTATCAAGCATGTTTGATGAATCTTGCATATTGTAAAAACTTAGGCGGGCATAAATTTATTCCTGCGGTGTTACCGAAACGGTCGTGGCAGACGCCTTTGGCTGATCCTTCTTGCTCGTATCATAATAATAAGTTCGGGCAGTGATCTCGGTGCCCTTTTTCCCGGAGCCTCCGGATTGACTGCCGGAGTCCGCGGCCTCAATCGCAAATGCTTGCACGTCATACAGCGGCAACGCTTGCTCCAACGCTGTCAGAAACGATTTATAGACCGCATAATCTCCATCGCTTTTGAGAGTAATGGAAATATCCACCGCCTTCACCCCTTTGGGCAAGGGTTTCTCTTCCACCGCCCCCTTGGGCTTCGAAGTCTTCGACTGACTGCTGCCGTCATCCATGCTCACGCCCAATAACGGAACATTCGATTGCTTGGACACGGCAACAATTTCCGCTAACATTCGGGCGAAATCCAGCGAAGACCCCGCGACGTCCGCGATTGATGACTGCCCCGCCAACTCTTTTGCCTGACTGTAATTCTTTTCAAAGGCTTGTAACCGCGTAACCAGGCCCTGCAATTCTGCGTTCTTTGCAATCTGCTCTGCGGTGAGTTGGCGCATCTGCTGGAGGACCTGCCATCGCGGGTAGATGAGAAACCACCCTCCTGCGACCAAGACGATCACCGAAAGGAACGCACTAATCGCAGAGCGCTGTTTATAGAGCGTATCCCAAATTGTTTTGCGCTGTTGCTGCGCCTGCGCCTTTTTCATCGAGAAAAATGCCATATCACTATTTAGTAACACTATCGCCCCTTACGGTGCAGATTCAAATAACTCTTTCATATCAAATGAAACAGCGTTCTGTTGGGCGGCTTTGGAATCGATCTCTGCTTCTTGGCGCGTTGTGGTGATCACTCCCCGCGTGATCGAAAGGGTTTTATCCGGCACCTCGGGATCCGGCATCTCTTGCGTATAATGGTCCTTTATGGCAATCGTCGCGGAGAATGAAAACACGGGCAATGCTCCTTGGACAAGGCCGCTAGTCTTACTCTCCCCTCCGGAAACGGCCGTAACAGTCACGCTTTCAACCGCGGGTGTTTCCCGCCACGCAACGATCTGCTGCGCTACGGCCGTCATACTCTTACCCAAACCCTCTAATTGCACAGAACGACTGAGAGCATCCACTTCCATTCTTGTCCATTGCACTTCTCTGTTTGTGTGCCCTTCCAGAACCGAAAGCCACTTGGTCCAATACAGATGGCGATCAAGCAATTGCCCTGAAATCCCAATTTTTTTCTGAAGATCTTCTCCTTGTGCGCGAATATCCGCCTTTTGATTGATCGATCGAACGATCTCATCGGCCGCGCGACGCGCGGTTTCCAAGTCATTGTCCACGGCCAACCCAATAAGACTTAACACAAACAATACGGCTGCCACTGTGGCCGCCGCCACAACAACCGAACCCAACACTGTCGCTACCAACTTCGTTTCGATCTGCGCCTCGCGCGGTCGAAACTCCTCCGGCAACAGCGTGACAGAGTCTTTAGTGACGGTTTTTTTCTCCGGTTCCTTTTCTTTCTCCGGCTTGGTAAATTTTAAACTACTCTTATTAAATGCCGGCGACGGAATTGGTGCGATTGTTCCTGTTGCCACGACCTGCGGCGCTGGGGGCGCCGAACGAATCGGCATGGGAGGAGTAGGAACCTTCGCAGGCGCCGGTGGCAACGGTTTTGGCCCCGGCGGCGTTGGCGGCAACACAAATGGTGATGGCATTGAAGGGACGCCGCGCAAAAGATTCGGAGCTATGGGGGGGGTGCGTTCAGAACGAACCGGTGGCACAGGAGTCGGAGGAACCGGTGCCTTAAGTTTTGGGGCCGCTGGCTTTGAACCAAACAGGGCTTTCCACCACGGCTCATGGCTAGCCCCTGAATGGATCGGCGCCACTACTTTTTTTGCCGGCGGCGTTGGTAAAAGACTAGGGGAAGCACTGATGGGAACCGGGGGTTTTGCGCTGAGCACTGGTTTTGGTTTTTTTGGAGCGCCAAACAAGCGCTCCCAAATCGAAAGCTTCGCTAAATGCGCCGGGGGCAATACTGATATTTTTGGATCTTTGGGAGGGTTCGTGAGCGCAATTTCAATCTTCTTGGGAGCCTTTTTAATAAGCTCTTGCTCTTTGCGCTCGCGATCGCGTTGGTCTCCCGGCAGGAGGTTGACGTCAGGCACAAATCGAGGAATTAGGAATTAGCTGGTAGCTTGTAGGAAATTTTGTGGTCTTGTTGCTCCTACAAGCTACACCCTACAACCTACAAGCTCGTTATTGTATCTCTCTCATCGCCAGCCCCACGGCGATTGATAATTTGGGGCCCAGATCCGTCAGCACGGGCTTTAACTCCTGCGGGACAATCACGCGCGCCCACGGATCGCCAATGTATACCTTAACGTTCAACTGCGCGCTCAAATACTGTACAAATCCTGGCAAAAATGAAGTACCGCCCGTGAGAATAATTTTTTCGAGTCGCACGGGTCCGCGGGCACCAGTCACTGACCCCACGGTTTCGATCTGGCGTTGATACAAATTAAGCAAATAGCGGATTTCGTTGACGACCGGGGTCAGCACATCCTGGAAGTATTGCGGCAACGGTGCGTTGACCGCCACCGGCAACCCCACATCCCGCTTATACTGCTCAGCCTCGCGCAGGCTCAATTTAAGCCCCTGGCTCATCGCCCGCGTGATCGCCATCCCACCCAAATCGATTGATCGATTCATGACAGGGATCCCATTGTCAATAATCGAAAAATCACTATTGACCGCACCAATATCAACCACCATGATGAGCGTCCTATCCACTCCAACCAAGGAACGGACTAGCGCAAACGCTTCTGTTTCCAAACTCAGCAAGGTAATCCCGGCTTTCTTGAAGACCTCCACATATCGATTCACCAAATCCCGTGCCGCAGCCGTAAGCAAGATCCTGACGGTCCGTTGTTCGTCTTTTTTGACCTCTTCCTGTTGGGCCGTTTCGGCACCCGTGGCAGTGAGGAGGGTCGCCGCTTCCCCATTCGACGGGGCCGGAGTCGCTGGCTTTACTGTCGCTACCGCCGGGGTCACTTCCCCAAGAACTTTATAATCCAAGATCATATCATCCAACGGCAATGGGACAATTTTTTTTGCTTCCCAGCGGATGGCACTCACTAATTCTTTGGGTGCCATCGGCATCATCGAAAGCGTCGAACTAAACACCGAGAATGTCGGCAACGCCGCGATGCCCTTTGTGGTTGTCGTGTGCGCCAATTTTAGCAATTTTTTGAGTTGTGCGGCCACCGCATCCGTCTGATCACGCGGGTCTATGGTGCCGATCTGTTCAAACAAATTTTCGATAATACCATACGTAACCAACCGCGGTCGGCCATTATCATTGGCCAATTCCACAATTTTGATACCCGACGCCCCAATGTCAATGCCCAAGTAACTTAATGGGCCACTAGAAAAAAGTGCCATACCGGGCGTATTTACTAATTTATTGATTTATTAAAGCTCAGAGGATCGTAATCAATTAACGAATCAATCAATAAACCAATAAAAAAGCTCTGGAAAAGAACCCTGAATTAGGGTATAGTCAAGATTGGGCGTGTATCCAAGAAAGAATTCATTGCCGACAATTGTCTTATCCACATCAAAACTATACCAGAAAATGATCAAAAAAGCTATGCCTCAACCAGAAGTTTTTCAAAAATTTTCGACCAACCTCAAAGCGGCGCTTGAATCCGCCGTAAGCCTTGCCAAGGAATTAGGACAATCCAGCATCCGACTGGAGTTCTTGGTTTGGGCTATCCTCAACCGGGGTGGCTCCATCGCAGGAGAACTATTGATTAAACATGGACTCAATGCGGATAAGGTCAAATCCTGGATTATCCGCCGCATTATCCATTTGAGTCAGTCCAATGCTGTCTTAATCCCCTCACCCACGCAAATTCTAGACGAAGAAACAGCAACCATCCTTGAACGTGCGGCGCTGTTGGCCAACATGCACGCACACAAATACATCGGAACAGAGCATGTGTTGTCCGCGATCCTCCACCACTGTGGGAACTCGAATGGGCCCACCACAACGCTCCTCCAAGAACATGCAGTGCCGATTGCGGGGCTCCAAGAAGATCTTAAGGCGATCATTAAAACGACGTCGAAGTTCCCCGATTTGGTCGAACACATGAATTTTCTCCCTTCGGCGCATGCTAATCACGAGGATCACGACCACGAAGCAGTAACGCCGGCGCTCGATTTCTTTACCAATGATCTGACATCGAGCTCCACGGCACAAACGCTTGACCCCGTGATTGGACGGGAAGTCGAACTGGAGCGCGTCATCCAAATCCTTATTCGCCGAACAAAAAATAATCCTGTGTTGCTGGGCGACCCCGGGGTCGGTAAAACTGCCATTGTCGAGGGGTTGGCCAAACGCATTACCAGCGGAGATATACCCCCGGTGCTCTTGGGCAAACGTATCCTCGCACTCGACCTGGCGGTGATGGTTGCCGGCAGCATGTTCCGAGGGGAATTTGAAGCACGCCTCAAACAAGTAATGGACGAAGTGGCCCACAATGAAAACATTATTTTGTTCATTGACGAACTCCATACTGTTGTCGGAGCCGGTTCTGCCAGCGGGAGTCTGGATGCTGCCAACATCCTTAAACCCGCTCTTGCCCGCGGCGAAATCCGCTGTATTGGGGCAACAACATTTGAAGAATACAAACGATCCATCGAAAAGGACGGCGCGCTTTCGCGCCGATTCCAACCGGTGATGGTCGAGGAGCCCACGCGCGAGCAATCCATCGCGATTCTCAAGGGTTTGAGCAGCGCTTACCAAGCGTTCCATCATGTGCGCGTGACTGACGAAGCGATCCATCATGCCGTGGATTTAAGCGCCCGCTATATCCCCGACCGCAAGCTCCCCGATAAAGCGATCGATTTAATCGATGAGGCATTGGCCACAGTGCGCGTCAACGAGCCGGTTGACCCTCTTGAAAAACGCTTACAAGCGTTCCAGAGCGAGAGCGAAAAGCTCCGAAGCGAAAAACATGAGGCGCTGCGCCAAGAACAGTTTGATCGCGCTGTGGATCTCCGAGCCAAAGAATTAGAGCTTCACCGAACGGTCCATGTACTCAAAGAAAAAATTACCAAACGCAGCAGCCGCATCACCGCCTCCATTTCGGGCGAAACGATTGCCGGGGTGGTGAGCCGATGGACGGGGATCCCGCTGGACCATTTAATCGTCAATGATAGCGCACGGCTGCGCCGGGTAATCGACGCGCTGTCTTCTTCGATTATTGGCCAAGAGACGGCCGTTGCTCATTTGAGTGCGGCGCTCTGGAGGGCAATGGCGGGCCTGCATGACGACCGGCGGCCGATTGCGACAGTACTCTTGGCCGGGCCAACGGGCGTGGGAAAAACCGAAACAGCGGTGGTGCTGGCAAAATCGCTGTACGCCGATAAACAAGATGCGGGACTTATCCGCATTGATATGAGCGAATACCGCGAGCCGCACACCATCTCTAAACTCATCGGTTCCCCGGCCGGATATGTCGGGTATCGCGAAAGCGGCATACTCACGCAACGCATTTCGCAACGCCCCTATTCCGTGGTGTTATTCGACGAGGTCGAAAAAGCGCACCCCGATGTCATCCATCTGCTACTGCAGATCCTCGAGGATGGGCGCCTTACCGATGGCACCGGACGCACGGTGAGCTTCCAACAGGCTATTATTATCCTCACCACCAATATCGGCTCGGAGACGTTGCTCGCACACGGCATCCAAGGGTTTTCCCCCAACGCCATTCGTGGTACACTATCATCATCAGAAGTGAATAATAGTTTTGGGGCGGCGCTCAAAAAGGAATTCCGCGTTGAACTGCTCAATCGCTTAGATGCGATCATCATCTACCATCCACTGAGCAACGAACACTGTGCTACGATTGCGCGCATGCTCGTAAAGGCCCTCCAAAAGCGTCTCGCAGTCAAAGGCTGGGTGGTCGACGTTGATGAAGGAGTCATCGAATTCATCGCCACACAGGATGCCTCCATCGAGCATGGTGCGCGGCATATCCGACGCAATATTTCACAATGGATCGAGACTCCCATCGCGCAATTTTTCTTCGAACACCTCACGACAACACGTTTTTCCATATCAATGAGTACCAATCATCCCATCGTGAGCAGCAGCACATCGCTGCTAGCGCCACCAATACTCCAAGTTGGTGTCCATCGCCCCAATCGAAGGCCAACCATCCCCCAGCGCTCGATCATGGTGGCGAGTAATACCTGATATATTCCATCTCATCTCCGCTCCAATCAGCGTCTTGATCAGCGCTGATCTGCTTCTAAAACTTTTGTAGAAGCGGATACCCGCGGATGAATACGCGGATTTTGCGGATGAAAGTAAGAGGTGCTTCATTATTCAACCTATGGACTGGCGTGAAATGCCTTGGAAACGCATTGCGTTGCTACTAGTACTGATCGCATTTGTGGCGGGCTCGCTGTGGTTCATTTTCCGCCGTTCACGTTCGGTCGCCCCCCCCACAGCGCCTGCCCTTATACAAGCCGGGGGGACTCTCCCGACTGCGCCCTCGGGCGGCCCTGGAGTGAGCACGCCCCCGGGTATCATTATCCCCGCAGCGCCATCCACAACCACTCCTCCAGCCGGAGAAACAATTTTGTTTTCAGACTACCTGCTCTACACTCCAGGCCAGAAAGGCTCTACGCTCCTGGCGTTTGATAAAAGTCAGGGGGCATTTGTCAACATTGATAATCAAGGCAACGTGAACCCCCTCGATGCGTTCCGGTTTAGTGATGTCCGCAATGTCGCGTGGTCACCGGACCGCTCTAGCGCAATCCTCCGGCAATCCGATGGCACGAAAACCGTCTACAACTTCCAAACCAAACAACGACTGACGCTCCCCAGTTCTTGGACCGAAGTGAAGTTTACGGCTGATAATCAAACCGTGGTATTTAAAAATTCCAGCACCGTCAATGATGGGCGATGGCTGGCCACCGGCAACCTCAACAACGGCGGCATCACATTACTGCGACCATTGGGCGATAATAGCAACAGCGTGATCGTGAGCCCCTCTCCGGATGGAACAGTCGCAGGGCTCGCAACCATCCCCATTGATGGCAATAGTCAAAATCTCTACTTTATCGATTCGCAAGGGGGGATTTCAACACCTGTCCAAATCCAGGGTGGATTTGTCCAAACGCAATGGTCTGCGGATGGGCGCTGGTTGTTATTTTCTACCGCAGACACCGGAAACCAATTTAAGCCACTGCTGTGGCTCGGAGCCGGAGAAGGACCCAATCGAGGCAACCACACCCAACTCCCGCTAGCAACCACTGCGAGCCAGTGTGCGTTTGCCAAAAACTCTACGCTCTTGGTCTGTTCGGTCCCTTCTGGTCCCCCGCAACCCGGCTATGGTCTGAGCGAGGGGGCAATCCCCAATATCCCCCATGCCGTCATGGCGATTGACTTAAACAGTGGAAAACTCCAAACAATCTATACTCCCCCATCGCCCGCGACGTTGACAACTCCCGTCGTGACAGCAGATGGCAAAACACTGTATATTACCAACAAAACGACTGGACTGCTCCAGTCGGTGACACTGCCGTAACGAAATTACTAATGACTAATATCTAATTCCTAATCAATTGTTGAATGGACGAAACTTCAAATGACAAATGTCTAAATTGCGACATTGGACATTCCGACATTGGGATTTTATTAGAAATTAGGAATTGGATATTAGAAATTTTACGCTCTATGTACTCCCGCAACTACGTTCCCCTCTTTATCGTTCTGACGATCGGACTGCTGTTGGCAATCATCTGGCTCGGGCAACGAGCAAAACGCCCCGTCTACCAGATTAGTGGATCGGCGCCGTCGACCGCTCCTTCGCCGAGCGCTCCAACCTCGGCAGATCCCCTGGTTACGCCAGGGCCGTCGAGGATGTATTAAACAATCAGAATAGTAGAGATGAGGAGGTGAAGAAATAAAGAATATCTGCGCCGCGCTTCAAAGGACAGTGCGCGGCATGATTCTGTCGAATCATATGAAAAAATGGCTGAGAACACTTTTGCTATTTGTAGTTTTTATTTGGAGTATTCTCAGCATTACTCCAGCACTTGCCACGGGAGACACCACCTACAAAGTGAACGTGGGAATTCCGGGAACGAAATTCGGCCCCGACCAAACCGTTACTGTGGGACCCAACACCCTTGGCGATCTGGTGCGGGCATTTTATAAATTTTCAGTCCCCTTGGCCGGCGTGGTCGCGATTGTGATCATCCTCGCGGCCGGCCTTACTCGGATCGTTGCCGGCGGCGACAGTTCGCGCGTGGAATTCTCGGGGGAATTGATGTGGGCTGGCATCATTGGATTAGGGATTGTTCTCATCTCGTGGGTTATCCTTAACACGATCAATCCCGATCTCGTCAATCCCCAACCGATCGCACCCGAAGTGGTGAAAAAAATCAACGCTCGACCCCCGCCCAGCGTTACGCTCACCGTAGCCCCGCGCGATCGCAGCGACCCTGCCGCGGCCGCCAACGACCGCAACCGCTTATATCAACAGGGCAGGGGCGTTTGCGAAGTTAAAGATGCATCCGGCAATGTCCTGTATTGCTTCCGCAACATCTCGGCCCAAGAATGCACCGAAGCCCAAACAGCCGCCGGCTCATCGTTGTCTGGATCCCGACAAACCATGACGTTCCGTGATAACGCCACCGCTTGTGGGACGGATGGGAAAGCTCCGGATGGCGGGGCGTGTGTCGAAGGGCTGGGCACACAAACTGGAACTTGTACAATGGCCGCATCCGGCAATTGCGAAGTTACCGGAGTGCTCACCCGCTTTAACCCCTTTGGAACGGAACGACAGTGGGTCGTAAACAACACGTGCGCGCAATTTGGGGCCTGTATGACAAGTACGGGATGTATGTTTGTCCAAGGGAGCAATTGCCCCAACGGCCAACAGTTTGTGCGCGGCACCACCTGTGCGAATGTGCCGGGACGTCCATAAAAGTAGCCCCCGATACGAACCCCGGGCAATACTGATTTTTGAGCTGAGGACTGTCTGAGCGAGTGATTCATTTGAGGTCGATTGTGGTTGGCAAATGAATCACGGTGCCCCCGCAGGGGCACGTGAGTTCCGCAGGCCAAAAAGCAGTGTTGCCCGGGGTTCGTTTAAGATCAACCCCGCTCAAACAACTGCTCTCGCACCAACGGAAAATGTTCGAGCGTCGGATCTTGCCCGAGCAACTCTTTGGCCGCCGTATGCGCGGCTTTGACCATTTCGTGATTGGATAATGTTGCAAAACGAAACTTCGCCTCCCCAGACTGCGCAACCCCTAAGAATACTCCCGGCCCGCGAAACTCGAGATCTTTTTGGGCGACAACATCACCATCCTGAGTTTCAACCAACACCTGGAGGCGTTGGTTCGCCTCTTCGCCGGCCTCCATGCCGACCACTAAAACGCACTGCGCCGGTTGGCCCTTCCGGCCAACCCGCCCGCGCAATTGGTGGAGTTGACTAAGCCCAAACTGTTCGGCGTTTTCGACAATCAACAGAGTGGCATGGCCAACATCCACCCCGACCTCCACCACCGTGGTGCTCACCAACCCATCGATACGACCACTGCGAAAATCTTCCATAGCCTCCTGTTGCTGGGCTGATGACATCCGACCGTGGAGGCTCCCCCAACGTACGGTGGAAAACTGACTCTTGAATTGCCGGAGGACGCGTTCCACCGACGCTTTGCCGCTCATGTCGGACTCGCGAATCCGTGGGCATACCACATAGATTCCTTCCTTCCGAGCAACGGTTGCCATAATCCGCGCGACAATCGTTGGCGCGTCCTCCTCATCAACCACCTCGGTGGTGACGATCCGTTTACCGGTGGGAAACTGGGTGATACGCGAGCAATCGAGATCGCCAAAAAATGTCAGAGCAAACGTGCGCGGAATCGGTGTGGCAGTCATAGACAAATGGTGGAGAGTATGGCCATCCCCTTTTGCCAAGATCACCTTGCGTTGTTGTACGCCAAACCGATGCTGTTCATCCACCACCACAAGGACGCACTGGGGGATACTCACACTTTGAGAAAGCAATGCGTGGGTCCCCACGATGATTCCGCTCTGCCCTCGTGCGATCCACTTCTTGGCGGCAGCGACCGTCAAAGACTCTGAGTGGTTGTTTTGAAAGCGCTCTTGAAAAGAACGCGTATAGATAGTGATCGCCGGGACAAACGACCCCACGAGACGGCAGACGGTACGGTAGTGTTGGAGGCAGAGTAATTCTGTGGGCGCGAGCAGGATCGCCTGTCCGCCCTGGTGTGCGACGGCCGCCATCGCCAATGCGGCGACCACGGTTTTGCCGGTTCCCACATCTCCAATCAACAATCGGTTCATGGGGGTTCCCCGCTTGAGATCTTGAAAAATGGCCCAGAGGGCGGTGCGCTGATCAGTGGTCAGCCGTAGGGGTAACTGTTTGACGATGCTACTGAACCATTCGTGATCGTAAGCGACGACTGGCGCGTGCTGCACGGCCCGTTGGCTCCTGACCAACTGAGCCTGGCACTGAAACCGAAAAATTTCTTCAAATCCCAGGCGCCATTTTGCCTGCTCCAACAACTCGGAATCTTTAGGCGCATGGATCGTACGGGTCGCAACAGTTGCCCCCAACAAATGATACTGGCCTCGCAATGCGGGAGGGATCCAATCGTTGAGTTCCTCGGCAAAAGGGAAAGCTTTGTACAGTAAATATCGCAGCTGCCGCTGACTGAGTCCCTTGGTCAGCGGATACTGCGCAACAAACCCGCTGGTATGGATCAGCTCATTCTTCCCAACCTTCTCAAACGTAGGGGCAATCATCGCGGCGCCGTACCGATTCTCTTTAAGCATGCCGCTTAACACCACCTCATCGCCGACATGCAATTGATGGGCAATATACGGCTGGCGGAACCACATCATACGCAGGCTCCCACTGTCATCTTCCACGATGCCCTCGGTCACCACCATGTGTTTCTGCCAGCTGCGACGATTGCCAATGGCGGTAATCCGGCCCGCAACCACCCCTCTCACCCCAATGCCAAGGCTCGCAATCGATGTGCGAGCGCGATAATCTTCGTGGCGAAGGGGATAATATAGGAGAAGATCGCGAATTGTCCGGATCCCTAATCGCTCCAACGGGAGCCGAAGTTTGTCGCCAAATGGGGCAAGGGCAAAAGCTGGGGAATCGATGGTGAGGATCATAGAGGCACTGATCAAAACGTGGATCTACGCTGACGCTAGTATATCATAAACAAAAACCCGTTCCCTATCCGACAAATGTCGAACAAAAAAACGGGTTTTACATCCCTGCCTGCGGCAGGCAGGCGCGTGAATCTGCGTCCACCGGCTGGCGGACGATCAGCGTCAATCCGCTTCTATAGCTAGGCCATCATTGGCTTGCCTTTGGATGCCCACAATGCCCAGACACCGACAACGAGGTGCAGGATCGTATCCGTTGGGTTTTGCAGCGCCGCCCCCAGCAACATCTTGCCTTCGGGCACAACACCAAAGAGACTGTAGACGCCGG
>OBOI01000511.1_pt1 | contig 13367 bp, 9 predicted proteins | sample 1670151 | NCBI WGS metagenome assembly OBOI01 (sample SAMEA104232303, study PRJEB22302) | sediment metagenome | biome: forest; feature: aquifer; material: sediment | place: USA | collected 2011-08-07 | depth 0.01 m | reverse complement strand
CCACGGCCAACACTGCCGCCACCACCCCGCCCACCCCGGTCAGGACACAGACCACCGTCAACACCCCCGCCACCCGCAGCCTGCTCAACCGCTGCCGCCAGAACCCCTCGCACCCCTGGGCCAACCAGGCCATGGCCCTGACCGGATGGGGCAGCCACGGCGGATCGCCGATGAGGAGATCCGCAACAAAGGCGATCAGGATCAAGGCCCCGCTGGGCAGTATTCCTCCCTCCCCTGCCGGCATCAGAGCTTAAGCAAACGGTAGATGGCGGCCATGTCCAGCCGTTGCCGCACCGTGGCAGCCAAGCGATCCAGGGCGGGTTCGAGATCATAGGTGGCACGCTCGCCCTGATAGCTGTCCACCCCCAAACGTTCTCGTAGCGAGTCGATAAACCAGTGGCGAAAGCCGTCGGCGTCAAAGAGGCCGTGTAGGTAGGTCCCCCAGATCAACCCCTGACCGGCGGCAATGCCGGCCGCCCCCTCGCCGACAAAGATGGTATCCAGGGCAGCGGCACCAGGCGTGCGCTCGGTCTGGCCGTGGTGGATCTCGTAGCCATGCACCCCTTGGCCCGAAAGGCGATGGGTCAAGGTCTGGCGGGTCAAGGTCTTGTCCAGGGCGAGGATGGTGCGGATGGGCAATAGCCCCAAGCCGTCGATGGCGCCGCTGGCCTCGACCCCGTGGGGATCGGCGATGGATTGCCCCAGCATCTGCAAGCCGCCGCAGATGCCGATGATCTCGGTGCGGCCGGTATGGGCCAAGGCCTTGATCTGGGCGGCCAAGCCGCTCGCCATCACATACCGCAGGTCGTCGATGACATTCTTACTCCCCGGCAGGATCACCGCCGCGGGCTGGCCCAGGGGGTCGCCCGCCTTGATCACCCGCAGCCGGACATCCGACTCGGCCAGCAAGGGCTCGAAGTCAGTGAAGTTGGCGATATGGGGGAGATCGATCAAGGCAATCTCCAGCGCATGGGCCTTGTCCTCTCCTTGTTGGAAGAGCCCCTTCTTGAAGCCCACCGAGTCCTCTTCCGGCAGACCGAGGTCTGGAAGATTGGGGATCACCCCCAAGACCGGGCAGCCGGTATGGGCCTTCACAATGGCAAAGGCCGGGTCGAGTAGTGCTTCTCGCCCCCGAAAGCGGTTGACGATAAAACCGGCCACCAAGGCGCGCTCCCACTCGGCCATGACCTCCATGGTGCCGACAAAGGAGGCAAAGACCCCGCCCCGATCGATATCACCCACCAAGAGAACGGGGGCCCCTGCGTAACGGGCCATGGGCATATTGACGATGTCGTGGCGTTTCAGGTTGACCTCGGCCGGCGAGCCTGCCCCCTCCAGCACCATCACCTCATGCTCGGCCGCCAGGGAGTCATAGGCGGCCCGTGCCGCGCTGAAGGCCTGGGGCTTGTAAGCCACATACTCCTCCACCGCCATGGTGCCCACCGAGTGACCGTTGATGATCACTTGACTGCCCACCATGCTCACCGGTTTTAACAGCACCGGGTTCATGCGGGTGTCGGGATCGAGGCGGCAGGCCTGGGCCTGGACCACCTGGGCACGCCCCATCTCCCCACCCTCGCGGGTGACAAAGGAGTTCAAGGACATGTTCTGGGCCTTGAAGGGGGCGACCCGCAGCCCATCCTGCAACAGGATACGGCAGAGGGCGGCACTCATGATGCTCTTGCCGGCATCGGAGCTGGTCCCTTGGAGCATCAAGGCCGGGGTCTTTCGGCACGGGCGGATGACGGTGCGGGGGCGGAGGAGGCGGGACAAGGCCGCGAGCAGGGTGGCGTTCTCCTCCTCGGTGCGCACCGCGACCCTAAAGAAATCAGGCCCCAGGCCGGGGAAGCTGGCGCAATCACGCACGGCGATCCCCTGTTTCAGGAGGGCGGTCCCCACCTCGCTGCCACTGCTAAACCCGGCAGGCAAGTGGTCCCATCGGCAGAGCAGGTAGTTGGCCGCCCCTGGATAGACGCGGATGCCGCCCAGGGCGGCCAACCCTTGGGCCAACCCTTGGCGGAGCCGACTGACCAGGGAGCGAGTCTCACGTCCGTACTCCTCGTCGGCCAACACTCTGGCGCCAAAGGCCAAGGCCAGGGTGTTGACGCTCCAAGGCGGCAGTTGGGCGCGGATCATGGCGGCCACTGCCGGCTGCGCCAAGGAGAGGCCCAGGCGGAGGCCGGGGACGGCGTAAAACTTGGTCAAGGACTTCAAGATGATGAGATTGGCAAAATGGGCCAGGTGTTCGACCATGGTCGGCGGAGACTCGACAAAATCGATAAAGGCCTCGTCCACCACAAACCAGGTGGCGGGGAACCGGGCCAGCAGCGCGGTGAGCTCGCCAGGCGCGAAGGTGCGGCCGCTGGGGTTGTTGGGTTGGCCCACAAAGACCAACTCACCGCCGGTCAACAGGGCAGCCAACCCTTGCCACTCCATGGCAAAACCGTTGGCAGCGGTCAAGGGCAGAGATTGGACCTCGCAGCCGGCAGCGATCATGGCCTCTTGGTAGCCGCCATAGGAGGGGGCGGGGATCACCGCCCGGCTGACCGGTAGGGCGCGCGGCAGGGCGTGGATGATCTCGGTGGAGCCGTTGCCGACCAGGATCTGATCCGGGCTGATGCCAAACCTGACGCCGGCCGCTGCCCGCAACTCCTCATACCCGGGGTCGGGGTAGTGGAGCAGGTTCGCCAGTTGGCGGCTGATCAAGGGCCGCAGGTACTCCGGCGGCCCCAAGGGGTTGATGCTGGCTGAAAAGTCCAGGATCTGCTCCGGGTCTCGTCCGGCCGCCGCGGCCAGTTGGCGGAGGTTGCCGCCATGGGCCAGGGGGAGAGTGGGCCGATGCAATGGAGGGGGGTTAGACATGGGGGAGCATAAAAAAAAATGGATGAAGTGACGATCCGCTCAGCAGCGACCAGAGTGAAAGGAGCCCGCAAGCAGGCAAAGGGTTACCACCCCGAAGCCAGGACCAGGGCGATCAGGGTCTCGGTCAGTTCGCAGGTGGCGCCCAGGGTGTCGCCGGTGGCGCCGCCGATCCGGGCCCGGCACAGGCCGGCAAAGCCGAGCATGGCCACCAGGACCACAGCCCCGGCCACCAGGCCGCTGCCGCCCCCCGCGTACCAGCAACCGGAGTAGAGCAGTCCGCCGGCCACCAGAATGACCTTTTTCTCGCCGGCCTTCTCATAGAACAGGGCGGCCCTACCCTCCGGCCCTCGCACGTAAGGGAGGAGGGCCATCATGAAGATCATCAGGCAACGGCCGGCCAGCGGCATCAGAAATAGGGCCGAGGCGGCCTCCTCCTGGGGCAGGCTGGCCAAGGCCGCGGTCTTCATCAACAGGACCATGACCAAGGCCACCACCCCCATGGTGCCGATGTGGCTGTCCCGCATGATGAGCAGCACCTCTTCCCGGGGGCGGGCGCTGAACAGGCCGTCAAAGGTGTCGGCCAGGCCATCGAGATGAAAGGCGCCGGAGATGGCAAAGAGCAGCAAGACCATGACTGCGGCGGCAGGCAGGGCCGGCAGCAGCGGCCACAGCAGCCAGCCGATTATGGCCATGACCAGCCCAATACCCACCCCCACCAGGGGAAAGTGGATCAGACTGCCGGCGAGGGTCTCCTCATCGCGGCCCAGATGGCCGGGCAGCGGGATGATGGTCAAAAATCTGATCGCGGCAACGAGGCGGGCCATCATTTGTCGGCACCGGCCACCGCCGCCTCGGCAAAGGTGGCAACCTCGGTGAGGACGCGAGCCGCCGCCTCGACAATGGGCATGGCCAAGGCGGCGCCCGTACCCTCGCCCAGGCGCAGATTGAGGTCCAGCAGGGGCGAGACCCCCAGGTACTCCTGCATGATGCGGTGACCGTTCTCCATGCTGCGGTGGGCCGCGATGATAAACTGGGTGCTGGCCGGGGCCAACAGGTGGGCAATCAATGCCCCGGCCGTGGAGATGAAGCCGTCGACCACCACCGGCTTGCGCAGGGCAGCAGCCCCCAGGATGACCCCGGCGATGCCGCCGATCTCGAAGCCGCCGACCTTGGCCAAGAGATCGAGGCCATCCTGATTGTCCGGGCGATTCAGGGCCAAGGCCGCCTCGATCACCCGGATCTTATTGGCCAGTTGGCTGTCGTCAAGCCCGGTGCCGCGGCCGGTGACCTCTGCCGCCGACTGCCCGCTCATGGCGGCGACAATGGCGCTGCTGGGGGTGGTGTTGGCAATCCCCATGTCGCCGGTACCAAAGAGGTCATAACGCGCGCTTACGGAGGTAACCAGTTCGATCCCCGCCTCCACGGCCTGTACCGCCTGTTCCCGGGTCATGGCTGGCCCTAGGGCCAGGTTGGCGGTACCAAAGGCGACCTTCTTGTCGATCACCTTGCCGGCCTTGACCAGGGCGCTGAGGTCGGCCGCCACCCCCATATCCACCACGATGACCTCGGCCCCGGCCTGCCGGGCCAGGGCGTTGATGCCGGCGCCGCCATTGGCGAAGTTGGCCACCATCTGCGGGGTCACCTCCTGGGGGAACTTACTGACCCCCTCCGCTGCCACCCCATGGTCGCCGGCCATGGTGATCACAGCCTTCCTGGCCACGGCCGGGTGCATGGACCTCGTCTGACCCGCCAGATCCATGGCCAGATCCATCAGTCTGCCCAAGGCCCAATGGGGCAGGGCCAGCTGATCCAAGCGCTCCTTGGCCTTTTGCCGCCACGCTTCATCCTGCCCGCTAATCTGGTTGATGGTCGATTGTAAGAGCCCCATGGGTCGTCCCTCGTATGGAAAATAGATAGTTTGGCTGTAAGAAATCAGGTCAAGAGCCGGTCAATGTTGAGACTATTGGCAATGGCAAAAATTTGCTTAACGACGCGCCACGGTCGCCATGATGTCCGTTTTCCCGATCAGGCTACACCCTCACAGCCCGTAGCCCGCACTTCACTTCATTTAATAACCACCGGGATGCCGCACACCACCTGCACTACCCGATCCGCCCCGTGGGCCATGACCTGATTGCAGCGCCCCACCAAGTCCCGGTAACGCCGGGCCAGGGGGTGCTCCGGCACCAGACCGCAGCCAACCTCGTTGGTGACCATGATCAACTCCCCGCCCCAGGCCCGGCCAGCGGCCAGGAGCTCCCGCGCCAAGCGGCCAACCTGCTCTTCGTCAAGGGTGCCGGCCTGATCCGCGTAGAGGAGGTTACTGATCCACAGGGTGAGGCAGTCAATGAGGAGCGTGGCCGGGGTAGGCAGCGTTGCCAGCTGCGCGGCCAAACGCAACGGCTCTTCCAGGGTCCGCCACTCCCGGTGCCGGCGGCGTTGTTGATGGGCCAAGACCCGGCCTGTCATCTCCGGGTCATCGCCAAGCGGAGGCGGGCAGGTGGCCAGGAAGTAGCGCTCCCCTCCCCTGGCTTCGGCCAGGTCTTGGGCATAGTCGCTCTTGCCGCTGCGGGAGCCACCCACCACCAGGACAATGTTCGCCATCAACGTCTCTTTCCTTGTTGTCACCAATTGAGCCCCACCAGCACACCCTGCTCGCCATGGACCTCAACCACGGCCAAGGCGGCGGGCTTGACGGCAAAGGAGAGATAGCGATCAAAGGGCAGACCGAGGAGCCCGCAGAGCATGGCTCGAATCACCCCGCCATGGCAGATGACCAAGAGCTCCTCATCGGGCAGGGCGACAATCGCCCTCTGGGCCGCCTGTACCCGCTGCCAAAACGCCAAGGTGTGTTCGCCATCCGGGAAACGAAAGGCCAGGGCATCCTCTTGCCACGCGTTGACCAGGGCTTGGTCCCGGGCCACGATTTCGGCAAAGGAGAGCCCTTCCCAACGGCCAAAGTCAATCTCCCGAAGCGCCTCCATGACCTCCGGCCGCAACTCCCGGTCGGCAAGGGCGATGGCGGCGGTCTCCCGGGCTCGACGCTGGGGACTGATCAGGCAACGGGAGAGCGTGGCGGGGAGACGAGGGGCCAAGTGGGCGGCCTGCTCGCGCCCAAGTACGGATAGGGGGAGATCGGTGGCGCCGATATACCGGCCGGCATACTGCGCCCCTGTCTCCCCATGTCGGGCCAGAAACAAACGCATGGCATGATTCGTAAGGGTTATCAAGTAGGCAGATAAAAAAACCCGGCATCGCCAACTACGCGACCCGGGTTTCAATGCGTGTCTGGAACCACGAAAGGCCCATAACCGATACAATTGATGGCCCGAGCGTGATTCTTGCCACGTAATCTGCTCGTGAAGCTCTCAGGCCGGTATCCCGGCTTGTGGATCATCCTACTAACCGCCCCTTCCCATCCCCGTCATCCTTCCCGAGGAGCAGTGGTTTGTGGCGGCGTTCGTCCTCACTTACGGTTGCGGGGCAGCACCGGACTCACACCGGACTTCCCGATTATCCCCAAAATGACATACAGGGCACCTGAGAGCGCTATTTTTCCTTCATCTTCCGTCGTCCATCAGCCGAGGCCAATGAAAAAAATCCTTAGCAGTTCTTCATTTTTCTGTCAACAACAAAACCTGAATTTCATGCACCTTAGTCGGTATCGGGGATATCTCCCCTCGGCCAAAAAACTATCTGCCATGGCGAAAAAATAAAAGGTGCCGTTTTGCTCAACAGCCATCGGCACTCACGAACAAATCGACGAAATTCGTAAGGAATAAGAGCAATCGCTAGATTTTACGAGATATAAGTTATCAACAGATTCCGACAACTCATCCTAACAAAACGCTAACCATACAAAACCATGTCCTTTTTTAGGACAAAATCGCACACCCCTATTCACCGCCACAGAACAGGCCTTGGGGCACCAACACCTCGATTTTACATGCCCTGCCAGCCTGTTGAAAACTGCAAACGAGCACCCGCTGAAATCCATGCAGATCAGCTTTGACAGGGGTCCTTGATTTCTATTACAAATGGCAAACCAAAGGGGAGCACACCCACCACTATGTAGTATAATGAAGAGTTTCGGAAAATTCTTAAGATCCACGGCAGGACTCGAATTATGGTAGCAAACCGGAAGAGACGTGAATCAACCCTGAGCAAGCGATAGTGAGCGATATGACCTGGCAACAGATCTCCCACCACCTAGAGACCGAACTTTCGCAAGACCTCCACACCCTGTGGATCAAGCCCCTGACCTGCAGTCGCTTTGACGATGAAGTCGTTGAACTGTGTGGTCCGGATCGCTTCTTTTGCTCATGGGTGGCGGATAACTTTCTCGCCGCGATCAAGGCGGCCTTGACCAGCCATGGCAAGGAGGAGGCCAAGGTGCTCTTTTCGGTGAACGAGGGCAAGGGCCTGCCCACGGAGTTCCAGACCCAAGCCCCGGCAGCTAACCGGGAGCAGCTGTGCCTCCCTACTATAAATAAGGTCAGCACCGTGGTCCGCACCTTGAACCCGCGCTACATCTTCGACGAGTTCATCGTCGGCACCAGTAACGAGATCGCCTACTCCGCCTGTCATGCCCTGGCCTCGGGAGACAGATCCTTGGGCCAATGCCTCTACATCAGTGCCGGCACCGGCTTGGGCAAGAGTCACCTCACCCACGCCGTGGCCCACCACCTGCTGGCCCACAACCCGCGGGCAAGGCTCAACTACCTGACCGCCCAGCAACTCACCACCGACATGGTCCGTTCCATCCAGAACAAGCAGATGGATGCCTTTAAAGAGCGCTACCAGAGTTCCGACATCCTGTTGATGGAGGATATGCAGTCCCTGACCGGCCGGGCCAAGACCCAAGAGGAGCTGGCCTCCTTGCTGGATGTCCTTTTGGAGAGCGGCAAGACCGTTATCTTCACCGGCGCCCAGGCCCCCCGCGACATTGAGGCCTTGGCCCCCGGGGTCCAATCTCGGCTCTCCTGCGGTCTGGTCACCGAGATCTCCCAGCCTGACCTGGAGACCAGGATCATGATTGTCGACCAGAAAGCCAGAAATCTCAACTTGGAGCTGTCGGAGGAGTTGGCCATCGTGGTTGCCGAGCGGATTAAGGGTGATATCCGCCAGATCACCAGCGCCCTCATCGGCTTGAAGGCCAAGGCCAACCTACGCAGGGTAGCTCCCGACCTGGATATGGTCAACGAGGTGTTGGCCACCCTGGTGGGGCAGCAACAGAACCTGACGCCGGAGTCCATCCGTGACTATGTGGCGGGACAGTTCAAGCTCTCCGGCAACGACCTGCTCTCCAAGTCCCGCAAGAAGTGTATTGCCTTCCCCCGCCAGGTCTCCATGTACTTCTCCCGCAAGTATACGGAGCGGGGTCTAAGCGAGATCGGCAAGGCCTTTAACCGGGATCACTCCACCGTGGTCCACTCCATCCGGGTGATCACCGAGTCCATGAATGAACAAGGGAGCATCCGCGGTCAGGTGGAACTCCTGGACAAGAAGATCAAAAGCCATTTTCTAAACGGCATCTAGCCTGAGCGGTTGTGGCTTATAGGCGGTAGCTGTTTAGGGTGTTGGCGACAGAGGATGGGTGGTCCGAGACCTGACCAAACCATCCTCTTGTCCGATCCCTCGGCCAACACCGATGATGGCCTGCCGCCCATCGACCTCAAGCAGTTCCCCCCCTACCAGCAAACCTCACCATCACCTCTTCACCCGCGCTCCCCGAAGGAAGCTCCTTGCCGCTCCCCATCACCCCCAGCCCCACCCGGCCTTCTCTGCCGCCTTGTTGCTCATTGGCCTTGGGGCGTGGGCCTGTTGCGGCAATTACTTCCTAGCTGGCAACAATCATGGGCTGCAACAGCATCGCGTAACCCATTAGAATTAAACATAAACATCAAATTGGCACAGTAGCTGCAAGAGGACAGCCGTAGATATCCTTATACTGTTAACGGGGAACCCATTGTCCGATGACGGTTGCCTATCGTCATCACGGCAGAGATGAGAGTAGCGGCAAGCGGGCTCGATCAACACCCCCTTCCGCTTCCCATCGCAATAAACGGAACCGTTACCCGCTAACCCATTGCCCAGAGGAGCGCCATGGATAGTTTCACCTCTCTCTATAACGGGATCAGTGGCCTGAACAGCATGAGCCAAAAGCTCGGCGTGACGGCCAACAATGTCGCCAATGCCAATACCACCGGCTTCAAGTCGGGTTCCGCCAACTTCGCGGATATTATGGAAACCACCCAAGGCAATGTCTCCGTGGGACTTGGGGTCCAGCTGGGCTCCATTGGTACTTCATTCACCTCCGGGGCCATCGACAATACCGGCCGGTCAACGGACATGGCCATCAATGGCGCGGGGTTTTTTCAGGTGCGCAATAGCGACAGCACCACGGCGGACCGCTACACCCGCAACGGCGAGTTCGATCTGGTCGAGCACCAGGGCAGCGAGCCCAATGCCTATAATCTGGTCACCTCCGGCGGACAATATGTGCAGGGGATCAATCTCTCCACCGGCAACGCCGCCGCCACGGTGGCCAGCGACATCCTGATCAAAAGCACCACCCCCCAGCTAGCCACCAGTCAGGTCGAGGTCATCGCTAATCTGGAAGACAACCCGGCCCTGCTCGAAGAGGTCAACACCCCCCTGTTTTCCAGTTGGGACGGCAGGAGCAACGGCGGAACCCTTGAGGAGACGGCTTACGACTACAAGACCTCCATGAAGATTTATGGTCCGGATGACGGAGCGGCAATCATGTCCTCGCCCTCCAGTTTCGACTATCTAACCATCTACTACGACAGCACCGCCAACCAGAATGAGAAGGAGTTTCTCCTCACCTGCGATCCCACCCTGGACCAGAGACTCCTTGCCGACGGCACGACCCGCTACGACAGCACCACCGATAAAGGGGCCGGCGCCCTGCTGTACGGGATTCTCCACTTTAACACCGATGGCGACCTGAGCGACATCGAGTGTTGGCAAGTGCCGCCCGACGGTGTCCTTGACCCCACCAGCGCCAACAAACTCTCGTTGGGCCGCGGGGAGTCGTTCTATAATTTCGCCTTTAATTTCAATGGCGACCCCGTCAACTCCACCTCAACCGTCAACTTCGGCAATCTGCCACAGCCCCAGGCGATTGTCAGCCCGGGAGCCGCCTTTACCAGCGCCACCACGGAGACCCCGGTCAATGCCCTCTCCTCCTGGGCCACGACCTATGACTCCCTGGGCAACCTGGCCCTGGCAGGCGACACTATCCGCTTTCAGGGCAAGGCCGGCGACGGCACGGTGCAGGACTACACCTACACCGTGGCCCCTGAGCAGACCATGGAGGAGCTACTTACCGGCCTGCAAAATCAGTTCGCCTGCACGGCGGCGATGGTGAACGGCAAACTGACCTTAACCGATAGCGTGGTGGGCGACAGCCAACTGTCGATTGATTCGATCACCTATGCCCATGCCGATGGCGCGACTCCGTTGACCGATCCCACCGTGGCCCAGTTTTTCGGCAGCCAGGGGGGGAGCTTTGCCATGACCCCAGAGGATCGCTACACCAGCGGCCCGCTGGCCACCACCAACCATGCCAGCCCTTCCACCACGATCTTCCAACAGCAAAACGGTTTTAGCCGGGGGATCCTTCAGGACATCCAGGTCGACAAGCAGGGGGTCATCACCGGTGAGTACTCAAACGGGCAGGAGATCAAACAGGCCCAGCTGCTCCTTGCCGATTTCGTCGACCTCCAGGGGTTGAGGACCGAGGGCAACAACATCTTTGTCGCCACCGACGAATCGGGGCCTGCCCTTGTAAGCACCCCGGGCCACGGCACCTTTGGGGAGATAAGCAATAACACCCTAGAGATGTCCAATGTGGACATCGGCAAGGAGATGGCGGACCTCATCATCACCCAGAGGGCCTTCCAGGCCAACTCCAAGGCTATCACCACCTCGGACGCCATCTATGACAGCGTCTTGCAGCTGATCCGCCGTTAGGCAAGCATCTCCGCCCCACCCCCCAGCTCCCGCCAGCGAAAACAATCCAGCGTGTGGTCATTCACCATGCCCACCGCCTGCATGTGGGCGTAGCAAATGGTGCTGCCGACAAAGCGAAAGCCGCGCCGCTTCAGGTCCTTACTCATGGCGTCGGAGAGCGGGGTGAAGGCCGGGACCTCGCCCAGGCCCTGCCAGCGATGTTGCAGCGGCCTGCCCTCCACAAACCCCCACTGGTAGGCGGCAAAGGAGCCGAACTCCTCTTGCACCGCCAACCAGGCCTGGGCATTGCTGATCGCCGCCGCCACCTTCAGGCGGTTGCGGACGATGCCGGGGTTGGCCAAGAGTTCGGCCACCTTGGCCCCATCAAAGCAGGCCACCCTTTCGGGGTCAAAATTGGCAAAGGCTGTCCGGTAGGCCTGCCGCTTACGCAGGATGGTGAGCCACGAGAGCCCGGCCTGGACCCCTTCCAGGATCAAAAACTCGAACAACAACCGGTCGTCATGGACCGGCACCCCCCACTCCAAATCGTGATAGGCCTGATAGAGCGGGTCCATGCCGGCCCAGGCACAGCGGTGGATCAGGTGATTCTGGTCCATGGTCTCCTCCATTGCAGAGAACGGTGCAACGCCGTTCCGTTGATGATGTTCGTTTGCGGCGAACCGGGCGCGGCCCGATGGGGCCTTTTTGTAAGGACCTTGCATAATTGCCATTGCAGGAGGAGGGGAATAATGCTACCAAGCACTAGGTACGATAAGCCATTAGCAGACCAACACCATCCCACCCCCTGGCTAAGCCGGAGTCTTCTTTATAGCCTTAAGGGGGCAACCATCCCACAAAAATATGACAGACAGCAAACAACTCCCCTCCCTCCTCTGGGCGCTCATCATTGGCATCGGCATCACCTTCTCCCTCCCTGCCCAGTCGGCCCGGGCGGAAGAGAAGCCCATCCACATCCTGTGCTCGACCTTCCCCATCTACCAGATCACCCGCAACGTGACTAAGGGCCGATCCGCGGCCCAAGTGGAGTTGATGATCCCGGCGCAACTGGGTTGCCCCCACGACTATGCCCTGACCCCGCAAGACATGCGCGCCTTGGCCCAGGCCGACCTGCTGGTGATCAATGGCCTGGGGCTGGAGGAGTTTATCGGCCCCTCCATCAAGCAGGCTAATCCGCGCATTACCATTATCGACAGCTCCATCGGGGTGACCGAGACCATTGATTACGCCGACGGTCCAGGTCCGGGAGAGGACGACCACGCAGTCCCTGAGCATCAGGGCACCAACCCCCACCTCTTTGTCAGTCCCCGCCTGGTCGCGCAAATCACCATGAACATTGCCGATGGACTCGCCAGGTTCGACCCCGAGGGGAGCGAGGTCTACCGCAAGAATGGCGAGGCCTATGCCCGTGAGATGACGAGGCTTGGCCAGGAGGTCGCGGCCCTGGGGCCACATCTGAAAAACCGGCGGATCCTGACCCAGCACGGGGTCTTTGACTATCTGGCCCGTGATCTGGGACTGAGGGTGGTCGCCGTGGTCCAGGCCCACGCCGGCCAACAACCGTCGGCCGCCGAGATGCTCGACATCATCAAGACCGCTCAAGAGAACAAGGCCGGGGCCATCTTCTCCGAACCCCAATACCCGGTCCAGGTGGTGGAGACCATTGCCCAGGAGGCCGGTATCAAGTCCGCCACCCTCAATCCGGTGGCCAGCGGACCGGAAAATCCCCCCCTGGACTATTATGAAAAGACCATGCGGGCCAACCTCGCCACCCTTCAGTCCACCCTGGGAACCGAGTAGGATGAGGTCAATCCCGCAAGCCAACGCCATTGCCGTCCACTTTGAGGGGGTGACGGTGACCTTGGGCGGGGTGCCGATCCTGGATGGGGTGACAGCCACCGTGCCCCAAGGCGGCTGCACCGCCATCGTCGGCCCCAATGGCGCAGGCAAGACCACCCTGCTTCTTGCTCTGCTGGGTCAGGCCCAGTACACCGGGACCATCCGCATCGCCCCGGGGGCAAACGGTGCCCCGCCCCGCATCGGCTATGTGCCGCAACGCCTCGCCTTTGACCGAGGGATGCCGATGACGGTGGTGGAGTTCATGGTCATGGGGTGCCAACGTCTCCCCTTGTGGTTCGGCAGCCGGGCACGGCACGCGGAGCGGGCTCGGGCCTTGCTCGCCCAGGTCAGGGCCGAGGGGATTGCCCACCGCCAGCTGGGCGCCCTCTCGGGAGGCGAGATGCAGCGCGTCCTCCTGGCCCTGGCCCTGCAACAGAACCCGGACCTGTTGATCCTGGACGAACCCGCGGCCGGGGTCGACTTCCAGGGGGAACAGATCTTTTGCGAGCTCTTGGATACCCTGCGTCTCCAGCACTCTTTCACCCAATTGATCGTCAGTCACGACCTGCCCACCGTCACCCACCACTCCACTTATGTGATCTGCCTGAACCACAAGGTCATGGCCGCCGGTGCGCCCCGGGAGGTCTTGACCAACGAGACGCTCACCGCCA
>OBOI01000509.1_pt1 | contig 13416 bp, 12 predicted proteins | sample 1670151 | NCBI WGS metagenome assembly OBOI01 (sample SAMEA104232303, study PRJEB22302) | sediment metagenome | biome: forest; feature: aquifer; material: sediment | place: USA | collected 2011-08-07 | depth 0.01 m | reverse complement strand
AAAGGTGGCCGCCATCCGTTGGCGAAAGGCCCGGGTGCGGAAGTGGTTGACCTTGGCCGGGTACGCGGAGAAGGGGGAGGTCAAGAGGTCCACCACCTGGCGGCAGAGACGCCAGCCGCGATGGTGTTGGTCATGGACCGCGATCTCATCCATGGTCAAGGCGGGGTCATTCAGCATGAGCATCCGCTTGATCGTCTCCCGATAGACATAACCGCCATGGAGATAGCGGGTATTCCTGAGGTGCGAGAGCATCAACCCCCGGCTCATGACGCCTCCCCTCCCGGCCCCCGGGCCAGCAAGGATTGGAAGAGGCTGGAGAAGGCGGCGGCCGAGGCAGCCCGGGAGAAGCGCTTCTCCGCCTCAAGGCGCGCCCGCTGGCCAAGCTGTTGGGCCAGGGCCGGGTCCAGCAGCAAGCGCTCGATGGCGAAGGCCAGCTCCTGGGGCGAGCGCTCATTGACCAACAGGCCGGAGAGCTCATGCTCCACGGAGTCGCCAATGCCACCGGTGCGGGTGGCCACCACCGGCAGACCGGCCTTCATGGCCTCGATGATGGTGAGCCCCTGGGCCTCGACCCAGCCATCGGGCGCGGTCCGGGAGGGGGCGACAAAGATGTCGGCAACGGCCAGATAGGCCGGCACCTCCTGGGGATCGACCCAACCACAAAAATTGACCTGACCGCTTAAGCCCTGGCTCCGGACCTGCTCTTCCAAGAGTGGCCGGTCCTGCCCTTCGCCCACGACCAGCAGGGAGAGATCAGGGCGCGTCTTCCCCACCTCGGCCAAGGCCGCCAGCAGATCAGCCACCCCCTTCTCCTCCACCAAACGGCCGACAAACAGCAGCAGTGGCCCCTGGCCCCGGCGGAAACGGGAACGGAGCGCCTCGGCCTGCGCGCGCAAGGACGGGGTCTCGGCCCAAGGGGCCACGCCCATGGGGATGGTGTGCAGAGCTTGGTAGTTGGGGGCAAGGGCCTGGACCGCCTGCCTGGTGGCCGAGCTATTGACGGTAACGGCGTCGCTGTGACGGATGGCAAAGGCCTTAAACTGCCGCAAGATCCGCCCTTGCAGGCCAAAGACATCACCGCCATGGACGGTGCAGACATGGGGGATCTTCAGCGGCCCGGCGGTCAGGGTGCCGACAAAGCCCTGGGGTAGCAGCCAATGGGAGTGGAGGAGGTCGAACCGCTGGCGCCGGAGCCAGAAGAGGGTGTGCACCCATTCGGCAAGGACCAGAAACGGCAGCTTGAGATAATTTACCGGCGCTTTACGCAGATTGATCAAGGCCCCGCCCTGGTAACAGACGCTCTCCAGCCGTTCGGGGAGGAGGTAGCGGAAGCGGCGGACCCGCACCCCGTCCAGGAGCTCATCCCTCTTGGCGCCAGGGGCATGGGGGGCGGCCACCGTCACCTGCCAGCCCAGGGCTTGCAGCTCCTGGGCCAGGTGGAGGACAAAGGGGGTGGTCGCATCCCCGGACCAGCGGGGGAAGTTGGAAGTCAGACAGAGGAGGCGACCGCTGGGCATGGTCTATTTGTCGTCCTTGCTCAGGTAGTCGATCTCAATCCTCTTCACCCGCACCAGGACCTCCTCGATCAGCCGCCGGTTAAAGGCGAGCAGGTCACCCAGGAAACCGATGGCCAGCACCTGAAAGCCGATCATCAACAGCGCGCCGCCGATGATCAACGACTGGATGTGGCCGTCCCCCTGGCCCTTCAGGTAGAAGTGGAGAAAGCGCACCACGGGCACCAAGCCGCCACCAATGATCACCATGCTGATGATGAAGAAGTAGCGCAGGGGCTGGTGCATGGCGTACATGCGGGTCATGGTGTTGAACTGGTTGATGACGAAGCTCGGGATATTGCGCACCAGCCGGGACTCGCGGGTCTTGGGGTTGGTGCCCACGGGGACGCTGGCCACGGCCAGGTTGCGCTTGCCGGCCTGGAGAATGGTCTCCACCGTGTAGGAGTAGTGGGTGAGGATGTTGAGCTGCATGGCCGCGTCCCGGGAGAAGGCCCGAAAGCCGCTCACCGCGTCCGGGATCTTGGCCCCGGAGAGGATGCGGACAATGGCGCTGCCGAACTTCTGCAGGATCTTCTTGTGCAACTCAAAGTGGGGGATGGTGTCGGTCTGGCGGTCACCGATGACGATATCGGCCTGCCCCTTGACAATGGGGGCCACCAGTTTGGCGATGTCGCGGCCTTGGTACTGGTTGTCGCCATCGGTGTTGACGATGATGTCCGCCCCCAGGCGCAGGCAGGCGTCCAGGCCGATGCGGAAGGAGGCGGCCAGCCCCTTGTTGTTCAGGTTACAGACCACATGGTCCACCCCGATCTCGCGGGCCACCTCCACGGTGCGGTCGCTGCTGCCGTCATCGATGATCAGGATCTCGACCCGGTCGATGCCCTCGATATGACGGGGGATATCAGCCACGGTCTGGGGCAGGGTAAACTCTTCATTGAGGCAAGGGATCTGGACGATAAGTTTCATGGTGTTTCCTCTCCGTACTGGCGCTCCAGCCACTCGCGGTAACTGCCGTCCATCACCGCCCGCCACCAGGGTTCGTTGGCCAGGATCCAGGCGATGGTCTTGCGGATCCCGGTCGCGAAGGACTCCTGGGGCGCATACCCCAAGGCCGCGCGGCACTTGCCGGCATCAATGGCGTAGCGGCGGTCATGGCCGGGCCGGTCCTTGACATAGGTGATCAAGCTCTCCGCCTTTTGCCCCTGGGCGGCCGGGGCGGCGGGGAAGCGGCGAGCCAAGTCAGGCTCCGCGGCCAAGGCCTCGTCCACCAGGGCGCAGATCAGGGTGACGATGTTGATATTGGTCCACTCGTTGTTGCCGCCGATGTTGTAGACCCCGCCCACCTCCCCTCGCTTCAAGACCAACTCGATGCCCCGGCAGTGGTCCTCCACATAGAGCCAGTCGCGGATATTCATGCCGTCCCCGTAGATGGGCAAGGGCTTGCCGTGCAGGATATTCAGCACCACCAAGGGGATCAGCTTCTCCGGGAACTGATACGGTCCGTAGTTGTTGGAACAGTTGCTGGTGGTGACTTCGAGGCCAAAGGTGTGGTGGTAGGCCCGCACCAGGTGGTCCGACCCCGCCTTGCTGGCCGAGTAGGGCGAGTTGGGGGCGTAGGGGGTGGTCTCGGTGAAGGGGGGATCGTTTGGCCCCAGGGAGCCGTAGACCTCGTCGGTGGAGACGTGGTGGAAGCGATGGTCCCTGCCCATCCCCTGATCCAGCCACAGGGCCTTGGCTGCCTTGAGCAGGGTGTGGGTGCCGACGACATTGGTCTCGATAAAGGCGTCCGGCCCGTGGATGGAACGATCCACATGGGACTCGGCGGCAAAGTGGACTATGGTGTCGATCCCCTCCTCGCGCATCAGACCGGTGACCAGATCCAGGTCCAGGATATTGCCGTGGACAAAACGGAAATTGGCATGCCCCTCGGCCGGGGCCAGACTCGCCCGGTTGCCGGCGTAGGTCAGGGCATCGAGGACCACCACCCGGTCGGCCGGGTAGTTGGCCCGCCAGTAGTGGACAAAGTTGGCGCCGATGAATCCGGCCCCGCCGGTGACGAGGAGCTTTGCTGGTTGCATGACGAAATCCCTAAGGGAGAGGGTAATGGTGAGTAGTTACAATGCCCGCAGCATCTTCCTCAGGGCCACCCGCCAGTGTTCCGGGGTGAGCCCGGTGGCCTGCCACAGGCTTTCCTTGTCCAGCACCGAGTAGGGAGGGCGTCTGGCCGGCAGGGGGTAGGCGCTGGTGGGGATGGGCCTGATCGTGGGCTGCCGCGTGAGCACCCCCAGGGCCTTGGCCTCCTCCATGATGGCCATGGCAAAGTCGTACCAAGAGGCCACGCCGGCATCGGTATAGTGGTGGACCCCGGTGATGCCCTCTATGACCACCACCCACACGGCCCGGGCCAGGTTGGCGGCCCAGGTGGGGGTGCCCACCTGGTCGCTGATCACCGCGAGCGTATCCCGCTCTGCCATCAGCCGGAGCATGGTCTTGACAAAGTTGTGGCCATGGGCCGAGTAGACCCAGGCCGTGCGGATGATGGTGGTGTCATGCCCCGCGGTGATGGCCATGATCTGCTCCTCGCCCGCCAGTTTGCTCTGGCCGTAAACCCCCAGGGGGTGCGGCGGGTCGCTGGGCCGATAGGGGGTGGATTGCAGGCCGTCAAAGATAAAGTCGGTGGAGATGTGCACCAGCCGAGCCCCGTGCTCTCGCGCCGCCCGGGCCAGGTTGGCGGGCCCTTGACCATTGACGGCAAAGGCCCGCTCGCGCTCCTCTTCCGCCCGGTCCACGGCGGTATAGGCCGCCGCGTTGATGATTACCCCTGGCCGCTCCGCCGCCACCACCCGGGCCACGGCCTGCTGGTCGGTGATATCCAGCGCCCCGGAGGCCAAGGCCACCAACTCCACCCCGGCAGGCTTGGCGCGTTGCACCTCCCAGCCCAACTGCCCCCCTGCCCCGGTCAACAGCACCTTCATCCCTTCACTCTTCACCCATACACCTCGGCGTCCCTAAAGGGCACGGCAGCGGCATCCTTGGCCGACAACACCGGCGCCGCCCCCCCTACCAAGGGCCAGGCGATGGCCAGGTCCGGGTCGTTCCAGAGGATGGCCCGTTCATGGGCCGGCGCATAGAAATCAGTGCATTTGTAGAGGAACTCCGCCTCGGGGCTGATCACGTAGAAGCCGTGGGCAAAGCCCGGCGGCACCCAGAGCATCAGGCGGTTCACGGCGGAGAGCCGCTCCCCCACCCACTGGCCAAAGGTAGGGGAACCTTGACGGATATCCACGGCCACATCAAAGACCTCGCCGCTGATCACCCGCACCAATTTACCCTGGGGCTGTTGGATCTGGTAGTGGAGGCCGCGCAGGATCCCTTGGCTTGAACGGCTGTGGTTGTCCTGGACAAAGGTCTGATCGATACCGGCCTCGGCAAAGGCGCGCTGCTGCCAGGTCTCCATGAAAAAGCCGCGGTGGTCGCCAAAGAGTTGGGGCTCGATCACCACCACCTCCGGGATGCGGGTCGGGAAAAATTTCATCACTCGCCCTCCCCTTCCCCGCCCAACTGCCGCAACCGCAGAGACTCCTCATCAACAATCCTGAGCAGGTACTGGCCATAGCCGTTTTTCCGCAACGGGTCTGCCAAGCGGGCCAGCTGCTCCAGCGTGATGTTCCCCATGCGATAGGCGATCTCTTCGAGGCAGGCCAGCTTCAACCCCTGCCGGTCCTCCACCACCTTGATAAAGTTCCCCGCATCCAGGAGCGAGGCGTGGGTGCCGGTGTCCAGCCAGGCCGTGCCCCGGCCCAGGCGCACCACCCGCAGGTCGCCGCGCTGGAGGTAGACATTGTTGACATCGGTGATCTCCAGTTCGCCACGGGCGGAGGGTTTAATCCCCTTGGCGATGGCGACCACGTCGTTATCGTAGAAGTAGAGACCGGTGACCGCGTAATTCGACCGCGGCTGCTCGGGTTTCTCCTCAATGGAGGTGGCCCGGCCCTGGTCGTCAAAGGAGACCACCCCGTAGCGCTGGGGGTCACGGACATAGTAACCGTAAACCGTGGCCCCCTTGGTCAATTTGGCATTCTCTTGCAGAATCTCGGAGAAGCCGTGGCCGTAAAAGATGTTGTCGCCCAGGATCAAGCAGACCGGTCGGCCGCCGATAAACTCCTCGCCGATCAGGAAGGCCTGGGCCAGACCGCCGGGTTGCGGCTGGATGGCATACTGAATGTTGATCCCCCACTGGCTGCCATCGCCCAAGAGCCGCTGGAACTGGTTGTTGTCCTCCGGGGTGGTGATCACCAAGATCTCGCGGATACCGGCCAGCATCAGGATGGCCAAGGGGTAGTAGATCATCGGCTTGTCATAGACCGGCATCAACTGCTTGCTGACCGATTTGGTCAACGGGTAGAGCCTGGTGCCGGAGCCGCCGGCCAGGATAATTCCCTTCATGGTTCCCTTTCCTGTTTACTGGATTTGAGCAAACACTCATTTTGTTGAGTTGCCCACGGCAACACCCCCCTGGCTCGCCAAGGCAGCGTCATCATAGCAGATTTTATGTCCATTGACATTATGAATCCGACCCGCGGCCATTCTCGCCTGCAGAGAACAAATTGGCGTCGGCAGCGGACGTCACCACTCTTCTGGGTGTTGGGAATGATTGGGAGAGGGAGCGGGGGGCCGGGCCAGGAGAGGGCTAAACACCCTTGGCAGACCCAGATGCCAGGGGCAACAGGTAACGGAGATGGGCCAGGGGGGCAACGACCGTGGAGGGGTTGACCATCAAGCAAACATCGTGGCCAACTTATCCTTGAACTGCTCCTTGGTAAAGGGCTTGGAGATGAAGCCATTGACCCCGGCCTGGGCGGCGATGTCGGTCTGGCTCTTTTCGGATTCGGTGGTGGCCATCAAGATGGGGAGAGAGGTCCACTGGGCCTGTTGCCGCAGCGCCCGGGTCAACTCGATGCCATCCATGTTGGGCATGTTCATGTCGGTGACCAAGAGATCGATGGTGTTGCTTGCGCCCTGGAGGAAGTCGAAGGCCTCTTGGCCGTCGTTGGCGGTGATCAACTCGATCCCCATATCGGCGGCCACGGCCTTGTAGAAGGAGAGGATGGCTTTGGAGTCATCGGCGGCCAGTACCCGCCGCGTGGCCTGCGCCCCCGGAGCGACCTCCTCCAACCGCTGCCGATCGGCCGCCGCTTGGTCGCCATCCACGCGGCCAAGTTGGGCACGGAAGACCGCAAGGGCCTCCTGATTGCCCGAATGGCGGGCCGTCTCGATCAAGGCCGCGGCATGCTCACCCGCCTCGTAGACGGCCCGGAAGAGATGTCCGGCCCGGGCGGTCACCATGGCCTGCATGATCCGCTGACTCTGGCCGCCGCCCTTGGCCAAGGCCTCGTTCACGTTCTTGACCACCCCGGGATTGCAGAGGTCATTTAGGCTGGTGACCACCGCGATCAGCACCAATTCATCCTCCTCAGCCAGTCCATCGGCGAGACCGATGATACTGCGTAGCGAGTTGATGCGCCCCAAGGCCTCGTAGATGGCGAAGCGCAGATTGCTGTCCAGGGTTCCCCCTTTGTCGAACTGGGCCACCAGGATGTCGGCCCCCTTGCGCTGGCCGGTCATGCCGATGATGTTGGCCGCCATGATCCGCTCGTCCTTGCCCCCCTGCTCCAGGCACTGTTCCAAGGCCGGCAGGACCACGGCACCCATGGCGGCCAAGGTGCTGATCACCACCTTGCGGAAGGAAGGGGTGGGGTGGTGGATGTGGGAGATGAGAAAGGCATTGATCTCCTCGTCACGGAAGCTGGCGAGGCTGTTCAACACCATGGCGGTTCTGAGATCACACCGACCACTGGCGGTGATGGCATCGAGATCGGCCTTGATCAAGGCCAAGAGCGCCTCCTTGGCCTTGACGTCGCCGGTGGCGGCGAGGGCCTCCATGGCCAGACCGGCCACGGCCTCATCTTCGTGGCGCAGATACGGGATCAAGGTCTCCACCAGGGAGGGCGCCTTGAACTTGGCCAGGGTGTGCAGCAGCTCGGCCAGCATCTCCGGGGAGGCCTCGTCGTTAAGCAGTCCTGTCAACACCGGGAGGGTCGCCGGCATGAGGTCATCACCTGCCTGCCGAATACAGAGCAGCCGCACCGAGACCGAGGCATGACGCAGGCCGCCGATGAGGTCCGCTTCGCGGTTATGCAACAGCTCGCAGGTGGCATGGTAGACCATCTCGTCCACGGCATTATCGCCCAGGGGGTTGGCCAACAACTCCAAGAGGTCCGGCAAGGCCTCCACCGCCCCAGACTCCCTAATGATATCAAGGGTAATGATCTGTTCGATCGTATCCTTACCGCCAAAGTCCTTTAACTGGTCCATATCATCAATCCACAGCTTGCCGTTATCGGGGAATGGCCTACCCGCGCCATTGGCTCTTTTTAAGGAACAGCTTATAATGACAAAAAAAAATTCACAACCAATTTAATGAAAAAAGGAAAAGGGGGCTACAAGCATTAAGCCTGTAACCCCCTTTTCCTTGCTGGTGGCGAGATGAAGCCCTAAGCCCCCATTCAGCGTGTAGTCACGCAGCTTGTTAAGCGGAGAGGGAATCAAATCATGATGGAATCGCAAAAAGTCGTGAAGCTGACCATCTGCCAATGTGATTTCAGTGTGTTACGGGGCGTCCCAGCGACGGTTGAGCGGTTTTTGCGAGACCGTCAATAATGGTAGCGGAGTTGGGCAATAAGAACAGAGTCATTTTCAACCTTGTATACAATGCGATGCTCATCTGTGATTCTGCGAGACCAGTATCCTGCGAGGCCATGTTTCAGGGGCTCCGGTTTTCCTATTCCCTCATATGGGATGCGTTGAATGTCACGAATCAAGGTGTTGATCCGCTTCAAAATTTTCTTATCGGCATTTTGCCAATAAAGATATTCGTCCCAGGCATGTTCGGAGAATATCAGCTTCAATCGGTAAGCTCTCTTTCTGTCCCTCTGCCTGATTCAAGTTCAGCAATTGACTCAAGCAGTCGGCGTGCATTCTTGGGACTTCTAAGTAGGTAGGCGGCCTCTTCGAGTGCTTCATAGTCATCAAGAGACATCATGATAACGGGCTGGGCGGCTTTGCGGGTAATTATGACAGGAGCATGGTCGTCGCAAACTTTTTCCATTGTTTGAGCGAGATTGCTGCGAACAGAGCTGTATGTGATAGTATTCATAGCATTTCCCCTAAGTGGACATGTACAGTAAGTTGTACTATAGGGCAAATTGCATATCAAGTCAATCCAGGCAAGGGTGAAAACCGCGAATGACCTTTGTTGCCGTCCGGCGAGGAACGGAAAAAGACAACTGCCCTTTGAAAGAAAAAGGCACGAAAAAACCGCTTCCCCCATTTAGAGGGGGGGCGGTTTTTTACCGAAAATCCGGGAAATTTCTTGAAGGTGGCTGGCGTGGCCCGTGGGATGGCCTTGGCAAAAAGAGGTAGTCGTCTGTCAACACACGAAGAGCACTTCTCTTTTCGGCGATATTTTTTGGTTGGGTGCGGTGTTGGGAATACAGATGGGGAGCACAAAAAAAAGGGATTCAGATATTCTCTGAATCCCTTGTAATTGCATGTGGTAGCGGGGAGAGGATTCGAACCTCTGACCTTCGGGTTATGAGCCCGACGAGCTACCGGACTGCTCCACCCCGCGTCACTCCGAACACTATAGCCTAATGGTCACCGAGAAGTCAAGGAATAACGCCGGCAAGACAAATTTTGTGCAATAGTTCATGGATCTCATTCGGGAATTTGACCAGGCGCCCGGCGCGATTCACCACCGCGTGGACAGTAAACCCCTTGGCCAAGAGCAGGTTGTCCGCCTCCCGGTGGATGGCGTAATGAAAGCGGCAGGAGAATTTCTGCAGGTCGACCAGGGCGGTGCGGATGGTCAACAGGTCGTCATAGAGGGCCGAGGCCTGGTAGCGGCTATAGGACTCCACCACCGGCAGGATGAAGCCCTGCCCTTCCAAGTCGCGGTAGGTGCACCCCAGCTCCCGCATCAACTCGGTACGGCCCTGCTCGAAGTAGCGGAGGTAGTTGGCGTAATAGACCACGCCGCCGGAATCGGTATCGCCATACAGCACCCGATGGCGGCAACAGTGGGCGCCCTCCGGCACCTTGATCTGGATCTTGGCCACGGGCTAGCGGTTGAGCAGGGCGGCGAAGAACTCCTCGCCGTCGTCCAACAGAGAGCCGGCGGCCTCGGCCATCCGTTCGCTATAGCCTTGACCTGCCCCCTTGCCCTGGGCCGTGGAATCAAAGATGGCGATGGGCACCGGCATGGCGGCATGGGTCTTCATCACGATGGGTGTGTAGTGGTCGCAGGTAATGGCGATCCGAAAATCCGTGCCGACCAAGCCGTCCACGATGGGGGCCACGATCTTGCGGTCGAAGTCCTCAATGGCCCGGACCTTCTCCGGGATCAACCCTTGGTGACCCGCCTCGTCCGGGGCCTCCACATGGACCAGGACCAGATCGTGGTCGCGCAGGGCCCGTAGGGCGGCATCGGCCTTGCCCTGGTAGTTGGTATCCAGATAACCGGTGGCCCCGGGGACGTTGATCACCTCCATGCCGGCGTAGACCGCTATCCCCTTCAGCAGGTCCACCGCCGAGATCAAGGCACCGGTGATGCCGAAGCGGCTCTTCATGGTGGGCAGGATCGGGGCGCGGCCCTCGCCCCACAGCCAGATGGCGTTGGCCGGCCGCTTGCCGGCGGCGATGCGTTGCAGGTTGACCGGGTGGGTGGCCAGGATATCTTTGGCCCGTCTGACCATCGGCCCAAAGATGGGGTTGCGCAGGTAGGCCCGCCAGTGGTCGCTGACATCGGTGCCGGTATGGTCATGGGGCGGGACGGTGACCAGGTCATCCACCTCCTGACCCACCACCAGCAGGTGGCGATAGCTGACCCCGGCATAGAAGTCCAGGCCCCCGCCATTCAGGGTGGCCGCCAGGGTGGCCATGATCTCCGCCGCCTCCGGGGTGGAGATGTGGCCGGCGCTGTAATCAACCATGGTGGCCTGATCCTCATCGCCAAAGGCCATGGTGACCAGATTGCAACGATAGGCGATATCCTTTTCGCCCAGGGGGACCTGGAGACTTGCCGCCTCCAGCGGGGCGCGGCCGGTGTAGTAGTCCTCCGGCTTGTAGCCCAGCAGGGAGAGGTTGGCCACATCGCTGCCCGGCGGCAGGCCGTCGGGGACCGTGCGCAACGTATGGAGTTGACCGTGGGCGGCCAAATAATCAATAGCCGGGGTCGCGGCCGCCTCCAGCGGTGTCTTCCCTCCCAACTCGGCCAGCGGAAAATCCGCCATGCCGTCGCCAACCAAGATGATGTACTTCATTGCCCTCCCCTCAATTATTGATGGACCCGTGAACCGTCCATGACCCACCGTCCGCCTCCGCGCTATCAACGCGTTTCATCATGTGCCGGCGGCGGTTGAACGATTTATGCGAAAGCGACCACGGTGGTGTCTTCGCTAAACGGCGCAAACCCTCTACTTCAGGATGCGGATGGTCACCGTCTTCTCGGTGACGATGTCCAGGGAGTCGATCTCGCCGATGGCTGCCCGTACCGCCTTCTCCTGGGCCTCGTGGGTGCGGATGACGATGGGCACCGGCCCCGAGGCCTCGCGTTTTTTCTGGATCACCGATTCGATGCTGATCCCGTTTTTGCCCAGGATGCCGGCGATGGTGGCCAGGACCCCGGGTTTGTCCACCGCCGAGATCCTAAAGTAGTAAGGACCGCTGATCGTCTCCATGGGGGTGATGACACAATCCTTGATCTCGCTGGGTAGAAACGAGAGGCTGGGCACCCGATTCAGGCAGTTGAAGGCGATGTTGCGGGCGATGTCGACGATATCGGCGACCACGGCGCTGCCGGTGGGCATCTTGCCCGCCCCCTGGCCGTAGAACAGGACATTACCCACCATGTCGCCGTTGAAGTTGATACCGTTCATGGCACCGTTGATGTTGGCCAACAGCTGATCATCCGGCACCATGGTGGGGTGGACCCGGGCCTCGATGTGGTCGCCGTGGTTGTGGCTGATGGCCAGGAGCTTGATGCGGCAGCCGAACTGGCGGGCGAACTCGATGTCAATGGGCTCGATGCGGGAGATCCCCTCAATGGAGACATCCTCCAAGCGGATGTTGATGCCATAGGCCATGGTCATCAGGATCACCAGCTTGTGAGCGGTGTCGATCCCCTCCACGTCATAGGTGGGGTCGGCCTCGGCGTAGCCCTTGGCCTGGGCATCCCTCAACACGGCGTCAAAGGCCAGACCGTGGTCGGTCATCTGACTGAGGATGTAGTTGGCGGTGCCGTTCATGATGCCCATGATCGACTGGATGGTGTTGGCGGCCAGCCCCTCCTTCAGGGCCTTGATCACCGGGATACCGCCGCCCACCGAGGCCTCGAACCCCACCTCAACCCCCTTGCGGCTGGCGGCCTCGAAGATCTGGCGGCCATGGGTGGAGAAGAGGGCCTTGTTGGCGGAGACCACCTGCTTGCCGGCCTCGATGGCCTTCAAGATAAAGCTCTTGGCCGGCTCGATGCCGCCGATCAGCTCCACCACGATATCGATTTCCGGGTCGTTGAAGATGTCGTCGGCGTTGCGGGTGAGGGTGCAGCCACCAAAGCGGGCCGGCAGCTCGGGGAGCATGATGTCCGCCACGGTCTTCAAGACAATGTCGAGGTTCGTCTTTCTGCTGAGCGTGGCGGCCTGGGCCAACAGGACCTCTGCCGTGCCGCTGCCCACGGTGCCAAAACCAATGATACCAACATGAATTTTCTTCATCAGAGTCTGCCTGCGGTGAGAGTCATATGAGGATGGAAATGGAACAAGGCCAAAGAGATACCCTCTTTGCGGTTTGATGTCAAAAGGAAAAAGAGAGCGGCGGGGGCAGGAAAAGGGGTCTACGGGAGGGGCGCCCCGGCGGTAACAGTCAACGGACAAAAGGGTCGGAACTGGTCCAGGGGACTAAGGACCCCGAGGATATTCCTCCTGGTCACATGGGGATGGATCATGGTCGTTTGCACGTTGCCGTGCCCAAGCAACGCCCGAATGGTCTTATCTCATACCCTTCCCTGGAGACGCGTGGTCAAGTCGTGGCGCAGGATCGGACACCACCGTTTGCTAACAGGCAAACGGTGGTGTCCGATTTTTTTTTCAACTTGCCCCAGCCGGTGGTGATGTGCCGCGTGTTGCTTGCACTATGCGCCACGGTTGCGATCAGCTCACGGCCCCTTCGGGGTTACTGTGCCAGTGATCCCGTCGGAGAAGTTGCCTCTCGCATCGAAGGCGCAGACCCGGTATGAGTACTGGGTGCCGTTGGCAAGACCGCCATGGGTAAATGTTTCAGCCGTTCCCATGTACACCGAGGTGCCAGAGAAGCAGGTCGGAGCGGCGTCCCCGGTCTGGAAGCGGACTTGATAGCTATTGGTTGCCCATAGGCCACCCTCATCAATGGCCGGTGTCCAGGCCAAGTCGATATGGCCATCCCCTGCGTTCAGGGTCAAGGTGCCGTCGGTGGGCTTGTTGGTATCGGCAGCACCTCCCCATGTTTTGCCACCATGGCAGACGGGGGTACAGGTCTGCGAGGACGATATCCACGACGTGATGTTGCTGCCGCTACCGCCCACGTTTTTCACGCCGTTGACATGCACGGCGGCGTTAACGGCGGTTGCGGAGTAGCCAGTGCCGTGACAGACTGAACAGGCAAACGAAGTATGCCTGGGGTGCGCCCCGGTCGCCTGGGTTGTCGTCAGATGACAGGAGGTGCAGGTCATTGCCGTGGTGCTCGTCCAGTTCGGAGTGATGGGGGTGCCGCCGAGGAAATCACCATGGCAGTACGCTGTGGCGCAGGT
>OBOI01000508.1_pt1 | contig 13432 bp, 15 predicted proteins | sample 1670151 | NCBI WGS metagenome assembly OBOI01 (sample SAMEA104232303, study PRJEB22302) | sediment metagenome | biome: forest; feature: aquifer; material: sediment | place: USA | collected 2011-08-07 | depth 0.01 m | reverse complement strand
AAAAATTGGTTCCCCAATAATCTGATTATATCCCACAGACCTTAAAACAGTCCTACAACTTTACCCTCTGAATCAATATCAATCTTTTCACCGGCTGGTATTGAAGGTAGACCCGGCATAGTACGCATTTCACCCAAAAGAGGATAAAGGAAACCCGCTCCCGCAGACAGCCTGACGTCACGGATAGAAACAGTGAATCCCCGCGGCCTACCTTTAAGGTGTTTTTCATGGGAAAGGGATTCGTGAGTTTTAGCCATACAGATAGGTAAACCTGCGTAACCCATTTCCGTATACATCTTAATGGCTTTTTCGGCAGCAGGCAAATATGTAACTCCATCTGCCCCGTAAATCTTTTTAGCGATTGTTTCAATTTTTTCCTTAATAGAGGCTTCCAGCGGATAAAGGAATTTAAAATTAACCGGTTGATTGCAGGCTTTAACTACGGCTTCTGCCATTTCTTTTCCGCCTTCTCCTCCTTTGGCATGGATATCGCTGGTACAGGCAGCAAAGGCGCCTGCTTTCAGTGATATCTTTTTAACTAATTCGATTTCGGAATCAGTATCAGTAGCAAAACGGTTGAGAGCTACAACTACCGGTACTCCGAAGTAGCGCATATTTTCAATTTGTTTCTCCAGGTTTTCAGAACCTTTTCTGACAGCTTCCAAGTCTTCCTGTGTTAAACCCGAATCCAGGGGTTTGCCGGCTATTACTTTAAACTTACCACTGTGCATTTTCAGGGCCCGGATGGTAGCCACAATAACTACTGCATCAGGTATTAGACCACTGACCCGGCATTTAATATTCATAAATTTCTCCGCTCCTAAATCAGCCCCAAACCCGCTTTCTGTTACTACGTAATCAGTAAGTTTTAGTGCAATTTGGTCAGCCAGGATAGAGCTGTTGCCGTGGGCAATGTTCGCAAACGGGCCGCAATGAACAAAAGCCGGTGTATTTTCCAAAGTCTGCATTAGATTTGGTTTAATGGCATCCTTCAGTAGCACCGTCATTGCTCCTGCCGCTTTTAGATCTTCAGCTGTCACTGGTTTGCCGTCTCTAGTCGTTGCCACAACTATTTTACCCAGGCGTTTTCGTAGGTCTTTCATGCCGGTTGTAAGAGCTAAAATAGCCATTACTTCGGAGGCGACCGTGATGTCGTAACCGGTTTCACGCGGTATGCCTTCCTTATTTAACCCAATAATGATGCTGCGAAGAGCCCTGTCAGAAACATCAACTACCCGGCGGAAAGTAATTGCTTGAGGGTCAATATTTAATTTATTGCCGTGAAAAATATGGTTGTCAATAAAAGCAGCCAATAAATTGTGGGCTAAGCCTATGGCATGGATATCACCTGTTAAATGTAAATTAAAATCCTCCATGGGAACAATTTGGGAATATCCGCCGCCTGCTGCACCTCCTTTAATACCAAAGACCGGTCCCAAGGAAGGCTGACGGATACAAATAATAGCCTTCTTGCCGATCTTACTGAGAGCTTGACCCAGACCGACAGTGGTAGTGGTTTTGCCTTCACCAAGCGGGGTAGGCGTAATAGCAGTTACATCAATATATTTACCACTAGGCCTGTTTTTTAACCTCTTTAAAACTTCAAGCGAAACTTTTGCTTTGTAGTTACCATACAGCTCAATTTCGTTTTCGTGTAAACCGATTTCAGCTGCAATTTTAGTAACTGGTTTTAATTTTGCTGCCTGGGCTATTTTTAAGTCACTTAACATGAACCCCAAGTATATCAGTTCGTGTAAGAAAAATCACTGAAAACAATTAGCTTTTAATATATAAATGTAAAGCTTGGTTGAGGCGCAGGGAAAAAGCTTGAGAAGATGAGTAAAACAAGCATATCGAGAGGAAAAAGAAGATCTGACCAGTTTAATACATGAATCTGTCCAAAAATTCTCGAACCTGCCCTCGGCCAAGCAAACGTTATCCGCTTGACAGGAGAGCTTCTCTTTGATATTGTAAAGTACAATGTCCAAATCCTCTTTTTCAAGAGCTTCCGCAGTTTTAGTGGGTTTATCCTTTTTAGCTGTTAGTGCTTATCCTGTATTAGCACAAGGTTCAACCACTTCTGCACTTAGGCCTAAACCCGGTAATGCAGCAGCTGCTGCAGTCGCCAGAAAACAGCTTGTCCAGCAAAGAGTGGAAACTAAAAAAGAAGACGTGGAAAGCCGGATAGCGGCTATGAAAGAACAGATTGCCTCCAGGACAGCTGCTTTAAAAACTAAGCTACAGTCGTTTAAGGACCAAAGAAAAGCGGAAATAGCAGACAGGGTTAATACTAATTTAAACAGGATCAACCAAAACCAAACTTCACAAATGCAAAGGCATTTAGGTACGATGTCCTCTATTCTGGATAAACTGGAAACAAGGGTAAACCAAGCTACCCCGGATGTAAAAGACCCTGCGGCAGCTAAAGTTGCCATTGCTTCTGCCAGGGCCGCCATTTCTACTGCATCTGCGGCCGTTACGAGCCAATCGCAAAAAGATTATACAATTACTGTTACCTCGGAAAGCAAAATCGGGGTAGATGCCAAAACCCAAAGGGATAAACTGCATACAGATATTCAGACTGTCAGAAAAATGGTCATTGACGCAAAACAGGCTGTGGCAAATTCCATCAGGGTAGCTAAATCAGGCAACACACCCATAGGTAAAACAGTAACGGAAAAGGAGGGCACGGAAAGTGGACAACAATAATCCAACCCAGCCAGCGCCACCTACTGCAAATGCAGCACCGATAGATCCGACGGCACCTGTTCAGCCTTCTGTTTCTCAGACGCCTCAATCAGCAGCAGCACCTCAAACACCAACCTCTCCTGCACCAACTTCTGAGGAATCAAAGAAACCGGTCCTTTGGCTAATCATAGGTTTGGTGGTAGTAATTGCCTTAGTTGGCGGTATTTATTTCTTCCTCAGCAGACAACAAGCAGCAAGTACGGCTCAAAAGGCTACCGAACAGCCAATTGTCCAGACTCCCCAAAAGGCTCCGGATACCGTTGATGCGCTGGACAGAGATCTGAGTGCTTTAAATATAGATAACACGGACGCTGATTTCGCCTCAGTAGATTCAGATCTTCAGCAGCTTTAATCTGCAAACAGGATGTAGCCTTCTTTTTTGTGATTTTCGATTACATAACCGCTTGAGATAAAAGTGGGGTTCTTCTTTAGCCGATAAATTAAGGAATTAAGAGCCCAATCTAGGGTTTTATTATCTTCTTTCGAATTATCCGGCCACAAAAGCTCAAAAATCGTCTCTTTTGAAACTACTTTTCCTAAATTTATTTTCAGCAGCCTAAAAAATTTAGCTTCTTTAGCAGGTAAACGCTTGGGGTGGTGTTGGGTAATATATTGACAGAGTAAGGGAGTAAAAAGTTCAAATCCCTTAGGTCCTTTTTTCACCAGTCCGATTTCAATCAGATAATGATCAATGTTATCAATACTTTTTCCTAAGGCTACTTTCTGCAGAATTTTTCTTTGTTGATAGGTAATAAACTCATAAAGTTCTTTCAGTTGCAGTTTGATAAACTGGTCCTGCAGCGGATTGCTAAGGCGGGCAGATTTTAAAAGAAGCTGTAGTAGCTGAAAATGTCCTCCGCAAAGGTTTTTGGCTAGCTGAATAGCTTGTGGATCTTCAACCAGGTTGCTTTGTACGTAAGCAGATATCATGGTTTCCAGATCCTGTACACTAAAAGGTTTTAGATAAACCACTCTGGAAAAAACTCCCGTATGTTCTCCGTCCAGGGTCTTACGGGCAACCTCATGAAGAGGTTTATTACCGGTGGAAATAATAACTATCTTCTGAGGGTTAATATTCCGAAGAGCCCAAATGTTACTGAAAAAATTAGCATCAAAGATACTATGTAACTGATCGAAACGGTTAAAGATAATCACAATTTTTTGGTGTATTTCTGAAAGTTCCCTTAATTTAACCAAACACCTTTCAAAAATCTTGGAATCATTAATAGCTTCTTCTCCTAGCTCTTTTAGTAAAGTCCTGAAGAATTCATCCTTTGTAAGATTGGTCAGCAGGTATGAATCTACGTATATAAAGTAGGCGAAGTTGGTAGTGGCTAGATATTTTAAAAGTATTGTGACACCAACACCGGGCATGCCGGCAAGGGTAAAAGAAGTTGAGGATTTAATAAGCCGTTCGAGCTTCTTAATCTTTTCCGTGCAAAATCTATTTCCAAATTTACTCTCAAAAAACTTATATCTCATTTAAACCTATTTGCATCATTATTTTATCATAATAAAATCAAGCAGAGTGCTTAGGAGTTGTTTAAACTTTAATAAGAAAGGAGTTTAAATTTATGAGTAATAATATAGAGGGCCCGGAAAGAACTGGTGTTACAAGAGTTGTCCAAAGGCTGGGAGAACGTCCCATCAGAATTAAGTACCTCGAACCCAAAGATTTGCAGGCTTTAGGACAGGAACGTAAAGATCCTGTACTTTTAGGCTCTATCTCTTTTCAAAACGGGAAATAGGTAACGAGTTTAATTTAATCCGTCAGTTTAAATCCTAATTTTTCAGCAACCCTTCTTGGGATAATCATAGCCCTCATATCCCGACTCTCGGCAATTTTATCTCCGTTTACAAAAGCAGCTACACTCCCATTGAAACCTCTTTTATCTGCTGTTGTCGAAGTTGCTATTTCAACCTTTGTACCCTCTGACACCTGGGCGAAAAATCTTGTACACCCTATACCACCCTGGAACATAGGTATTCCGTCTAATTCTTCCTTTAAATCAAGCGCTGTTGCTGCAGCCGATTGTATCATTGCTTCTATCATTTGGTCCGGTAAAAGCAAGCTGCGCGGTGGGTCTTCTTCCGGATAAAATCCAACCTTAAGCCCTTTGATCTCTGTCACAACATCTTGACCCCTTTTAAGGTAAACTGTCCTTGCTGCAAGAGAAGGATCATTCTGTGCCTCAGAAATTTCTAGCCGGCTGCCAGGAAGCACAAACTGCACAAAGCTTACGCCAGCCAAGCTTATCAAACGTGCCGGATGAGTATGCAAACCATTACTAAGAGAAGAGTTTACAAGTGCCTCAGAATAGGCCACTGCTGCTCTAATTCCTTTATGACCCGGAAAAACTGCAGTATTTCTAAAGTGATCAATTGCACGTTGAGGTATGATATCTAAAATTCCTACGGGTTGTCCGTTCATACCGGGCTCAAACCTATCCAGCGCAGGCGGCTCAGATTCACGAATTACATGCTCAGAAGGAACTTCGTAAAAGCATACTGCCCTCTTAAAGCCATTTTCTCCACCCCGTCTTTCAATTTGCTGAGGATAGATAGCACTGGGACCATAAATCCGGGAAAGCGGAGCTGTTAGATCCTCAAGTACCATATAAAGACTGTAGCAGCAGTAGTTTTGTTTTACAATATAGGGGAAAGACGCCGATTTCAGAGTTTGGAGGCTAAAGAGAATAGTGCTATACAGATGTTAGTTGCTCACGTAACCTAGTTAATATTTTTTTATGAAGTTGGCAAACCCTTGATTCAGCAATTTGCAATTTCTTAGCAATCTCTTTCATGGTTAACCTATCAAAATAATACAATTTAACAATTTGCGCCTGCCTGGGAGATAATGACTTAAGGGCCTCCATTAATTCCTGCTGTTCTTCGAGCACCAAGGCGCGGTTTTCCGGCATAACTAAAAACGAATTATCCGGAATCATCACTGAAAGAGGTACATTACCTGATCCGTCATCATCCGGAAAATGTGTCCCCTCTATAGAAACTGTAGTGATGCCCTGTTTTACTTCTATGACTCTTGCTGCTGATAATCCGGTTTCCTCTGCTATCTCTTCTAAGAAAGGGGTTTTGTCGTGATCAGCATTATATTGAGTCTCAAAACTTTCGATTAGATACCGATCATTAGTTATGCCTCTCCCGGGTTTAAAGTTTCTTCTGAGCATATCAAGCACACTTCCTCTACACCGCGCAAGCGCATATGTTAAAAATGAACCAATAGCGGGATCGTAATTCAACCATGCTTCTGCCAAAGCCTTTCTGATTTCTTGCTCACCATCCTCAATTGAAAATCCAGATACAAGTAATTCAGATGATAACTGATGAGCTGTTCTCTTTATAATTGGTTCATATTTATCTATATCAAATCCTTGAAACATGCTCTGCTTTAGTTCAGTCATTCTGGGTTTGCCCTCTGACTGTATGTCCTTGTTTAAAACTGCTTGAATTTCAGCAGAACTAGGTACACCTGTATAACAGGCTATTACTATTCTTGTCCTTTCTCCAACCAAGGGGACAAATTGTTGGGTATGTCGGCCAAAATCCCGTTTAAGTTCTGCAAGGGCGCGAACATATAAACCCTGATAGATATCTTCATAGGCTTTATTACCCGTCTCAATCCTTTCCTGAGCGGTATCAAAAGTCAGATAAGGATAACCAGGGGGGACTTCAAAACTACCCAGAATATGCCTATTTCCCCCGAGAATTTCTTCTACTTTAGTTTTAAGTCCACGAGCAGAATTAGTGGCCTCGAGACCCTCCTGCAATGACCACATTGCTAGTCTTGCTTCACCTAGGGTAGACCACAGGATTGGAAAGGCATGTTTCCATGGCAGTGAATCTGTGGATAATAATTTAGGTCGTGTTTCTGTTACAGCTCTTCCGTTATTTCGCCGTAATACGGGTCTCCGTTGACCTTGTAAAGTAATAAGCTCACTCTCTAAAATAGCACTCATAGTACAGACTATAACCTAAGATCTTACATAATCCTTACAATAGTGTCAACTATGGGGTGAAATAACCATAAGAAGAATTAGAGTATGTGATTCTTAGAGTGATATAATTTTGAGGTTATTTTAATCAAATGGGAAATGACCATAATTTTTTTGATGTAATAGTAATTGGTGGGGGAGCTGCCGGAATGATGGCAGCCGGACAAGCAGGCAAACTCGGTAAAAAAGTTCTTCTTATTGAGAAAAATAGAAACCTTGGAGAGAAACTTAAAATAACCGGCGGCGGCAGGTGCAATATTACAAATGCACAGTTTGATACCAGGGCTTTTTTAGACAATTACGGCTCGGGTAAGGATTTTTTATTCTCACCTTTTTCAAAATTCGGGCCGCAGGACACTTTCTCCTTCTTTGAATCCCTTAATCTTCCCCTTGTCATACAAGCCCGCAACAGGGCCTTCCCTTATTCAGAAAAAGCCTATGATGTGTGTGAAGCGCTCAGGGAAAATTTAAATAAAACCGGTGTACAAACAATCACAGGCTGTATTGTTAAAAAGATTGTTCATGAAAATGAGACTATAACAGGTGTAGAAACAAACAAAGGCATGTTTCAGGCAAAATCTTTTATTTTAGCCACCGGTGGGGTATCCCACCCTGAAACAGGCTCAACCGGAGACGGGTTTAGATGGCTTTCCGAACTTGGCCATATGGTAAAAGCTCCGACTCCTTCCATTGTTCCTCTGGAAGTAAAAGATGATTGGGTAAAGATCCTCTCCGGGGTTTCTCTTTCATTTATGAAAATTACTTTTTACCTGGAGGGCAATAAACAGTTTTCTGTAATAGGAAAGGTATTGTTTACCCACTTTGGTCTTTCCGGACCACTGATTCTAAACTGTGCCGGCAAAGTAGGGGATCTGCTGCAATCCGGCAAGGTAACAGCCTTAATTGATGCTTACCCTGATACTGACTTGGGGGCATTGGACCGCAATATTATTCATATATTGGATAACAATAAGAATAAAACCCTCAGAACTATTTTTAAGGACATTGTACCTGCAGGTACTGCTCCGGGAATCCAGGCTCTGCTGCCAGATATTGATTTTGATACTAAGGTACACAGTATATCTAAAGAAGACCGCAAAAGAATTGTAAACCTGTTAAAAGCTTTACCTGTTACTATTACTAACTTGATGGGGTACGACCGGGCTGTGATTGCAGACGGAGGAGTGTCTTTAACAGAAATAGACACCAAAACAATGAAGTCAAAACTTATTAAAAATCTTTATATTGTGGGTGATTTACTAAATATTAAACGGCCCTCAGGTGGCTTTTCGCTGCAGCTTTGCTGGACAACAGGTTTCGTAGCCGGAAATTCTGTTTAATACGAGTCATCGAGTATCAAGCTCGGCTTAAAATTATTACTTCTTTTTTGAGGGTTTTTTCTTGGCTGTTTTTACTTTTTTAGTATCAATAACTTCTTCTATAACAACCTGCTGCTCTGTCTGGACCGGCAATTCTTCTACTGCTTCCATTACAACTGCCTGCTGAGCCTCTTGTGCAGGGATATTAGAAGATAACAATATTAATATCTTATCAAGTTTGTTATGTAGCTGCTCAAACTGATCCTGGGACTGAGAAGATTGCTCTCTGTTTCTGTCGCCGTTACCTTTTTTATCCCCGAAGCAATCACTGCAATAAACCGGTTTTTCACCGCTTGGCTGAAAAGGAACCTTACAACTGTTACCACATTCATTACAAACAGCATCAAACATTCTTTTCTCTGCAAAGTTGGACCTTTCTGAACCTCTGCCCTCGAATCTTCTTGAATCAGAACCACGGTTGTTTTGAAAACAATCGCTACAAAAGATAGGCTTGCCGCTGGTTGGCCGGAACGGTACCTCACAATTTTTCCGGCAATTATCACAAACAGCCTGATGCAACTCTACCGGTCCTCTGGAACCTCTGTCATTAAAACTATTTCTTGAAAATCCTCTTCCTCCGCCGGATCTACCACGATTAAAATTTCCCATGGGGTTTATTGTACCATTTATTCATTTTAAATGTATAACCAAAAGTAGAAAGGATGATATAGTACGCTAGTGCTGAATCGCTCCCGATTAAAATTTCTTATCATTTTTTTCATTGTACTACTCGGATCCGGTATCTATTTTTCCTTAAATCCGAAGAGTCAAAAAGTCCAACCTAAATTTGAACCTCCTACAAAAGTTAATGTTTTAGGTAGGGAAAAGGTAAAATACCCTCAGGATTACACTATTGTCATGCTTGGTGACTCCATGACTGAAACTCTGGGTAACAGTGACGAGCTCAAAAAATTCCTGTCTGATTACTACCCCGGTAAATCTTTCGAAGTTTTAAATTACGGCTTTGGGGCCACAAATATTCTGTCTGCAATGGACAGAATTACTAAAGAAACTGAACATGGCCGTAAATTCAGGCCAATTGAGGATATTGCCTATAATCTGATACTAGTTGAATCATTTAGTGAAAATCCGCTTTCGGAATATAAGTTAGAGGAAGGTTTAAAACGCCAAACACAGGAACTTGATAAGATTGTAAATACGCTCAAAGAAACAAACCCCGAAGGAAAAATTGTTTTTGTGGCTACTATCTCTCCCAACAAAGTAATTCTTGCCAAAAACCAGGTTGATTTATCGCCGGAAAAACGGGCTGAGTGGGTAAATGAAAGAATAGCTTATATGAAAAATCATATTACATACGCTAACAGTCATAGTATCCCGGTTATTAATGTCTTTGAAGAATCACTACTCTCAAACGGAGACGGTAATCCCGAATATATTAGTACTGATGATTATATCCACCCGTCACCTACAGGCATAGTCTTTATTAGCAGGGTAATAGCAGATTTTATTTATAAATACAATATTTTCCGATAAAATCTCTTTCCTTGACCCATAGCCCGTAGTATGGTATAGTCTGCACTTATGAAATTACCAGATTTAGATCCGGGCTTACGAGCTACTGTCTCACAACATGATGCGAGACGAAAAAGTATGAATGTTGCCGGAGATATTCAGGATGTTAGAGAAACAAGTATTTTGGGAGATACAAGATTAACAACCGGGCCCAAAGGCAAAATTACAATCCAGCAAGAAGGTTCACCCCTGATAGAAGTGACTCGCCCAAGAAGCATAGGTTCAAAAATCAGAGGCCTTAGATCTCTCAGTAATCTCTAAATTTTAATCAAAAGGATAGAAAAAACTATTTAACCTCAAGTAATTCAACTTCAAAAATTAAGGTTGAATTTGCAGCAATCGTACCAATTTCACTGTCTCCATAAGCTAATTCTGGGGGAATAGTTAATTTTCTTTTACCTCCAACCTTCATCCCGACTACTCCCATGTCCCAACCTTCAATTACCTCACCCACACCAATCCTGGTTTTAAATGGTTCACCCCTGTCATAAGAGCTGTCAAACTTTTTTCCATTCTCCAAGGTACCAAGGTAGTGGATAGTAATGTAATCTCCGGTGGTGACTTCCTGACCTTCTCCTATTTCAATATCTTCAATTTTTAGTTTAGTGTCTGACATAGAGTTTCTAATCATAACATATGTTTATTGACAGTTATTAACTGTTAATTTAAACTGGATATAGAACCTGCACTTTGTGAAAAAAATTATATCTGCCCTAATGGTTTTGTTTGTCTTAATTTCTCCAACTCCAATTTTTGCAGCAATTATGGAAGTACCCGCACTTGCTGATACTTACCTAACCACTAGAGGTGGGGTAAACGCTGAGTATGGCAATGCTCGTCAGATGCTCGCATTTTATGATTCACGCGGTGACAATAAAGGCTCAATTTATATTAAATTTGAATTTAATGGAGTGATTCCCCGAGGATCAACAATCAATAGCGCAAAAGTTCAACTTCATCAAAGCCAGGGAAGTGGATTGGCCATTGTGACACTTACGGCGCACGTTATAACCAACAACTGGAATTCAGATGTAACTTTAAATACCAAGCCTACCATTGGTGAGGCTGTAGCAGCAGTGTCTACAGATAATATGCAGGTAAACAGGAATTGGCTTATTACAGACACGTTTAAAGAATGGTTAAGCGGGGCAAGACCAAATTACGGTCTTTATATTACTAATGATAGGGCTGAAAACCAATCTTACCAGAGGTCTTTTGATACTCTGGAAAACCGGATTAACCAGCCTGTTTTGGTTGTTGATTATACCCCTCCTGCAGCCCAAAACCAGGGAGGAGCCGGGAATCCTGTTAATGTGCAAAATCCGGTTGGGAGTATAAACATCAAGCCAATTGCCACAATTGGTCCGATAGTGCTAAATATTCCACAAGGTGACCTGACTATTTCTGAGATAAAGTCAGAAAATATCACTGAAACTAGTGCCAAAATCAGCTGGAAAACAAATAGAAACTCAACCAGCTGGGTAATTTTTGGTATTGCTACCCAAGGGGATCTTTTTAATGTTTTATCCGGTCAGTCTGACTCTGTAAAGGATCACGGTGTAAACTTATCGAATTTATATCCAAATAGAAAATACTCCTACAAAGTTTTCTCAAAAGATGCAAACGGAAAACAAACCTTTGGACCAATTTCTTACTTTACTACAGCTCAAAGTGGGCAGATCGTGGCTGAGGAAAATCCAGCTCCTTCCTCTTCTCCCGTTTCTTCAGATTCCAACCCGATTTCTGACTTACAGGAAAAAATTGAGAATAAAGTAGCTGAGGCAGCCATAAATAAATCCCTTAACAATAGTAGCAGTAGCGCAAATGAGGCTCCGGGAAGCGGAAGTGCCACTCCCCAGCAAACAGATCTTAAGGGTGCGGGATTTGTTAATTTGGTTTCCGGTATGGTGGGACTAAACAAGCTGGCCGGAATTCTACTGATAGTTTTGGGACTGATGAGTCTTGTAGGAGTGCTTATTGTTTACATACTTTCTAAGAAGGTGCACCATCACGTTAGGATGAGGGTTGGCAAAAATTATGCAAAAAAGTTTAAAAACAAGAAAAAATGATTAAAATCCTGCTGATTATTTTAATAATTCTGGCAGCTATATTTCTTATTGGAGGAGGGTATTTTTTGGGGTTACAGGGAAATGGCTCGCCTCGCTTCGCGGGCGAAGCGGGCAAAAAAACTGAATCTGCTGTTATACCGGCTGCCAGTGCTCAACCGGCTCCGTCTGCTGAATCCCTGACTGTATCTCCAAACCCGATACCTTCTGCAACCGTAAAACCGGTTATAGATACAATAACAGCAATTGAAAATGCTTTTGTAAGTGAGGACTTCGGTAGTTTACAACCTAATTTGGCTGATAAAGTAATGCTTATTGCCTATGCCACAAGCTGCTGTGGGGAAACCAGTGATTATAAAAAGGTAGCGGAATTTATACAGGGTTATGTTCAAAAAGGGAAAAATTGGACTTTTAACCCCAAAGATGAAAAGTATGCTACCCTGAAAAAAGAGGGAGAATTGTTTGTTGTGGCAGAAGATGGCAGGGCTCTAGTATTTAAACTAAATGATGCAAAGAAGTTGGCAAAAGTAACTTTTTATTCCAGTTACACCTTAGCGGCATACTGATCCTAAAAACCCATCTTACTTTTCCTTCTTGACATTCCAGTTACTGGAAGGTGTAAAGTTACCTCATGGATAATAAGTTAACCATTGGACAAGCAGCAAAAATAGTAGGCCTGCCCACAAAAACCATCAGGTACTACGAAGAGGTTGGGATTTTTAAACCTTTGAAAAGGGAAAACAATCAATACCGAGTCTTCTCAGACGAAGATATCAGGCGGTTGAAGTTGATCAGTGAAATAAAATCCTTAGGAATACCATTAAAAGAAATTAAGGAGATTGTTAAAAGATGCACGGAAAAAGGCTGCAAGGATGCACAAACTTATGCGGAAACTCAATTGCCGGAGTATATTTCTTCCATAGATAAGAAAATTGAGGAGCTTGAGGGTTTAAAACAACAGCTCATTCACATTAAAGATAATTTTAAGAAAGTAGTTCCCAATAAATAACTGAAAGGAGGGCACTTTATGGAAAGCTGTTGCTAAGATGAACTCTCTGTCATCCTGCTAGCGGATGAAAGAGAGACAGAGCTTTTTTCTAAAATGAAGTCTATAAGCAAGAAAACCCCGCTTTCTTAAAGCGGGGATCCACTGACGATAGCTTTCAAACTTCCGCACTCTAAGGTAAGATGGGAGGAAGGGTTTTCTTTAAAGCTTGAAAACTTGCAAAGCACACCGCTCCGCCTTTGGCGGAAGCGGAAGTTTATAATAAATAAAGTATGAGGAAAATTGTTTTTGGTATTTTAGTAATATTACTGATTGGTGGCATCATCTATTCACTTAGAAAAGGTGGAGAAGCTCCTGGACAACCAGTCCAATCACCCCCTATCGCTACCCCAAACAGCACCGATAAACAAGCAATTGCTGGGATAGTAGATAATTTTTATAAAAAGTACGATTCCTGTATGAAAAACCCTCCTGCGGAAGCCAAAGGTAGAGTTGGGGAATATTGCCAGAATAACTCGGGGTTCACTACTGCAAATTTTGCCGCAAATTTAGAAAAAGGCGGAACAGCCAAGGCAGGGGCTGATCCTATTTATTGTGCCCAAAATCCATCTGAGAACATCATAGTAAATCCGGATGTTCAAATTAGGGGCGATCAGGCAACAGTGTCCGTTAATGAAAAATTCGGCC
>OBOI01000507.1_pt1 | contig 13433 bp, 13 predicted proteins | sample 1670151 | NCBI WGS metagenome assembly OBOI01 (sample SAMEA104232303, study PRJEB22302) | sediment metagenome | biome: forest; feature: aquifer; material: sediment | place: USA | collected 2011-08-07 | depth 0.01 m | reverse complement strand
GCTAGCCAGCGTCTCATTCACCAACAGGGCGGCTTGCTCTTCCGGGGTCAACTCTTGCCCGGCGGCAATGGCGGAGAGCAGGGGATTGGTGGTCACACTGGCCAGAGGCTCGGTTTCGGCAGGGTTGACGAAGTTCAGATTTTGCAGCACCTCGTTGATCAGCAAGGCCGCCTGTTGGGCAGGGGTCAACGGTGCAGCGGCGGTGGCCGCCGTAGGCGGGGCGGAAGGGACGGAGGAGGCAAAGACGGCGGCGGGCTGGGTCGCATTGCGCTCACGCATCTGCACCGCTGCGGCAGGGGCCGGGGGTATTGGGGTAATGTCATTGACCGCCATGGGTTTCTCCTGCGGGGACACACACAAGCCGCTCTCTGCTAATAAAATTAAGCCGTGGGGCAAAAACAGTCAATGGCTAGCAGCTGACCGAGGTGCCGGAGCCATCGTCCGCAACAGGGCTCTTGGGGACTAGCCCGTCACCAGGGGTGCTTCCTTGGCCATTTGCTTACGCTGCTGTTTATTGGCATACATCAAGGCGTCAGCCCTCTTGAGCAACTCACTTAAGGAGCTATCTTCCTTGGGGAGGTAGGGGATGATGCCATAGCTCATGGAAATGGTATAGCCTTCATGATGGGTGGCATTCCACCGGCTTATCTGTTCCTCCAGGCGACGGCCGATCACCTGCTCGTCGGCCAGCGCCCCATTCTGGGTGGTAAAGATGGCGAACTCATCGCCCCCGAGGCGGCCGATGATCTCCGGATTGAACCGGGCGATCATATCGGACTCGCGAAAGGTGTTGACCAAGATCTCCGAGGCCTCGACCAGGGCGCGGTCCCCGACCTCATGGCCCAAGGTGTCGTTAATTTTCTTAAAATCGTTCAAATCAATAAAGATCAAAAAGGCGTATTTGTCCCCCCGGTCGATGATCTTTAATTGCCTTTTCACGGAGTGCTTAAAGCCCCGGTAGTTCAGGAGCCCGGTCAAGGGATCGGTGACGGCCTGCTCCTTAAAGTGTTCCTTGGCCTCAGCCAAGGCCTGCATACTCTTGTTGGCGAAGTAGGTGCTGACCAGGGCGGCCAACAGCAACGCCATGGCCGCCGGCACCATGACCCGCAGGTGATCGCCCATCAAGGCATGCAGGGAGTGGTTGATTTCCGTGACATCAAAATAGACCTCAAAGGCTCCGATGGCCAAACCATCGGCCAGGATGGGCATGTAGGTCTCAATCATGTCGTGGGACACCATCTGCCCGTTAGCCTGACGGATCTCCTTACGGGCAAGCTCCGATCGTGGTTGGCCATCCAACAACATCAGGGGGAAAAATTTGTGGCGGGTGAAGTTGCCGATATCCTTGGCATCACTGGAGTAGACGATTAACCCTTGCGGGGTGAAGATCTTGACCTTCGGCAATCCCACCGTTCGTCGGATCCGCTCGACCTCCTCGATCAACTCCGCCGGCACCTGTCTGGTGGCACTCAGGGGCTCACGAAACCTCTGCCCCTGGATCATTTGCGCTGCCAAAAACCGCAACCCCTTCTCGGTGTTACCGATTACGAACTGATCGTAGGAGGGCCAAATGAAAAATTTCAGGTAGAGCGGCAGGGAGCTGACGATCAGGATGGAGAGCACCGCGAGCAAATTCAGGGTCTTTGATTTATACATGGGGGTGTCGGATGGGTACGCGGCTTACTCTGATCACGTCCACGCGGGCCATGGACTCAAGTCAACACCTGGGTGGTCAAGGACGAAGGGGGGGGAGAGCGACCGGCCGCCCTGGCAGGCGCTCTTGCCGAGGGGTAACGCCCCCCCGGCAGCCAGGGTCGGAGTTAGGGAGGGGATCTGCTAAGACGATCAGGCGTAGAGGGCGGAGTGTTGGGAGAGATAGGACTCCAACTGAGTCTTCTGCGTTTTAGTCAACTTGCCAAACTCCAGCGAGCACTGCACCATGCGAATCATGCTGAACGAGGAGTCGTTGATCAGGAGTTTCTCCGACACGGTCCGGCAGGGGAGCGCCTCCAGGAAAAAATCGTGCTGACCGTCCAGGATATCGACGGTCTTGGCGTCGTGGCCAGGGTTGTCGCCATGCAGATAGACAAAAGAGAGCCCGCCCATGCTGATATTCTGGATATGTCCCGGATTGTTGGCCGAGATGGCAATGGCACCCTCGCCAAGACGGTACCGGGGCTGGCTCCTGCGCTCACTGGCTGATCGCTGCATATATCCACTCTCCTTGTTGTTTGGTCCATGGCAAAAAAACTCTCTCCGTAAAGAAGTATAGAAATTGTTGGCGACTGCTGTCAAACAGAAATATGAGCGGACGGGTCATCCGCCAAGCAGGCGAATGCCGTTCTCATCGAGAGAGATGATCTTTTTCTTATAGAGAGCGCCAATCGCCTTTTTGTAACTCTTTTTGCTCACCCCAAACCATTGGTAGATCAGCTCGGGAGCGGTCTTGTCGTTCACGGGCATCGCCCCGCCATGCTGTTTCAATTGGTCAAGGATGCGCTCCGCCAGGGTATCCACCTGCTCATACCCGGGTTTTTGCAGACAGAGATCAAGCTTCTGATCCTCCCGCACCTTTTTGATGAACCCGGTCAAGCGCTGGCCCTTTTTCAGGGGCTGAAAGACCTCGTTCTCATAGAGCACCCCCCAATGGGCATGATTGACGATGGCCTTATAGCCCAGGTCGGTGTGGGGGCCGATCAACAGATCCACCTCCTGACCTACCGTGTAATCAATGGGCAGTTGGTCGAGATGACGATCCACGCGGGAGGTGGCGATGATCCGCCCCTGTTTGGCTTCGAGGATGACCTTGACCAGATAGGACTTCCCTTCATCCATCAACTGCCGCTGCTCCGCAGTGGGGGCCAACAGCGGATGGGTCAACCCCCACTCCATGAGGGCGCCCTGGCTGGTCAGCTTCACCACCTTGAGGTAGGCGCACTCCCCCGGAAGGGCCAGGGGCCGCTTGGTGGTGGCAATCAGACGGCCCTCCTGGTCGTAATGGACAAAGACCTCGACCATGGCCCCCAGCCCGCAGTTGGCAGGGACCACCCGTTGGGGCAAGAGGATGCGGCCCAGGTTTTCGCCATCGACAAAGACCCCGGCATCCACCTGCTTGACCACCATCAATCGATTCATTGCGCCAGGTTCTACCATTATGTTCTCCTCCGAATCAGCGGCAGGCATCCCGCAAGTCATTGGTGGCCCCGTTATCCAGGCAGTCGATGAGGATCACCGCGTCAGCGGCGCTCAACTTGGCCCCCCGATCAATCATCCGGTCAAGGGTACGTTGCCAACGCGACTTACTCTTCTTGCCGATCTTTTCGCATATCCTGGTAATGGCGTGGCATTCCGTGCACATGGTCGTCAGCACGGCAGCGCACTTGCCGCCACCGCCTGCCGGGGCCGGGGCAGTGGCGGCCGCCGGTGTCCGGCTCTCCGCGGACTGGCCCGCCTGCTGCTCACTGACACCCTTGGTGGCCGGTGGAGTCTGCGTCTGCTCCTGCTTGTCCGAGCAGGCGCTCAGGAACAGGGCCACGCCGCAAACCGCCACCAACCCAAACCGCATGAGCTCTCTTCCCGGCATCGTTACCCTCATTAGTATCATCATTATCATAGAACCTTGGTCGCTACCTTGATTGTTCCGCCGCGCCGCTCACCACCCATGACGGCCGCGATGCCCGCTGAATGGTACCAAGAACCTCAAAGCCAAAGCAACTCATATTTTCTCAGAAAGCCAACAGGGTGGTAGGAGAGCTTGGCCTGGCGCAACCCCTCATCGCCCAAGTCCTGTTCGCGGTTCACCAGGCTAAAACCCTGTTGGGCGGCGAGAAATTCCCGATTCATGGCCTGATAGACCCCCTTGTAACTCCCCATCCCCTTCTCAAAATGGATCAGCAGGGAAGCGGCAGGCAAGGGCTCGGCCACGGTGAAGGCCACCACCCGCGCATCCACCAGCAGCACCCCGCCCATCAGGGCCGGCAGGGCCGTGTAGGCCTTCAGCACCTTGGCGATCACCCGGTCTTCCGCCGCCAGCTCCGCCGACTCCTCGCAGTTGCGCCAGGCACACCACTGGTCCTGCATCAGCAACACGCACTCGATCAACTCCTCGTTTAAGGGGTGATAGCGCCAGAGGTAGGTGTTGTGGAACTGACGCAGCAGATTCTTTTTGGCATGGAAGCGGTTGCCGGACAAGGCAACCAACTCCGGCAACGAATAGAGGTAGTCCCAATGGTGGCGCATGGTCCGGATCCTGGCCCGAGGGTGGTTATGGACCATGCGCAGGGCAAGGTTCTCGGGGATGCGGATCAAGTGGGCGCCCGTAAGGCGCGGCATCATCATCCGCCAGTCAATCGTTGACCACGGACCGACCGGTGCCCAATAGGCCAAGGCCGGCCGGCTCTGCCGGATCCACACCAGGCCGTCGGCCCAGGCCCACTCCAGGCCATGCTCCTCGGCCCAGGACCAGAGGTTGACGAAACTGTAGTCCGAGGTGACCTGGGGGGTCGCCCTGAGCAGGGCCAGATACTCCTCCTGGCGCTCCAGGGTGATGGCGGAGAATTCGAGCTCGGCAAGCACCGCCTTACCCTCTCCCGGCCAAGGCCCGCATGGCCGCTATCCTTGCCAGCAAGGGCGGGTGCGAGTAGTGGAGGAGGACATAGAAGGGATGGGGGGTGAGATTGGCCAGATTGTTCACCGACAACTTTTGCAGGGCGGTGATCAAGGCCTCGCTGGTGCCCACGGTCTCCACGGCAAAGCGGTCCGCCTCGAACTCGTTGTGCCGGGAGAGCAGGTTCATCAGCATGGCCAGCACCAGTTCCAAAGGCGTCAGCAACAACGAGAAGAAGATCAACCCTGCGTACACCGATGGCTGTTCCATGCCAAAGGCGGCAAAGAGCCCCTGGCTGCCCAAGGCCAGGGAGAGCAGATAGAACATGATCCCCAGGTGGACAATGCTGATGGCCATCCCCTGCAGGATATGCCGTTTCTGATAGTGGCCGATCTCATGGGCCAGGACGCTGACCAGTTCCTCAATGCTGTGGCCCTCGATCAGGGTGTCATACAGGGCAATCCGTTTGTGCTTGCCGAAGCCGGCAAAAAAGGCGTTGGACTTGCTGGAGCGTTTCGAGCCGTCGATGACGAAGAGCATCTCCAGGGTAAAGCCCACCGCCTTGGCATAGGCCATGATCCGCTCCTTCAACTCCCCGTCGGCAAGCGGGGTAAAGGTGTTGAACAAGGGCATGATCCAGGTGGGGGCGACAAATTGCAGGATAACGATAAAGGCCGTGGTCAGCCCCCAGCCATAGAGCCAGGCCAGTGGGCCGGCCCACTGAAAAAAGTAAAGGAGCAAGGCCAGCAAGGGGCCGCCCAGGCACACGGTGAGCCCGATCCCTTTCAGCAGATCCAGGATAAAGGTGCGCGGCGTGGTGCGGTTAAAGCCGTAACGCCCTTCCAAGACAAAGGTGGACCAGAGGGAAAAGGGGATGGCGAGCAAGGTCTTGACCAACAGCAGCCCCCCGAGATAGAGCAAGCCGGTCACCACCTCCCCCTGGCCAAGGCCGCGGATGAGTTGATCTAGCCAGTTGAAGCCGTTAAGCCGCCAAAAGAACAGCAGCAGCACAAGGTCAACAGCGCCGGTCACCAGCCCGAAGCGGGTCTTGGCCCGGGTGTACTGCTGCGACCTGGCGTACTCCGCGGCCGAATAGACCTGGGCAAAGTCCGTCGGCAGCTCCGGGGTCAGGGCCTGGAGGTTAAGCCGGTCAGCCCAGGAGGTGATCAGAAAATTCGCCAGCAGGGCGGCGATGATGAGCCATGACAACCACGTGAATTCCATTGGGGTGTAACCTTTATGAGGTAGATGTTTGTGAAGCGGGGGGATAGTCATCCTCCCAGCCCGGTGCGGCCAAGGAGTTGAACAAATTTTCCCTAGCGGGTCAACCGCTTATTTGCCCAAGGAGTGGACCCGAGGTCATGGCGCGCGGCTCCAGTCAACCACTCCCGCCGAAATCAAGGTCATGGACCTAGGATACCTCTTTTCCGCGATAAAGAAAAAAATCATTTGATAAGTTTCGTCTCTTTGAGTAGGGTGGCCGGGTAAGAATACAGGGGTAAATATTTTACACACCCTATCGGTCCGTTGACGGACTTAGGGGCCGTTTCAAAATTACCATTACAGATTTGACCTTGCCTATACGGCCCCTTATGCCGTTGCTACGCAGGGGGTGTTACTGTAATTGATTGACAACGGCTGAGTCGGCAAAAAGAGTATGCCCCCCCGGTGCCGAGAGGGTTTTCCACCAACCCTGCCCCATCCCCCACCCGGGACGAGTACAAGTAGTCCAGCTTACCCAGACCTGACAATTAACATTCATCGTTGCTACCGCCCCCCACACCGACCGCTACACCTGTAAGCCTCGATCACCAACAACACTCCATCCATTTTTTACTCTGACAGGAAACAACAATGCAGGACCTTAGTATCGTTAGTATGTTCCTTAATGCGGGCTTGGTCGTCAAGTTCGTCATGCTCCTCCTGGTTATCTTCTCCATCGGCTCTTGGTACATCATCTTCACCAAGTTCATCCTCTTTAAGAAAGTGCGGCAGGACTCGGATGATTTCCTGGAGACCTTCTGGAAGTCCAAGAACCTGGCCGAGGCGGCCAAGTCGGCCCAGAAGACTCCGCTGAGCCCGGAGGCCCAAATCTTCATCACCGGCTTCAGCGAGCTGCAGAAGATCAGCAAATCCAAGGCCTCCATTGCCGACGGCTGCGACACCTTCGAGATGCGCCTGGCCGGCATGGACAATCTCAAGCGTGCCCTGGAGAAGGCCGCCACCATTGAGGCCGACCGGCTCGGCAGCTCCTTGAACTTTCTGGCCACCACCGGCAGTGCCACCCCCTTCATCGGCCTGTTCGGCACGGTGTGGGGGATCATGAGCTCCTTCCAGGAGATCGGCCAAAAGGGCGGCGCCTCCCTGGCCGTCGTGGCCCCCGGCATCTCCGAGGCCTTGGTGGCCACTGCCGCCGGCCTGGCCGTGGCCATCCCCTCGGTCATCTTCTACAACCACTTCACCAGCCAGATCAACGCCTTTGAAAACGATATGCAGCGTTTCGCCACCGACCTCTTAAATCTGGTCGAACGTGACCTGATTGCCAAACTGTGACGGAGGTGACTGCGCATGAGCATGGGATCAGCAAGAAAAAAAGGCGCGGTGGTAGCGGATATCAACGTGACACCCCTGGTGGACGTCATGCTGGTGCTGCTGATCATCTTCATGGTCACCGCGCCGATGATGACCCAAGGGGTGGATGTCGATCTGCCGCAGACCACCTCCAAACCGTTAAAGCAGGACGATAAACCGATTATCATCACCATCGACCCCCAAGGGGGGATCTTCTTCAACCAGATCCAGGGTGACCGTAAAATCCTCCAGCAGCAGTTGAGTGAACTGGCCGCCAACCAGGGGACCGATTCACCGATCTTCCTGCGGGCCGACAAACAGGTGCCTTACGGCATCGTCGCCCAGGTGATGGCCGACATCAAAGATGCCGGTTTCCTGAAACTAGGGATGGTAACCCAGCCAGAAGATCGGCAATGATCCCACCCTCACCATCCAGTCATAAGCCAATGGCCGAGGATGACCAGTGGAGACTCCCCCTTGCCTTGGCCATCGGCCTGCACCTCTTGGTCTTCATCCTGATCCTGTTCCCGCCGACCTTTCTCTTTCCCCGCCGCGAGCCGCCCGAGGTCCAGACCATCAACCTCTTTGACGCCGGAGAGCTCAATCAACCGGCAGCCGCGGGCACCAAGCAGGACACCCCCCCGGTGGCCAAAAAGACGGCACCGCCGGCAGCGAAAAAGGCGGAGGTCAAGCCCACGCCCAAGGCGGAAGAGCCGCCGGAACCGGAACCGCCCAAGCCCGAACCGGTCCCTGAGCCACCCAAGCCGGAGGCCATCCCGGAACCGCCGAAGCCGGAACCCGAGCCTGAGCCACCCAAGCCCGAGCCCATACCCGAGCCACCGAAACCGGAACCGCCCCCCGAGCCACCAAAGCCGGTGCCCGAGCCACCGAAAGAGGCCATCTCCCTCAGCCCGAAGCCCAATAAGATCAAGAAAAAGCTGACGCCGGAGAAAAAGCCGGAGAAGGTGGAGACCGCCAAGGCCAAGACGGACGAAAAAAAGGCCGCGGCCAAAAACGAGGTCAAGATCTTAAAATCCCTGGAGCGTATCCAGGCCAGGGTCAGGGAGCGGCAAGAGAATCAGGCGATCAGGGACAAACTCTCGCAACTGCGCGACTCGTTGCACGATATTGCCACCCCCGATTCGTCAGAGCCGGCCCCCAGCGGCCCACCCACGCCAGGTGCCGGCGGCACCGCCGCGGCGGGCGCCGGGGGCGGGGGTTCCATGCTTGATGAAGCCTTGAAGAAGTATTATATTGCCATTTCGCGTAAGATCCACAGTAACTGGGCCTTGCCCAACACCCAGGATTGGGACCCCAACCTGGAGGCCATCGCGGTCATTGTGATCAAGCGGGACGGCACCGTGGTCGACACCTTTTTTGAAAAGAAGTCGGACAATATCTTTTTTGATCAGTATGTGGAAAAGACGCTGCAAGCGGCCCAGCCTCTGCCTCCCTTCCCCTCTGACCTCAAGGAAGATGAACTTGAAATCGGTCTAAAATTCAGACCAAGCGGACTATTTTAATGATAAAAAAACACCTTGTTGTAATCCTGTCGGCCATCTGTACCTTTACCTTGCTCTCCACCGGCCTGGGCCAGGCCAGGGTCTACCTGGACATCACCTCGGCCGACTTAAAAAAACTCTCCATCGCCATCCCGGCCTTTATCGATCAGGCCACCCCCGGGGTGGTCACCGACAAGGGGCAGAAGATGGCGGATCTGGTGGCCAAGGCCCTCACTTTCCACGGCTTCATCTCGGTGGTCCCCAGCTCCACCTATCAAAACAACCGCGAGGCCAACTGGAGCGCCCTGGGTGTTGATTTTGTCGTCCTTGGCAGCTACGGCAACGAGGCCAATGAGATGGTCATCGAAGGGCAGCTCCTGGACACCCACGGCAACAAGATGGTTGCCGGCAAGCGCTATCGGGCGCCCTGGGCCAAGAACCGCTCCATGCTCCTCAAGCTGAGTGATGAGGTGGTCTTCCAGCTCTCCGGCGAGCAGGGGGTCAGCAACACCAAGATCGCCTTTGTCTCCGGCAAGACGGGCAAGAAGGAGATTTATCTGGCGGATGTCCTGGGGGAGAACATGCGTCAGGTCACCCGCCACAAAAGCCTGGCCATCGCGCCCCGCTTCTCCCCCGACGGCGGCAGACTGGCCTACACCTCCTACCACCGCGGCAACCCGAACCTCTACATCACCGACCTCTCCCAGGACAAGACCACCAAGGCCATCTCCTGGCAGCGGGGCCTCAACATGGCGCCCGCCTGGTCCCCTAGCGGCCAGTCACTGATCACTACCCTGAGCAAGGACGGCAACTCCGACCTCTATCTCATGAACCCGGTCGGCAGAATCCTCGATCGGCTCACCACCAATCAGGGGATCAGCTGCTCCGCCTCCTGGGCCCCGGACGGACGGCGCTTCGCCTTTGTCTCCGACCGCAGCGGCAACCCGCAGATCTACATCATGGACATCACCACCCGCCAAGTGCAACGGCTCACTTACTCCGGCAAGGAGAACACCACCCCCAGCTGGTCACCCAAGGGTGACCTCATCGCCTATACCGGCTTGAACGGCAGTTACCACCTCTATGTCATCTGTCCGGACGGGGGCGAACCGACCCAATTGACCAGCTACTGGGGCAACTACGAATCCCCCTCCTGGTCACCTGACGGTCGTCAGATCGTGCTCAGCCGTGGTCAGGGCGAACAGAAGGAGCTGTGCCGGGTATTTTTGAAGGGACAGGGGGTCACCACCCTCTTCCCCATGAAAGGGAGCCAGACCTATCCCCAATGGTCCCCCCGCCTGCCTTATTAATTTCAATATAAAACCAAGGAGTTGACTATGGTTAAGACACTACGCGCCGCTACCGTTTTCCTGATTATCTCACCGCTCCTGGTCCACTGCGTGCCCACCCAGGACGTCAACAGTCTGGACCTCAGGATCCGCAACTTGGACAATCAGGTCTTTCAACTGGGCAAGGCGGTCAACCAAATGGGCGGCAGCGGCACGGGATCGGACAACCCGCTGGATCAAGTCATGACCAAACAGGCGGAGATGGCGGACCACCTGGACCGCCTCAACAGCGACGTCATGGCCATCAAGGCCAAACAGGAGGAGAGCAGCCATCTCTCCCAGAGCTCCCAGTCCGATAACGAACAGCTCAAGCCCCTCCAGCGCAAGGTCGAAGAACTTAGCCAACAATTCGCGCTGTTAAGCGACCAAGTCAACCAGAACACCTTGGCCTTGAGCTCTGGCCGTGCGGTGAAGCTCACCTCTCCCTCCCCTCGGGAGGATGAACAGCCCTCTGCCGAGATCGCCCCCGCGCCCAAGGAAGAAAAGGCCAGCTCCACCAAAATGAAGGAACTCACCCCGGTCAAGGAGAAGGCCAAGCCCGAAGAGAAGGCGGAGGAGAAGCCAGCCAAGGGCGATGCCGAGGCCGCCGCTGCCGGCGACCCGGGCAAGGCGACCTACGACAAGGGGTTGGAGCTCTTCCGTGCCAGCAAATTCAATGAGGCCTACCGGACCTTCAGTGACTATATCGGCAAGTACCCCAAAGGAAAAATGGCCCCCAACGCCAGATTCTGGCTGGGGGACTGTTACTACAACCAGCAGGAGTACGAACTCTCCATCCTTGAATACCAGAAGGTAGTGGAAAACTACCCGAGCGATGCCAAGGCCCCGGCCGCCCTCCTCAAGCAGGGGCTGGCCTTTGAGAAATTGAAGGACAACGACACCGCCAAGATCGTCTACAACAAGCTCATGAAGGACTACCCCAAGAGCGATCAGGTGGAGACCGCCAAGAAGAGGCTTGAAACTTTCAAGTAGGGGAAGAGGGACCAGGGCAACCCGACGCTAGCCGCCATCAGGCCCGATCGTTGCTTTTTCAGCTGCAATATGCTACAAAGGCCTTCGGCTTAAGAGATAAAAGAGTACTATTGCCTGGGTGGCGGAACTGGTAGACGCAAGGGACTTAAAATCCCTCGGTCCTCGCGACTGTACGAGTTCGATTCTCGTCCTAGGCACCAACAAAAAAACAAGGGGCTTGCCAAGAAATTGGTTGGCCCCTTTTTTTTGGTCTACTGTGTCAATGAACGCCCCACCCCCCTTGCGAGGTACATCAATGAACCTTAGCCCCTTCCTCTTTCTCTGCATCACCGGACTGCTGGCCATCTTCAGCTCCACCCTCTCCAAGAGCCCGGTGTTGCCGCTGTTTGCGGCTCATCTCGGGGCCGATCCCGCGGGGGTGGGTTTGGTGGCCGCCATTTCCGCCTTTGCCGGGGTCGCCTTCAGCGTCCCGGCCGGGATCCTTGCCGATCGCTTCGGCAAGAAGCGAGTGCTCCTGGCCTCGGCCATCGTCTTTGCCACCGCGCCCTTTGGCTATCTGTGGGTGACCACCATTGGGCAGCTGGCCCTGGTCCGCTTCTATCACGGCTTGGCCACCGCCATCTTTCTGCCGGTGGCCATGGCCTTGGTCTCCACTCTCTCCCACAAGGAGCGGGGCGAGAAGTTGGGCTGGTTCTCCACGGCGACCTTGGCCGGACGGTTCATGGCGCCGGTGGTGGGCGGCAGCATCCTCGGCTACTTTTCCCTCGCCTCTGCCTTCAGCTACCAGGTGGTGTACGGGGTCTGCGGGGTCGCCGGGGTGATCACCCTGCTGTTGGCTCTCTGGCTGCCGGTCCCCGAGGAGGCGGGTGGGCCAAGCCAATCCTGGGAGGAGACCTTTCGTCTCTTTAAGGCGGTGGCCGTAAACCGCAAGATCCTGCTCACCTGTCTGGTGGAGGCGGCCATTCTCTTTGCCTACGGCACCTTCGAGACCTTCCTGCCCCTCTATGCCGTCAAAAACGGGCTGACCGCCGCCCAGGTCGGCATCTTTCTCTCGGGCCAGATCATCGTGCTGGCCCTCAGTAAACCGATCATGGGCCGCTTCTCCGACACCCATGGTCGCCAGCCGCAAATCGTGGCCGGCGGCGTGCTCGGCGCGGCCAGCATCGCCGGTTTCGCCTGGGTGACCTCCTTTATCCCCCTGCTCCTGTGCAGTATCGCCTTCGGCCTGGCGCTGGCCATCGTCACCTCGGCGACATCCGCCTATATCGCCGACCTCAGCAGTCAGCAGGCCCGGGGCTCGGCCATGGGCATCCTGGGCGCCATCATGGACATCGGCCATACCAGCGGGCCGTTGTTGTCGGGAGTGGTGGCGGCCTCCTTTGGCTTTGAACGGTCATTTTTAGGGGCAGGGGTCGTGCTGCTGGCGGTGGCGGCGTTGTTTTTCCTGACCATCGGCACAGCGCAACGGAGCTAACCCCCTTAAGCGGCCAAGGGTAGCCAGGGGCTTGACCAGTCAGGCCGGCCTCGCTTCGCATGGGGAAACGCAAATAACCCCTTGCGCAATTTTAATTTTGCGCAAAAGCTATAACCATGACCGTGCTTCTCTCAATGAAGCCGCCCCAAGCAAGGCAACCAACCGACTCCCCGGTTTTCATACACCATGCAGTGAGGAGGCTCCTCCGTGTAGGTATCGCCGTTTCCGGCACCTGTAAGCAAATCTTCAGCAACGCTATTCACCTGCACCCACGAGGCCTCCATGAATGAACGAATTGACCAGCTCATCAGCAAGATCAAGGAGCTGGAGCACGAACTGCGGCAGGAGCTGCAACAGAAGCAAGAGGCCTTCCTCTACCGCATCGAGCGCAACAAGGTCCGTTTTGAGGCGGGAGTCAAGGAGCGGCACCGGAAGCTGACCCTCAAGCTGCACCGCTACCTGTTTGACGCCTCGCTGCGCACCATCCTCACCGTGCCGTTCATCTGGGGGTGTCTGGCCCCGGCCCTGTTCATGGACCTGGTGGTCACCATCTTTCAGGCCGTCTGCTTTCCGGTCTACGGCATCCCCAAGGTCAAGCGGGGGCACCACATCGTCCTAGACCGCCACGCCCTGGCCTATCTCAATCTGATTGAAAAGATCAACTGCATGTATTGCAGCTATTTTAACGGCCTGATCAGCTACATCCGGGAGATTGCCGCCCGCACCGAGCAGTACTGGTGTCCCATCAAGCATGCCCGGCGCGTCAGTTCCCTGCACAGCCGCTACCGCTACTTCTTTGACTATGGCGATGGCGAGAACTACCGCCAGAAACTCGAAGAGGTCAGGCGGGCCTTTACCGACCTCAAGGATGACGATTGAGCCATGAGCCACAAAGCAAAAGGTCACCACCCGCACCCCCACCCCGTAGGCCCGCTCACCCCACCAGCCCACTCCCGAGC
>OBOI01000506.1_pt1 | contig 13436 bp, 8 predicted proteins | sample 1670151 | NCBI WGS metagenome assembly OBOI01 (sample SAMEA104232303, study PRJEB22302) | sediment metagenome | biome: forest; feature: aquifer; material: sediment | place: USA | collected 2011-08-07 | depth 0.01 m | reverse complement strand
ATCGAATTGGTCGACAAAGAGAGGAAACGAGATAGTTTCCGTGCCTGCGTCGTATTCGTATAATGAGACGTAACAATTTTCAGCATACATCACTCTCTTGATGTTGTGATGAATGCTCTGCAGCAATTCGTCGAGACTCGCGGTGGTGTTAACGGTTTCTCCTATCGCATACAACACCTCCCGCTCCTGTTCCGCACGCTTGCGCTCGGTGATGTCCACCATTACTCCTCGCAGCATTTCCGGTTGCTCATCCTTCAGGACGACAACAACAATGTCGCGCAGCCACACCACGTGTCCGTCGGCAGCGATCATCCGATAATCAAATTGGTGAGATGTTTTCTCCGCGGTGGCGTTGATACAAAAAGAGACCACCCATTCCCGGTCGTCTGGGTGGATATGATTCTTCCAGAAGCTTGGTTCGGTGATCCAGCGCTCCGTCGGATAGCCGAGAAGTCGTTCGGCTTGTTTACTGACAAAAGAAAATTGGAAAGTTCGCGCGTCTGCCTCCCATACAATCCCCTCAATCGAGTTCACGAGTTCTTCATATTTCTCATGTGATTGTCGGATATCTTCCTCCACGCGCTTCCGTTCGGTGATGTCCCTGCCGACTACAACAAGAGCCCTGCGCCTGCCATCTTCTTCAAATAACGGAACCTTTACAACATCAAGTATACGGGGAGGGGCATTCTGCTGCGGGATCGTCTCCTCTGATCTTGAGAGGCTTTTCCTCTGCCACGTATCTTCATCAGTAGAACGACAGTATGCCAGAGCCTCCCTGTGAAACGGTACTATCTCTCCCAGTTGCAAGTCTGTTTTGCTGCGATATTCTTTACCTTGAAGATCAAACAACTCAGCGGCTGAGTGATTGATCAGCAGCCACCGTCCCTCACCGTCCTTTAAGAAGATTGCGTCCGTACTTGCCCCTATGAGGGTGCTCATCCGTTCTTCGCTTTCACGTAACGCCTCCTCCGCCTGCTTGCGCTCAGTGATGTCGCGCGCGATGACGTGAAATCCGGCAAACGCATCTCCCTCCACAGTCAACGATGCGTTCTGCCCAAACCATTTCACTTCTCCGGACTTTGTTCGGAATGGATATTCAATGTATGTTGTCGGCTTCTTCTCAAGAAGTTGTCGGAGATAATTTCTCTTAACACGCGCCCTGTGTTCGGGAAGCACAAGGTCAAGGTAATTGAGCCGTGTAATTTCATCCGACAAATAAACGACACTCCTGAGTGCGGCGGCGTTAGCATACGTAAAGTTCCCCCGATTATCGGTCGAATAAATAACGTCGCTGGCGTTTTCGACAACTTCCCGATATTTTTTCTCCGACTCACGAAGAGCAGCCTCGACTTTTTTTCTTTCGGTGATATCGGCGGCAACGCGAACAAGCCCAATGAGCTTTCCGTTCTTGTCCGTAATTTTTGAAGCGCTCAATGCAATCGGAAACTCGGTGCCGTCTTTTCTCCGGTTTACGAGCTCACCTTGCCAGCCGCCGCGCAGCGTCGCAGGGAGAATCTCGCGAACAACATCAGGCAGATTGTTCGGCGAACGCACAATGCTGATATGATTTCCGAGGAGTTCGTGTTCCTCATAGCCATACGTTTTCAGAAACCCCTCGTTGACAAAGAGCACCGTGTCGTCCATATCAGTAATGCTCACACACTCGCTGATGCTTCTCACGGCGTGCGCGAGCATGGCAATCTGTTCCTCCGCCTGCTTGCGCTCAGTGATGTCCATCAAAATTCCCACTGAACCAATCGAGACGCCTTCTGCATTTCTGATTTCCACCGAGGCATCAGCAATCCACCGCTCCTGTCCATCCCGTGTGACGATTAGGTTATCACTCCGCCACCGTTGAAACTTACCAGCGCGGGTCTGACGAACCGCTTCATCCCATTCCAGCTCTTCTGCATCGCCATAGAGAATGCTCTGTTTGATTATCTTTCGCCAGAGTATTGGATTCATTTCTTCCGCGGTGTAGCCGATCAATTGCACAATGCCTTCTCCCATATACTCATAAGAATTGCTGGCATAGTGAGACTGATACGGGACCGCATCTGCCGAAGCAATTGCCCGACGGTAGATGTCTTCTGTCCGGCGCAATACTTCCTCTGCCCGCTTGCGCTCAGTGATGTCGCGAGCAACAGCAATGACAACTTTTTTGCCAAAGTACGTTCCAGGGGACAACCTCACATCCTTAGGAAAGATAGTACCATCTTTATGTACCCCCCAAAACTCAAAGTACTGTGGCTCGCCTGCAAATGCTTTGCGAACAGCTTCCGAAATAAGTGTAAGGTTATTTTTGGCAGGTGCAGAAAGAAACTCGGGTGTTTTTCCTGTAAAATAGTCACGCGGGTAACCATACATTAATTCTGCTGCCCTATTTACATGAAGAAAATGTCCATCTTCATCTTGCAAATAAATTGCATCGGTCACACCATCGAAAATGCCTTGGTAAGATATTTGAGAAAGATGTAACGCCTCCTCCGCCTGTTTACGTTCGGTGATGTCGGCCCGCAATGCTTCATTAGCCTTGTCCAGTTCCGTGGTCCGTTCTGCAATTCGCACTTCTAACTTGTCATGCGCCTTTCTCAGCGCTTCCGCAGCTCGCTTCCATTCCGCTGTATCATGGCTTACGTTGTTTGCAACAAGTCCCAGTCCCAGAACAAAAAATGAAATTGCAGTATTGAGCGCCATCGGTATTGTTGTCCCGCCATAAAGTAATGGCGCACCATAGATGTAACCCAAACAGAAAGCTAAACCAATAAAGGTGGTTAGTCCGGCCAGTATCCTTGTTAGAGCATTCACAGACCAGTGTCTTTTCAAAGATGAGGCAAGAAAAAGCGCAACGCTTGCAAACAAGAAATTGAGGGCGGTAGGCAAAACCATCTGGCCCACAGGAACAAGACCGAGTTTGTCCGATGGAACCTGAAAAATCCATCTATCAACATTCAGGTTAATATTTACACTAATCTCTGTGAATCGGATCAGAGATAGAACGAAAATCACGGCAGCGCCGATTCTTGATAATTTAAGAGCCGGTTTTCTCTCTGTTATGAGCGCATACAGTGATACGCCAAGTACGATAAAGGAGAGCGCTGTATTTGGCGCCATGGGGATGTAATCCGCCCGTATACCGGTAAGGATTCTCCATCCAGTCAGCCAGCCCACAATGGCAACCATCCCTAATCCTGCCGCAATGAGACCGCAAAGTTGCGAAAAGAATTTAGAAGGGATTAAAGAATGATTGGATTGAGTGGTCATTGGTTGGCTCCTCTGGCTACCTCATCGGCTGTTTTGTTTCTGTTGATTTCTTGTTGCACTTCATTTGTTGCCTGTATAGTAAAGATACAAAAGTTTGATGTGCGTGGCGGGCTGGCGCCATTCTTCATTTTCCTTTGCCAAGAACTTCACGGATCGCCTGAAGAAATTCATCGAGTTGATATGGCTTTTGTATGAAAAGTTGTACACCAGCCTTGTACAATTCTGATTTTACATTCGGGTCAACAAAACCGCTTGCCAAAATTATCTTGGCTTTAGGATTAATCGTTCTGATTTGTCTGAATACTTCGACTCCGCTCATCGAGTCGATCTACGATCCCGGTAGGAAGTCGTCGACCTCTGGCGCAGAAGTTGCACATTTCATTACTGATCAGTGTCGATAACTTCCCGTATCTTTTGCAAAACTTCGTCGGGCAAATAGGGCTTCTGAATGAAGTTTTTTAGCCCAGCCTTGTACATCTCGGACTTAGTCTCGGGATCTATGAAGCCGCTTGCAAGGATGACTTTCGCCTTTGGATTCATCTCCCGAATTCTTTTGAGCACGTCTTGACCGCTAAGGGCGGGAAGCCCAACGTCAGAGAGAACAATGGCTATCTGGTCTTGATGGCTCTGATACATTTCTACTCCCTGCATACCATCTTCTGCTGTTAGTACTGTGTATCCCTTTGAAACAAGAACGGCTTTCACGAGATTCCTGAGCATCTCTTCATCTTCGATCACCAGAATCGTCTCTGTGCCACCCGGTATTTCCTCAACGGCTTGTCTGGTTGGTTGAGATACTTCAGGCGTACGTTCCGATATGGGAAGATATATGGTGAACGTAGTTCCTTCATCGAGCTTGCTTTGCACATCAATGAAGCCATTGTGATTTCCAACGATGCTGAACACCAGAGCAAGACCTAAGCCGGTTCCTTTCCCAATATCTTTTGTTGTGAAGAACGGCTCAAAGATTCTCTGGCGCGTTGCTTCGTCCATTCCGATTCCGGTATCGGCGACCTCAATCCGGACATATTGCCGAGCGGTTGCTTTTGGAAATCTTGAGCGCAACGGCTCGCCTTCAATGGCGCTGGTTGAGATGGAAAGAGTTCCCCTTTTTGGCATGGCGTCTCGTGCATTCACACAGAGATTCAATAACACTTGATGAATCTGAGTGGCATCGGCAACGATCGCGGGTAAATCCTGCTGGAGAGATGTGGAGATGGTGATGGTCTTGGGAAATGTCTCTTGTATAAGCTTGTTGATTTCACTGATCATGTTGTTGATACTCACGGATTCAAAGAGTGTCTCTGTTTTTCGCGCAAAGGTGAGAAGTTGTTTCACCAAAGACGCGCCCCGCTGGGTCGCCTTCGTAATTGCCTCGACACTTTGTGAGAGTTTCTGTGGATCTGCTTTAAAGCGTTCCAAGAGACTCGAATGACCCATGATAATGCCGAGAATATTGTTGAAGTCGTGCGCAATACCTCCGGCTAACGTGCCAAGACCTTCCAACTTCTGCGTTTGGAGAAACTGCGCTTCGAGTTTCCGTTGCTCGGTAATATCGCGAAAACTCCAAACCCTGCCAACGGTCTTTCCACTAACCCACTGAGGTTGGGAATAACGCTCGAAAATTCTGCCATCTTTAAACCCCAGCATATCGTAGCTCTCCACTTCCGGCTCTGCATACAACTCCCTGACTTTTTTCAAAAAGCCCTCCGGATATTTCAATTGATCGAGGACGAACGATAGCGCCTGATTGTCATCCCGCGACGCGATGACGGAATCTGGAATGCGCCACATGTCCACAAACTTTTGATTGAAGCTGACGATCTTCCCTTCGGTGTCAACAACAAGGATGCCGTCAGCCGTTGATTCTAATGTGGCGGTCAGCAGGGAGAGGGATCGCTGCAGGTCTTCCTGCGCTCGCTTACGCTCAATTGCCGCTGCCGCCTGATTCCCTATCGCAACAAGCATGTCTTTCTCTCTGTCCGCGTACTTTTGCCCCGGTTCATAACTTTGAACAACAAGAACGCCAATCGGTTTTGATTGAATGAACAACGGCACTCCTAACCACGATTCGGGCGGAGTCCCAATGATCTCGACTTCATTATTTCTGACTAACTCATCAAGCAGTTCAGGAGTCAGCAAAAGTTGATTTGCGGTCCTCAACACATATTCTGTCAAGCCTCTCCGCTTTGCACTCGGTGCCGGCGTTGGATCGAATTGGTCGACAAAGAGAGGAAACGAGATAGTTTCCGTGCCTGCGTCGTATAATGCGACGTAACAATTTTCAGCATACATCACTTTCTTGATGTTGTGATGAATGCTCTGCAGCAATTCGTCGAGACTCGCAGTGGTGTTGACGGTTTCTCCTATTGCATACAGCACCTCGCGCTCTTGTTCGGCGAACTTGCGCTTGGTGATATCGCGCCAGACAACATGAAAAATTTCTTCACCATGAAGTGCGATTGATGTTAACATTACTTCAACAAAAAAATTAGAGCCGTCTTTTTTTGTATGAACCCATTCGAAACGGTGATAGCCATTTTGTTTAGCAGTCGAAATCATTTCGACAGCTTTTTCTGAAGATAATTTACCATCTGGTTGGAATTCGGGAGATAAATCCCAGGGAGTTTTGTTTCCAATTTCATCTTTTGATGTAAGTTGAAGAATTGAAAGTGCTGCGAGATTGCAATCGAAAAAATATTTTTGATTAAGAAGCAGAATAGGATCGGTGGATTCTTCAAATACATGGCGGAATCTTTCTTCACTTTCCTGTAACGCTTCTTCCGCTTGCTTGCGCTCGGTGATGTCGCGAAAGATGCTGAAAAGAATGGCGTGCTGCCCGGCGATTTCTAAATAAGAATTGGAAAGTTCAAACCAGATTTTCTTGTGGTTCCACAATTCAATTTCGCGCTCGAAGTGCGGTTCAATGTTCCGTAGGGCAATTCTCTGTTCAAGCCGGTCGGTATCGTTTCTATCCGCATATATCACGTCATAACTCTGACCGATCAGCTCTTCTTTCGTCTTTCCAACCATGCGGCAGAATGCATCGTTCACGAGCGTGAACTTGCCGGTTTCATCTACCAGTCGCATACCATCGAGCGAACCTTCCCATGTATTGCGGAATTTATGTTCCGATTTCCTCAACTCATTCTCTGCCTGCACTTGCTCGGTGATATTCTTTCCGGTGGAGACGAAGTGTGTGATGTTTCCTTTCGAGTCCTTTAACGGCGTGATGGTTTTCTGCTCATAGAACAGCTCGCCTGCCTTGTTGCTGTTGATGAACACTGCTCTGAAAACATTCCCTGCCAATATCGTTTTCCAGAGGACTTCAAAAAATCTGGGATCATGCTCTCCTGATTTGAGAATACGCGGAGTCTTCCCGAGCGCTTCTTCAGGTGTGTACCCTGTCTCTTTCTCAAACGCTGCATTGACATATTGAATGACGCCCTCTCGGTCTGTGATGACGACGCAATCCGCTGTTTGCTCCACCGCCATGGAGAGTTGTCTCATTTGTTCTTCAGCATGCTTGCGCTCGGTAACATCTCGGATGGCACAGAGGATGAGAGTAGTGCCATCGAACTTTATTGGGCCGAGAGCAACGTCAACCGGAAACTCAGTGTCATCTTTCCGTTTAGCATATAGCTCTATACTGGCCCCCATGATTCGCGATCGGGGAGAACTTGTGTAATCAGCACGATGCTGGATATGAGCCTTCCTGAATTCTTCTGGAATCAGCGCTTCAACAGACAAGTTGAGCAGTTCATCCCGGTTGTACCCAAACATTAACTCAGCTTGCTTGTTGGCTTGAGTTATCCTGCCATCGAGATCGACAACAAGAAGTGCATCGGGAATGGACTCGAACAGAGTTTCCAGCATATGCTTCCATCGATGGGCAGCATCCTCCGCCTGTTTACGCTCAGTGATATCGTGTGCGACACCAACGTATCCGACCACTTTGCCATTGACGTCAAACAGTGGCGATGGCTTGTCTTCAACCCAGAGATATTGTCCCGTCGTCTTGTGCCGAACCCGGTAGATTCGTGTAACGGGTTTGCCCGTCTCATACATCTCCTGAGTCGTCCGTCTCACGCCTTCAAGATCGTCGGGATGAATGATGGAAATCCAGAGATTTGGATTCTCGATGAATTCTTGAGGCTTGTAGCCGAGCAGAGACTCAACCCTCTTGCCGACAACCTCAACTTTACCCCGCAGGGGATCGCCGTTAATTTTCACGACGTAAATGATCTCTTGAACGTGTTGAAGTATTTGGCTATGAAGATCATTCATATCGACTCACTCCTTTGAAGGTGCAATTTCGCACAACGTCTTTCATAGCGGCTTGTCATACGCCGTTGGGATTTCCTTTCTCAAAACGTGAACACCTTATCAGCTTCGATTGTCCATTGAGAAAGTTCAGCCATATTACTGACCTCAACTCCATCAACAAGCTGAAGATTGCGGATGCCGCGAGCATCAGCACACGTGCCGCACGCTTTGACTTTGCCCCCTTTGGCAAGCACGGACTTCAGCATTCGCTCGATGTTGTAGTAGCCTTGAGGTGTGTTCTGGTTTGGAAGAGCACAACTGACAGCGTCTGCCATCAGAAAGATAAGTGGCTCAACCTGTGGATGATCTTTCTGGAGAGCCATTGCCAAGCGAAGAGCATTGTAAGCTTTCTCGGTTCCATAGGGGGCATCATTGATAAGAATCAGGATTTTCATTGAAGATACCTTTTGTTGATGTGTCGATGATATTGCCGAGTGAATTAAACATTAACTGGAATCTTAAGAACCTTGGCGCCCATGTTGAGAGCGGAATGAAGAAGCATTTTCTTTACACCAAACGGCGAAAGCCACCATTGCTCGAACAGCACTTTGCCAAAATGCCAAGCTCTACCAAGGTTCCGCAATTCCAACTTGGGTGATGGTTCGCCAAAGAAGTCGCCGAAAGCAAATCCGGCAAGACCCTCGCCTGCTTCCAACATACAATAGCCTTTTCCACAGAACTGGGCTTTTGGTGTGCGTCCGCTGATTTCGTCCGCAATGCGTTCAGCGACAATTTCAGCCTGCGCGTGAGCGAAGACTCCAGCCTTCGGCAGCATCATTGGGACGTCTGGTTTCCAACGACCGGGAATGCTGATCGCCGTGATGTCACCAATTGCATAGGTGTTCTCGTATTTGGTTTTTAAAGTGAAGCGATCAACGGGAACCCATCCGGCTTCATTTGATAATCCGGCATTACGAACAATCTGTGGCGCACGGTGCGGCGGGATAGCGATGAGCAGATCATATCGAATTGAGTCTTTGCCTTCGAAGTTCATCTCGCTGCGGGTGACTGATGTTAGCTTGTGAAGCGGATGAAACTGAATGTCCTTTGACGAAAGCATTTGTTTCACAGCCTCACCGAGTTGTGGTCCAGCGACCGGCATCGGCTGGGCTTCAGGCGTGTAGAGATGAATGTCAACCCCGTGAGATACAATCCCTCTCTTCTCTTTACTCAGTGAGACGTGTAAAGGGTATCTCACGGGGTCAACCTTATTTCGGATTCCTCTTCTGCGGAAGAAATCTGAAATCAACATAGCTGCCTCATGTGGTGCGCCGGGGCATTTATAGGGGACTGAGCAAACAACGAGAGCAACACTCCCAGTTTCAAAGCGGGAGAGTGCCAGCGTAAGCTTTTGTGTTTCGGCGAAAGTGTAAAATGAATGGGCATTCTCTGCAAGACCCGGAATTAAATCCGGAGCGAGTTCGGCTCCAAGCGCAATGATGAGATAGTCAAACTTAAGGGTGCGTTGAGATGTCGTTACCTGTTGACGAGCGAAATCAATCTCGGTCACCTCACCAAGTATCAAGTCAATTCCTGATCGCACAAGACGATTGACCGGTTGAGAGATTGTTTCGGCTCTGCGGTCGCCCGTCATCAACCAGAGAAATGACGGGGCGAATCTGTGGTCGGAGTTCCGCTCGATAAGCAGAATCTTGTGTTGGCTCGGAAGCTTGCGGCGCAACTCATTTGCGGCAACAAGCCCGCCGATACCGCCTCCGAGAATAAGAATAGTTTTTGCGGCTGACATTTCGGTTCTTGTGTTCATACGCACCTGATGAATTTAAGAGTTTAGAATATTTGAAACTAATGTAGCAAACTTTAGGGCATTGGTCAAACGAAGCTTATTTTGTAATACGATCTGTCGTACGACAGAAAAATGTCAGGTTCACCGGTAGTATTTTGAGAGTATAATAACAATATCAACTCTCAAAGGAATACCAACAATGCACCTGACCATGAACACCAAAGAACGAGAACGCCTAAAGGTCGTTCACCGAATCCAGAATAACGAACTGACCGTCACCAATGCTGCAATGAGTTTGTGTCAAAACAAAGTTTTTTAAAAATTGTGTGGGATAGACTTCTAATATCAGCCTCATAAGTAATAGTTTTACCCACATGACTTTTCAAAAACTTAATATTGAGAAAAAATTCTCCACTTTTGAGTTATCAACTGCTGTTACGCAAAGGTTAACTTTTTATGAGAAAAATGAACGTTTTAAAGAATAATAGAATCAGTGGTCTATTTTGTGTTTTGCGTAACATCAGTTAAAATAAAGAAAGAGCAAAAAAAATAGGGAGACGTTTCATAAGGGTATCTCTAAAAACCTTCAAGGTTTATCTTGACCAAATTTTGTGATGTTAAAATTTTATGGTGCATCGCAAAAACAAAAACCTTGAAGGTTTCGTAACTAGTTTTTAGAAGTGCCCATAAGTGAGTCTATGTAAAAATGAATGGGATTATCTCCTACAATTCAAGTTGTCCGAGAGTTAAACTCTCGAACAGGAACCTTTTCGACAGTTCAACTGTCGAAGATAGGACGCACAATGACTTTTTGAGCTGCAATTGATTATGGTTTGCGTCCGAAGAGCGCTTTCAATTCTGCAATAATATTATCATCCAAAGATTGTTGTATCACACCATCGCGCAGAACATAAATTCTCGGCGGTGAGTTGCCTATCAATCTAAAAAATTCATTTGTTTTGATCATACGGTATGGAAAGTGTGTACCGGTTAACGAATTAAATAGTTCGACCGAACCATCACCCTCGTTAAAAAAAAGGACGTATGTCTTGGGAAAATTTGGAATTTCTTTTTCCAACATTCCTATTTCAGTTGCAACGGATTGACAATGTTCACACTCTACATTGAAAACCGCAATTAGTTTACCTCCTTGTGCAAGATCAACATTTCCCTCGCCTTCAAACCACGTATAGTCTGCAAACGAGGAATTTTCTCTTTGCTGTATGGGTGCGAGAGAAAAGGTCCCCGCAAAAGCCGTCACTGTTATCAGTAGTGGAATGAAATATTTTTCATTTCTTGAATCGATATTCCTGTACATAATAATTACTACGGCACACAAGAATATATTCTTCATAAGGGTTTGCCATGGTGACATTTTTATCAACTCTCCGAAACAACCGCAATTTTCGTGATTGCCTGCTGCCATTAAATACACAAGTTGAATCGAAAATAGTATCAAAACCATTAACGTAATCGGCGACACTATCTTTTTTAAATAATATGGCTGGAGATGCAGTAATCCAATCGCAAGTTCAAATCCAATAAGGATTCTGGAAAAATATGCTGCAATAGTACGATCCGAAAACACACCCTGATTAATCAATATAATTTCAAAAAGTCCGGGCGCAAGCAGTTTTGATATTGCTGAAAGAATAAATGTTCCGGCAATAATTAACCGTAAAAAAAGAATAAGATGGGTTCTTGCTGGCATTGTGATGTACATAAGAACATCTCTAAAAACCTTCAAGGTTTATCTTGATCAAATTTTGTGATGTTAAAATTTTATATTGCATCGCAAAAACAAAAACCTTGAAGGTTTCGTAACTAATTTTTAGAAGTGCCAATATAATAATCCCTTTTTAGAGGAAAATAAAAAAGCCAGTGATTTATACTGGCTTTAACGGACTACTCTGATAGTAGCAATAATAATTTACACCGCCAACGGTTCTACCGCCAAATTCATCTGCGCCATTTTTATGCGGCGGGCTTCAAGCGCTTGCTGAACGGAAAGCAGCGCGACAAACCCATAACCGCAGGTGAAAAGTAATTGAAACGGAATCGCCGCGATCTCTAAATAATACAACGACGAAAGAACACCGAAACCGCAATACACCGCCAGGACAATTTCCAGAATTACCGTCCAGCTAAATTTCACCGGCACGTATTTTTTGTCCTTCCACGATTGTTTCTTTCCTTCGATGCCGTACTTCGGCGTCCGCACGAATTCGCTCTTGCGTTTGAACAATCCTTCGAGCACCGCTTTGCTGTTGTTCACGGAAAATCCCATGCTCCCCGCCATAAAGACCGGGAAGAGAAAAATCCGGCGGCGCCAATCGGAATAAATATCCTTTTGGGAATACATGTAGAACAGGAACGACCCGATGAACGCCAGCACAAAGACCGACATAAAATCAAAATAGGTATCGAATCTGCCGCCGTGTTTGATGAACGTAAGCGGCACATTCAAAATACTGGCAAGCACAATGAACGGAAACACGATGTTGTTCGTCAGATGGAACGTCGAATGGATCTTGATGCGGAACGGAATGTTCGACTTCCATACCATGGGAAGGAGTTTCCGTGCCGTCTCGATCGCGCCTTTCGTCCAGCGGAATTGCTGTGACTTCAGCGCGTTGATCTCCGCGGGAAGTTCCGCCGGTGAGGTCACATCCCGCAAAAATTTGAATTTCCATCCTTTGAGTTGTGCGCGATAGCTCAGGTCGAGATCCTCGGTCAATGTATCGGAGTGCCAGTTGCCCGCATCGACAATACATGTTTTTCTCCATACGCCGCCGGTACCGTTGAAGTTGATGAAGTATCCCGCCTTATTACGGATGTTCTGTTCGATCACAAAATGACCGTCGAGCGCCATTGCCTGCGTGCGCGTCATCAGCGAATATTCACCGTTCAAATGTTCCCAGCGCGTCTGCACCATACCGATCTTCGGATTGGTGTAGAAATACGGAATGGTCTTCTGTAAAAATTCCGGTTTGGGGAGGAAATCGGCATCGAAAATCGCAATAAATTCACCCGCCGCCGTTTTGAGACCTTCTTTTAATGCACCGGCTTTGAATCCTTTCCTGTTCGCGCGGTGGATGTGGTGAATGGTATATCCTTGTTCCTGTTTTTCCCGCACAAGGCTTTCCACCAGATCAACCGTTTCGTCGGTCGAATCGTCGAGCACCTGGATCTCGAGTTTGTCTTTCGGGTATTCAATCTTGCATGAAGATTCGATCAGCCTTCGCACGACATACATTTCGTTGAAGATCGGCAGTTGCACTGTCACCACCGGAAATGTCGATAATTCCAGAGCGATATCGTTTTCATGACGGTGTCGGAAATAATGATAGACCATGACAAATCCGTGAGCACCAAAGAAAAACAAAATGCTCAGACAGATGATATAGGCAATGAGTATGAACTGTTCCATAGTAGTAAGTATATAGTAGTTGAGATGAAATTTGTTACCAGCCCGAAACCGTTTCGAGCAGAATATCCTCTGCGACTTTTTTTACCGCTTTCTCAAGTGCAACTGACCGTGTTTGTGTGCCTTGTTCGTATTCACCCCAGTTGGAAAAATCTTTTTCCCACACTTTCTTCCGAAACTTCATATCGGTATAGGTTGCACGAACCGTCATGGTCACTCTTCGCTTTGTGACTTGTTCACCCGGTGCAATAACCGAGGGGGCGTCCGCCACCGCAACGATCGTTCCTTCAATGATCGAATCTGATGTCAGTCGCTCGCCGATCTCCAGGCTGTTATCGCTGACGAAGAGTTGAATAAGCTGCTGCGTGAATTTTTCCCGCAATCCCGCCTCCCCAAATCCGCTGACATCTTCGAACAACGGGATCGCCACTGTTTTGAGATGAGCTGGGACGGACGAGCCGGTGAAACTGTAACAACCGCTAAAAAACAATTGGTAATTGATAATGAATAATGCACGCAGTGTTGTTTTGATAAATTTTTTCATTTCAATTATCCATTGGGTTGTCCAAAAACTATGTTTTTATCAAGATGTCTGACATCTTATTAATCGAGACAACAAATTTCGTCAATGTTTACAGGTTCTATAAGCAAGATGTCTGACATCTCCATAATTTT
>OBOI01000505.1_pt1 | contig 13441 bp, 16 predicted proteins | sample 1670151 | NCBI WGS metagenome assembly OBOI01 (sample SAMEA104232303, study PRJEB22302) | sediment metagenome | biome: forest; feature: aquifer; material: sediment | place: USA | collected 2011-08-07 | depth 0.01 m | reverse complement strand
CCTTTACCTCGCCGCGTCGGCCACCCGCCTCCCTGGGCTGGACATGCCCGCGCATTGGAGCCGCAAACCAGCACGGCGTATCCCGCTCGGGCCGGTGGGGCGTTCTGCGGAGCGAAGTAAAGGGGGAGAAGGCGGCCGCAGGCCGCCGCCGGAGGACATGAGCGGAGCAGAACGCCCCGCCGGCCCGAGCGCGCACCCACCCAATATCCGAAGGTTTCGTTTCGTCTCGGACCAACACGGATACAACGCCTACACTGCCCGCTCAAACCGGATTGTCCACCTCGACATATTCGCAGTCGAGGCCGCAGTGCTCGCGCAAATGCGCCGCCAAGGCCATGACGCCGTAGCGCTCGGTGGCATGGTGGCCGGCGGCGATGTAGGGCACGCCCGTCTCGCGGGCCAGATGAACGGTGTTTTCCGAAATTTCGCCGCTGACGTAAAGCTCGGCGCCGGCGGCAACGGCCTGCTCGAAATAGCCTTGTGCACCACCGGAACACCACGCGATGCGCGCCACCTGACGCTCGCCGTCGCCCACCAGCAGCGGCTGCCGGCCCAGCACGGCTTCGAGTGCGGCGGCGATGGCGGCGGCCGTGCTCACCGCTGCGGGCGTGCCGACGAAGCCGATGTCCTGCTCGGCGAAACGGCCGGTCGTCGTCCAGCCCATGCGCTTGGCCAACTGAGCGTTGTTGCCCAGCTCGGCATGGGCGTCGAGCGGCAGATGGTAGCCGAAGAGGCTGATGTCGCTAGCGAGCAAGGCCGCGAGACGATTGCGGCGATATCCGGTCACACGGCCGTCCTCGGACTTCCAGAACCAGCCGTGATGGACCAGGATCGCGTCGGCGCCGCGAGCGACGGCGGCATCGACCAGCGCCAGGCTCGCGCTGACGCCGCAAACGACGCGACTCACCTCGGCGCGTCCTTCCACTTGCAGGCCGTTTGGGCAATAATCCCGGAAGCGTGCACTATCCAGAAGATTGTCGAGATAGGTGCGCAATTCGTCGCGTTTCATCGTCACTCCAACATCGATTGCGGATCTCCGAATTATGCGCCGCCTCTGGCTGATCTTCGCGCAGGCCGTCACGGTCAGCGTCGCCGTGCTCTTCACCGTGCAAACCCTGAAACCGGAATGGCTGGACCGGCGTCCGATCTCGTCCGGCAATGGTGTCGTCGCCATTCAGGAGGCAGCGCCGGCGAAAGACTCCGTGCGCGGCGCCTCCTACGCAGAAGCGGCGAAGAAGGCCGTACCGGCAGTGGTGTATATCTATACCAGCCAGGAGGTCAAGGCGCGTCATCCCTTCATCAACGACCCGCTGTTCCGCCATTTCTTCGGCGACCGCTACGGCGAGGAAACCCAGCGCCAGTCGGGCCTGGGCAGCGGCGTGGTCGTATCGGCCGACGGCTATGTACTGACCAACTACCACGTCGTCGAAGCCGCCGATGAAATCGAAATCGCCAGCAACGACGGGCGCAAGTTCAAGGCCAAAATCGTCGGCGCCGATCCCGAGTCCGATCTGGCCGTGCTCAAAATCAACGCCGACGCCAAGCTGCCTACCATCGTCTTCGCACCGAACGAGTCGATGCGCGTCGGCGACGTCGTCCTCGCCATCGGCAACCCCTTCGGCGTCGGCCAGACCGTCACCTCGGGCATCGTTTCCGCACTCGGCCGCAGCCACCTGGGCATCAACACCTTCGAGAATTTCATCCAGACCGACGCCGCCATCAATCCCGGCAACTCCGGCGGCGCCCTGATCGACAGTTCCGGCCTGCTGGTCGGCATCAACACCGCCATTTATTCGCAAAGCGGCGGTTCCATGGGCATAGGCTTCGCCATCCCGGTGTCTCTTGCGCGCAGCGTCATGGAGCAGATCATCAAGAGCGGCTCGGTCACGCGCGGCTGGATAGGCGTCGAAGTGCAGGAGATATCGCCGGAACTGGCGGAGTCCTTCCGTCTGCCCGGCACCGAAGGCGCAGTGATCAGCGGCGTCATGCGCGGCAGTCCGGCCGACAAGGCCGGCATGCGCCCCGGCGACGTCCTGATGACCGTTGCCGGCAAGCCGGTCAAGGACGCGCAGGTGATGCTGGAACTGATCGCCTCTCTCACCCCCGGCCAGTCAGCCAGGTTCAAAATACGCCGCGACGGCAAGGAACTCGAACTCGCCGGCACCATCGGCAAGCGGCCCAAACCACCGCGCGAATAGCGCCGCCGCAATTCCCGGCGCAAGCTGGCGTCAGCGCCCGGAATCGGCTTCCGACTTGTCGAGTTCCTTTTCCATCTCCGCTGCGGAGGGCGGGCGATATTCGCTTTTCCCCTCGGCATTCGGCTTGACGATGAAAGCGGCGAGCACGATGCCCAGCTCGTAGAGCAGCCACAACGGTACCGCGAGCATGAACTGCGAGAGTACGTCGGGCGGCGTGAAGATGGCGCCGACGACAAAGGCGCCGACGATCACGTAGGGGCGAATCTCGCGCAGCTTGGCCACGCTGACGAGGCCGACGCGGACGAGAACGATGACGATCACCGGCACCTCGAAAGTGACGCCGAAAGCCATGAACGTCGACATCACGAAGGATAGATACTTGTCGATGTCGGTCATCACCGCCACGCCCTCGGGCGCAAACTTGTTGATGAAGCCGAACACCGTCGGAAAAACGACGAAATAAGCGAAGGCCATGCCGGTAAAGAAGAGGAAGACGCTGGCGACGATCAGCGGCAGCACCAGCTTCTTCTCGTGCGCATAGAGGCCGGGCGCGACGAAGTTCCAGGCCTGGTAAAGCACATAGGGCAGCGCGATGAGGAAGGCCACCATCAGCGTCACCTTCATCGGCACGAAGAAGGCGCCGGCGACGTCGGTGACGATCATCTGTCCGCCCTGCGGCATGGATGCCAGCATGGGCGCAGCCAGCAGCGAATAGATGTCGCGCGCCCAGTTCACGATGCAGAGGAAGACCACCAGGATTGCGGCAAGCGCACGAATCAGCCTGTCGCGCAACTCAACCAGGTGGGAAATGAAGGTTTCCTGAATTTCGGACATCAGGCCTGCGCTTTATCGGGTGCCGCGGCGATCTCGCCCCCCGGCGGCGTATCGCCAACGGGTGCAAGCACTTCGTCTGCGGTAACGCCAGGCGGCGAAACTTCGCCCGCCACCGGCAATGACACGGCCGCTGCCAAGGCAGCCTTCGCTTCGATGCCGGCCTCGATCGACTGGTTGAGATCGGTTTCGACCGTCTTCATCTGCTCGGCGACCGACTGCTCCATGTCGCGCACCTGGGCGGTCACCTCGCCCTGCATTTTCTTGATCTCGTCGAGTTGTATCTCGCGGTTGATGTCGGCCTTGACGTCGCTGACGTAGCGCTGGAGACGGCCGAGCAGAATGCCGGCCGTGCGCGCCACCTTGGGGAGGCGCTCGGGGCCAATGACGATCAGCGCGACCAGCGCGATGAGTACGAGTTCGGAAAAACCAACGTCAAACATAGTTCGTGCGAGAACGTCTAAATGCGTTTCAGCGCAGGCTCGCCGCTAAGCGGGCGTTACGCCGGAACAAAAAAATGAGCGGGGCGTACCCGCTCTTCCGGCTGTGGGACATGACGTCCTTCAGACCTTCTCTTTCTTCACTTCGCCTTCGATGGTGTGGCCCACCTGCTGGGCGGGGGGCTCGGTGGGCTTGGTTTCCGCCGTAGCTTCCTTCATGCCGTCCTTGAATCCCTTGACGGCGCCACCGAGATCCTGGCCGATATTGCGCAGCTTCTTGGTGCCGAATATCAGCATGACGATCACCAGAACGATCAGCCAATGCCAGATGCTGAAGCTTCCCATTCCTGCCTCCTATTTTCTTTTCAGCATGGAGCCGAGGGGTTCGGGTCCGCCGAGAATATGAACATGCAAATGATACACCTCCTGATTCCCGATCCGCCCGGTGTTGACGATGAGACGGAAGCCGTCGGCGAGACCCTGGCTTTTGGCCAGCTCGCCGGCCTTGCCGAGTATTTTGCCGAGTACCGCCTGGTGGCTCAGGTCGCCGTCGTAGAGATTGGCGATGTGCTGCTTCGGCACGATCATGAAGTGAACCGGGGCTTGCGGCTGGATATCGTGGAAGACGAAGATGTCTTCGTCCTCATAGATCTTCTTCGAGGGAATCTCGCCGCGGGCAATTTTGCAGAAAATGCAGTCGGTCATGGTGTCGGCCCTTCGGTGCGAGAGCGCTTCTCGTCAATGCCCGAGATGCCCTCGCGGCGACGGAATTCGACCATGACGTCATCGACGCCGATGTCGAAATGCGTCATCAGCACCAGGCTGTGGAACCAGAGATCGCAGACCTCGCGCACCAGGTGCAGGCGGTCGCCGTCCTTGGCGGCCATGATGGTTTCGGCAGCTTCCTCGGCGACCTTCTTGCAGATGGCGTCGGTACCCTTGGCGTAGAGGCTGGCGACGTAGGACGAATCCGGCGCCGCGCCCTTGCGTTCACGCAACGTTTCCTGCAAGCGGTGCAGGATTTCCATGTCGATCACTTGTAAATCTCCTTCGGGTCCTTGAGCACCGGCTCGACATCCAGCCAGGCTTCGGCGTCGAGCTTGTTGAAGAAACAACTGCGGCGTCCGGTATGGCAGGCAATGCCGCCGACCTGCTCGATCTTGATCAGGATCACGTCGTTGTCGCAATCGGTGCGGATCTCGACCACCTTCTGAAAGTGGCCCGACTCCTCGCCCTTGTGCCACAGCTTGCGGCGCGAGCGCGACCAATACACCACCTGGCCCAGTTGGGCCGTTTTTTCGAGCGCCTCGCGGTTCATCCAGGCAAACATCAATACCTCGCCCGTCTGCGCATCCTGCGCGATGGCGGGCACCAGTCCCTGCTCGTCCCATTTCACTTCGTTAAGCCATTTGTTCGCCATCAGAGTCGTACCTCGATTCCCCGGCTGCGCATGTATTCCTTCGCCTGCCGCACGGTGTATTCGCCGTAATGAAAAATGCTCGCCGCGAGCACGGCGTCGGCCTTGCCCTCGGTCACGCCGTCGGCGAGATGCTGCAGATTGCCGACGCCGCCGCTGGCGATGACAGGAATGCGCACCGCTTCGGAGACGGCGCGCGTCAGTTGCAGATCAAAGCCGTTCTTGGTGCCGTCGCGATCCATGCTGGTGAGCAGAATTTCGCCCGCCCCCAGCGCCGCCACCTGCTTCGCCCATTCGATGGCATCGAGGCCGACGTTCTTGCGCCCGCCGTGGGTGAAGACTTCCCACTTGCCGGGCGAGGTCTGTTTGGCGTCGATGGCAACGACGATGCACTGCGAGCCGACCTTGCCGGAAGCCTCGGCCACCAACTGCGGATTATTCACCGCCGCCGTGTTCATGCTGACCTTGTCGGCGCCGGCATTGAGCAGACGCCGCACGTCGGAGACAGCGCGCACGCCGCCGCCGACGGTGAGCGGAATGAAGACCTGTTCCGCGCAAGCCTCGACGATATTGAGAATGATGTCGCGGTCGTCGGAACTGGCGGTGATGTCGAGGAAAGTGATTTCATCGGCGCCCTGTTCGTCGTAGCGACGCGCGATCTCGACCGGGTCGCCGGCATCGCGCAGGGAAACGAAGTTGACGCCCTTGACCACGCGGCCGGCGCTGACGTCGAGACAGGGGATGATGCGTTTAGCGAGCATAGGAGTCTGTTTCACCACGGCGGGCACGGCGGCACGGCGAGAACAATTCCTGGCTTATCGCCGTGTCGCCGTGCCCGCCGTGGTTAATTGGTTTTCCCCGATAACTTGTCGGCTTCGGCCTGGGCCTTCTTGAAGTCCAGCGTGCCTTCGTAGATGGCGCGGCCGGTAATAGCGCCCATGATGCCTTCGCCCTGCACGGCGCACAGCGCCCGCACGTCCTTGATGCAGGCGATGCCGCCGCTGGCAATGACGGGGATTTTCAGCGCCTGGGCAAGCTTCACCGTCGCCTCGACATTGACACCGCTCAACATGCCGTCGCGGCCGATGTCGGTATAGATCACGGCCTCGACGCCGTAGTCCTCGAACTTCACCGCGAGATCGATAACGTCGTGGCCGGTCATTTTTGACCAGCCGTCGACGGCCACCTTGCCGTCCTTGGCATCCAGGCCGACGATGATGTGGCCGGGAAAGGCCGTGCAGGCGTCGTGCAGAAAGCCGGGGTTCTTCACCGCCGCCGTACCGATGATGACGTAGCTGATGCCGTCGTCGAGGCAGCGCTCTATGGTGTCGAGATCGCGAATGCCGCCGCCGAGCTGCACCGGAATCTCATCGCCGACTTCGGCGAGGATGGCCTTGATCGCCGCCTCGTTCTTCGGCTTGCCGGCGAAGGCGCCGTTCAGGTCGACGAGATGCAAACGCTTGGCGCCAAGATCAATCCAGTGCCGCGCCATCGCGGCCGGGTCTTCGGAGAACACGGTGGCATCGTCCATGTCGCCCTGTTTGAGGCGCACGCAATGCCCGTCCTTAAGGTCAATGGCAGGGATCAGCAGCATAGTGGGATGAGGTCGAGAGTCAGCCGAGGGCCGGGAGAGTGTGAATCAGGAAGGTTTCCATTCCATGAAATTGGCCAGCAGGCGCAGTCCGTCCTGGGCGCTTTTTTCCGGGTGGAATTGAACGGCGAAGATGTTAGCGCGGGCCACTGCACTGGTAAAGGGCATGCCGTAGACGGTAGAGCCTGCAATCGCCTCGGGCGAAGCGGGCTCGACATAGTAGCTATGCACGAAATAGAAGCGGGCGCCATCGGCGATACCCGCCCACAACGGATGCGGCATCGCCTGCACCACTTCGTTCCAGCCCATGTGCGGCACCTTGAGCCCCTGCGCCTCGACGGCGGCGGGGAAGCGGCGCACATGACCGGGGAAGATCGCCAGCCCCGGCACGTCGCCCTCCTCGCTGTGCTCGAACAACATCTGCAAGCCGATGCAAATGCCGAGGAAGGGTTTCTCGGCTGCGGCACGGATGACCGCGGCGCGCAAGCCGCGCGCTTCGAGTTCGCGCATGCAATCGGGCATCGCGCCCTGGCCGGGCACGACGACGCGATCAGCCGCGGCCACGGCAGCGGGATCGGCGGTAACGAGAATGCGGGCGGTGGGTGCAACATGCTCGATGGCCTTCGCCACCGAACGCAAGTTGCCCATGCCATAGTCGACGACAGCGACGGTGGTCATAAGAAGCGGCTAGAGCGAACCTTTCGTGGAGGGGATGCCACCGGCACGCGGATCGGTTTCGGCCGCCATGCGCAACGCGCGGGCGAAGGCCTTGAACACCGTCTCGGCCTGATGGTGGCTGTTGTCGCCGCGCAGGCAATCGATATGCACGGTGATGGCGGCGTGATTGACGAGGCCCTGAAAGAACTCGCGCACCAGGTCGACATCGAACTCGCCGACGGTCGGACGAGTGAATGGAACTTCGAACACCAGTCCCGGACGACCGGACAGATCGACGACCACGCGCGCCAGCGCCTCGTCGAGCGGCACGTAGGCATGGCCGTAGCGGCGCAAGCCCTTCTTGTCGCCCAGCGCCTTCGCCAGCGCCTGCCCGAGCGTGATGCCGACGTCCTCGACGGTGTGATGCGCGTCGATGTGCAGGTCGCCCTTCGCTTCGATGTCGAGATCGATCATCCCGTGGCGGGCGATCTGGTCGAGCATGTGATCGAAGAAGCCGACGCCGGTGGCAAGCCGGGCCTTGCCGGTGCCGTCGAGGTCGAGCCCGACGCTGATCTGTGTTTCCAGCGTATTGCGTTGGACGGAGGCAGCGCGCATCGTCGTGGAACGTCAGGTGAAAGGAAGAGCCATGATACCATTTTACTTTCGGCATAACGCCCGCTGCGGGGTCGTTGTGCATCTCTGAAACCTCGCCTCGCGTCACGTCGCCACTTGTGGCGCTACCCTATGAGCCGATACTGGAGTACCGTCGTTCACGGCCTGACCCCCTACGTTCCGGGCGAGCAGCCCAAGCTCGCCAATCTCGTCAAGCTCAACACCAACGAAAACCCCTACGGCCCGAGCCCGCGCGCGCTCGAAGCCATGCGCAAAGAGGTGGCCGATACGCTGCGGCTTTACCCCGACCCGAATGCCGACCGGCTCAAGGACGCCATCGCCCGCCACTGCGGCGTCACGCCCATGGAGGTCTTCGTCGGCAACGGCTCGGACGAAGTACTGGCCCATGCTTTCCTCGCCCTGCTCAAGCACGAGCGGCCGATTCTGTTCCCGGACATCAGCTACAGCTTCTATCCCGTGTATTGCGGGCTTTACGACATCGATTACGAAACGGTGCCGCTGGATGCCGAATTCGCCATTCGCGTCGACGACTACGCCCAGCCCAACGGCGGCATCATCTTCCCCAACCCCAACGCTCCGACCGGCCGCGCCCTGCCGCTGGTTGACATCGAGCGCCTGCTCAAGGCGAACCCGGATTCGGTCGTCGTGGTCGACGAAGCCTATATCGACTTCGGCGGCGAGTCCGCCGTGCCGCTGGTGGCCAAGTACCCGAACCTGCTGGTGGTGCAGACGCTGTCGAAGTCGCGCTCGCTCGCCGGCTTGCGCGTCGGTTTCGCTGTCGGTAACCAAGACCTCATCGAGGCCCTGGCCCGCGTCAAGGACAGCTTCAACTCCTATCCCCTCGACCGCATCGCCATCGTCGGCGCCACCGCCGCCATCGAGGACACCGCGCACTTCGACACGACGCGACGAGCCGTCATCATTAGCCGTGAACAACTGACGCTGCAACTGACGCACCTGGGTTTCGACGTGCTGCCCTCCAAGGCAAACTTCATCTTTGCCCGCCATCCGCAACATGATGCCGGCAAACTGGCGCAAGACTTGCGCAGCCGCAGCATCATCGTCCGCCACTTCAAGCAGCCGCGCATCGATCAGTTCCTGCGCATCACCGTCGGCACCGACGAGCAGTGCGCGGCGCTGGTATCGGCGCTACGAGAAATTCTCGGCTGATTTGAGCCTATATCAGTAGGAATCGTGCCCCGCGCCGGCCGGTCACGCGGCAATCGTCCATTACCGGTAATCCGGTATTGCGATTAATCAGATCACAGTATTTCCCAGGCATAGCCGTTCCGGCTAAATTCCCTACCGACACGATGCCGATTGACATTCCGTTCGTCGGCACCGAAACAGGGTAAGAACATCGTCCGATCGGCGGAGTGGCCTGAACCGCTGCGGGCATTCCCGGCCTTCAACCACTTCCATAATTGCGAGTGACATCATGAAAATCAATACGAAAAGCCGCCTGGCAATTGCCGCAATCATAGACGTAGCCGAGCATGGCACCGAAAAGCCGGTTGCACTGGGGTCTGTCGGCAAGCGCCAGGACATTTCCGTCTCCTACCTGGAACAGTTGTTCAGCAAATTGCGCAGCCGCGGTATCGTTTCCGCCATGCGCGGCCCCGGCGGCGGCTATCGTCTGACCCGCGATATTTCCACCATCACCGTGGCCGATGTCATCGCCGCCGTCGATGACGAAAATCTCGGCGCTTGCGAGTGTCCGGATGGCTACGCCGGCGGCACCTGCATATCCGACGGCCTCTGGTGCCGCATCGATCATCACCTGCGCGACTATCTGAGCACGGTCACGCTGGAGTCCGTTCTGAAAGACAATCACAGCAATATGTCGCCCGGCGTTCTGGTGGCGTTGCCTGCCGAAAGCCGCTTAGTTCCTTCATGAGTTCCCTGGTCGAAAGGGAGTAAAGACATGGAACACGTTTCGATATACCCGGGCGTTTTCGCCGCCGTCGACCAACTTTTCGTCCCATTTATCGCCCGGCTTTTCTTCGTATTCGGCATCATAGGTTTCGCCGTGGGTGTCGGACTTATTCTCAACCATGGGCGCATGTACCGGATTTTTGGCTTTATGAATCACTGGGTATCCACGCGAAACAGCACGAAATGGCTCGCGGTGCCACGCGATATGGGCTCCGCCGTTCAGCGATTCCGGAAGCCGATTGGCGCGGCATTCGTTCTTATCGCGGCTTACTCGACCGTTATCCTGATAACCCAAGTCGACATCGACAGGTTCGTTGCTGCACTTGGCGTCGCAGCGCCCCATGCCTTCGTCGCGTGGATAGTGGGATGCGTGCGCTTGTTCATGATCCTGGGCGGCATCGCGGCAATTGCAGTCGGCCTCATGCTGATCTATTCCCCGCATACCTTGCTTGCCATCGAGAAGCACGCAAACCACTGGTATTCGTTTCGCCGGTGTGCGCTATGCCTGGACACCATGCATATGGGTCTGGACCGGTGGGTGGAAAGCAGCCCGCGAGCCGCCGGTTGGCTGATCGCCTTGCCTGCGCTCTTCGTGGTGGTCGATTACGGCCTGCTGCTGTTCTCGAACGGCTGACCTCCACGCCTCAACCGGCGGCGGCTACGGTCGCCGTCAGGAGCCGGTCCAGAGTTCTATCGTCCCCAGTCCGGTGGCGGTCGGGTTGTCGCGGATGAAGGCTTCCGCCTTGTCGGCGGGCAAGGGCTTGCTGATGAGATAGCCCTGTATCTTCTCGCAACCGATGGAAAGCAGGTACTTGAACTGGGCTTGCGTTTCCACGCCTTCGGCCACGACTTGCAGCCCCAGCTTGTGCGCCAGCAGCACGATGACGTCGCATATCTCCGCATCGTTCTGGTCGGTCTCGATGTCCTTGACGAAGGAACGGTCGATCTTCAGCGTACTGAGCGGGAACAGTTTCAGATACGCCAGGGAGGAATAGCCCGTCCCGAAGTCGTCGATGGAAAGCGACAAGCCATCCGAGGTCAGCGTCTTCATCATGGCAATGGTTTCAGCCGGAGAAGCCATCGCCATCGACTCCGTCACTTCGAGATCGAGATGTTCGGCGGCCAGACCCGTCTCGGCGAGAATGCTTCGAATGCGTCCGGGCAGCGCATTATCGAGAAACTGGCTGGCGCTCAAGTTGACCGACATGCGAATGTGGTCGATGCCTTTCGCCCGCCAATCCTGCAACTGCCGACAGGCTTCCCTGAGTACCCACTCGCCCAGCGGCGCAATCAGACCGGTTTCCTCGGCAATACCGATGAACTCCATCGGCGGCACCAGGCCGCGAACCGGATGCTGCCAGCGCACCAGCGCCTCGACGCCGACCATGCGCCCGGTTCTGAGATCGAGTTGCGGCTGGTAATGGAGAACGAACTGCTGCTGCTCAAGCGCCAGACGAAGATCGGTTTCTATCGACATGCGCGCAACAGTCGCCACATGCATCTGATCGGTAAAAAACTGGTAATTGCTGCGGCCCTTGGACTTGGCGTGGTACATGGCCACGTCAGCCTTCTTGAGCAGATCGTTGCTGCCGACCGCATCGTCGGGATAGATGCAGATACCGATGCTCGGGGACGTGCGCAACGAGGCGTCGTCTATCAGATAGGGCGCCGATACGGCCTTGACGATCTTGTCGGCCACATGTGCGGCATCCGCCGGAGAATCGATACCCGGCAACACGACCACAAACTCGTCGCCACCCAGACGTGCCACGATATCGCTGCCTCTCCCGGACTGGACGAGACGGTGCGCCACCTGGATCAGCAATTTGTCGCCGGTATGATGTCCAAGGGTATCGTTGATGTCCTTGAAGCGGTCGAGGTCTATCATCATCAGCGCCAACTGCTTATTGTTTCTGTCGGCGAACGCCAGCGCCTGAGCCAATTGTTCGTTCAGGCTGAAGCGATTGGGCAGGTCGGTCAGCGCGTCGTGCAGCGCCAGGTGGCGAATTTGTTCCTCGGACGCCTTGCGTTCCGAGATGTCGATAAAACTGCCGATATAGTTGCTGATGTGGCCGGCCGCGTCGCGTACGACCGCGATCGACAGCCATTTCGGATAAGGCTCGCCGGTTTTGCGCCGGTCCCACAGCTCCCCCTGCCAGGCGCCCTTGGCCGCAAGCGCCGCCCACATTTCCCGATAGATTTCGGGCGATGTATTGCCCGCTTTCAGGAAACTCGGGTTCCGGCCCAGCGCTTCATGTTCCCCATACCCGGTGAGTTCGGTGAAGGCCGGATTAGCGGCAATGATGCGGTTGTCGGCGTCGGAAATAATGATTGCTTCGTTGCTGTTGGAGAACACCCGCGCCAGCATGGTCAGCGACGCGTTGGCTTTCTCCTGGCGCCACCAGGCGCGCCAAAGCAACAATCCGGCAATCAGCGTCGTCAGGCAAAACAAGGCTGCTATCGAGCCAAGTTTCCCAGCCTCCCTGCGCCATTCGGCCAGATAGTCGTCGGTGGCAAGGCCCACAATGATGTAGGCGGGGTAAGTCGTCATGCGCCGATATGAGATGGTGCGATTGACGCCATCCAGTCCCGTCGGTGCGATGTAATTGCCATGATCCGGATTGCGCCGCAAATTCTCCAGAAAATCGCGCGACACCGTCTTGTTGCCGACGCCGCCGCTCGGCCCCGTCGGTACCGGATACCGCGCCACCATCGCCAGGTCGAGGTCGCGCAGGCTGACGACGCCCTTGGGACCAAGCGCAAGCTCGGCAAACATGTTGCGTATATAGCTGAGAAAAATCACCGCATACGTCACGCCGCAGAAGGAACCGTCCGGCTTGTTGCAACGGCGGGCGACAACGATTCCCCATTGACCGCTGATGCGTCCGAGAAGCGGCTTGGAAACCACCGGTCCGGCATTGGCATCGTCGCGCAGCCGGACAAAATAGTCGCGGTCGGCAACGCTGATACGGGAACCGCTCTCGACGCCAGTACCGTAGCGAATGATTCCATTCGCGTCGGCAAAGCGCAGCGCATCGAGTTCCGGAATACGCTTATGCTGACGCGCGATGAACTCGCCGATAGCCTTGCCTGAAATACCGCCATGCGCCGCCTGCCGCTCAATCTCGTCTACTGTCGCCAGCAAGCCGACATCTATTCTCTGGACGATATTGGAAATATTTTGCGACAGCAGTTGCGACAGATTTTCCGCCGATATCCGCGCCCGCTCCTCATAGCTCTGCCGACTCTGCTGTACCGAGTACCAGACGATGGCGGCAACCGACAGGTTGATCAGTACAAACGCAACCGACAATCGCGTCAGGAATGTTTTCGACTTCGTCAATCACGGCTCCGCTTCAAGAGGTCTACATTGTGTTTGCCCCTATCGGAACGTAAGCCATTGCATCGTTCCGTCCCATTGCATTCTGCGGCAGGGCAACGATAGCGATGATAGCCTGATCCGAAGGGCAAGCGCATGAACCGTATTGCCCGCGATAGAACGTCAAAGCCTTACCGCAGAGGGCGTAGTGTGCGCGTTGTGTCAGTGTTGGTCTGAGAGACGAAATCTTTGCGTACTTTGAGGTGGGTGCGCGCTCGGGAGGGCGGGGTGCCCTGCTACGCTCATGTCCCCCGTCGCCGGCCTGCGGCCGACTCCTCCTCCTTTACTTCGCTACGCAGGGCACCCCACCCTCCCGAGCCGGATACGCCGTGCTGGTTTGCGGCTCCAATGCGCGGGCAT
>OBOI01000503.1_pt1 | contig 13453 bp, 9 predicted proteins | sample 1670151 | NCBI WGS metagenome assembly OBOI01 (sample SAMEA104232303, study PRJEB22302) | sediment metagenome | biome: forest; feature: aquifer; material: sediment | place: USA | collected 2011-08-07 | depth 0.01 m | reverse complement strand
CACCGCCTCCATGTTTTCGGTAATCATCTCGGTCGGCGTTCCCGCCTGATCGATAAAGACGATACCTAGCGGTTCGATCTTGCGGGTGCGTAGCGCCTCCACAGACAGAAGCGTGTGGTTGATGGTTCCCAAGCCCGCCCGGGCAGCAAGCACCACCTTGGCGCCGGTTTTAGGGATCATATCCACCATGAGTGTCTTATCCGTTACCGGTACGAGCAGACCACCGGCTGCTTCAATAATCAACGGCGCATAGTGGCGGCCTTTTTCTGCCACGGCCGCACCTATAAACGCCAGATTGATCTCCCGATCGGCGGCGTCGCGGGCGGCGAAGAAGGGGGCCTTGGGGTTTGGGAAGCAGTATAGAACCGAGGCCGCCGGGTTTTTGTCCTTCAGAGCCGCCACGTGATGGTAGATAAATGCCGCATCGCTGTCGGGTGCGTAGGCGTCTTGACAGCCCGTTTGCAGTGGCTTCAAGTAAAAAGGCCGCAAACCACGGGCCAGGAAAAATTGCATCAGCAAGAGTGAGAGCACCGTTTTACCCACGCCCGTATCTGTCCCGGCGACATAGATGTTATCCATTCCTTCCGCCTTCTTTGCCTTTGATCTCCCTCACCGCGGTAATGAAACTGGCAATGTCTTCCGGTCTGTGCAGCGCACTCATTCCCAGGCGCAGCATTGCCCGTCCCTGCGGCACCGTAGGATAGCGGGCGGTAAAGACAAATATGCCGCGGGCCAGGAGTTCTTGCGCCATTTTTACCGTTTCCCTTTCTTCGCCTATCTCCCAAGAGATGATATGGGCCTCGCCTCGCACCTTGAGACCTTCGGCCAGCAGGGCTTTTTTCATCAATGAACTGATTTCCTTCAGGGAAGCCCTTGCCGATTCACCGGCTGCTATGGTCTCCAGGATGTCCAGGGCCGAAGCCGCATGGGCTTCGGGAAGAGTGGTGCTGTAAATCAGGGGTGAGCAATAATTAAACAGATATTCCTTGATGACCATTGGCATCAGGGCAAAGGCGCCGAAAAGCCCCAGAGCCTTGCCGAAGGTGCCTACGGCAACGTCGGCCACCGGCCTGGCGATGCCGCGCCCCTGGCTGCCCAGCGCCCCAAAGGCGTGGGCTTCGTCGATAACGCCGAAAAAACCATACGCCTCTTTCAGTTTGCCGAATTCGCCGATGTCAAGCTGATCACCGTCCATGCTGAAAAGCGACTCCGTCAGGACGGCCCTCAGCTCCGTTTGTTCGCCATTTAGCCGCTTTCTCAGATGGGACAGGTCGTTATGATTGTAACCCCGAAAAGAAGCGCCGCTTAAGGTCATGCCTTTGATGCTGCTGGCGTGCAGGTGTTTGTCAAAAAACAGCACATCGCCTTTTTCGAAGAGGGCGGAGAGGAGGCCGAGATTGGCCTGATAGCCGCTGGGGAAAAAGAGCGCGGCTTCGTAACCGAAATGGCAGGCATAGGCCGCTTCGGCGCGGGCGATGGTGGAAAAGTTACCGGCAACCAGCCGCGAGGAAGAGGCGGAGGTCCCGTATTTCCGGAAATTATGGGCTACCTGTTGCCGCAGCGACGCCGAGGCGCCCAGACCCAGGTAGTCATTGGCGGAGAAATTAAGTACCCGCCGTCCGCCGCTGAGCAGGTATTTCCCCTCCCGACCGTCTATGAAAGGCGGGGTTCTGAGGAGGCCGGCCCCTTCCCTGTGCCGGAGCCTTTCCCGGTACCGTTTCGTAAACATCAGGTATTTATCATCGCTCATTGACCTTCCATGCCACATAGCTCACCAGGTCTTTTACCTTGAGAACCGGACGGTCGGCGAGATCGGCCGTGATTTCCTTTAATCGCGCCGGGGTGAGAAAGGGGATGCTTGCCTGCGGCGCTCCCCCTCCCCGGATGCCCGAAAGGAAAAGCAGGGCTTCGTTGATCTCGATCTTGAAGGCGTCCTGCAGGGCGGCGGCTAATTCCAGGAGATCGACCGATTCGGCGTTAAGCTCACGTAAAAGATAGCTTTCCGGCGTGATCGCCTGCTCTTCCAGATCGAGGATGACCATCAGGATTTTTTTAATTTCGGTGAAGATATCCATGTCTTGTCCTACCGCCTATCCACCTTCCGTCACTTCCTTGATCGCTTCGTAAGTAATGTCGCAAAGCCGGTCGATTTCTTCTTCCCGGATGCTGAGCGGGGGCATGAGGACAATTATATTTCCCAGCGGCCGGATGATGAGGCCGCGTTTTCTTGCCGCCAAGATCACCCGGTGTCCCACCTTGTCGGCCGGGGGAAACTCGGATTTACTCTCCCGATCGGCGACCAGTTCGATGCCGACCATAAAGCCCCGCTGCCTTACATCCCCCACGTGCCTGAGCAGCTTCATCGCCTGCAAACGTTCCCGCAACCTGGCGATTTTGGCCGTCGATTTGTTAATGGTATCTTCGGCGGCAAAGATTTCCAGGTTGGCGACGGCCGCCGCGCAGGCCAGGGGATTCCCCGTATAGGTATGGCCGTGGAAGAAAGTCTTGAATTCCTCATAACGGCCCAGAAAGCCAAGGTAGATATCTTCCGTAGTCAAGGTGGCCGCGAGCGGCAGATAGCCGCCGGTGATGCCCTTGGCGAGCGCCATGATATCGGGTCGCACCCCTTCGTGTTCACATGCAAACATCCGGCCCGTTCTGCCGAAACCTACCGCCACCTCGTCGGCAATCATGATGATGCTGTGCTGCGTGCAGAGTTCCCGCACGCCCCGCAAGTAGCCGGGGGGGTGGATAATCATCCCCGCTGCGCCTTGGACGAGGGGCTCGATCACCAGGGCGGCCACCTCGCCCTCGTGCGCCTCCATCAGATCGGCCAGTTGCTGAAGGCAGGCCAGGCCGCAAGCGGGGTAAGTCTTGCCGAAGACACAGCGGTAACAATAGGGCGAGGCGGCCTGAAGCGAGGTAAAAAGGAGGGCCCGGTAAGTGGCGTGAAAAAGATCAATGCCGCCCAGACTCACCGCCCCGATCGTATCGCCATGATAGGCATGGGCAAGCGTGATGAAGTTCAGCCGTTCGGGGCTTCCCGCGCGGGCCTGTCGTTGGTATTGGAAGGCCATCTTGAGGGCCACTTCCACCGCCGTGGACCCGTTGTCGGAGTAGAAAACCTTGCTTAAACCCGCCGGCGCGATTTCCACTAATTTTTTCGCACAGTTGATGGCCGGCACATTGGACAGCCCCAGCAAGGTGGAATGGGCGACCCGATCAAGTTGCGCCTTAATAGCTTGATCAATTTCCGCTTTGCGGTGGCCGTGCACATTGGTCCAAAGAGAAGAAACGCCGTCGAGATACTCATTGCCCCGAATGTCTTTCAAGGTGCACCCGGCGCCGGATTCGATGATGAGCGGTTCTTCCTGCAGGTAATCCTGCATCTGGGTAAAGGGATGCCAGATATAACGGTGATCGTCTGCCGCCAGCAGGCGCGTCGCTGCTGTTTCCTCGCCGTTCAACATCCCTGCTCCGCAACCAACCCCAAATCTTTAATCATCTCCATGTCCGCCCGGCAGTCTCTTCCCTCTGTGGTCAAATAGTTGCCGATGAGCAGGCCGTTGGCGCCGGCGGCGAATATCCAGGATTGCTGGTCGCGGAGGGTCACCTCGCGGCCGCCGCAGATGGTGATGTCCTTTTGGGGATTAATAAAGCGGAAAAGGGCAATGCACTTGAGGGCCTCCTGCGGCGCGAGGAGGGGCCGCGCCCCCATCCTGGTGCCGGCGATGGGATTGAGGAAATTAATGGGGATCGAATCGACGTCGAGATCGCGCAAGGTTATAGCCAGTTCCACCCGCTGTTCCCAGGATTCGCCCAATCCCAAGATGCCGCCGCAGCAAACCTTTAGCCCCGCCGCTTTGGCGATCCGCACCGTTTCCACGTCATCGTCGTAGTTATGGGTCGTGCAGACCTGCGAAAAGAAACTCCGCGCCGTTTCCAGATTGTGATGGTAGGCGGAAAGGCCGCTGTCCTTGAGCTGTTTGGCCCGCACCGCCGTCAAAACGCCCAGGGAGGAGCAGAGCAAAAGCCCCGTTTGCTCCTTGATCCGGCCCGCCGCCCGGCCGATCGTGGCCAACTCTGCCTCCGTAAGCATGAAACCGCTGGTCACCATGGAAAATTCCGTGGCGCCGTTTTCATGGAGCTTTACGGCGTCTTCCACCAGCCGTTCTTCGCTGAGCAGGGGATGGGATTCGATACCCGTCTCATGGTATGAGGACTGGGCGCAGAAAGCACAATTTTCCGAACAGAAGCCGGACTTGGCGTTCGTGATGGAGCAGGTTACGACCTTGTTTTGCTTGAACTTCTGCCGGATCTTATTGGCGCCCATGAGCAGGTCGAGCGTTTCCTCTTTGGGAAGGGCCGCCAAACGACAGGCCTCCGCGGTGGAGATCCGGAAATTTTCGTCTCCCAGCACCGCTTCCGCCAAATTTATTACATCTCTGTTGTACATGGATTATGTCTCTATACACTGCGAAAAATACGGTCGCCATTCCGAATCTGCCGGAGGGCCACGCCCCGTCGTGGCCGTATCGGACGCGACAAAGCGCATCCCTCCTTTTAATAACTAATAACGTGTGGTGCTTTGCTATCAAATGGTCATCTTCCTGTCAACTTCTTGTTGCGGCCCGGCTGACATTATAGCAAATTCACGCCTTCTTCCGGTGTGAAATAAAGGTTCTTAATATTTCAGGTTCTTAATATTTCCTTGCAAATTGAAAGTAACTCTTTTAAATTGCAAGCATGATAATTAGAGAACTTCAAGCGTCTATACAACGGTCTCTCAATGAATTTCCGATTACGGGAATAGTGGGGTCGCGTCAAGTCGGCAAAACAACACTGGCAAAGGCCATCAGAGAGCACATAAGAAAAGGGGCGATTTATGTTGATCTGGAATTGCCTTCCGATCGCGGGAAACTGCGTGATCCGGAGCTCTATTTGCGCCAATTTTCCGGTGAGCTCGTAATAATTGATGAAATACAACGCATGCCCGAGCTGTTCCCGCTTTTGCGCGCCCTGGTTGACCAGGACCGGAAGAGGGGGCGCTTCCTCATCCTCGGCTCAGCGTCTCCCGACCTTATAAAGCGGGCCTCGGAAAGCCTTGCCGGAAGGATCGTCTATCACGAACTGGCAACACTGAACCTGCGGGAAACCGGCTCTGAAAGCTTGCCGAAGTTATGGCTAAGGGGCGGTTATCCGGACAGCTTTCTCGCCGGCAGCGATGAACAGAGTTTTGCCTGGCGGGAAGCCTTCATCAAAACTTACCTGGAAATGGATATCCCCCAATTGGGGCTGCAGATTCCATCCCTGCAACTCCGGCGGTTCTGGACCATGATCGCCCATTCACATGGGCAATTATGGAATGCAAGCAAACTTGCCGACAGCCTTGGTATTTCTGCGCCTACCATCCGAAGATATCTCGATATTTTGTCGGAGACCTTTATAACAAGGCAATTACCGCCCTATTACGCTAACATTAAAAAACGGCTGGTAAAATCACCGAAGGTCTATATCCGTGACTCTGGTTTGCTGCACGCCTTGTTGATGATCAGGTCGCGGGATGAACTGCAGAGCCATCCGGCACTGGGCAGTTCGTGGGAAGGATTTGTCATAGAGCAGATAATAAGCACATTCCCCGGGAACAGGGAATTCTTCTTCTACCGGACAAGCGCCGGCGCCGAGCTTGACCTTGTATTTCTTGACCGTAAAAATAAGCCCATAGCCGTCGAGGTTAAGTACTCTTTGAGCCCGGGGATTTCAAAAGGCTTTCGGAGTGCCTTTGCAGATTTGGCCTGTAAGCAGGGTTTTGTTGTTTATCCCGGTGAAGAAGCTTATCCCCTTGCCGAAAATATCTTTACGCTCCCTGTCAAGAAGCTGGTGGACTTAAAGGACATGCTTTAGGGCTTTCTTGTCGACTGCTTGGTGAGGATCGGTGGGTATTATTCAATTTCACCGGAGGGGATATAAGGCCAGAAGGATCATGTGCAGACGGCGGAGGTCCTCTTCGGGAAGGCCTTTTACGATCTGACCGATTGTACTTTCAGCCGCCTGCTTATCCACCGTCTCCTGTTCGAAGCGGAACAACTCCATGAGGTTAATTTGCAGTGCGGAAGCTATTTTTACGAGGGTGTCAAATGAAGGGTTCTGCTGACCGCGTTCAATTTCTCCGAGAAATTTATAACTCATCCCTGACTCGGCCCCCAGCTTTTCCTGTGTCCATCCTTTGGCAGTTCTCAAGGAACGGATTCGACGACCCAACAGTACCTTCTCAGTTTCTCGTTTTTTCATAAGCGAAGTTTAGAGGGTAATTAGATGAGAATAAACCCTTCATTGGTGTTAATTTGTCTTGACATAAGACCATTAAAGGTATTTGTAAGGAAAAATACCCTCAATGGATTGCATAGAGACTATCGCTGACATGATTGGAAGCAGCATGATGGCAAATTCACAGCAAAAATCATTGAAAAAATCCTTAAGCTATGAGATATTCAATTCAAAACCTACTTTTTCGGCTGTCCGGCAGCAAAATAGCTTGAATTCCTGTTGAGGTTTAAAGATGTTTAAATCCTTTACAGGTTTGGGGCATGACCATCCAAAAGCATCGGCTCATAATCTAAGGGTATTATCTCTATTCTCGGTCGGCATATGTTATCTTGCACTTTCTGTATCCTCCCCATATCATGCAACTTACTACGTTGCACAATTCGTACAGCAAATACTCCAATTTCTGCAAAACACATGTGATATTAATCAAAATGACGGTTTCCAACTGAAAAAAATCAGAATATTTCAATACGCAAACAAATTAGAGGGGACTTATTATGAAAAAGAAAAAGTGTGTAACCATCGTTTTGCGGCTTTTCTTTGTAATCCTTATTGCTACCATAGCTTCGGCGCGTAATGTAAGTGCTGAAACGATTTCTGTGAAGCAGCTTGGCTGTGGGGCACAGACAAACTGCTATGCATCGATTAACACGGCAATATCTTATGCCCAACCGGATGATATTATTAAAGTATACCCAGGTCGTTATGAAGAGGCCGTTGTTATCAATAAGAATCTCAAATTGATAGGGTCAGGGCCACAAGTTACATTCATTTATAGTTCATTAGACGGTATAAAAGTAATGGAGAATATCCGAGCAGTTATTATAGGATTTACGATAAGTTCAGCATGGAATGGAATTTATTTAAAATATTATTCTAACTCAACTATTAAAAATAACTGTATTATAAGTAGCGGGAAAAATGGAATATTTACCGATTCATCGTATAGCGGAACTTCTAAGCCGTTAAATACATTCATCATCAATAATGTAATTGCATTTAACGCACTCTCGGGAATAGCTAACGCTGACTATTACATGTCTGAACCAACATGTTCCATATCGAACAATATAATACTTAGCAATGGTTCGTACGGCATGTTTATAAAGTGGGCAGATAATATATCTATTTCTTATAATAACGTGATCGGGAATTATGCTGGCAATTATTCTGGCGTCTCAGCAGATGCAGGAGATATATCACAGAATCCATTATTTATTGATTCATCAAACGGCAATTACACCCTCCAAAGTACATCACCCTGTAAAAAGGCTGGCCGTCCCGGCTCTGCCGATGCTAACCCGGACGGAACGCGCAACGATATGGGTGTATATGGCGGACCCGATGCTGCTTCTTTCTGGCCATATCCACAAGGCGCTCCGATGATCACAAATCTAACAGTAACGCCGTCGTCAGTCCAAAAGGGTGCGACAATTACAATCAACGCAACAGGTGAGGTGCGATAACTCTTGCCCGGAAGATAACTTTCTGACTTCCCCTGCTCCATGAGGATGAATGTTGAATGAGGGGCTATGAATACTCATAAATTGCTTTCCCACATGTTGATCTTCATCGCAGTGATAATAGTCATGGCGATGCCGCCTACCTTTGCCGATGCCGCTTACACGCCTAAATCAGTCAGTAAATTAGTCGCGGATGTTGACGGCATAAATCCATCCTCCACCGGCAGAATTCCATTGATACTCATACATGGCGTGCATGGCACCGACAGTGCGACATTTGCAGCCATAGATGGAATGACGACAAATGAAAAGGCTTATTTCCTTAATTTTATTAATTATTTTTATTCAAGCGATCTTAAGGAAAAATATCAACTGTACCGGTTTCATTATTTAAGCGATCAACTGACCGTAAAAGACATCGGGCAGGGGCTTCGTGAGTGGCTGGACGATTTTATACAGAATAAAAAAATAAAGGATGGCAAAATTGTTATTCTTGCCCACAGCATGGGCGGGCTCGTGGCGCGTTCTTACATGGAGGAGCAACAGCATTTACAGGGCACTTATGCGTCTCAATTCGGAGGAGCACGGGTTGAAAAACTGATAACCCTTGCTACGCCTCATCATGGTTCCCCAGGTGCAAATGGGGCATCGAGGGATGCATTAATGGCAAATGCTGCACTGTGGCAGGGCGTGGTTCAGCTTGCCTGTTTTTACTATAACTCTCAGTATTCCTTTGCTACCGCTATCTCTGATTCAGCTGTAAACAGGTCAGATTTGAGAACTGATAATTTTGCTTTTGACAATAATACACTGATAATGAATGACAATGCGTGGCTCACTCAGTTGAACCAAAACACATTTTATGACAATAAAATGATCGCTTATTATGGTTCTATAGATTTAAACGATACTGAAAGAACCCTTATCTACAACGAAGTGCTTAACTCAAGCCCACTTTATTTGCCTATATATGCCTCACAGGGCGGCAATCATCAAAAATTGCTTGTGGCTAATATCATTATGAATGAAGGTTTAAATGCCCATTTCCCCTTCAATGATGGAATGGTTCCTGAAGACAGCGCTAAATTTGGTGGACACACACTTAATAAGCCGGCAGTAAAAATGACCAATTATGACCATGAACAGATGAAAGATGGTAGAAATTTACTCCCGAATGAATTATTTGACCTGCTTAATGTTGATTTAAACAATATTTATACTTCTTCAAGTATTACTCCAATTGTTGCAGCGGAGTATTTTATTGATATTGATCCCGGCGAGGGTAATGGTTTCGCACTTCCTGCGAAGGATGGCGCATTTGATACGACAATGGAGGACGTAGAACTTTCATTGCCCACTTCCAATTTAACAATTGGTGCTCATAACCTTTATATACGAATGAAAAATATAAATGGCTTATGGGGAACGCCGCGCAAGATAATGTTCTATGTTGAGGGGAATAAATATATCGCAGGGGAGGAATATTACATTGATGCAGACCCCGGGGTGGGCAATGGAATTCCTGTAACGGCATCCGATGGGCTGTACAATGCAGCAAGGGAAGTCGGCACGGCTGCTATTGATACTTCCAATCTCTCTACAGGGCTGCACATACTTTATGTCAGGGCGAAGGATTCTGAAGGGCATTGGGGAACCTCAAGACATTATATGTTCGAGGTCTTAAATCCCCCTGTGATCGTGGCTGCAGAATATTATGTGGATACCGACCCAGGACAGGGGGGCGGAACAGCGTTAAATGCAGTAGACGCAAGTTTCGATTCTATTATTGAAAATATTTCAGGAACTTTAAATACATCTTCTCTCAGTGCTGGTGATCATTCATTATATGTACGGGCTAAAGATTCTTATGGCAGATGGGGCGGAGTTAGCGAGGCAATCGTAAACGTTACCGTTGACACTACGCCGCCGGTGGTGAATGCCGGAGGCAACCAGACCAGGAAGGCGGTATTTACGCAAACGGCAACGGCGACGGATACAAACGTCATGACCTATGCCTGGAGCAAACAGGCGGGGCCTGGGACAGTGACCTTCGGAACGGCGACCGGATTATCGACGACGATTACGGCAAGCCTTGAAGGGACCTACACGATCCGGTTCACGGCGACCGATGCGGCGGGAAACAGCTCCTTCAGCGACATAACCTTGGTATGGGATACGACGCCGCCGGTGGCGGTTATCGGTGCTCCTTCGGCAATGGTTACGAAAGCCGGGCCGGTGACCTATACGGTGAGCTACACGGGAGCGGATGCGGTTACCCTTGCAGCCGCCAATGTAACGTTGAACAAGACCGGGACGGCGGACGGTACAATCGCCGTGAGCGGCACGGGGAACACTGCCCGGACGGTGACGATCTCGGATATCACCGGCGACGGGACGCTGGGGATATCGATCGCGGCGGGAACGGCAAGCGATGTTGCCGGGAACCAGGCGATTGCATCGGGGCCGAGCGCCACCTTCATCGTTGACAATACGCCGCCGGTGGTAAATACCGGAGGGAACCAGACGAAGAACGGACTATTTACACAAACGGCAACCGGGACGGATACAAACGTCATGACCTATGCCTGGAGCAAACAGGCGGGGCCTGGGACGGTGACCTTCGGAACGGCGACCGGATTATCGATGACGATTACGGCAAGTCTTGATGGCACCTATACGATCCGGTTCACAGCGACCGATGCGGCGGGTAACAGCGCCTTCAGCGATATGACATTGGTATGGGATACGACGCCGCCCGAACTGACCCTTAAAACGGTTACCACGCCAACGGGCTTGAGCCAACAGACAATCACTGGCACGGTGACAAATGCTGCTACCGTTACCGTAACGACGGATACTGCCGCATCTGACGGAACCGCCTCGATTAACGCCAATACCTGGAGCTACACTATAACGGGGTTGGTTGAAGGGACAAACGGCGTCACTGTTACAGCGAGAGACGCGGCGGACAATGTTGCCACTGCTACGACATCGATCATGTATGTCAATGCGAAAGGAGATGTCAATGGCGATTGGGTAGTCGACCTGCAGGATGCTATAACCGCTCTCCAGGTCTTCAGCGGCATGACTTCTGCTGTGCTCCGGGCAGATTTTTCCACTTCCGGCGCGGATGTTAACGATGACGGCCGACTGGGTTTAGAGGAAGTGCTCTATATCCTCCAGAAGCTGGCGGGAATGAGGGAGCAACTGACAGCAGGTACGGGGAGTGGCAGTGGCTTCTGATCCGGCCATCCATTGATTATAAAGAGATATTTTACGTCATGATGAAAGTGACTTGACAATACGCAGAGATTGCAAAGGGGGAATTATGATTCAGCACTTTGTTAAGAAACATCTCAATATCATTTGCATTGTTTCCATCTCTATTTTCCTGACCACGGCAGTTTTGCTGCACGCTTTGTCGGCGCAGATCAGCAGTTTATCAGTGGATGATATGATAAGCAGCGGCAAGACCCAGCTTTTTCAAAAGACGATTCAGGGTTCCCTGGATGCGCATCAAACCTTCAAGGCGGCGGCTCTTGATCCTGCGTACAGCGGCACTGCTTCTGATCGGAAGATCAAGATTCGCGTCTATCTTGCCTTTACACGCCTCCTCGATTTGGTTTTTCGCAGCGACGGCGGCGAGACGGACACCTTGACGGAGTTGCTGGCAAAGTACGGTCTAACCCGGACAGGAACCACCCTCGACAACTTCAGTTTTGACCCGACGCGAAATAATCTGGGCGCGGTTGTCATACCTGGAACGGCGCCATCGAGCGAGGCCATGCGCAGCTTTCTGGCCGGTCCTTTTCTGGCTGCCGTTAATGCTTCCATCAGCGATATGGACGAGGCCATAACCCTTTGTGGATCCGGCGAAGGCAAAGAAATCATCGCGAAAGGCCTCATCTCGGCTACCCAGCCCTTGAATGCGGAGCTTGACGCCGGCGACTATTATCTTTTTCGCGCCAGCCTCAAGCTGCTGAAGACCTATGTGCTGATGATCTCGGCTTACAATCTGGACGTGGACGTGAGCGAGCTCGTCGGCCTGATAAACGCCGACAACCTGAATTTCAAAAACTTGCTCGATCGTTATCCCAACCTGTTAAATAAAATCACCTCGGCAGGCACGTCGGCGGATAACGGCGTGGCCAAACTGGCCGCGGCAAAGGCTGCCTTGATCAGCGCCATTGACGACTATACCAGTGCTTCCGAGAGGATAAGGAATGACGTGGACGTCACTTTCGGGGCGGAAGAACTGATTACCATCGCCGCCGCGGACCTCCTTCAGGAAAAATTCTTCCGGGAAGAGCTGTCAAAGATCAAGGCCTCCCTGGATGGCACGGCCGATCCCGTTTACGAGCTTGTGCATGATAAAGAAACCTGGGAAATTACGGACGATGCGACGGGGAAAAAGATCCAGGTGACATGGCGTCACCGTAAATCGGAGGGATCATGCCGTAACATATCTTCTCAGGACAATATCTTTGTCGGCTATCCCTGGAGTCTGCGATACACCGCCATAAGCGGCTCCGATTTAACGCTGCGTGTCACTACGTGGGGAACGTATAATGGGCAAGCGTTTTCCGCCGCCGAATTCCGCGGCACTCTCAGCAGCAACGGGATGCAGTTAAGCGGCACTTATCGTACGGGCTACTGGTCACAGTCCTGGGAACAGATGACTGTGCGCGGCACTTTTAATGCGAACTTGACGGCCTTTGACGATTCGGACCGGACAAGGATCAATCTCAACGCCCTCTTCGGAAACGGTACGCAAGCTCCCGGTCTGCGCGATCTCTTGCCGGAATTCACAGCTTACGCGTGGGGTATTCCGAAGGTGGGGACTATGGGGCATGGTTTAGGCAATGATGCTACTTTAAACGGCCTCTTGCCCGATTTCACACAGGCCAGTTGGGCGCAGGACAACAATATTCTGCAACCATCCGGCATGGCGTCCATAACGACTGTCGGCAACGGCGCCATTACGATTGATGGGCTGGTTGGCGACTGGGCCGGGATCAACCCCGTCTTCGATAAAACCGCCTACGGAGACACCGCTGGCGATCCGGGGAGGAATATTGCCAAACTCTACCTGGCGCAGGACAGCGCCAACCTCTATTTGCGCATGGACACGATGGGCGCCCGTCTTAATGAAAACGGCTCTTACGATTATGCCGTCAAGTTTACCACCCGCCCCGGCGGCGCCGGGGACTCGCCCGGCGATCTGCGTCTATGGGCTGCCTACAAAGGGTTCTACTGGCAGTGCTACCTATCAATATTGTCTTCTTCAAACCAATGGGGGGTCTGGCAGAGCTTGGGCGAGAACATGGCCATGGGTTTGGAGAAGTATGTGGAATGGAAGGCGCCGCTCAGCCAGTTCGGCAGCTTGGACGGTCTCTTTATCCAGCCGGAGACAAAGCAATGGAGCCCTTACGGGTGGTGGTGGCAGGGCGTAACGGAGAATACGACGATTCGGATCGGGCCGGCAGCGCCAGCTCAGAAGGGTGATCTCAACAACGACGGTGCGGTCAACCTTGCGGATGCCATCCTGGGCTTGCAATTGCAAGCCGGGATGAAATCTGTCGGGATTCGGCAAGATTACGTCGCCGCAGCAGTTGACGTGAACGGAGATAATAAGCTGGGTCTTGCCGAAATAATTTTCATTC
>OBOI01000496.1_pt1 | contig 13609 bp, 15 predicted proteins | sample 1670151 | NCBI WGS metagenome assembly OBOI01 (sample SAMEA104232303, study PRJEB22302) | sediment metagenome | biome: forest; feature: aquifer; material: sediment | place: USA | collected 2011-08-07 | depth 0.01 m | reverse complement strand
CCCCGCCGCCCCGCGGCGCCACAGCGCCGACCGACCATTGTTTTCAGCTTGGCGCAGCCTTGCGTGCCAGGCTACCTGCTGGCAACGCCCATTGCCGCCAACGCCTCGGCGTGGCTCTTCCCGGCCGCGGCGCGGCGCGCCTGAATGTAGTCGCGCAAGGTGTCCTGCATCGGCGTGCCGGACTTCGCCAGCAGCGCCAGCGCTTCCAGCATTTCGAGCGGCGTCGCTCTGTGCCGCGTCGCATCGAAGAACCAGCGCGAGGTGCGCTCGCAGGCGGCGGCGACCGCCTTGCCGTCCTCGCCGGTCACGGCGGTCGTCCTGTCGAGCCAGGCCTGCGCCTGCTTGACGCGCGGATCAGCCGGCGCGACATTCTCGCGCTGCGAAGCGGCGACGATGTTCAGGCCGAGATTGTCGTCTTCGAGCACGGTGACGCGCGCCGGATTCTCGGCGGCGATGGCGGCGAAGGAAAACAGCAGACCGGCAACGGCAAGAACGATTCTCACGTCATTCACTCCTCAAGCAGGCCGAGCTTGCCGGCCAGCCAGCGCGTGGTGGTGGCCTGGATCAATATGGTCATCAGGATGGCGATGAAAGTGACCGATGCGATCAACTTGGCCTCCGGCGCGCCCATGCCCAACAGCAGGCCGGCCAGCGCACCGGGAATGACGCCGGTCTCGCGCGTCCAGCACATGAACAGCATTTCCTTGAACGTCCATTTGGCGCGGCGGTCGGGCAGCGCACAGAGGAAGACCGTCGCCGGCCGCGCCACCAGCATGAAGACGACGACCACCAGCACGCCGCCGACCAGGTATTTGTTCATCAGATCGAAATCGACCTGTGAGCCGAGCAGGATGAAAATAAACATGCGCATGATGAATGCCGTGGTCATCACGTACTCCTCGAGCTTTTCCTGCTCCTCGTGCGCCATCTCGAAACCGAATACTTCCTTGTTGCCGAGCACGATGCCGAATACGAACACCGCCATGAAACCGCTGGCGTGGAGGCCGTCGGCACCGAGGTAGGCGCCGATTACCGCCATCAGCGACACCACCGGTGCATATTCCTCAAGGAATGCGAGCTTCTCGTGAGCGATCAGCAGCGCCGCGAGGTAACCGAGGACGCCGCCGACGATCAAGCCGAAGCCGGCCTGCTTGACGAGGTCGATCAGCGCCGCCGACACGGAGAATTCGCCGTGGCCCATGGCGATCCCAAGCACGGCGAAGGTGACGATGGCGCCGACGGCGTCGTTGAAGGCCGACTCCGACATCACCGTCTGCGCGACGCGATCGCGAATCTTCACCTGGCGGAATACCGGCACCAGCGTCGCCGGGTCGGTGGAGGCGATCACGGTGCCGAGCAACAGGGCGACGATGAATGGAATACCGAGCAGGTAGTAGGCGGCGACGCTGGTAATGGCGGCGGTGACGAGCACGCCGAGCGTCGCGAGGATGACGATGGTGACCCAGACCTCCTTCAGCACCTTGAGCCGCAGCGTGGCGCCGCCGTCAAAAAGGATGTAGCAGGAACCGAAAATCAGCACCAGTTGGTTCAACGCCGAATCGGCCTTGATATCGACCGCGCCGGCAACGCCCGGCCCGAGCAGCATGCCGACGATGAGGAAAATCACAACGTCCGGCATGTTCAGCTTCTGCGCCAGCACGCCGCAGGCGGTGCCGATGGCGAGGATGATGCCGAAGGTCATCAACACATGTTTCGCGAGTTCTATCGATGCCGACGATTCCACTTGACCGCTCCAGCGAGTAAAGGGCGGAAGTCTATGGGGTTGGCGCACGGCACGCAAGACTCGTGTTGCGACGACTCATCGATGTGTCGGTCTTGCGTATTCGATTGCGATTCTCCCTCGGGATTGCCTGGCGGCTCGCGTTTCCGACTTTCATCCCGTAGCGTTCCCCGTGCCCCATGAACGCGGCACGGAATCGGCAAAGACGCTTAGAAGGCCTGATCCCACCTTACCGACAGCCGGATGGCGGCGTTGATGAGGCCGACCATGCTGTAGGTCTGGACGAAGTTGCCCCACTGCTCGCCGCTCTTCGGATCGATGTGTTCGGCCAGCAGGCCGTGGCGATTGCGGCAGGCGAGCAGGCGTTCAAACAGGGCGCGCGCCTCGTCGCGTCGCCCCACGGAGGCCAGCGCATTCACATACCAGAAGGTGCAGACCAGGAAGGCGTTTTCCGGCTCGCCGAAGTCGTCCTTCTCGACGTAGCGGAAAATGAAGTCGCCGCGTTTCAAATCCCGTTCCACGGCCTCGACGGTAGCGGCAAAGCGCGGGTCGGCGGCGTCGAGGAAACCGACTTCGGCGAGCAGCAAAAGGCTCGCGTCCATGGCTGAACCGTCGAAGGTGGAGACGAAGGCGTTGCGCCCGGCGTTCCAGGCGCGCTCAACGATGGCGGCGTGCAGGCGCCGGCCATGGTCGCGCCAGTAGTCGGCGCGGCCGGTGAGCCCAAGGCGGTCGGCGATGCGCGCCAGACGGTCGCAGGCGGCCCAACACATGACGGCCGAGAAGGTGTGCACGCGCGCCGCGCCGCGCAGTTCCCAGAGGCCGGCGTCGGGCTGGTCGAAGCTGGCCACGGCCTTCTCGCCCAGCGGTTCCAGGCGATGGAACAATGCCTCATCGCCGCGGCGGGTCAGGCGCTGGTCGAAAAATATGTGGGTCGCCGCGAGGACCGCGGACCCGTACACGTCGTGCTGAACCTGCTGGTAAGCCAGATTGCCGACGCGCACCGGCCCCATGCCGCGGTAGCCGGACAAGGCCGCCACTTCGCGTTCCGGCAGTTCGGCGCAGCCGTCGATGCCGTAGACGGGTTGCAACGGGCCGTCGGCGGCCGCGGCGGCGACGTTGATGATGTAGGCCAGATAGCGCTCCATGGTGCGCGTCGCGCCGAGGCGATTCAGGGCATTGACGACGAAATAGCCGTCGCGCAGCCAGCAGTAGCGGTAGTCCCAGTTGCGCGCGCTGCCGGCGGCTTCGGGGATCGAGGTGGTCATGGCGGCGATGACGGCGCCGCTGTCGTCGAAGGCATTGAGCTTGAGCGTGATCGCAGCGCGAATTACCGCTTCCTGCCATTCGTAGGGAATGCCGAGAAAGCGCACCCACTCGCGCCAGTAGAGGGCGGTCTCCTCGAAGAAGCGGCGCCCGATCTCGCTCGCCCCTTCCGGCACCGTCTCATCGGGGCCCAGGAGCAGGGTTACCGCGTCTTCGAGGAAAAAGGCCGTCTCCTGGAGAATGGCCGTGATTGAAGCGTTGGTGGTGAGCCGCAGGGTCTGGCCCGGCGCCATGTAGCGGATGTGATGGCTGCCCCAGGTCACCGTCGGCCGGCCGGCGCCGTAGTCGCAGACCGGGCGCAGGCGTACCGTGAGCCGTGGGCTGCCGGCGAGGCGCTTCACCTGGCGCACCAGCATCACGGGCCGGAACATGCGCCCGTACTGGCCGAAGCGCGGCGCAAAGTCGGTGATTTCGACGGCGCCGCCGTTGCGGTCGTAAAGCCGGGTGACGAGGATGGCGGTGTTCTCCAGGTAGTGCTGCTCCGCGCGCTCGAAGTCGGCCACTTCCAGGCGGAAGAAGCCGGCGTCGTCGGCGCCGCGTTCTTCGCGCAGCAGGCTGCAGAACACCGGGTCGCCGTCGAAGCGCGGAAAGCAGCTCCAGACGATGTCGGCGCGGGCGTCCACGAGGGCGCCGACGGTGCAGTTGCCGATCAGGGCCAGGTCCAGGTTGTTCATGCGCGTTCTCCGATGGCGGCGGCCAGCCATTGTCGCACCGCATTGACGTCGGCCAGTCGGTAGCGGGCGCAACTGCGTCCGGCGCCGACCTTGATCGAGATGCCGTCCAGGCGATTCACGACCGCGAAGCCGTGCTCGTCGGTGACGTCGTCGCCGATGAACACCGGCCGCCGACCGCGAAAGGGCATTTCGCCCAGGTAGTCCTCGATGGCCGTGCCCTTGTCGCAACCGATCGGCTTGACCTCCAGCACGCGCTTGCCGCGTTGCAGGCGCAGGCCGTCTCCCGCTTCAGTCACCAGCTTGCCCAGCAGCCGGTGCACATAGCCGGCGAGTTGCGGCGCCTGGCGATAGTGCAAAGCCAGCGAGAGGCCCTTGTCTTCCAGCAGCAGTCCGGGATGGCGCGCGAGAACGGGAGCCAGGCGCGCGCGAATGGCGCACATGGCCTGCGACGCTGAGCCATGGCCGTGCAGTCCGCCACCGGCATCGCGCCGCTCCATGCCGTGCTGGCCGGCGACGGGGACGCGCGTGTCGCCGAGGCGCTGCTCCAGGTCGGCCAGGCTACGGCCGCTGACCAGGGCCAGGGCGCCGTCGCTGGCCCGGTGCAACTGCCGCACCAGGCCCAGCAGCGGCAGGTCTACGCGGGCCGCGTCCGGCGTCGCGGCGATGTCGATCAGGGTGCCGTCAACATCCAGGAAATAGGCCCAGTCCTGGCTTGCCGGCGGTGGTTCGCGGCTTGTGGCCATCGACTTTCTAACCCCGCTGAGACGCCGGCTTTTCCAGCAGGCGCCCGCGCCGGCGCATCAACGCGGCATCGAGCAGCATGCGGCCGGCCCAGCGGTAGACGTTGAACTCGCCGACGAGGCCGCGCATCAGTTTCATGCGGTCGCGCTGCTCGGCCGGTGCCATGGTCAGAGCCAGATGCAGGGCGGCGGCGCACTGGTCGGCGTCGTAGGGATTGACGATCAGGGCTTCGGGCAATTCGCGCGCGGCGCCGGTGAACTCGGAGAGAATCAACACGCCGCGCTCGTCGTCGCGGGAAGCGACGAACTCCTTGGCCACCAGGTTCATGCCGTCGTGAAGGCTGCTGACGAAACAGAGTTCCGCAGCCCGGTAGTACTCGTAAACCTGTTGCGGCTCGTGGTGTTGCACCTTGAGCAGGATAGGCGGCGCGCTGTCGCGGCCGCCGCGACCGAAGCGTTCGTTGATGCGCGTCGCCGCAGCGCGCACGCGCGCTTCGTGGTCCTGGTATTCCTCGATGCGCGAACGGCTGGGTGCGGCGATCTGAATGAAACAAAAACGGCCTATCCATTCCGGGTTCAGCTCCAGCAGCCGCTCGACGGCGCGAAAGCGTTCGAGGATGCCCTTGGTGTAGTCGAGCCGATCCACGCCGACGCCGATGGCGATGTCCGCCGGCAGGCCGTTGGCCTGGCGGATTTCGGCGCGGCACTGTTCGACCGGCTTGCCGACCATTTCCTCATCCGGCGGCCAGGCGATGGATATCGGGTAGCGGCGCACGGCGGTGACCTTGCCGCCGAGGGTGACCGTGAAACTCTCGCGATCCACCCGCGCTTCGAGAAAGCGGTCCACGGTGTCGACGAAGTTGTTGCAGTGGAACTGGGTATGAAAGCCGAGGATGCTGCTGCCCAGCATGCCGGCGACGATTTCGTCGCGCCAGGGGCAGATGGCGAACGACTCAGGGTTCGGCCAGGGGATGTGCCAGAAGGTGATGATCGTGGCCTCGGGCAGGCGCTCGCGGATCAGGCGCGGCAGCAGCGCCAGGTGGTAATCCTGCACCAGTACGATGGGTGCGCGCGTCTTCGCTTCCGCCACCACGGCGTCGGCGAATTTGCGATTGACGGCGACGTAATGACTCCAGTCGCCGGAACGGAAGATCGGGCGCACGTGGGCGATGTGGCACAGCGGCCACAGACCCTCGTTGGAAAAGCCGTAGTAGTAGCCGGATTCCTCATCGGGCGTCAGCCAGACGCGGCGCAACTGGTAGGCGTGCTTTTCGGGCGGCACGCCGACGCGGTCGTGGCGGTCGACGACCCGGCGGTCGGCCGAGCCGCTGCCGTGGGCGATCCAGGTTCCGGAGCAGGCGCGCATGATCGGCTCGAGGGCCGTCACCAGGCCGGACGCCGGCCGCTGTACCTCGATATGGTCGCCCTGGCGCTGGTGGATATAGGGTTCGCGGTTGGAGACCACGATCACGTCTTCGCCGGCAAGCTCGGAATGCAGGATCGCCCGCAAGGTTTCCGGCGTCCAGGCCATCTGGCTCTCGTCGCGCGAGCGGTAGTCGGCCTCCAGTTCGCGCACCAGACGCTGCAAGTCGCGCGCGATGGGACGGAATTCGGGCGCGGCGTTCTGCGGCACCGGCTGGCGCAGCAGTCCCTCGCCGCGCAGCAGCGAGCGCATGCCGGCGACCCAGCCGCGCCAGGAGAGCTGGGCGATGATCACCGTGATCAGCGAAACCACCGCGGCGATGCCCATGAAGACATAGAAGACGTAGCGCTTGGTCTCCTCGCTGCGCCGAGCGATGAAGCTCATGTCGTGCACCAGCACCAGTTGCCCGGCCGGTGCGGCTTCGCTGGCGATCGGCTTGATGGCGACGTGCAGCGGTCCCTGGGCGCTGTGCAGCAGGTGTTCGCCCGGCGCTTGCCAGCGGTCGAGGTCGGAACAGCGGATCTCGGCCGGCAGGGTCCGGGAGGCCAGGGGTTTGCTCTCGGGCGATGCGCAGTAACCGACGGCATACACGCGCTCGTCCTGGCTGAGGCGGTTGAAGAAGTTGAGGGTCTTCGCCCGCGAACCGGCGGCCAACTGTTCCTGGAGCGGTTCCTGGATCGTGTTGGCGATCAGCGTCGAGCGGATGTCCAGGTCGCGCACAAACCAGCGCAGCGTGAATTGGTCCACCAAAGGCACGATGGCGTAGGCGAAACCGGCCAGGACCAGCAGCAGGGGCAATACGAAGCGCAGGGAAAGTCTCATCGGAAACCTCCGGTTGGCGCGGCTGGCCGCGATGCAGGAGCAGACAGGCAGCGCACGAAACGTTCGGCCAGGGCCTTGTAAAGCGGATCAGGACAGACGACGCGGGAAATACCGTGGGCAATCAGCGCGGCACCCACGGCCAGCACGCCGCTCCAGAAGACGAAACGCAGCAGCCATTCCTTCGGCAACAGCAGGTTCCTAAGGCGTTCGCGGTTGGTCATCGGCCGAGGTACTCCCTTACCTTTGGTGACATTATGTCCGCGCCGGACGTAACGCGGGGCCTGCTGCTGCGAATCTGCCGCTAGCGGGTCGCGAACTTCGAGAACAGCAGGGCGGCGCGCCGGTAGCTTTGGCGACAGTATTCGGAAATGCACGGCCGCGTGGCGTCTTCCTCGCCGTCTGGCGCCGCCGTGGCGATCCGCCGCAGTGGAACGCCGAGCGCCACGAGCGCCCTGACCACTGCGGTCGCGCGGTCCGCGCGCAATTCCTCGCCGGACGTAGCTTCGCCGAGGTCGTCGGCATAGCCCACCACCGTGACATGCAGCGCCGTATCGGTCTGGAGCCGGCCGGCGGTATCGGATAGGCTCGCTATCGCGGTCTCGGTCAATTCGGCGGACCCAGGCAGGAAATAGACGCTGTTCCTGTGGCTTGGCGGCAGCCGGAAACCGCGGCGGGCGTCGCCGTCGATTTCCGCGGCCGTCGCGGCCATCGCTGCCGGCACTACAGGGGTATCGGCGGCCTGGGGGAGTTCCTGCGCCGCGCCGGGCCGCGCGGCCTGCATGGCGAGGGAGAAAAGCAGCAGCGGCGCGATCCGGCGGCGGCGCGCTTTGTATCCGAATGGTCGCCCGATCCGCATCAGTTCCCCAGGAACATATCGACGCGGCGCCAATGTTGGCCGCAGTCGTCGTCGGTGCAGGTCGCTCCGTCCGCCAGTTCGCCGGGATGGATTTCCGTCCTGATCCGGCGCGGCGAAATGCCGGCGGACCGCAAGGCCATGCGCACGGCTTCGAGGCGCTTCTGGCCGACGGCCAGTCCGTAAGCCGCGCTGCTCATGTCGTCGGCGTAGCCGCGCAGGGTGACGACGATGTCGGGGTCGTCGCGCAGGGCTTCGGCCTGGCGCGCAATCACGGCTGCGTCCGCCGCGTCGAGCGCCGCGGAGTCGCGACCGAAATTGACGCTTGCCGCGGACGCGGCAGCCATTCCCGCCGCGTAGCTCCCGGTAACCGGAGCGCAGGCAAGCGCGGCCAGCAGGAACACTATGCTTCGCACTAGCGGGCGGCACTCAGAGTCTGGGCGGCAAAGTCGACCCGGCGGTTCTCGGCCCAGCATGACTCCGCGTGGCAGGTCGCCCGCGGCTTTTCCTTGCCGTAGCTGGTCGCCTCGACATTGGCTTCGGGCAGTCCCAGCAGTTTCAGGGCCCGCTTCACCGCCTCGGCCCGTTTCTGGCCCAGCGCCAAGTTGTATTCGGTGCTGCCGCGCTCGTCAGCATTGCCTTCCAGGCGGATCGTGAGGTTTGGCGCCGACTTGAGCGCCGCGTAGTCGTGGCGAAGCAAGTCCTGGTATTCCGGTTTGACGGCGTAATTGTCGTAGTCGAAATAGATGCTCTTGTCCGCCAGCAGCTTGACGATGCGTTCGAGGCGCTGCGCTTCGGTTTCATTGGGCGCCGCGATGGGTGCGATGACCGGGGCCGGCATCGACTTCGGCGCCGGCGATTGCTGTGCACCCGGTTGGGCGGCCTTCTCGGGTGCGGAAGAACAGGCGGCAAGCAGGCCGCAGGCGGCGAGCGCGATCAAGGAACGTTGCATGGTTGGGTCTCCGTGAAATGAGGGCGGGTGCGCAATGCCTCCGGGCCGTCAATGGCCGGCAAGGCTGATTCGCAGCGCCGCAAGCTAGCATGGGGTCCGTCAAGTCTTCGTTGCCAGTCGGAACGCTTGGCCGGATCCCAGTCGTAGCCGCCATGCTTGATGTCCAGGTCGCGCACGAACCAGCGCAACGTGAATTGGTCCACCAGCGGCACGATGGCGTAGGCGAAACCGGCCAGAACCAGCAGCAGGGGCAATACGAAGCGCAGGGAAAGTCTCATGGTCTTACCTCGTGGTTACTGGCCTGCCGTATGGCAGAACAGGCATCTAATCCCTACCGGTGTTTTCTTAGTGAAGCAACGAGTACTGGACAAGATAGACACCCGCACCCGCGAAGTAACCCAGCAACGCCAAGCCGCTGATCTTTTTCACGTACCAAAAGAAGTGAATTTTCTCCAGCCCCATGGCGGCGACGCCTGCTGCCGAACCGATGATGAGTATTGACCCCCCGGTGCCCGCGCAGTACGCAAGGAACTCCCACAGAAAGTGATCCGGCGGGTATTCCGTCAAGCTGTACATGCCCATGGACGCCGCCACCAGGGGCACGTTGTCTACGATCGCACTGGCCACGCCGATGACCATGACGATGACGTCCAGGCGGCCAACCGTCTGGTCCAGCCACTGAGCTAACGCGGTCAGAATGTGCGCATGTTCCAACGCGGCAACAGAAAGCAGAATGCCGATGAAAAACACGAGCGAACTCATGTCGATCCTGCTCAACGCATGCGCCAGTGTCAGGTGCTGCTTGGTGCCGTCGTCCTTGTGCCGATGCACCAGATCGCCGACCAGCCAAAGGATTCCCAATCCGAACAGGATGCCGATGAAGGGCGGGAGATGCGTAATGGTCTTGAAGACCGGCACGGCCACGAGGACGCCAAGCCCCATGACAAACATCAGATTGCGTTCAAATACAGTCGTGTGCAGTCCGTGATCGCTATCCACGCGCGGCGGCGCGGCAACGTCGCGGCCGCGCAAGTTGTACGCCGTAATGGTTAGCGGCACCAGCAGACTGACCACCGATGGCAGCAGCACTCCCTGAATGATCGCCAAGCTTGTCACCTGGCCGCCAATCCACAGCATTGTGGTCGTCACGTCACCGATCGGCGACCAGGCGCCGCCTGAGTTTGCGGCAATGACGATGATGCCGGCAAATAGCAAGCGGTCTTCGTACTTGTCCAGAAGTTTCCGCATCAGCGAAATCATCACGATGGTGGTGGTCAGATTGTCGAGAATGGCGCTAAGAAAGAAAGTTACGCAGCCTACCAGCCACATCAAGGTGGGCAGCCGGGATGTCTTGATTCGTGCCGTGATGACATCGAACCCGTTGTGTGCGTCGACAACCTCGACGATCGTCATTGCGCCCATGAGGAAAAATATGATCTGCGCAGTGCTCATGAGCGATTCGCCAAGTTGCTCGCTTACTTTGTGCGCGTCGCCCATGGATAGCGCGTAGATGGTCCACAGCAAACCAGCGCCCAGCAATGCCGAAGCCGCTTTGTTGATCTTGAGCGGGTGTTCCAACGCGATTGCCGCGTAGGCAATCACGAAGATGGCGGCCAGCGCTGTGAGCATGTCGATCGTCTCGTTGTGGGTTGGATGGATGGCTTGGCCGCTTAGCTACGGGCTCCATTGCAAAGATCTGGTGCGAAGGTGCTCAACGCGCCGGTCGGCAGAAAGATGGGCGAGGACCGGCAGACCGCGTTCGACTTCCTTGTAGACCGCGTGCGTATCGGTGAGACCGAGAACGATGGCCTGCTTGTACCAGCGCGGTGTATGTCCCAGGAAACTCTCGGCGAGTACTTGAATTACACCGCCGGTTTTCGTTGCTGTTGCCATTTCTTTCCCCTGTTTGCTCGGGTGTGACTCGAAGCCGCGCTTACTCGCAAGCGCCTATCGACGGCGCCTTGCAGACCCTGCCGTCGATCCAGGTGGCTTCGTTGAGCCGGGCGCCGATGAGCCGGGCGCGATGGATGGAGGCGCCAGTCAGGTTCGTCTGCTTCAGGTTGGCGTAGTTCAGATAAGCGCCATCCAGCTTCGCCTGGCGCAGGTCGGCCTGCTGCAAGTCGGCATTGACCAGGTCGGCGCGGGTCAGGTCGGCACCGGTCAGCACCGCATTCGAGATATCCGCGTCTTCGAGATCGGCTTTGGCCATCCGGGCGTTAGCGAGTCGCGCCCGCACCAGGGTCGAACGTTCCAGATTCGCCCAGCGCAAGTCGGCGCCTTCGAGATTCGCGTCGGTCAAGTCGGATCGCTCAAGGCGAGCCTCTTGCAGGTTCGTGCCGCGCAGGTTCGCTCCTTTCAGGCTGGCTCCGGCAAGATTGGCATGTTCCATGTCGGCGTTCTGGAAATTGCCGCCCGCCAGGTTGGCATTGCGCCAGTCGATGCGACCGAGCTTCGCGCCTTGGCATTGCGCGCCCGGTTCGTTGCGGCATTCGGCGGATGCTGAGCCCGCATGTCCGGCCCAGGCGCCGGAAACAATTCCAAGCGCAACGATTATCCGAAACGCCTTCGTAGGGTTGTGACTCATAGCCGCCTCGCAGGTCAACGGGCATGTCGATATGCCGATGCGAGACAGCGTAGGAGAAATCCCTGCGCCTGAAAATTCGGAAAGGCCCCTATGGCCTGTCGGCGCGGCAAGGCGGCAATTATTTTTTTGGAATGTCCGCCAATTGCGCACCAGACCTCGATCTCGATCTCGCGTAAGGGCTTGCTGTACGTGCGCACCGGATGCGCGCAAAAACATGAAGGGGGATAATCAGTTGCAGATCACCCCGGCAAAGCACAAATGCGCACCCGCCTTACGCACCTTCTTGAGTGGCTTGTTTTTGTTATTGCCTACGTCACCCTCGATTGGGTGAGCTATTTGCATGCCTTTCACGGACTCAACATCACCCCCTGGAATCCGTCTCTCGCTCTGGGTTTGGTGTGTTGGCTTCGGTATGGGAAGTTCACCGCGATTCCCTGGTTTGCAGCACTTCTCCTCGGCGAAGTCCTGGTTCGAGGCCTGCCCGCGCCGCTCCTGACCACTGTTGCATTATCCGGCGGGCTGGTGATCGGCTATGGGGCAATCGCGGAATCGCTACGACGACATGTTGCTGCCGGAGAGATTCTGGTGGATCAGCGCCACCTGCTTTCATGGCTCGCGATTGTCGTTGCCGGGACGCTGGCGACGAGCTGTTTCTATATTTTTCTGCTGCGCGTTTCCGGGCTGATCCCGGTCGGGGATTGGGACATCGCCTTTGTGCGTTTCTGGGTGGGCGATTGCGTCGGCATTGTCGTGACGATGCCCTTCTTCGGAATGCTTTTCGAGCATCGAGATCGCTTGCGCGACATTCTGCTGCACTGGGAAACGGCGGGTTACGTACTGCTTGCAGTCGTTATGCTCTGGATCGCGTTTGGGCTTGGCGGTACCGGCGAGTTCCAGTATTTCTATTTGCTGTTCCTTCCCATTGTCTGGGCCGCCGCGCGGCAAGGCATGGCCGGCGCGTCCGTTGCGGCATTCGTCCTCCAGGCGGGAATTATCGTCGTGGTGCACTGGCTGAATCTGGTTGCCGTAACCGTATTTGAATTGCAGATGCTGGGAGCGGTCCTGGCCTTCGTCGGATTCTTTATCGGCGTGATCATCGATGAAAAGCAGCGGGTAAGCGCCGAACTTCAGCAGACACTCCGATTGGCAGCCGCCGGCGAGATGACGGGCGCCTTGGCGCACGAACTGAATCAGCCGCTAACGGCTCTAACCGTGTATGGGACGGCTTGCGAGCAACTGATCGAAGAGGGCGAAGCCGGCGGACGCTTGCACGAAATCATCCACCGCATGGTGGCCGAGTCTTTTCGTGCCGCCGATGTCGTCCATCGCCTTCGAGATTTCTTCCGAACCGGAGCGACCCAACTTGAGCGGATAACTATCGGGGAATTGCTAACCTCGGCCGCCGCACCCTTTGCGGCCAAGGCGCAACAAAGCGGCATCAAACTGGTGATCGATCCGTCGCCGCCATTTACGCTGTTGGCAGATCGCCTTCAATTGGAGGTCGTGTTGCGCAACCTTCTGTCAAACGCTTTCGACGCCGTGGACAGCCAGCCAGAAGGCAAACGTGATGTTCGCTTGTCGGTTCATCATGAGATGGGGGAGGAACAGATCTGTGTTCGCGTCGAGGACAGCGGTCCCGGCCTATCGCGGGCGACGGCGGCGCGGTTGTTCGAGGCCTTCCAGTCATCCAAGGCGAGCGGGCTTGGCTTGGGTTTGGCTATCAGTCGCGCTATTGCGGAAACTCACGGCGGAAGCCTCTTGGCCGAAGTGACAGATCACGGCATATTCAAGTTGGTACTGCCGATTGAAGGAAAGGCGAACGATGCAGCCTAGCGGATACTATGTTTTTATCGTCGAGGACGATCAATCCGTACGCGACGCGATAGGGTTGCTGCTCGGGATACGGCGGTATCCGGTTGCCCTGTTTGCCGACGCCGAGAGCTTTCTTAAAGCCTACCGGCCGGAATGGCGCGGTTGCCTGCTCATCGATATCCGACTGCCCGGAATGGATGGCCTCACACTACAAAAGCGCTTGAAGGATTCCGGTTGCAAGTTACCGGTGATCGTAATGACGGGACATGGTGACATGGAGTCGGCACGAACGGCATTTCGTGCCGAGGCGGTGGATTTCCTCGCAAAGCCGATTGATCAGCGCAAGTTAATGGGGGCGATCAGCGAAGCATTCGTTCGTCAGACGGCGGCAGAAGACGCAGAAAGCCGGCATGCAGATTTCGACCGTCTGCTGGCAACCCTGACCCCGCGCGAGAAGGAAATCATGGATATGGTGGTCGCCGGGCGCCACAATCGGGAAATCGCCGAAATGCTGGGCATCAGCGCCCGAACCGTGGAGGTGCATAAGGCACGCATGATGACGAAGCTACACGCAGAACGGGTGCCCGATCTTGTCCGGCTAACGATGGCCGGCCGTGACAACAACAACGCACCTGATTAGCCACAATGTTCAGCCGACAAACCAAGGCGCGAACCAGCCACGCTC